>Ga0182741_1000180_pt1 | contig 98671 bp, 84 predicted proteins | sample eDN5th37CBELigOP_FD_128874 | JGI IMG/M metagenome (GOLD analysis project Ga0182741, IMG submission 128874) | Enriched Organic Plus compost microbial communities from Emeryville, California, USA - eDNA 5th pass 37_C BE-Lig OP (version 2) (version 2) ...
CAACTGGCGGCGACGCTCGCGTGGCCGGCGTTCCAGGGCAACCTCAGCGGACGCATTCCGCGCGTGCGCTACGCCGGGGATCGGCTCGATTTCGACGGCACCCTGACCGCGCACGTCTTCGGCGGCAGCGTGGAGGTTTCGGGCCTGTCGATGGAACGACCGTTCGGCACCGCGCCGACGTTGTCGGCCGACATCGCGCTGGACGATCTGGATTTGCAGGCGCTGACCGGCGTGTTCGGTTTCGGCGAGATCACCGGCGCGCTGGATGGCCATATCCGCGAGCTGCGGCTGGTGGACTGGAGTCCGCAGGGCTTCGATGCGGATCTGCATACCGACCCGCAATGGCGCGGACGCCAGCGGATCAGCCAGCGCGCGGTGCAGGATCTTTCCAGCGTGGGCGGCGGACAGGGACTGGGCAGCAGCCTGCAGGCGCAGGCGCTCAAGTTGTTCGACGACTTCGGTTATCGCCGCATCGGCATCCGCTGCCGCCTGGCCGAGGAGATCTGCCAGATGGACGGGCTGGGTTCAGCCGGTGCCGGCTTTATCATTGTCGAAGGCAAGGGCCTGCCGCGCCTGACGGTCGTGGGCTTCAATCGCCGGGTCGATTGGCCGACCCTGGTCGAGCGCCTGGGCGACGTGACCCGCGGCGAAAGCAAACCGGTATTCCAGTAGCCACCAGGAGAGACACACATGCATCGTTGGTTGGGAACCTCTGTCGCCGCCGCGCTGCTGTTGACCGCATGCGTGACCATCAACGTTTACTTTCCGGCCGCCGAAGCCAAGGAAGCGGCGCGCGAATTCGTCGAGAAAGTCATCGGCGACGATGGTGACGCGCCGGCCAGGCCGGATGCGAAGCCCGATTCCAGCACGCCTGCCACCCCGGGCGGAAGCGCATCGCTGATGCCCGTCTCGCGCCGCTCGTTCGACTGGCTGTCGCTGGTCGGCATCGCCAGCGCGCATGCGCAGGAAAAGGCCGACATCAACATCAGGACGCCGGCCATCCAGGCGATCCAGGGTCGCATGGCCGATCGTTTCCGCAGGCAGCTGCAGGCCGGTTTCGACGCCGGTGCGCTGGGCCTGACCCGCGACGGCATGATCGAAGTGCGCGACGCCGGCAAGCTGGCACTGAAGGACCGCGTGGCAATCACGCAGGCGGTCGCCGACGACAACCGCGACCGCAAGGCGGTCTACCGTGAAATCGCCGTGGCCAACGGTCACCCGGAATGGGAAGCGCAGATCCGCCAGACCTTCGCCCAGCAGTGGATCGCCAGCGCCCACAGCGGCTGGTGGTACCAGGATGCGGGTGGCTGGAAGCAGAAGTAGGAAGCCGGCGTTCGCCGGATCGCCCGTCCGCCTCCCGGTCCGTCGCCGGCCGAGCGTGAGGACGGATGGGGGCGGTGCGTCCACGACGGATTGGGTGGTTCGGTGACTCCCTTCCCGGACGGTGCCGCCCGCGACGGCGGGCGAGGGGAGCGGTCCGGGGCCAGCCGGAAAAGGCGTGGCCCCGCTCATGCGACAATGGCGCCCCGTAATCGCACGCAGCTTTCGCCACGTGGCCCGCAGCCGTTCCTCCCGCATCGACAAAACCCCTTTTGAAGCCGAGATCCTCGACCTGACCCACGACGGCCGGGGCGTGGCACGCCGCGCCGCCGCGCCCGGCGAGAGCGGCAAGGCCGTGTTCGTGGCCGGCGCGCTGCCGGGCGAGCGGGTGATGGCCGAACAGACCGCCAGGAACCGCCATTTCGACGAAGCGCGCGCGGTCGAGGTGCTGCACGCCTCGCCGGATCGGGTGGCGCCGCGCTGCGCTCATTTCGGCACGTGCGGGGGCTGCGTGCTCCAGCACCTGGACGAGGACAAGCAGATCCATGCCAAACAACGCGTGCTGATGGACAATCTGGAACGCATCGGCCACGTCACTCCGGGAACGGTGCTGGCGCCGCTGGTGGATGCCAGTTGGGGGTATCGCCGCAAGGGGCGTTTCTCGGTGCGCCGCGTCGACAAGAAGGACAAGACGCTGGTCGGTTTCCGCGAGCAGGATCCGCGCTTCGTCGCCGACCTGTCCGAATGCCATACCGTCATTCCCCAAATCGGTGGACGCATCGGCGCGTTGGCCGCGCTGGTGGAAAGCCTGCACGCCCGCGCCGACATTCCCCAGATCGAATTCATCGCCGGCGACGTCACCGACGCCTTCAGCGGCATCGCGCTGGTGTTCCGTCATCTGAAGCCGCTGGACGAGGCCGATCGCGCGGCACTGATCGCGTTCGGCCAGGCGCACGCGTTCGCGATTTTCCTCCAGCCAGGCGGCGTGGACAGCGTGCACGCCTTGTGGCCGGACGCGCCCGCGCTGGCCTTCGCCCTGCCGCAATGGAATGTCGAACTGGCTTTCCGGCCGCTGGATTTCATCCAGGTCAACGCCGGTTTGAACCAGAAGATGATCGCGCGGACTTTCGAGCTGCTGGATCCGCAGCCGCAGGATCGCGTGCTGGACCTGTTCTGCGGCCTGGGCAATTTCACCCTGCCGATGGCGCGGCTGGTGAAGGAAGTGGTGGGCGTGGAAGGCGACGCCGGACTGGTGGCGCGGGCGCGCGAGAACGCGCAACGCAATGGCCTCGCCAACGCGCAGTTCCATGCGGCCGACCTGACCCAGGATCAGCGCGGCACGCCGTGGATGCGGCAGGGTTTCGACAAGCTGCTGCTGGATCCCCCGCGTTCGGGTGCGATCGAAGTGCTGAAGCAACTGCCGTTGAAACAATTCGACCGTATCGTCTACGTCAGTTGCCATCCCGGCTCGCTGGCCCGCGATGCCGGCTTCCTGGTCAACGAACAGGGCTACGAACTGAAGTCCGCCGGCGTGATGGACATGTTCCCGCATACCGCCCACGTCGAATCGATTGCGTTGTTTGAGAAGAAGCGGTGATTCGGGATTGGGGATTCGCAAGTGCCCTTTCCCTCAATCTCCAGTTCGCCCGCTTTTGCCAATCCCGAATCCCCAATCCCCAATCCCATGGCTCTAGAAATCGAACGCAAATTCCTGGTCACCGGTGACGGCTGGCGCGAAGCGGCGCACGAGGTGGTGCCGATGGCGCAGGGCTATCTCAACGACATGGCGGCGATGGACGAGGGCAGGCAGAAGGCGTCGGTGCGCGTGCGCATCCAGGGCGATGCGGCGTACCTCAACCTGAAGTCGCGCGAACTCGGCCATACCCGCCAGGAATTCGATTACCCCGTTCCGGTGGCGGACGCGCGCGCGCTGCTGGACCTGTGCGTGGGCGGCCTGATCGACAAGCGCCGCCACTACGTCCGCCATGCCGGCCACCTCTGGGAGGTGGACGAGTTCCTGGGCGACAACGCCGGCCTGGTGTTGGCGGAAATCGAGCTGGAAAGCGCCGATGAAGCCTTCGTGAAACCGGACTGGATCGGCAAGCAGGTCACCGACAGCGCCCGCTATTACAATCTGGCCCTGGCTTCGCGCCCGTACGCCCGCTGGTCGGCGGACGAGCGCAGCGCCAGCGACATTCCCTGAGGACTCTTCCATGCTCGTCATCGGCATTGCCGGCACCGAACTCAGCGCCATCGAGCGCGATTGGCTGCAACACGACGCGGTCGCCGGCGTCATCCTCTTCACCCGCAATTTCGCCTCGCGCGCGCAGGTGACCGAACTGTCCGCCGCCATCCGCGAAGCCGCGCCGCGGCCGCAGTTGATCTGCGTGGACCAGGAAGGCGGGCGCGTGCAGCGCTTCCGCGAGGGCTACAGCGCGCTGCCACCGCTGGAAGGCTTCGGCAAGCGTTACGCGGCGGATCCGCAGGGCGCGCTGGAACTGGCGCGCGAACACGCCTGGTTGATGGCCAGCGAAATCCGCGCCAGCGGCATCGATCTGAGCTTCGCGCCGGTGGTGGATCTGGCGCGCGGCAACCGCGCCATCGGCGATCGCGCGTTCGACGCGGATCCGCAGGTGGTCGCCGCCTTCACCCGCGCCTACGTGCAGGGCATGCACAGCGTGGGCATGCCGGCCACCCTCAAGCATTTCCCGGGCCACGGCACGGTGCTGGAAGACACCCATTTCGACGACGCGGCCGACCCGCGGACGCTGGAGGAACTGCGCGGGCAGGACCTGCTGCCGTTCGTGGCCGGCATCGAGGCCGGGGCCGATGCGGTGATGATGGCGCACGTGAAGTATCCGGCGGTGGCACCGGAGCCGGCCGGGTATTCGCCGCGCTGGATCCGGGACATCCTGCGTACGGACATGGGTTTCCGCGGCGTAGTGTTCTCCGATGACATCGGCATGGCCGCGGCCTTCTCCGCCGGCGGCGTGAAGGCGCGTATCGATCTGCATCTGGATGCCGGCTGCGACGTGGTGCTGGTGTGCTCGCCGAAGCTGGTGGAAGAGTCGCTCAAGGCGGTGGAAGGGCGCGCCCTGAACACCGCGGCGCTGCTGGGCCTGATCGGCCGCGGCGCGCTGGGCTGGGACGGCCTGCTGGCCGATCAACGTTATGGGCAGGCGCAGGCGCGCGTGCTCGGCAATACGGGAGTGGTGTGATGAGCAAACTGGGAACGACGCGTCCTTCGCTGGCCGATGCCCTGGCCAATGCCGATCTGCTGGTGGACCGCGCCACCCTGGACCATGCGATTGCGCGCATGGCCGAACCGATTGCCCGCGATTACGCGGGCGAAGTGCCGGTCTACCTGACCATCATGCACGGTGCGCTGCCGTTCGCCGGCCAACTGGCGCTGGAATTGGGCGCGCGCGGACTGGATCTGGAGTTCGACTACCTGCACGCCACCCGTTACCGCGGCGAAACCGCCGGCGGCGAACTGGTGTGGAAGCATCGTCCGGCCACGGCGCTGTACGGTCGCCGGGTGCTGCTGGTCGACGACATCCTCGACGAAGGCCACACGCTGCTGGCCGTGCGCCAGTGGTGCCTGGAGCAGGGCGCCACCGACGTGCGCATCGCCGCGCTCAGCGTCAAGCGCCATGACCGCTGCGTCGACGGCGTGCAGGCGGATTACCTGGGCGTGGAGGTGGCGGACCGCTATGTGTTCGGCTTCGGCATGGACTACTACGAACAGGGCCGCAACCTGCCGGCCATCTATGCCCTGAAGGAAGACGCATGAGCGGGATCGCGCTGGCCGTGATCGGCGGCACTGGTGTCTATCGGCTGGCCGCCCTGGCCGATGTCGAGACGCGGGAAGTGGATACCCGTTTCGGCAAGCCGTCCGGGCCGATCCGCATCGGCCATCTGCTCGGGCAGAAGGTGGCCTTCCTGGCCCGCCACGGCGAAGGCCATTCGGTGCCGCCGCACCAGGTGAACTACCGCGCCAACCTGGCCGCGCTGAAGGAAGTCGGCGCCCGCCGGGTGCTGGCGCTCAATACGGTGGGTGGCATTACCGAACGGTTCGGACCGCGCGTGCTGGCCTGTCCGGATCAGATCATCGATTACACCTGGGGCCGCATCTCCACCCTCTGCGAGGAACCCGGCAGCGAAGTGCTGCACGTGGACTTCGGCGATCCCTATACGCCGTTGTTGCGGCACAAGATCCTCGCGGCCGCGCGCGTGACGGGCGTCAAGGTTGTGGATGGCGGTTGCTATGGCGCGACCCAGGGTCCGCGCCTGGAAACCAAGGCCGAGATCGCGCGCATGCGCCGCGACGGCTGCGATCTGGTGGGCATGACCGGGATGCCGGAAGCGGGATTGGCACGCGAATTGGGGCTGGATTACGCCTGCCTGGCGATCGTCGCCAACTGGGCGGCCGGCTGCGGCACCGGCGAGGAGATCACGATGGCCGAGGTGCTGGCCAATGTCGAAGCAGCCTCGGCGGGTTTGCCGGAACTGATTGGCGAACTCGCGCGCGGGTGATTGTCAACACGGCAAAGCCTTTGCATACTCCGCGGGTGCGGTTGCCGCCGCACGTTTAACCACCCGCACCTTACAAAGGAAACGCAAGCGCTATGCCGTACGGTACCGTGAAATGGTTCAACGATGCCAAGGGCTTCGGATTCATCGCGCCAGAAGATGGCAGCGCCGATGTCTTCGTGCATCACTCCGCGATCAACTCGAAGGGCTTCCGCAGCCTGAAAGAAGGCCAGCGAGTGACCTATGAAGTGACCCAGGGCCCGAAGGGCGCGCAGGCCGGCAACGTCACCCCGTCCGCCTGATTGCAACGCTGCGAGATTTCTCGAACCCCGCTTCGGCGGGGTTTTTTATGAGTGACCGGGGAACCACAGGGATGCGGAAACGACACATCGCCATCGTCGGATACGGTACCGCGGGGCAGGCGCTGGCCTTGCTGCTGTCGCGCGACGGGCATGCGGTGGAAGTATTCGAACGGGCGCCGCAACTCGGTCCGGTGGGCGCCGGGTTCCTGCTCCAGCCGACCGGCCTGCAGGTGCTGTGGGAACTCGGTCTGCTCGACGCCGCGCTGGCCCACGGCCGGCGGGTGCATCGGCTGTACGGCGAGACGCCGTGCGGGCGCGCGGTGATGGACATGCGCTACGCGCGGCTGGACGAGGGACTGTTCGGGCTGGGCATGCAGCGCGGGGCCTTGTTCACCCTGTTGGCCGACGCATGGCCCGGACGTACCGAGGTGCGCCAGGGCGTGTCCATCGCGTCGGTGGAAGAGGACACCGGCTGGCTTCGGGACGAACAGGGCGCGCGCCACGGTCCCTATGATCTGGTGATCGCCGCGGACGGTGCGGCGTCGCGGCTGCGCCGGCACACCGCCGCGGTGAAGCTGGATGCGCCGTATCCGTGGGGCGCGCTGTGGTGCCTGGTGCCGCAGGGAGATTGGCCGTTTCCGGACGAACTGCGTCAGCGCTACGTCGCCGCGCGCAAGATGATCGGCATGCTGCCGGTGGGCACGCGGCCGGACGACGTTACGCCCCGGCTGAGTTTTTTCTGGAGCCTGCCGACGGCCACGTTCGAGCGGTGGCACGGTGCGGGCATCGAGGGCTGGAAACGCGACGTCGTGGCGATCTGGCCCGCGGTCGAACCGCAACTGGCCGGATTGCAGGCACCGGCACAACTGGCGCGCGCGAGTTACCGCGATGCCACCCTGCGTCGCTGGTCGCGCGGCCGGCTGGTGCTGGCCGGCGATGCCGCGCACGCGATGAGCCCGCAACTGGGGCAGGGCGTGAACATGGCGCTGATGGATGCGCTGGCGTTGCGCGATGCGCTGCGCGGGCACGCCGATCTGGATGCGGCGCTGGCGCGCTACCAGCGCGAACGCGAAGCGCACGTGCGCATCTACCAGTTCTGGAGCCGCTGGCTCACGCCGATCTTCCAGTCCGAACACGACGTGATCGCGCGCATGCGCGATATCGCATTCCTGCCGATGGGCCGGCTGCCGTGGGGAAGCCGGCACATGCTGCGCGTGCTGAGCGGCACCCAGCACGGCGTGCTCGGGCGACTGGCGCTGGACCCCGCCTTCCTCGCCGCGCTCGCGGCACGCCGCTGACGCGGACATACGTGCCGCGGCGCCCGCGTTTTTGCGCGAGAATCGCCGGGTATCCGCCGCCGGGAGCCCGCGATGAATGGATTGCCGCCTTTCGAAACGCATCGGGTCGAGAACCAGCCGCCCCCCTTCGAGCCGCGTGATCTGTGGCAGGACGACGCCGCGCTGCGCGAAGCGGTCCGGCGCGAAGGCGGCGAGGCATTCGCGTCGCGGCTGGCGGCCTACGGCGCACTGGCCGGGGACGAGTTGTATCGCATCGGCTTCGACGCCAACCGGGATCGCCCGCGCCTGCGCACCCATGATCGCTTCGGGCATCGCATCGATGCGGTCGAGTTCCATCCGGCCTACCACCGCTTGATGGAAGCGGCCAAGACGCATGGCGTGGCCGGTCTGCCCTGGCACCAGCCCGAACCCGGCGCGCACGTGGCGCGGGCGGCCTTGAGCTATCTGCACCACCAGGCCGATGCCGGCACCAGTTGCCCGCTGACCATGACCCATGCGGCGGTGCCGGTGCTGCGCCGCGAGCCGGCGCTGGCGGCATGGGCGGAACGTGCCGCCGCGCCGCTGTACGACCCGCGCGATCTGCCACTGGCCGACAAGGCCGGCCTCACCCTGGGCATGGGCATGACGGAAAAGCAGGGCGGTTCGGACGTGCGCGCCAACACCACCACGGCGACACCGGACGGCGATGGTTACCGGCTGATCGGGCACAAATGGTTCTTCTCCGCGCCGATGTGCGACGGCTTCCTGGTGTTGGCGCAGGCACCGGGCGGCCTGACCTGCCTGCTGATGCCGCGACGCCTGCCCGATGGCGAGCGCAACCGGTTCGCGCTGATGCGGCTGAAGGACAAGCTGGGCGACTGGTCGAACGCCTCCAGCGAAGTCGAGTTCCGCGAGGCGCTGGCGTGGCGCGTGGGCGAAGAGGGCCGCGGCGTGGCGACCATCATCGAGATGGTGATGCTGACCCGGCTGGATTGCATGCTCGGATCGGCGGCGGAGGTGCGCATGGCGCTGGCGCAGGCGCTGCACCATGCGCGCCACCGGCGTACCTTCGGCAAGCGGCTGGCGGATCATCCGTTGATGACGAACGTGCTGGCGGATCTGGCGATTGAATCCGAGGCCGCCACCGTGTTCGCGTTGCGGGTGGCGGGGGCGGTCGACCGCGCGCCGCGCGATCCCCGCGAAGCCGCGTTCGCGCGCATCGCCACCGCGATCGGCAAGTACTGGATCTGCAAGCGTACGCCGGCCTTCGTCAACGAAGCGCAGGAATGCCTGGGGGGCGCGGGCTACGTCGAGGAATCCATCCTGCCGCGGCTGTACCGGCAGGCGCCGCTGAATTCGATCTGGGAAGGCAGCGGCAACGTGCAGTGCCTGGACGTGCTGCGGGCGCTGGCACGCGAGCCGGAAACACGGGTGGCACTGAAGGCCGAACTGGAATCGGCCACCGGCCGACTGCCTGCATTCGATGCGTTCGCCAGCGCACTGATGGCCGATGCCGCCGCGACCGGCGAAGCCGACGCACGCGCCCTGACCGAACGGCTTGCGCGGGCCCTGCAGGCGGCCGCGCTGCTGCATGCGGGGAGCCCGATGGCCGATGCGTTCGTTCGCCAGCGACTGGCGCCGGGACACGAATGGGCGTTCGGCAGCTTGTCCGGGAACGAGGATGCCGGCGTCATCCTGGGCCGCGCCTTGCCCTGATGAACCGCGTCCGCGCATGACGGGAGTGCCTTGCCGCCGCAGGCTTTCCGCCGACCGATGGAGCACGCGTCGTATCCAGCCATGCCGCATGGCGGGCAAAGCGGATGATCCGGTTGACGGCAGGTTCGAGGCGGCGCCCTGCGCTAGCATGGCGCCGATGGACGTACTGCTTGCAACAAGGGAACGCATGACCCGGTATCGCGGGTACGTGCTGGGATTTCTCGGGCTGTTTCTCGTGTTGCCCGCGAGTGCGGCGGCAGGTGAACCGCCCGGCCTGCTGCCCGCCGCGCAGCAAGCCGATGCAATCCGGGTGTACAAGGCCCAGCGCCGGATGGATCTGCTGCGTGGAGGACGGGTGATCTCCACCTACCGGATTGCATTGGGGGATGCGCCCGTGGGACACAAGCGGCAGCAAGGCGACGAGAAGACGCCGGAAGGCGATTACCGCATCAGCTACCGCAATCCGCGCAGCCGTTTCCACCTGTCGCTGCGCATCTCCTATCCCCACGAAGCCGATCGCCGGCAGGCACGGGCACGTGGCGTGGATCCGGGTGGCGACATCATGATCCACGGTGCCACGCCACCGGGCTTCCGAGGCGACTGGACCGACGGCTGCATCGCGGTGACCAATGCGGAGATGGACGAGATCTGGCGGCGGGTGCCGGTGGGTACGCCGATCCGGATCGCCCCCTGAGCGTCGTCGTCAGCGGCCGGCGGCGAGCGCGCGCGAACCGGTGATGATCATGCGCACCATCTGCGACATCTGATCGATCAGCTCCGGATCCTTTTCCGGCGGCAGATCCATCGCGGTGGCGCCCATCGCGAACACCAGCCGGGTGATGGCCTTGGAAACCAGCGCGGGTTCGTGCAGCGGTGCGTTGTCGCGCGCCGCCAGCCGGATCAGATCGATGCGCAGTTCTTCCTCGAAGAATTCCAGCTCGCGATCCACCGCCTGCTTGAAGGCGTCGGAACCCACCGTGCCTTCGCGCAGCAGCACGTGCAGCAGCTTGTCGTCGGCGCGCAACTGCTCGATGAACGCTTCCACCGAACTGCGCACCACGCTGCGGTCGCTGCTCGCCGCACGCTGGCGCGCCTGTCCGATGATCTTGCGCAGCGAACTGCCGGCGACGTCGATCAGCGCCACCGCCAGTTCGTCCATGTCGCGGAACTGGCGATAGAAACTGTTGGGCGCGATGCCGGCTTCGCGCGCGACCTCGCGCAGGCTCAGGGTGGAGACGCTGCGGTGCGGACCCAGCAGCTTCAGCGCCGCGGCCAGCAGATCCTCCCGGGAGATCGTCGCCTTGCGGCCGGGGCCGTGGTCGTCGTGGGGGAGGGCGGTCGAGGACATGAATGGAGCGTACGGGGCTGAATGGCGAAGGACTGGCCCGCATCATAGCGGCAAGAATTAATATACGGTTGTATACACGACTGTATTGACACCGGTATAGTGCCCCCATGAACGCCCGTGTCCTCCCTGCTTCGCGCCGCCCCGCCGGCGCGCTGCGCCGGCTGATCAGCCCGCTGGTCGCCGCCGATGTCTTCGATTTCTGGGCCGGCCGGCTCAACCGCAACTGGACTTGGGACCGGCCGCGCGCACGGCTGGTGGCGCGCGAAGCGGCCGCCCGGGGCGCGGTAACGCTGTGGCTCCGGCCGAACCGCCACTGGGCCGGCTTCCGGCCCGGACAGCATGTCAATCTGGGCGTGGAAATCGGCGGCGTCCGCCATACCCGCAGCTACAGCCTGACCGAACCGCCGCGCGCGGACGGCCTGCTGGCGATCACCGTCAAGGCGATCGAGGCAGGGCGGGTGAGCCAGTACCTGTTCGGCCAGGCCCGCGCGGGCGAGGTATTCGAACTGGGCGAGGCGTTCGGCGACCTGTGCCTGCCGGCCCGTCCCGAGGGCGCCTGGTTGTTCCTGGCCGCCGGCAGCGGCATCACCCCGCTGATGGCGCTGACCCGGCAACTGGCGGCCGAGGGCATGCCGGTCGATCTGGATCTGGCGTACTGGGCGCGCACGCGCGAGGAACTGTGCTTCCTGGGCGAACTGCGCGCGCTGGCCGCGCGGCATCCTTGTTTCCGCCTGCACGTCGGCCTGACCGGCGAGGCCGCGCGGGATGCCGGGGAGCGGGCCGGACGCATCGATGCCGATTGGCTGGATGCGCGGATTCCCGCGCTGGCGGGACGCCGCGTCATGGCCTGCGGTCCGGGCGGGTTCGTCGACACCGCCCGCCAACTGCTGGACGGACGCGTGGCGGACTTCCGGGCCGAGGCATTCAGTCCGGCACCGCGGGCCGTGGAAGACAGCGGCGAGGTCGAAATCCATCTGACCCGCAGTGGCCGCCGCCTGCACGTGCCGCGTGGACAGTCGCTGCTGGTCGCGCTGGAAGACGCCGGGCTCAAGCCCGCCTCCGGCTGCCGCATGGGCATCTGCAATACCTGCGCCTGCGGCAAGGCCGCCGGCAGCACCCGCCACCTGCCCAGCGGCGCGCTGGCGCACGAACCCACCCAGGCGCTGAAGCTGTGCGTCAACAGCGCCGTGACCGAGCTGGAACTGGATCTCTGATGAGCGCTTCACGCAACCGTGCCCTGACCCCGGCCGAACTGGATCGTTTCGGCGAAGAGCTGGACGCGCTGCGCGCGCGGACGCTGGCGACCATCGGCGAGCGCGACGCGCGCTACATCCGCCGCATCATCGCCGCGGTCCGCTACACCGAAGTGGCGGCGCGCACGCTGCTGTTCGCCTCGGCGTTGCTGGGTGGCCTGCTGGTGGCCGGCCAGGCCTGGGCGTGGTTGTTCTGGCCGGCCTGGATCCTCGGCACGCTGCTGCTGGGCGGAGCCAAGATCCTGGAGAACATGGAACTGGGCCACAACGTCATCCACGGCCAGTACGACTGGATGGGCGATCCGCAGATCAACGGGCGCAGCTACGAGTGGGACATCGTCGCCACCAGCGAGAACTGGCGGCATACGCACAACTTCCGCCACCACACCTACACCAACATCCGCGGCCTGGACGACGACATCGGCTACGGCCTGCTGCGGATCTTCCCGGAGCAGAAGTGGAAGCCGTTCTACCTGCTGCAGCCGGTGATCGCGATTTTCTTCGCGCTGTACTTCCAGTGGGGCGTGGCGATCCAGAATCTCAAGCTGGGCCGCTGGTGGCACGGCAAGATGACCGGCGCGCAATTGCGCCACAAGGCGCGGCCGGTGCTGCGCAAGATGACGCGCCAACTGCTCAAGGACTATCTGGTGTTCCCGCTGCTGGCCGGTCCTTTCTTCCTGCCGGTGCTGCTGGGCAACCTGGTCGCCAACGGCATCCGCAACGTGTGGACCTACGTGATCATCTTCTGCGGACACTTCACCGCCGATGCCGAGACCTTTCCCAAGGAATGCATCAAGAACGAATCGCGCGGCCACTGGTACCTGCGCCAACTGCGGGGTTCGTCCAACATCGGCGGCGGCAAGTGGATGGACGTGATGTCCGGCAACCTGAGCCACCAGATCGAGCACCACTTCTATCCCGATCTTCCGGCCAACCGCTACGCGGAAATGGCGGTGGAAGTGCGGGAGATCTGCGCGCGCTATGGCCAGCACTACAACACCGGTTCGCTGCCGCGCCAGTTCGGCCAGGTGGCCTGGCGCATCCTGCGCCATGCGTTCCCGAGCCGCGCGCGCATCAAGGCGCCGCTGGTCCTGCCGGAACCGGAACCCACGCCGGAAGCCGCCTGAGGAAAGGCGTGCCCGCCTGGCGTAGCCGGGCTCAGCGCCGCCAGGGCCGGCCGCGATACCACGCTTCATGCGCGAGCCCGAGCATGGCGTGGTCCTCGTGGGTATCGCCATAGGCGTGGATGCGCGCGTAGCGCGGGAGATCGTAGCGCTCGCGGATGCGGCGCGCCTTTTCCTCGCCCACGCACTGCGGGCCGTGATAGCGCCCGGTCATGCGTCCGTCGCGGACCTCCAGCCGCGAGCAGAGCAGATCCACGCCATGCGCTTCGCACCAGTGCGAGAGGTAGGTTTCCAGCCCGCCGGACACCACCGCCACGGCATCACCGCGCTCGCGATGCCAGCGCAGCCTCGCCATCGCGTCCTCGCGCAGGACGCCGGGCAACACGTCCCTCGCGAAGGCGGCGCCGGCCGCATGCAGGCGCGCTTCCGGCACGCCGCGAAAGCCGAAATCGACGATTCCCGCGCGCACCCGGTTGCCCGAGACCCAGCCGGCGCGATATCCCAGCACAGCGGCGCCAGCACGACCCGGCCGACGACAAGCCGCGCCGGCGCGACGGCGGCATGCATGAAGCCGGGCATCATCTCGCGGACGGTGAGGGTCCCGTCGAAATCGAACAGCGCAAGGTTCATGGGCGTGCCGCGGTGGGGGATCGGGGGAGTTCGGAAGCGATGCGCTCAGCGGCAGCGGTAGGCGGCCTGGTCCGGTGAGGACTTCGAGCGGCAGGCCGGACACCACGACTGCACGATTACCTGCCCGTCGGGCATCGTCCGCATGCCGAAGTGATCGAAGGCGTAGAAGACATGGCGACCAGCACGCTCAGAACAGGCGGGGCAGCTCTTGAATCGCTGTCCGTTGCTTTCCATGTGCTGGGCCTCGTTGAGGGGATGGTCGCAGCTGCAATTCGTCATGGCAGATCCTTCGCAATGGGAACCCGGTGCGATGTTAGCCGGCGCGCGCCACCGATGACAGCTTCAGTCCAGGAACTGCAGCCGCGCCAGTTCGGCGTACAGCCCGTCCTGCGCCAGCAGTTCCTCGTGCGTGCCCTGGGCGACGATGCGGCCGCGATCCATCACCACGATGCGATCGGCCTTCAGCACGGTCGCCAGGCGGTGCGCGATGACCAGGGTGGTGCGGCCCCGCATCAATCGCTCCAGCGCATGCTGCACCGCGCGTTCGCTCTGCGCGTCCAGTGCGCTGGTGGCCTCGTCCAGCAACAGGACGGGCGCATCCTTGAGCAGGGCGCGGGCGATGACGATGCGTTGCTGCTGGCCACCGGACAGGCGCGCACCGCGCTCGCCCAACGGACTGTCGAAACCGTCCGGCAACTCATCCAGGAAATCGTCCGCCTCGGCGGCGGCGGCGGCCGCGCGCACCTGCTCGTCCGTGGCGTCCAGCCGGCCGTAGCGGATGTTGTCGGCGGCACTGGCGGCGAAGATGGTCGGCTGCTGCGGCACCAGCGCGATCTGTTCGCGCAGATCGGCCGGGTCCAGTTCGCGCAGGTCCACGCCATCCAGGTGGATGGCGCCGGACTGCACGTCGTGGAAGCGCAGCAGCAGGGAGAACACGGTGCTCTTGCCCGCGCCGGAGGGACCGACCAGGGCGACGGTTTCGCCGGGGCGGACGGTCAGATCGAATCCGTCCAGCGCCGGCAGATCCGGCCGCGAGGGATAGTGGAAGACCACCTGTTCGAAACGGATCCCGCCATGCAGCGGCGCGGGCAGGGTGCGCGGATGCGCGGGCGCGGTGACCCGCGGCGATTCCTCCAGCAGCTCGGCGATGCGGCCCATGCCGCCGGCCGCGCGCTGCAGTTCGTTCCAGACTTCCGCGAGCGCGCCGACCGAGCCGCCGCCGATCAGAGCATAGAGGACGAACTGGGCCAGCGTGCCGGCGGTCATCGAGCCGTCGACCACGTCGTGCGCGCCCATCCACAGCACCGCCACGATGGTGCCGAAGATCAGGGTGATGGCGGCAGCGGTCACCCAGGCCTGCGCGCGGATGCGCCGGCGCGAGGTATCCACGGCAATCGCCACGGCGTTGTCGAAGCGGCGGGTCTCGTAGCCTTCGCGCGCATGCGACTGCACGGTGCGCACGGCGCCCAGGGTTTCACTGGCGAGGGAATTGGCGTCGGCAACCCGGTCCTGGCTGGCGCGCGAAGCCTTTCCCAGCTTGCGCGAACCGAGCACGATCGGCAGCACCGCCAGCGGGATGCCCAGCAGCGCGAACGCGGCCAGGCGCGGGCTGGTGACGAACAGCACCGCCAGGCTGCCGATGACGGTCACGCTGCTGCGCAGGGCCACCGACATGCTGCTGGCGACCACGCTGCGCAGCAGTTCGCTGTCGGCCGACAGGCGCGACACCAGTTCGCCGCTGCGGTTGCGGTCGTGGAATTCGGCATCCAGGCCGATCAGGTGCGCATACAACCGCTGGCGCAGATCGGCGACGACCTTCTCGCCCAGCAGCGATACGAAGTAGAAGCGCGCGGCGCTCGCCAGTGCGAGCACCACCACCACCACGAACATCGCGCCAAAGGCCTGGTTGATGCCGGCACCGCCGGCACCGAAGCCCTGATCGATCATCTGCTTGAACGCGGTGGGCAGGCTCAGGGTGGCGGCCGAGGCGATGGCGAGAGCGACCAGCCAGGCGGCGAACAGGCCGGAATGCCGGCGGATGAACGGCCACAACGCGCGCAGGCTGCCGAGCTTCGCCCTGGGACGGGGCGTGCGGGCGTCGTCGGTGCCGGCATGGGCCGGCGCTTGGGCAGCGGTCATGGATATCCCGTCGGAAATGCTGTGGAAGCGGCCCGACGCCGGGCCGCTTCCACAGTCCTTCCGGATTACTCGTCCCGCCGCGATCCGTCCGGATCGGCGCCGGACCAGCGCACCCGGTTACGGGTGGCGTCGCGCAGGTGGATTTTCAAGGCGTCGCCGTGTCCGGCGGGCAGGCGCAGACGCAGGCGGGCGCCGTGTTCGTCGAAGGTTTCGTCGAGTTTCTCCGCGCCGAATCCGGACAGGGCCGCGTGTACTGCGCCCAGATCCTCGAACGGCGCCGCCAGCTCCAGCGTGCTCATCACGATCAGGGGACGCCGGTTGGCCAGCCGCAGGCATTCGGCGGCGGCTCCGCCATAGGCGCGTACCAGTCCGCCCGCGCCCAGCTTGATGCCGCCATACCAGCGGGTCACCACCACCATCACCTGGTCATAGCCCTGGCCATCAATGGCGGCGAGAATCGGCCGCCCGGCCGTTCCGGCGGGTTCGCCGTCGTCGCTGGAACGATACTCGGCGCCGATCCGGTAGGCCCAGCAATTGTGGGTGGCGGCGGGATCGGCCACTCGGGCGAGGAAGGCCAGTGCTTCCTCCGGCCCGGTCACCGGTGCGGCGGCGACCAGGAAACGGCTGTGCTTGACCTCCAGCAGATGCGAGGCCCGGGCGGCCAGGGTGTGGCTCATTCGCCCAGCAGTTCCTTCAGATCGTCCGGCACCTTCTGGAACGGATGGTTCTGCTTGAAACGCACCAGGCTGTCGGCGGCGCTGGCGCGATCGCCCAGATCCCGGCGCAGGCGGATCCGTTCCAGCCAGTCCTCGGGCGGCAGCTTGGTGTCCTCGATGACCGGCAGTTGCAGGTCGGTGCGCTTGAGGGCGTTGCGGGTCGCACTGGCCGGTGCCGGCGCGACCGGCGCCATGGGGGTGACGGCGGGCGGAGGCGGTGCCGGCTGCGCGGCCGCCTTGCTGGCGGCCGCACCGCGCATGCGGGTCTCCGCGCCGCCACGCGCGGCTTCGGCGGCATCGGCGGCGTCGCGGGCCTGTTCGGCGCGCGCTCGTTCGCGCTTGGCGGCGATCGCGGCGGTGGTTTCCGGATCGGCGACGAACCCCGGGCGATCCCCGCCGGCGGTGCCGTGGACCTCCCGGCTTGCGGGGGGCGCGGCCATGCTGTCCAGCGTGGTGGCATCGGCGTGGGCGGCGGATGCAGGAGCAGGAGCGGGTGCCGCCGCCCGCGCCACCGCCGGCCGTGCGTGTTCGATGGAAGCGGTCGCCGGCGCCGGTTCGGCTGTCGCCGTCGCCTGCGGAGTCGGCGCCTGTTGCGCTGCCGGGGCAGCGCGGTTCCGGGCCGCCATTCGTTCGGCGGGAGCGGGCCGGGGCATCGCGGGTTTGGCCGGGGCCGGCGGCAGCGCCACGCTGGCCGGTGCCACGGATTCGGCCGGCTCGGCCGGCGGGATGCTGGCGACCGGCGGTGCCGCTTCCGTGAAGGCCGCGGCGGCATCGGCCGCCTCCGATGCGGCGACGTCCGCGCCTGCCTCCGGCGGGACGGCCTGCCCGGCGGAACGCAGTTCGTCGACGGGGCGCAATTGCCAGGCGATGCCCACCGCCAGCAGGGCACTGGCGGCCAGGCCCATCGCCACCGGCCAGCGCGGCTTGCGCCGGGACGACGACGGGCGCGCGATCACCGCGTCATGCGCCGCGGCCAGGATGCGGGCATCCAGGTCGGCCGACGGTTCGCCATGCGGCCCCAGTCGCGCCAACTGCGCGGCCAGCAGGCGTTCCTCGGAATCCAGCGGTTCGGTGGGACGGCGGTTCATTCGTTCAGTCTCGCGCGCAACTTGTCCATCGCGTAACGCAACCGCGATTTGACGGTTTCCCGACCCACGCCGGTGATGTCGCCGATTTCCTCCAGGCTCAGTTCCTGTTCCAGCCGCAACTGCACCACCTGCCGCTGCTCCTCCGGCAATTCGGCCAGGGCCAGTTGCAGACGCCGACGCTGTTCGAACTCGGAGAGCTGGCGTTCCGGCGTATCCGGGTCCGGCACCCGGGCGGTGCGTTCGTCCGCATCCTCGGGGGCCGGCGGCCGATGGCGGGCCGCCCGCCAGTGGTCGTTCAGCCGATTGTGGGCGATCCGGAACAGCCACGTGGTGAAGGCTGCTTCCGGCTTCCAGCCCTGGCGCGCGCTGATGACCCGCTGCCAGACGTCCTGGAAGAATTCGTCCGCCAGCGCGCCGTCGCGCAGGTTGCGCAGCAGGAAGCGATAGAGGGGCGCCCGGTGGCGCGCATAGAGCCGCTCGAAAGCCAATGCATCGCCGGCGGCATAGGCCAGCATCAACACTTCATCGGCGGGTTCGGCAGCGTCGTTCACCGTGATCAGCGTAAGGGCTTCGCGGTTTTCCGGGAAGCGGGCGGCCGTCAGGTTGCTGAACGAAAACGCGTGCCGCCCGGAGCGAACGGCGGCGGTCAGCGGGGCGGGAGACGTGGCGGAATGCATGACCTGGCAAACGGATGGAATGCCGATCCGGGGTTGGCGCCCGGGCGCGGCCGGCGTGGCGAAGGTAGCCGTGCACGGACCTTATTGGCGTTATGCTCGGCACGGGGAACTTTCATCAGAAGCCGATGCTGTCCGGAACCGGGGTGCCCAGCCAGAACGAGCGTGTCGACACCCTGCCGGGCGAAGGCGAGGTGGCCGCGGCCGAAAGAATCCTCAGCGTCCTGCTCGACGGCCTGCCGCCGGGCTCGGAACTGGCGATCAGCTGGCGCGATTGGGCGCTGGGCACGGGAGGCGTCGCTTCGCCGGATGCGCCGGCCGCGCTGCGCCGCCGCGCCGAACATGCGCTGGTCGAAAACGCGCCGGCGGACTCCGCGGAGGACTGGGTGCTGGCGTGGGAAAACGCCGACGGCAACGCGCGGATGGCATTGGCGGTGGCGTTGCCGCAGGCGGTGCCCGAAGCCCGGCGCGATTCCTGGTGCAGGCTGGCGAAGGTGATGATCGGGGCGACCCTGGACACCGCGCGCGCGCATGCCCGGATCGTTTCGCTGGAAAAATCCAAGCGGTTGCAGCAGGCCCTGTACGAAATCGCCGACCTGGCCGGTACCGGGCTGGAAATGAGCGAGATGCTCCGCCGCATCCACGCGGTGGTGAACTCGCTGATGTACGCGGAAAACTGCTACATCGTTTCCTACGACGACCAGCGCCGGACCATCCGTTTCCTCTATTTCGCCGATCAGCGGGATCCCTACGTCGCCGAGCCGGATCGGGAGTTCACCGAGGAGGAGATGGTCAACAGCATGACCTTCGCCTTGCTGCGCCACGGCCAGCCGCTGCGCGGACCTTCGACGGTCATCCGGCAGAAGCTGGGCGTGGTGCGCGATCCCAGCCACGGCCCGGACAGCCTGGACTGGCTGGGCGTGCCGATGCGCCGCGACGACCGCGTCTGCGGCGCCATCGTGGTGCAGAGCTACGACACCCCGGCCAGCTATACGGACGAGGATCGCGCGTTGCTGGGTTACGTCGCCCAGCACATCCTCACCGCGCTGGACCGAAGGCACGCCCACGCGGACCTCGAACACCGGGTCGAGGCGCGCACCCATGAACTGCAGCGCGCCAACCGCGAACTGCAGGCGGAGATCATCGAGCGCAAGCGCGCGGAGAAACTGCAGGGCGCGCTGTTCCGCATCGCCGACCTGGCCATCACGTCCGAAAGCCTGGAACGCTTCTACGCGGACGTCCACGCGGTGGTGGACGAACTCATCGACGCGCGCAACTTCTACATCGCGCTGCTCAGCGAGGATCGCCAGACCCTGGCCTTCCCGTATTCGATCGACGAGCGCGATCCGATGCGGCGTTCGCGCCGGATCGGCAACGGCCTGACCGAGTACGTCATCGAAACCGGCAAGCCGCTGCTGGCCGACCGCACGGTGATCGCCCAGCTCGCCGACGAGGGCAGGGTGGTCCAGCACGGGCCGCCGGCGTACAGCTGGCTGGGCGTACCGCTGTTCCAGGGCGACGAAGTGCAGGGCGTGGTGGTGGTGCAGAGCTATTCGCCGGAAGTGAAGTTCACCCAGCACGACCAGAACCTGTTGAACTTCGTGGCGCACAACATCGGCAATGGCCTGGGACGGCAGCGGGCACAGGAAAACCTGCGCGCCGCGCACGCCGAACTGGAGCGGCGGGTCGAGGAACGCACCCGCGAACTGGCCGATGCCAACACCCAGCTGCGCGCGCAGATCAACGAACGCCTGCGCGCCGAACAACGCCTGACCTACCAGGCCACCCACGATGCGCTGACCGGCCTGCCGAACCGGCCGCACCTGCTGGATCGCCTGTCCGCGGCCATCGAGCGTGCGCGGCATGGCGACGGCCAGGCCTTCGCGGTGCTGTTCCTGGATCTGGATCGCTTCAAGCTGGTCAACGACAGCATCGGCCATGCCGCGGGCGACGAGCTGCTGATCGAGGTGGCGCGCCGCATCACCATGACGGTGCGCGGCAACGACGTGGTTTCGCGCCTGGGCGGCGACGAGTTCGCCATCCTGATGGAATACGCCGACGGCGAGGAGAACATCCGCGAGCTGGCGCAGCGCCTGCTGGCGGTGTTGAGCCGGCCGATGTGGGTCGCCGGCCGCGAGCTGTATCCCTCCGCCAGCCTCGGCATCGCGGTCTGGCATCCGCGCTATCGCAACGGCGAGGAGCTGCTGCGCGACGCCGACGCGGCGATGTATCGCGCCAAGGAGCAGGGACGGGATCGCTGCGCGATGTTCGACGAGGCGATGCGCGAGGCGGCGATGCACAGCCTGGACCTGCAGGCCGACCTGCGGCGGGCGATCAACAACCGCGATTTCGTGCCGTACTACCAGCCGATCCTGCGCCTGGACGATGGCGAAGTGGTCGGCTACGAGGCGCTGCTGCGCTGGCAGCACGAGCGCCGCGGCCTGTTGTCGCCGGCGGAATTCATCGGCCTGGGCGAGGACAGCGGGCTGATCGAACAGGTCGACTGGCAGATCTACGAGCAGGTCGTGCGCCAGATCGCGCGGGGCGGCGAAGGATACGTGTCCGTCAACGTATCGCCGCGCCATTTCCGCTCGTCCGATTTCGCCGACCGCCTGCTGGCGCTGTTCGATTCGCAGGGCGCGGATCCGTCGCGGTTGCGGGTGGAAATCACCGAAGTGGCGCTGCTCGACGACGCGCCGCGGACCCTGCGCATCCTCAGCACGCTGCGCCAGCACGGCATCCTGGCGCAGCTCGACGATTTCGGCACCGGCTTTTCGGCGCTGTCGTACCTGCACCGCTTTCCGATTTCGGTGCTCAAGATCGATCGCAGCTTCGTGGCCGGCATCGGCGACGAGGCACGCCCGGAAAGTCCCGGCCTGGTCCGCGCCATCCTGGCGCTGGCCGGCACGCTGGGCATCGATACGATTGCCGAGGGCATCGAGACGGAAGAACAGCGCAGCGCGCTGCTGGAACTGGGCTGCAATTTCGGCCAGGGCTACCTGCTGGGCCGGCCCAGCGCGCAGATGGGCGCGCGCTGAAAAGGAAGGACGGCGGAGCTGCCGTCCCTCCCGGTTGGCTTACTCGTCGAGCGCGATGTCCGGCGGTTGCCGTTCCTGCGACGCCAATTGCCGCGCCTGTTCCACCAATCCGACGAACTCGCCGCGCAGGCCGAAGCGGTCCTCGCCGCCGGCGCCGCGCGCCGCCGCCGCCACGTCGCGCCAGCCCCAGCCGTCGATGTGCTTCCCGCCGCGCAGCAGGTCCGCATAGGCGGCCACCGCGGTGGCGAAGCGGAAACTCTCGCCCGGCGCGCGGGTCAGCGTGTCGGTCCGGATCGGCGTCTCGATCAATCGACTGCGTTCCTGCCCGGGCATTCTGTAACGCAGCGCGAGGTGGGCGAGTTCGCCGTTCCGTTGTCCGCGCCCGTCTCCGGCTTGCGCATAGCGCAGTGGCGGCAGGCGGTCGGCGCCGGATCCGGCGGGCGTGATTTCATACAGCGCGGTGACCTCGTGGCCTGCGCCGATATCGCCGGCATCCACCTTGTCGTTGGCGAAGTCCTCGCGCTTGAGCAGGCGGTTCTCGTAACCGATCAGGCGGTATTCGGACACGTACGCCGGATTGAACTCGATCTGGATCTTCACGTCGCGGGCGATGGTGAGCAGGGTCGACTGCATCTCCTCCACCAGCACCTTGCGGGCTTCCTGCGGCGTGTCGATGTAGGCGTGGTTGCCGTCGCCGGCGTCGGCCAGGCGTTCGGCCATGGCGTCGTTGTAGTTGCCTTGGCCGAAACCGAGTGTGGTCAGGGCGATGCCGGCTTGGCGCTGGTCGCCGACCAGGGCTTCCAGCGCGCCCTGGTCGATCGTGCCGACATTGAAATCGCCGTCGGTCGCGAGGATCACGCGGTTGACGCCGTCCTCGACGAACGCCTGCTTCGCCATCGAATATGCCAGCCGGATGCCGTCGCCGCCGTTGGTGGAGCCGCCGGCCTGCAGGCGTTCGAGCGCGCCGAGGATCTCGTCGTGGCGGTCGCCGGGCGTGGGTGGCAGCACCAGTCCGGCCGAGCCGGCGTAGACGACGATGGACACGCGATCCCGTGCGCGCAGTTGCGGCACCAGTTGGGCGAAGGCCTGCTTCAGCAACGGCAGTTTGTCGGGAGAATCCATCGAGCCCGAGGTGTCGATCAGGAACACCAGATTGGCCGGCGGCAGTGTCGCCTTGGCGACGTCATAGCCCTTGATGCCGATCATCAGCACCTGGCGCGCGCTGTTCCAGGGCGCGGGCGCGAGTTCGGTGCTGACCCGGAACGGGACCTCGCGGGACGCCGGCGCCGGGTGCCGGTAGTCGAAGTAATTGATGAATTCCTCCGCGCGGACCGCGTCGGCCGGCGGGCGCACGCCTTCGCGCAGCATCCGCCGCACGTTGCTGTAGCTGCCGGTGTCCACGTCGATGGAAAACGTCGACACGGGTTGTTCGGTCGCGCGGTGGACCGGGTTGTCGTCGTGCGCGGCGTAGTGTTCGGTGTTCGCCGGCTCGGCAGGCAGCAAGGCGACCGTGCCCGGGTCCGGCTGGCGCGCGTGCTTGGCCACCATCCCGACGGGCGGCGGCGCGGGAGCAATGGTGGGTGCGGCCTGGCGGGACCGGGTGCGGGCCCGGACTTCGGCTTCGCGCCGCACCGTGTCGAGCGTGGCGGAGTGGGCCGCGGCCGAGTCGGCGGCAACCGACCGGGCGGCGGTTTCATGGGCCGCGGCCGATTCGTTCACCGGTTGCGACTGGCAGGCGGCGAGCAGGGCGACGGCGAGCAGGGTGAGGCTGGGGCGTGCGTGGCGCATGGCGGTTCTCCCGATGAGTCGGAAGGGCAAACGCGCATGCCCGGAAAACGGGGTTGGGCGGCCGATGGATGCCGCGGGTTATTCGACCCGCAACTTCAGTTCGCCGTCGGAGAGCCGGGCCTGCACCGCGTCGCCGGGAGCGACCTGGGCGACCGAACGGACCAGCGCGCCATCGGCGCGGGTGACGATGGCGTAGCCGCGGGCCACGGTCGCCAGCGGGCTGACCGCCTCCAGCGAACGCGCCAGTCCGCGCAGCTTCAGGGCTTCGCGCTGGAGTTGGCGCGCGACGGCCGCCTGCGGACGCGCGCGCAGGGTTTCCAGTCGCGCCCGCAACTGCGCCAGCCGGCGCTGCGGCTGCGCGGCGCGCAGGACCGCGGCCGCGTGGCGCAGGCGCGCGCGCCGTTGTTCGGATTGTTCACGCCACAACGCCAGCAGGCGGCGCATGGCATCGTCCTGGCGGCGGCGGATCAGCGCCAGCCGCGCCTGCGGGCGCAGGGCGTGCAGGCGCAGCGCGGCGCGGTCGGCGCGCTGCATGGCCTGACGCAGATGATGACGCTGGAGATCGCGAAGGCGCCGATCCAGCGTGCGCAGGCGGGCGGAAAGATCGCGCGCATCCGGCACCAGCAGTTCGGCCGCGACCGACGGCGTGGGGGCGCGCAGGTCGGCGGCGAAATCGGCCAGAGTGAAGTCGGTTTCGTGGCCGACCGCGGACACCACCGGCACGGGCGACGCGGCGATCGCGCGCGCCAGTTGCTCGTCGTTGAATGCCCACAGATCCTCCAGCGAGCCTCCGCCGCGGGTCACCAGGATCACGTCGTAGCGGCCGCTGTCGGCGGCGCGCCGGAGCATCGACGCGATCTGCGCGGGCGCGGCCTCGCCCTGCACCTGCACGGGCAGGATGTCGGCCTCCAGCAGCGGGAAACGCCGGCCCAGCACGCTCAGGACGTCGCGCACGGCCGCGCCGCTGGGCGAGGTGATGACGGCGAGTCGGCGCGGATGCGGGGGCAGGGCACGCTTGCGGGCGTCGTCGAACAGGCCTTCGGCGGCCAGCCTGGACTTCAGCGCCTCGAACGCCCGCCGCAGCGCGCCTTCGCCGGCTTCCTCCAGGTGGTCGATGACCAACTGGTAGTCGCCGCGCGCCTCGTACAGGGTCAGGCGGCCGCGCGCGAGCACGCGCAGCCCTTCGCGCGGGACGAAACGCAACCACTGGCTCTTGGGTTTGAACATCGCGCAGCGCACTTGCGCGCGGGCATCCTTGAGCGTGAAGTACAGGTGCCCGGAGGCGGGCCGGGTGACGTTGCCGAGTTCGCCTTCGACCCAGATCAGGGGAAAGGCGCCTTCCAGCAGGTCGCGCGCCAGCGTGTTGAGCTGGCTGGGAGTGAGGACGTCGCGGGCGGGATCTTGCATGGGGGATACCGTAGCGCAGTGGGGTGGTTTCATAAAGAAACCTGGTTGGACATGTACCGAGTGAATGCGGGGCGCTGACGCGCGAGTTGCTACTGGCGGACTCAGATGGCGCGCTCGCCGCGAGGCGTCACTTCTTTGCTTGTGCAAAGGAAGTAACCAGAAGAAAGCACACCCCAGTCCTCTCGCCCCAACGGCTTCGCCGTTGGGATCCGTGTCGCCGGTGGGAATTCTGGGACGGCACATCCCTGTGCCGTCCCAAGATGCCGCGCGTCCTGCGCGGCGCCCTGCGGGTTTGCCCACCGTCGCCACCGCTGCGGATGGAGCCCCAAGTCAAGGGCCAAAGCCAAAGCGGTGGCACTTACGGTCCTTGATACTTCGCTGTTGCTGCTGCCTTCGCTTCCGCTTTGGCCTTTGGGGCCCCGCGGCAAGCGCGCCATCGATGAAAAACCGACAGCAACAACACGCGCCAGCGCCAAGCAGTCCCACAACCACCAAGCGAAAAACCCAAAGCGAAAACAGGAACTACTCGTCCACCTGCCGCCGCTCGGGACCAGGACGCTTCAACAGCTTCCGCTGCAACGAGCGCCGATGCATCCCCAACAACCGCGCCGCTGCCGAGATGTTTCCATCCGTCTCCGCCAGCGCCTGCTGAATGTGTTCCCACTCCAGCCGGTGCAGCGGCGTCATGGTTTCTTCCGGCTCCAGCGGTTCGCTCTTCTGTTCGACGCCCAGCGCCCGCAGGATGGTCGACAGCGTCGCGGGCTTGGGCAGGTAGTCGTCGGCGCCGCGCTTGATCGACTCCACTGCCGTGGCCACGCTCGCATAGCCGGTCACCAGCAGGATCCGCATGTCCGGGCGCAGCGCGCGCAGCGGTTCGATCAGGGCCAACCCGGAGGATTCGCCCAGCTTGAGGTCGACCAGCGCGAAATCCGGCGGCTGCTCGCGGGCCAGGCGCAGGGCGTCGCTGGCGTCCAGGGCGATGCGCGTTTCGATGCCGCGCCGGGCCAGGCTGCGCTGGAGCGTGCGCGCGTACAGTTCGTCGTCGTCGATCAACAGGCCGTTCATGGGAAATCCTTGGCGCCGCGCAGCGGCAGGCGGAACCTGACCCTCACGCCACGCGGCGAGGCGGTCTGCAGGGTGAGCGAGCCGCCCAGGCGTTCGACCGTCGCGTGCGACAGCGCCAGGCCCACGCCCATGCCGTCGGGCTTGCTGCTGCGGAACAGGGTATCGGACTGGAAGCGCAGGGTGTCCTGGAAGCCGTCGCCTTCGTCGCGGACTTCGCCGATCAATTCGTCGCCGTCGCAGCGCAGGCGCAATTCGACGCGGGTCGAGCCGGCCTGCTGGCTGGCGTCGGCGGCGTTGTTCAGGAGCGCCTGCAACAGGTGGCCGATCGAGGGATCCACCCGCAGCCGCTCCGGCAGTTCGCCTTCGCGCTGCAATTCGATGGTCGGGCGCACCAGTTGCCAGCGATGGATGACGCGTTCCAGATCCACGCCGGTGTGGTGGCCCATCTCCGCCGAGGCCGCCAGCTCGCGCACGCGGTCGCGGCAGATGTCGACCAGTTCGCGCAGGGTGGCGGCGTCCTCGCGGATCGCCTCGTCGCCGGATTGCTCGGCGATGTCCTCGCTCAGCAGGGTCATCGTCGCCAGTGGCGTGTTGAGTTCGTGCGCGACCGCCGCGGCATGGGTCGCCAGCGCGACGATGCCTTCGTTGCGGGCGAAGCGCTCGCGCAGCACGGCCAGTTCGCGCTCGCGCTGGCGCAGGGCCGCGACCAGGCGGGTGGAGAAGTACAACACCACGCCGACCGACAGCAGGAAATTCACCGCCATGCCCCACAGGTGCAGGTTGAACGCATTGCCGTGGAAGGCCGGCAACGGGCGGCCGAAGATCGCCATCAGCGCATAGCCCGCGAGCGACGCGCCGGCGGTGGCCAGCACCCAGCGCAGCGGCAGCGCCAGCGCGGCCACCGCGATCAGCAGCAGGAACATCGGGCTGAACGGATTGGTGATGCCGCCGCTCCAGCCCACCAGCCAGGCCAGCACGGCCACGTCGACCAGCATGTGCAGGAACGCGACCCGGGCCGAATCCGGCGCCAGCCGATGACTGCGCCAGGTGGCGTAGACGTTGAACACGGCCAGCAGGCCGATGCCGCCCCACAGCGGGGCGAGCGGCAGCGGGATGTGCATCAGTTCGGTGGCCACGAGCACGGCGACCGCCTGGCCGACGATCGCGACCCAGCGCAGGTTGCACAGGGTCCGCAGGAAACTGGGAGAGGACATGGGCATGCGTACATGCTAGACGATGCCGCAAGCCCGTCCGCCGCCGGCTCGCCTCGCGGGTGAACGGGTCCGCGGCCGGCACCGCAGCCGGAGCGGGTTCCCGGTCTAAAATAGGCGCCATGCACGACGCCGTCAGCCGCCCCACGCCCCCCGCCAACGCCGCCGCCTGGCCCCGCCGCATCACCCACGCCGTCGACATCGGCGGCGTGAAGGTGGGGGGCGGGCACCCGGTGGTGGTGCAGTCGATGACCAACACCGATACCGCCGACATCGCCGGCAGCGTCCGCCAGGTGGCGGAACTGTGGCGGGCCGGCTCGGAGATGGTTCGGCTGACCGTCAACAATCCCGAGTCCGCCGCCGCCATCCCGCGCATCCGCGAGAAGCTGGACATGATGGGCATCGCGGTGCCGTTGATCGGCGATTTCCACTACAACGGCCATCAGCTGCTGGCGGGCGAGCCGGCCTGCGCCGAGGCGCTGGCCAAGTACCGGATCAATCCGGGCAACGTGGGCTTCGGCAAGAAGAAGGACACCCAGTTCGCACAATTGATCGAATTCGCCATCCGTTACGGCAAACCGGTGCGCATCGGCGCCAACTGGGGCTCGCTGGACCAGGCCCTGGCGGCGCAGTTGATGGACGAGAACCACCAGCGCGAGCAGCCGTGGGACGCCGGCCGGGTGCTGCGCGAAGCGCTGATCCGATCGGCGATCGATTCGGCCGAGCGCGCGGTCGAACTGGGCCTGCCGCGGGATCGCATCGTGCTGTCGGCCAAGGTCAGCGGCGTGCAGGAACTGATCGCGGTCTACCGCGACATGGCGCTGCGCTCGGAGTTCGCCCTGCACCTGGGCCTGACCGAGGCGGGCATCGGCAGCAAGGGCATCGTCGCCTCCGCGGCGGCGTTGTCGGTGCTGCTGCAGGAAGGCATCGGCGACACCATCCGCATCTCGCTCACGCCCGAGCCGGGCCAGCCGCGCACCCAGGAAGTGATCGTGGCGCAGGAACTGCTGCAGACCACCGGCCAGCGCGCCTTCACCCCGATGGTCACCGCCTGCCCGGGTTGCGGCCGCACCACCTCCGAGTTCTTCCAGGAACTGGCCAAGGTGGTGCAGAACCACGTGCGCGGGCGGATGCCGGAGTGGAAGATCAGTCATCCCGGCGCGGAGAACATGACCCTCGCGGTGATGGGGTGCGTGGTGAACGGGCCGGGCGAATCGCGCCACGCCAACATCGGCATATCGCTGCCGGGCACCGGCGAGGCGCCGGCCGCGCCGGTGTTCATCGATGGCGAGAAGGCGGTGACCCTGCGCGGCGAGAACATCGCCCGGGAATTCATCGCGCTGATCGACGACTACGTCGAGCGCAAGTACGCGCGTGGCGCCGCCTGAGGTCCCGGCGCAGGGGCTGAACGCCCTGCTTGGACTGTTGCGCGCGCGCGGCTGGCGGATCCTGCTGCTGTTCGCCGGCCTGCTGGCGCCGCTGTGGCTGTTCGTGGAACTGGCCGACGAGGTCCACGAACTGGAGGATTTCTTTTTCGACGATCCGCTGCTGTGGCGGATGCACGCGCTGGCCTCGCCGGCGCTGGATCGGTTCTTCGTGGGCGTGTCCGCGGCGGGCTACCAGTACGGCGTGATTCCGGTGGACATCGCGCTGGTGGTCGCGCTGCTGGCCTGGCGACGCTGGCGCGAGGCGCTGTTCGCGGCCATTTCGTTCCTCGGCTCCGCGCTGTTGAACCTGGCGACCAAGCAGTTCTTCCAGCGCGATCGTCCATCGCTGTGGGAGTCGGTCGCGCCCGAGCACACCTTCAGCTTTCCCAGCGGCCACGCGATGGGCTCGATGACCCTGGCGATGGTGGTGTTCCTGCTGGCCTGGCGGACGCGCTGGCGCTGGCCGGCGGCGCTGGCCGCGCTGGCGTTCGTCGTGCTGGTCGGATTGTCGCGGGTATACCTGGGCGTGCATTACCCTTCGGACATCCTCGGCGGCTGGACCGCCGGCATGGCCTGGGTGGTGGGCGTGTACTTCGCGCTGTATCGCAACGGCCAGCCGTGGACGGCGCGGCGTCAGGCGAATTCGTAGAACTGGAAGCAGACGCCCGGCGGCACGATCAGGTGGAATTCGCGCCGGCCCCAGGCCTTCATTTCCAGCGGGCCCACCTGGGCGGGCAGGTCGCGGTACTCCGCGTAGAGCGCGTCCAGCCCGGCGACGCCGATGCTGAAGCTGGCGTTCTCCGCCCATAGCGCTTCGTTGTTGCGGACCAGATGGAAGCCGACGCCGTCGCGTTCGATGCCGGCCATGTCGCCTTCCTGCCAGAGCGCGTGGAAACCCATCCGGCCGATGTAGAAATCCAGCGCTTCGGCCAGCGACGGGCCGGCGGGCACCATCGGCGTCACGCTCGCGAATCGGCTGACCATCGGCGTCTCTCCCTGCTGCCGGTCGCCAGCGTAGGAGAACCGCCGTCGGCGTCGCAAGAGCGCCGCGTGCAAACGTAACGGATTGTTGCGATCCGGGCCGCTTGTGGTCGGCGGCCGGCGGCGGGAGGATCGCGGCTGGTGAAACGGACGCTGCGCCGGGCGCGCGCGGGTGGGGGCATGCAGGATCTGGTCGAGCGATATGGCGTCGGACTGGTGTTCGTCAACGTGCTGGCGTTGTCGCTGGGCCTGCCGGTGCCGGCGATGCCGACCCTGATCCTGGTGGGAGCGGGGATCGCGCTGCACGCCGATCCCGCCTGGCCGGCGCTGCTCGGCGTGCTGGCGGTGTCGGTCTCGGCCAGCCTGCTCGGCGATACCGCGTGGTTCTACGCCGGCCGCCGCTACGGCGCGCGCACCCTGCAATCCCTGTGCCGCCTGTCGCTGTCGCGCGACAGTTGCATGAAACAGACCGAACGCGTCTACGGCCGCTTCGGCATCCGCGTGCTGGCGGTGGCCAAGTTCGTCCCGGGCCTGTCGATGGTGGCGGTGCCGCTGTCCGGCGCGATGCAGGCGGGACTGCCGCGTTTCCTGCGCTACGACGGCCTGGGCGCCGCGCTGTGGGCGGCCGCGGGGCTGGCGCTGGGCGCGATCTTCGCCCGCCAGGTGGAAGGCCTGCTGGTGGCGCTGTCGCAGCTCGGCGCCGGCGCGGTGCTGGTGGTGCTGGCGGGGCTGGCGCTGTACATCGGCCACCGCTGGTGGCGCCGGCGCGCGCTGTTCCGGATGCTCGAATCGGCGCGCATCGAGCCGGACGCGCTGGATGCGCTGATCCGCACCGGGCAGGCGCCGGCCGTGCTGGACATCCGCGCGCCGGGTTTCCGCGACATCGATCCCTTCGTCATTCCCGGCGCGGTGTTCGCCGACGAGCGCCGCCTGGGGGAAATCACCTCGCGGTTCCCGCGCGACCGCAGGATCGTCATCTACTGCGCATGCCCGGACGAGGTGTCGGCGGCCTGGCTGGCGCGCCAGTTGCGCCTGCGCGGCTACACCGACGTGCTGCCGCTGCGGGGCGGCATCGACGCCTGGCGCGCGGCGGGACTGCCGGTCGAGGCCATCGCCGGAGCCGGGCAGGCCGCGGACGGGATGCTGGCGGCGGGAGGCTGACGGCGCGCGGCGCGCGGTCGCACCACTCCCGCGTCGCCGGGGGTCTTCCTCAGTATTCGATGCAGACGCGGTTGCGGCCTTCGCTCTTGGCGCGATACAGCGCGGCGTCGGCGGCGGCCATCATCCGGCTGCAGGTGTCGCGGAGCGGCGTGAGCGCGGCAATGCCGATGCTCACGGTGATCGACTGTTCGTCGCCGCCCGGCTTGAACACCGCCTCGGCCACCGCCTGGCGCAGCCGCTCGGCGAAGCCGAAAGCGGCGTCGTCGTCGCATTCGGGAAGCAGCACCGCGAATTCCTCGCCGCCGATGCGCGCGGCGGCATCGTCGTTGCGGACGTGCCGCCGCAGGATGCCGGCGATCTGGCGCAGCACGTTGTCGCCGGAAATGTGGCCGTAGCGATCGTTGATCGGCTTGAACAGGTCGACATCGATGATGCACATCGCGAGCGGACGCCGGTGGCGCATGGCGCGGGCGATCTCGCGCTCGACCGCCTCGATGAAGTGGCGGCGGTTCTGGAGATCGGTCAGCGCGTCATGGGTGGCGAGCTGGTAGATCTCCTCGTGGTAATGCGCCTCGACGCTGGCGTGGCTGATGAACTTGAGGATGCACTCGCCCAAGGTCAGGTGATCGCCGTCGGCCAGCACCGCTTCGCGGATCGGGCGTTCGTTGAGGCGGGTGGGATTGGTCGCGTCGAGATCGCGCACCCGGTACTGATCGCCGTCGCGCCAGATCCGGCAATGCAGACGCGACACGCTCCGGTGCGGGATGTGCAGATCCGCCTCGCGCGAGCGTCCGACCATCACCGGGCGTGCGTCGATGTCGGCACGCCGGCCCAGGCCTTCGCCCTGGATCACCACCACGCAGGCCGAGCGCGTGCCCGCCGGACGCGGTCCGTCGCTGAGGATCGTGCGCTGGGTGGTCTCGTGGTCGTGGGCCATGCATCCGGCCGCGGGTGGGAGGGTGCCGAGTGTAGCCGTTCCGTGCCGCGCCTGCCGGCGCTTCCGTTACCATGACCGCACTCCAGGGGGACGCGCCATGAATCCAGTACCGCCATCGGCGGACCCGGAAGCCACCGAGCTTCTGGCGACGCGGCTGTCCGGGCAGATGCCCGCGGACGGCCAGGTGTTTCCGCCCGGCGCGCGGCTGGGCCGCTATCGCCTGGAAGCACTGCTGGGCCGCGGCGGCATGGGCGAGGTCTACCGCGCCGGGCAACTGGAACCGGTTCGCCGGATCGTCGCGCTCAAGCTGTTGCGCGGGCATCGGGTGGAAGCGCGCCACCTGGCGTACTTCGAGATCGAGCGCCAGTTGCTGGCGCAGATGCGGCATCCGGCCATCGCCCAGATCTACGATGCCGGCGCCACCGACGACGGCGTGCCGTTCTTCGCGATGGAATACAGCGAGGGGCGGCCGGTCACCCGCTTCTGTGCGGAGGAGGGCCTGGATCTGCGCGCGCGGCTGGACCTGTTCATCCGCATCTGCGAAGGCGTCCAGCACGCGCACCACAAGGGCGTGATCCACCGGGATCTGAAACCGGGCAACATCCTGGTCGATCGGATCGACGGACGCGCCTCGCCCAAGATCATCGACTTCGGCATCGCCACCGCCACCTCGCGCGCGCTCGTCGGCGTGCAGGAGCGGGCCGGCACCCCGGATTACATGAGCCCGGAGCAGGCCGAGGGCAATCCCGCCGCCCTCGATACGCGCAGCGACGTGTATTCGCTGGGCGTGCTGCTGCACGAACTGCTGACCGGCAACCGGCCCGGCCTGCCCGCGGGCGTAACCGCCGAGGCCGGCATGTTGCCGTTGCCGTCCGAACAACTGGCCGCGCAGCCCGCGGAGGACGCACCCGCGCGCACGCCGGGCGAGGCGCGGCGCCTGCGGCGCGCGCTGCGCGAGGAACTGGACTGGGTGGTGGCCAAGGCGATGTGCCACGACCGCAACGGACGCTACGCGTCGGTCGCCGAACTGGCCGCGGATCTGCAGCGATTCCTCGACGGCGCGCCGCTGGCCGCGGTGCCGCCCACCCGGCGCTATCGCGCGTCACGCTTCTTCGCCCGCCATCGCACCGCCCTGATTGCCGCGGCGGCGGTGGGGCTGGCGCTGCTGGGCGGCCTCGCGCTGTCGCTGCACGGCCTGATGCAGGCCCGCGAGCAGCGCGCCATCGCCGAACTGCGCAGCATGGAACTGGAGAAAGTGGCGGGCTTCCAGCAGTCGATGCTGGAGGACATCGACATCGAGGCGATGGGAGGCGGCCTCGCCAGCGGCCTGCGCGCCCAGATCGACGACGGCGATCCCGCCCGGCGTGCTGCGCTGGAACCCTTGCTGGCGCAGGTGAATGCGGCGGATCTGGCGCGGGGCATGATCGATCGCGACCTGCTGGCCAATGCCGAGGCCGCGATCGAGCGCGACTTCGCCGCGCAGCCGGCGCTGGCCGCCAGCCTGCGCGAATCGGTCGCGCGCGTCTACGCGGCGCTGGGCATGAGTCCGCAGGCGGCGCGCGAGTTCGGCAAGGTCGCGGACTATCGTGCCGGCCAGGCGGGCGAAGCCGCGCCGGCCACGCTCGCCGCGCGCCTGGCGCAGGCGGAAGCATTGCTGGGTGCCGCCGACGTGGACGCGGCGGCGGCGATCGTCGAGCGCGTGCGGCCGCTGGCACAGCCGCTGCCCTTGAACGATCCCACCCGCGCCGGCCTGGAGATTGCCCAGGCGAACGTGCTGTCCGCGCGCGGCGAGCGCGAGCGCGCCAAGACCCTGCTGCAATCCCTGTACGAGCGCCTGGCCAGGCAGGCGGGCGTCCGCGACCCGGCGGCGATGGATGCGCTCAACGCGCTGGCGGACACGCAGCGCGCGGTGGGCGAAATGGCCGAGGCGCGCGCCAACATGGAGAAACTGCTGCCATTGCGTGTGGCGGTGCAGGGCGCGGAACACAAGGACACCTTGGCGGCGACCAGCAACCTGGCGGTGATGCGCATGCTCACCGGCGAAAAGGAAGGCGCGGTCAAGCTGCAACGGGAACTGGTGGCCACCCAGATCCGCCGGCTCGGCAACGAGCATCCGTTGACCCTGCACGCACGCGGCACCCTGGCGAGCATGCTGGCCGATTCCAACGCCGCCGGGGAAGCCCTGCCGATGATGAAGGCGGTGCTGGCCGGGCGCGAGCGCGTGCTCGGCCCGCTGCATCCGCAGACCCTCCGGGCGCGCCTGAACCTGGCCACCACGTATGCGCGCCTGGACGACTATGCCGCCGCGTTGCCGCTGGAACGGCAGGTGCTGGAGCAGCGGACCCGCCTGTTCGGCGCCAGTCATCCGGACACCCTGTCGATCCTGATCAACCACGCCGGCACCCTGCTGCGCGACGGCCATCCCCAGCAGAGCCTGGCGCTGCTGCGCGACGGATTGCCGCTGGCGCGCGACGTGCTGGGCCTGAAGCATCCGCAGACCCAGCGGGCGCTGCTGATCCGTGGCGACGCGGCGCGCACGCTGGGCGACGTAGAACTGGCGCTTGCGTCCTATCGCGAGGTGGTCGAGGCGCGCCGTCGCCTGCTGGGCGAACAGCATCCGGAGACGCTGCATGCGATCTGGACGCTGGCGACCGCCGAAGCCGGCTTCGGCCACGCCGCGCAGGCGCAGGCGCTGCGCCGGCAATACCTGGAACCGCTGCTGGCGGCCAGGCCGGACACCCTGAGCGAGCCGCTGGCCGCGCTGGCCGGCGCCATCCGCGAGGGGCGTCCGCCGACCGGGTTCAAGTAGCGCGCCGGGCCGGCGCGCCCGCGGCGCCGGAGCGGATTCCGGCGCGGGCGGTGCGCGTCATTCGCCCGGCTTGGCGGCCGATGTGGCGGCTTCGGTCGCGGCCTTGCGCGACAGCACCGCCTCGCGGTGCGCGATGTAAGCGTTGGCGCCGAAGATGATCGCCGCGCCCAGCAGGGTCCAGCGATCCAGGCCTTCGTCGAATAGCACCCAGCCGAATACCGCGACCACCGGCAATTGCATGAAGCTGATCGGCGTCAGCGCCGACACTTCGCCGAGCTTCAGCGCGCGGGTCCACAGCATGTGGCCGCCGGTCCCCATCACGCCGGCGGCAACCACCCACAACCAGGCGATGCCCTGCGGCCATTCCCACACGCTCAGCGCGGGCACCAGCGACATCGGCACCCACAGCAGGGTGGTGTAGAGCACGATGCGGTCGGCCGGTTCGGTCTGCGACAACTGCTTGATCTGGATCGCCACCAGCGCGCTCATCACCGCGGCCAGCACCGCGATCAACGCGTCGATGCTGAACTCCGCGGTGCCCGGGCGGACGATGATCAGCACGCCGAGGAAGCCCAGCACCACCGCGGTCCAGCGGCGCGCGCGGACCTTTTCGTTGAGCATCGCCGCCGCGGCCAGGGTGACGAAAAGCGGCGTGGAGTAGGACAGCGACACCGCCTGCGCCAGCGGCAGGTGGCCGATGGCCCAGAAGCCCGCCAGCATCGAGCAGATGCCGATCACGCAGCGGAACAGGTAGCGCGGGAAATGCTGGGTCTTCAGCAGGCCGGGGCCGTGCTTGATCAGCAACGGCAGCGCCGCCAGCAGTCCGAAGAAATTGCGGAAGAAGGCAATCTCGAAGGTGTGCAGGCTGGCCGAGGCCAGCCGGATGGCGACCACCATCATCGCGAAGAACAGGGTGCTGGCCAGCATCAGCGCGGCGGCGCGGAAGTGGACGGGAATGGCAGGCATCAGGATTCCACGGCAGACAGGCACGACGGCGCCAGCGTGCCCGCGACAGGATGAAGACGGTGCACGCGGCACGGACGCCGTGTGCGGTGGCGGGGAAACCGGCGCCCGTTCCACCGGCCGCCCCGCGCGCACTGCGGCGGGCAGGGACGGGGCGGGACGGCGGCACGCGGGCACATGGCTACCAGCGTGCCCCGATGATGCGCGGTTCGGGTTCGATGGCGACGCCGAAGCGATGCTCGACGGAGGCGGCGATGCGGCGCGCGAGCGCGAGCAGCTGCGCACCGCTGGCATTGCCGTGGTTCACCAGCACCAGCGCGTGCGAGACGGCGACGCCGGCATCGCCGTCGCGGTGGCCTTTCCAGCCGCAGGCCTCGATCATCCAGGCGGCGGACATCTTGCGCGTGTCCGGCGCGTCGCCGCGGAACACGGGCAGGCCCGGATGCGCGGCCTGCAGCGATTCGGCCAGCGCCGCCGGCACGATCGGGTTCTTGAAGAAACTGCCGGCATTGCCGATGACGGCCGGGTCCGGCAGCTTGCGGCGGCGGATGGCGATCACCGCCTCGGCGACCTCGCTCGCGCCCGGCCGGGTGACGCCCATCGCCGCCAGCTCCTCGCCGATGCCGGCGTAGTCGAGCCGCGGCGCCGGCGTGCGCAGCAGATCCAGTTCCACCGCGGTGACGATGTAGCGATCCGGTGCGTGCTTGAACACGCTGTCGCGGTAGCCGAAGGCGCATTCGTCCCGGTCCAGCCGGCGCAGGATGCCGGCGTCGCGGTCCCAGGCTTCCACCGCATGCACGAATTCGCCGACCTCCACGCCGTAGGCCCCGATGTTCTGGATCGGTGCCGCGCCGGCGGTGCCGGGAATGAGCGCCAGGTTCTCCAGGCCGCACAGACCCTGCTGCAACGACCACATCACCAGCGCGTGCCAGGGCATGCCGGCTTCGGCGCGCACGCGCGCGTGGGTCGCGTCCTGCGCCAGTACCCTGGTGGCGGCGTTGGTCAATGCCAGCACCGGCCCTTCGGCGTCGCCGGCGAACAGCAGGTTGCTGCCTCCGCCCAGCACCAGCAGCGAGCCGCCGTCGTCCAGTTCCGGTCGCGACAACAGGTCCGGCAGCGCGGCGGCATCGTCCAGTTCAAGCAGCCACGGTGCGCGTGCCTCCACCCCGAAGGTGTTGCGTTCGCGCAGCGAGGCATCGCGGGTCAGGCGCCAGGGAGGATTCATTCCGGCGCCACCGCGCCGCGGCTGGGCGCCTCGCGGCGGCGGCGGATGGCGTCGACGCATTCGCCGATCAGTTCCGGCCCGCGATAGACCAGGCCGGAATAGACCTGCACCAACGAGGCGCCGGCGGCCATCTTCGCCACGGCGTCGGCGCCGGACAGGATGCCGCCCACGCCGATCAGCGGGATGCGGTCGGGCAGGCGTGTGCGCAGGCGGCGCAGCACCAGGGTCGACTGGTTCATCAGCGGCGCGCCGGACAGGCCGCCGGTCTCGTGCGCGAGTGGGTCGTCCTGGACGCTGATGCGCGAGACTGTGGTGTTGGTGGCGATGACGCCGTCCACTTCCAGGTCGCCCAGCACGCGGGCGACCGCGTCGATGTCGTCGTCGGACAGATCCGGCGCCAGCTTCACCAGCATCGGCACGCGCCTGCCGTGCTGGGCGGCCAGATCCTCCTGCGCGTCGCGCAGGCTGCCGATCAACTGGCGCAGTGCCTGTTCCTCCTGCAGTTCGCGCAGGCCGGCGGTGTTGGGCGAGGAGATGTTGACGGTGATGTAGTCGGCCAGCGGATAGACCCGCTCCAGGCAGAACAGGTAATCCGACGCGGCACGTTCGTTGGAGGTGTCCTTGTTCTTGCCGATGTTGATGCCGAGGACGCCGTTGCGGCGGCGGATCCGCCCGATGTTCCGCACCAGCGCGTCGACGCCCTCGTTGTTGAAGCCCAGCCGGTTGATCACCGCCTGGTGCGCCGGCAGCCGGAACATGCGCGGCTTCGGATTGCCCGGCTGCGGGCGCGGGGTGACCGTGCCCACTTCGACGAAGCCGAACCCCAGCCCGAACAACGCCTCGACGTGCGCGCCGTTCTTGTCCAGGCCCGCGGCCAGGCCGACCGGATTGGGAAAGGTCAGGCCCAGCAGCCTGGTCGGCAGCGGCCGCGGCGGACGCGCCAGCAGCGGAATCGTGCCGGTCCGGTAGGCGGTCTCGATGGCCGTGAGTCCCAGGCCATGCGCGCGCTCGGCATCGAAGCCGAACAGGAAGGGGCGAGCGAGTTTGTACATCAGTGCAGGGTGCCGACGAACACGCGGGTCAGGTAGTCGAAACGGATCATGCCCTGTTCGGCGTGCTTATCGAATACCCGCCGCAACGCGTCGCGCATCGGTGCATGTCGCGGATTCCCCGGCGGCGGGGTGGACGAGGAGGAGCGCAGGCGCCCGTACAGCGCCTGGAAGTCCAGCGGCTGGGCGTGCGCGAACCGTGCCATGGCGCGGAATCCCGGGCCGAACCAGGCCTGCATGGCCGCGTCGTCCGGATGGCGTTCGGCGACGCGGGCGTAGTCCTCGCCGTAGGCGTGCAGCAGCGCCTCGTAGTCGTGCAGGAAGGGCGAGGCGCTGGCGACGCGGCTGTTCCAGAACACGCAGGCCAACCCGTCGGGACGGAGGATGCGGGCCCATTCGCGGCGGGTCGCGCCGGGTTCGAACCAGTGGAAGGCCTGGGCGCTGGCCACCAGATCCACGCTGGCGGGCGCCAGGCCGGTGGCCTCGGCGCTGCCGTCGCCGACCCGCAGGCCGGCCTCGCCGGCCAGTGCGCCGGCCAGCGCTTCGCGCATGGCCGCATTGGGTTCCACCGCGACGACCGGGTGGCCGCACCGCAGCCAGGCGCGGGTGGCGATGCCGGTGCCCGCGCCGATGTCGGCGACGACCGCGTCCCGCGGCACGCCCTGGGCCTCGTGCAGCCACTCGAACAGGGCATCCGGGTAGCCGGGCCGATAGCGGACGTAGTCGGCAACCCGATTGCTGAAGCGTTCCGCGCTGTCGCTGGCGTCCGTCACCGTGGCCGGCTCACTGGCTCATCGCGCCCAGCCAGACCAATCCGCCGAAGAACACGAGGAACACCACGATGCCGATGATCCACAGCGCGACCGACAGCCAGCCGAGGATCAGGCCGGCCACCGCGAAACCGTCGCCATCCAGGCGTTGCGGTTCGCGGCGGATTTCGGCGCGGGCCATGTGGCCGGTGATGATCGCGCCGATGCTGCCCAGGAACGGCAGCAGGGTCCAGCCGAGGATGCCGGCCACCAGGCTGATGATGGCCAGGGTGCTGGTCTGGCGGGCGGGTGAGTTCATGGGCGTCCTTTACCGGTTCCGAGGGTTCAGAGGTCGAACTTGATGCCCTGCGCGAGCGGCAGCGAATCGGAGTAGTTGATGGTGTTGGTCTGCCGGCGCATGTAGACCTTCCAGGCATCCGAACCGGATTCGCGGCCGCCGCCGGTTTCCTTCTCGCCGCCGAAGGCGCCGCCGATTTCCGCGCCGCTGGTGCCGATGTTGACGTTGGCGATGCCGCAGTCCGAGCCGGCCGCCGACAGGAACTGCTCGGCCGCCTTCAGGTTCTGGGTGAAGATTGACGAGGACAGGCCCTGCGGCACGCCGTTCTGCATCTCGATGGCCTCGTCCAGCGTCTTGTACTTCATCACGTACAGGATCGGCGCGAAGGTCTCGTGCTGGACCACTTCGTCGGAGTTCTTCAGGCCGGTGATGATGGTCGGCAGCACGAAGTTGCCGGGGCGATCGATCGCCGTGCCGCCGGTTTCGACCTTGCCGCCGCTGGCCTTGGCCTTCTCGATGGAGGCTAGGAACTGCTGCACCGCGCCCTGGCTGTTGAGCGGGCCCATGAGGTTGGCCGGATCGGTGGGATCGCCGATCTTGCCCTCGACCTGCTTGTACGCCTTGACCAGGGTGGACAGCACGGTGTCGTAGATGGATTCGTGCACGATCAGGCGGCGGGTGGTGGTGCAGCGCTGGCCGGCGGTGCCGACCGCGCCGAACACGATGCCCGGGATCGCCAGCTTCAGATCCGCGGTTTCGTCCAGGATGATCGCGTTGTTGCCGCCCAGCTCCAGCAGGCTGCGGCCCATGCGGCGGGCGACGCGCTCGCCGACGGTGCGGCCGACCTGGGTGGAACCGGTGAAGCTGATCAGCGGGATGCGCTTGTCGTCGACGAACTGCTGGGCCAGCTCGATGCCGGCGTCGTTGATCAGGAAGAAGATGTCCGGGAAGCCGCCGGCCTTCAGCGCGTCGTTGCAGATCTTCATCGACGCGATGGCGGTCAGCGGGGTCTTGTTGGACGGCTTCCAGATGCAGACGTCGCCGCAGATCGCCGCCAGGAACGAGTTCCACGACCACACCGCGACCGGGAAGTTGAAGGCGCTGATGATGCCGACCAGGCCCAGCGGATGGTACTGCTCGTACATCCGGTGGCCCGGGCGTTCGGAATGCATCGTATAGCCGTACAGCATGCGGCTCTGGCCGACCGCGAAGTCGGCGATGTCGATCATTTCCTGCACTTCGCCGTCGCCTTCGGGCTTGCTCTTGCCCATTTCCAGCGCGACCAGCGAACCCAGCGCGTCCTTGTGCCTGCGCAGCGCCTCGCCGCACAGGCGCACCGCTTCGCCACGACGCGGCGCCGGGGTGGTGCGCCAGACCTTGAAGGCTTCCTGCGCACGCGCGATCACGGTCTCGTAGTCGGCCTGGCTGCTGGCATGGACCTCGGCAATCACCTCGTTGGTGGTCGGATTGATCGACTGCAACAGGCCGGCGTCGGTGGTCGTCGACCATTCGCCACGGCCCAGGTAGGTGCCGGAATTGGTCTGGCCAAGGCCGAGTGCCTTGAGGATGTCTGCGGACATGCGGAGCTCCAGGAAAGATCGATGAAAGGCGCGGCGCGACGTGCGCCGGCGGAACGCCGATTTTAGCAGAGCGATTCCGCCGGCCCGCCCGGATCCGGGGCTTCCGTGGATGTGCTGACCGGCCTGTTCGATTCGCCGAGAACGCGGCCGCGATGCGGTCGGCGTTTCGTCGATTCGCCGAGTACGGCGTGGGCGGATGGCCGAACGGGAAGGGTGCGCGTGGAGGGTTGCCGTTCGGCCACGGAGCGATCGGGACGACAGCCGGGGACGCTCTTGGTTGGCGGCGGACGTCGAAGGCCGGCCTTGTGCACGGCGGCGGCGAACCGAGGAGATGGCGGCCCCGGCGCGATTCGAACGCACGACCTTCCCCTTAGGAGGGGGACGCTCTATCCAGCTGAGCTACGGGGCCAATCGCGCGCATTCTCGCATGAACAGGACGGCGGGGCGACCACACCCGGCAAGGCCCCGCTTCACGGGGAAAGGCGGCATCGCGCTCGTGCGCTCCGCATTTCCGGAACGAGGCACTGGTTCGTCTTGGCATCGACGCGCCCGGAAACGGCGTGCGCCGGACCGGCCGGGGACAGGGCCGGATCGGTCCCGAGCGTGCTGGACGAGCATGCAGGATTCGGCATGCATCGTCCGCCGCCGAGGTGGCGACGCCGGTGTTCGCCGGCGGGGTGGGAATCCACGAAATCCCGTTGAAAAACGCGGATCGTTCTGCCGTGTCCCGGATTCGGGGAGCGAACGGCAAGGGATTGGAAATTGTGCCGAATTCCGTGCGCAATTCCGTCATCGGCGACTAGATGGCGGGTGCGGCCAAAAACAAGATGGACCCCGGTGCGACGCGCACACCACGCCATCCACAACGCACCCACGACGCGCTCCCTTCCGCCCCCTCCTCGCCGGTGGGCATGCGTCGGCATTCATCCCATTCGATCTTCCAGGAGAGAGTCGCCGTGGTATCAGCTTGCCATCTGTCGTCAGGAACGCTTCGCCAGGGACCGGCACCCACCCGCCTCGCCATCGCGCTGGCGATCGCGGCCGCGGTCGTGCCTTTGTCCGTCCAGGCCCAGGCCGTGGACGCCGCGTCGACACCGGCGCAATCGTCCGGGCAGGCCGATCCGTCCATCGACGGCGGGGCGGTCGATCTGGGGGCGGTCACCGTCACCGCGCGCAAGCGCGACGAGCGCAATCTGGACGTGCCGATCGCGGTGACCGCGATCACCGGCGAACAGATCGACGCGATGGGCATCGACAATGTCGGCGACGCGATCTCGTTCTCGCCGGGCGCGGCCGCCTACGATGCCGGCGGCGCGTTCACCTACATCCAGATCCGCGGCGCATCCGCGCGCCAGGGCAGCAACGAGAACGGCTACTACCTCGACGAAGTGCCATTCAACGGCGTGACCGTGCCGTGGTATCCGGAAACGCGCTCCTTCGACATCGAGCGCATCGAGATCCTGAAGGGACCGCAGGGCACCCTGTTCGGCGAAGGTTCGATGGGCGGTACCGTGCGGGTGATCACCCGCGAGCCGGAGTTCAATGCATTCCGCGCCGGCGTGGAGACCTCCTTCAGCGACACCCGGGGTGGCACCGACGGCTGGGGCGTCAAGGCGATGGTGAACGTGCCGCTGGTCGACGACACCCTGGCAATGCGTTTCGGCGTGACCGACGAATCGCTCTCCGGCTGGCTGAGGAACCGCCAGACCGGCGAGGAGAACATCAACGAACAGCGCATCAGGACCGGTCGCGCCAAGCTGCGGTTCGCGCCGCACGAGCGCTTCAACCTCGACCTGTCGTACTGGAAGTTCAAGGCGCATTCGCCGGGCGGCTTCGAGGCCGCCTACGACGACATGAGCGTGGATGCGTACTACGACGTGCGCAACGAGTGGGATTCCGGCAGCCTCACCGCGAGCTACGCCTTCGACGGCTCGCAGTTGCTGTACGTGTTCTCGGACGGCAGCCTGTGGCGCGGATTGAGCGGGATGATCAATCCCACCACCGCCTACGCGGGCACGGTGGACATCGGCGTGCGCACCCACGAACTGCGCTGGTCCTCGACCGGCGAACGCGTGGTGGACTGGACGATGGGCTACTACCTGCGCAAGGCGATACGGCGCGATTCGTCGGCGATGACCGGCCTGTCGCCGACCCGCTCCTCGCAGACCAACGACTCGTTCTCGCTGTTCGGCGAGGCGACCTGGCACATCGGCGAAAAGTGGGCGGCGACCGCCGGCGTCCGCTATTTCGAGGACAAGGTCGATTCGATGGATGCCAGCGAAACCACGCGCAACACGCTGCGCAAAACCTTCACCAACACCAGCCCGCGGCTCAGTCTGTCCTACGCCATCGACGCCGATTCCACCCTGTACGCCAGCGCGGCCAGCGGCTATCGCTCCGGCCAATTGCAGCCGATCACATCGATCGAACTGGCCGAGCGGTATGGCATCGATCTGCCGGTCGGCACCAAGCCGGATTCGATCTGGAGCTACGAACTGGGCTACAAGGCGGTGTTCGACGAAGGCCGCCTGCTGCTGGAAACGGCGGTGTTCCACAGCGACTGGAAGGACGTGCCGGTCTACATGTCATTGGCCGACGGGCTGTACAGCGGCATCCTCAATTCCGCCGGTTCCACCCAGCGCGGCGTGGAACTGGGGATCACCTGGATGCCGAACAAGTCCTGGGCCTTCAACTTCGGCGGCAGCGTCATCGACGCGGTCTACAAGGAAGACCTGGAGGGCACGCAGTTCCACAAGGGCACGCCGGTCTTCAACGTGCCCCGGACCACGCTCAGCGGCGGCGCGGCCTACCATTGGCCGGTCGGCGATTCGCTCAAGGGCATCGCCCGCAGCGACGTGATGCACCACTCGCGGCGCGAGACCTCGGCGACCGCGGGCACCGAGGGCGGCGACGCCATCACCCGCCTGTCCGCGCGGGTGGGCCTGGAATCGCCCAGCGGCTGGGCCGCCTATCTGTTCGGCGAAAACCTCACCAACGAGGACGGCGCCACCGATGCCCGCAGCGTGACCGGCGCGGCGACCCGCCTGCGGCCGCGCACCTTCGGTGTCGAATTCCGTTACAGCTACTGATCGGAACCGCCCCTCCCGGCGATACCGGGAGGGGCGGGCGAGCGCGCGGCCGCGCGATTGATGCAACGCAGCACTTGACAGCCCGCCCGCTCTTCGTGTCCTCTACGGCAATGCGCCCGAACGCCCCGTCCCCCGTCGATTCCGCACGCCCGGCCCCGTCGCCGGCGACGCTTTTCGCCGGCCGCGGCACCGCGTCGATCGCCACCACTACCACCACCATTACCACCCCGATTAGCAGGGTGCGGCTGGTTGTGTTCGCGTAATCCGCAAACCACGGCCCCGCACCCGAATCAGGATGCGGGGGAGCCCAAAGCCTGATCCGTGTACCGGGCCTCCTACCGAGGTTCCGTCCATGTCGTCCAGCGTCGCCGCTCCACCCCCGCTTCCCTCCGATACGCCGCGGTCCTCCACGGTCGTCCACAAATTCGGCGGCACGTCCGTGGCCGACGCGGAACGCTACCGCCACGTCGCGCAGTTGCTGCTGGCGCGCGACGAGGCCTGGCAGATCACCGTGGTCTCGGCGATGAAGGGCGTCACCGACGCACTCATCGGCCTGGCCGAAATGGCCTCCGGCAACCTGGCCGAATGGCGGGACCGCTGGCACGAACTGCGCGCCCGCCATCGCGGCGCGGCGGTCGCGCTGCTGGCCGAGGACGCCGGTCCGACCCTGGAATGGCTGGATGCGCGCTTCGACGAGCTGGCCGAAATCCTGGCCGCGCTGGCGGTGATCGGCGAATTGCCCCGCGAGGTGCTGGATCGGGTGCAGGGCCTGGGCGAAGTGTTTTCCGCGCATCTGCTGGGCGAATATCTCGCCGTTCGCGGGGAGGACTGCGCGGTGCTGGACGCGCGCGACGTGCTGGTGGTGGATCGCGGGGATCTCGGCGTGGACGTGGACTGGTTGCAGAGCGCGCAGCGGCTGTCGGACTGGCGCGCCACGCACCCGCAGCGGCGCCTGGTGGTGACCGGTTTCGTCGCCCGCGACCGCTCCGGCCGCATCACCACTTTGGGCCGCAACGGCAGCGACTACAGCGGTGCGATCTTCGCGGCCCTGTTCAATGCCGACGAACTGCACATCTGGACCGACGTGGACGGCGTGCTCTCGGCGGATCCGCGCGTGGTGCCCGAAGCCGTCCAGCTCAGCGCGCTCAGCTACGACGAAGCCTGCGAACTGGCCTATTTCGGCGCCAAGGTGGTGCACCCGCAGACGATGTCGCCGGCGATCGAACGCGGCCTGCCGATCGTCATCCGCAATACTTTCCACCCCGAGCATCCGGGCACCCGCATCACCGCCGCCAGCGACGCGCTGGGTCCGGTCAAGGGGCTGACCCTGAGTCCGGATCTGGCGGTGCTGAACCTGGAAGGCACCGGCCTGATCGGCGTGCCCGGCACCGCCGAGCGGGTGTTCGCCGCGCTGCGCGACGCGCGGGTGTCGGTGGTGATGATCTCGCAGGGATCCTCGGAGCATTCGATCTGCTGCGTGGTCAAGAGCGCGGAGGCGCAGCGGGCGCAGACGGCCCTGCTCAACGCGTTCGCCCACGAACTGACCATCGGCCAGGTCCAGCGCGTGCAGCGCACCGACGGGGTCAGCGTGCTGGCCGCGGTCGGCGACGGCATGGCCGGCACGCCCGGCGTGGCGGCGCGGCTGTTCGAATCGCTGGGGCGCGCGCGGGTCAACATCCTGGCGATCGCGCAGGGTTCGTCGGAGCGCAACATCTCGGTGGCGATCGACAGCGCCGATGCGACCAAGGCGCTGCGCGCGGCCCACGCGGGATTCTGGCTGTCGCCGCAGACCTTCTCGGTCGGCGTGATCGGGCCGGGCAACGTCGGCGCCACCCTGATCGAACAGCTGCGCGCGGCCCAGCCCCAATTGCTGGGCAAGGCCAACCTCGATCTGCGCCTGCGCGCGATTGCCTCCAGCCGCCGCATGCTGCTGGACGAACGCGGGATCGGCGCGGACTGGCTCGAGCGCTTCGAGGCCAGCACCCAGCAGGCGGATCTGGATCGCTTCACCGCCCATCTGCTGTCGGCGCACCTGCCGCACGCGGTCATCGTGGATTGCAGCGCCAGCCCGGAAGTCGCCGGGCGCTACGCCGACTGGCTCGCCGCCGGCATCCACGTGGTCACTCCGAACAAGCAGGCGGGCGCCGGGCCGCTGGCGCGCTACCAGGCCATCCGCGCCGCGGCGGAGGCCAGCGGCGCGCGGTTCCGCTACGAGGCCACGGTCGGCGCCGGCCTGCCGGTCATTTCCACCCTGCGCGATCTGCTGGACACCGGCGATGCCGTGGCGTCGGTCGAGGGCATCTTCTCCGGCACGCTGGCGTGGCTGTTCAACAAATACGACGGCAGCGTGCCGTTCTCGCGACTGGTCGCCGAGGCGCGCGCGATGGGCTATACCGAGCCGGATCCGCGCGACGACCTGTCCGGCGTCGACGTCGCCCGCAAGCTGGTGATCCTGGCGCGCGAGGCCGGGCGTGCGCTGGCGCTGGAGGACGTGGAGGTCGAGAGCCTGGTACCGGCGGCGCTGCGCAATGCCAGCGTCGAGGATTTCATGGCGCGGCTGCCGGAAGTGGATGCGGATTTCGCCGCGCGCCTGGCGCAGGCCAAGGCCGCCGGCCAGGTGCTGCGCTACGTGGCGCGGCTGGACGGCGAAGGCCGCGCGCGGGTCGGCCTGGCCGCGCTGCCGGCGACGCACGCGTTCGCCAACCTGCGCCTGACCGACAACATCGTCCAGTTCAGCACCCGCCGTTACTGCGACAATCCATTGATCGTGCAGGGACCGGGCGCCGGCCCGGAAGTGACCGCCGCCGGCGTCTTCGCCGACCTGCTGCGGGTGGCGGCGGGACAGGGAGCCAGGCTGTGAAGGAGGAAAAGGTGGAAGCAGTGGCAGTGGCCGACGCGGCGAGTGCGTTTTCGCCGGCTTCGGTGGGCAATGTGGGCGTGGGATTCGACATCCTGGGCCATGTGATCGAAGGCGTCGGCGATACGGTGCACGTGCGCCGCATCGCCGCGCAGGAAGTGCGCATCGCCGATATCCGCGGCGCCACGGTGGATCTGCCGCGCGATGCGCCGGGGAATACCGCGGGCGCGGCGTTGATTTCGCTGCTGGAGGCGGAGCGTCCCGGCTTCGGCTTCGAAATCGAGATCGAGAAGGGCATTCCCCTGGGTTCGGGCATGGGCGGTTCGGCGGCATCGTGCGTGGCCGCGCTGGTGGCGGCCAATGCGCTGCTGCCGCGACCGCTCCCGCGCGAGGCGCTGTATCCGCACGCGCTGGTCGGCGAGGCGGTCGCCAGCGGCGGGCGCCACGGCGACAACCTCGGACCGATGCTGCTGGGCGGGCTGGTGCTGTCGACGGCTGATCGGCTGGTGCCCATTCCGGTGCCCGCCGATTGGCATTGCGTGCTGGTGCATCCGGAGGCGGTGCTGGAAACCCGCCGCGCGCGAGCGGCCCTGGCCGGCGCCTACGAGCTCAAGGAATTCGTCGCCCAGAGCGCGCACCTGGCGTTGCTGCTGGCGGGTTGCCAGCGCGGCGACGCGGCACTCGTGCGCGAGGGCCTGGACGACGTGCTGGTCGAACCGCGGCGCGCGCCGCTGATCGGCGGTTTCGACGCGGCCAAGGGCGCGGCGCTCGCCGCCGGTGCGATGGGCGCGAGCATTTCCGGTGCCGGTCCGAGCGTGTTCGCGTGGTTCGAAACGCGCGCGCAGGCGGAGGCGGCGGCACCGCGCATCCAGGCGGCCTTCGCCGCGGCCGGCTTCGACAGCCAGGCCTGGGTGTCGCCCATCGCGGCGCCGGCGGCACGCCTGCTGTAGGCGCGCTTTCATTTCCTGTTCGATCGCCCGCCGGGCCGCGTGCCCGGCATTCCCCACGACGGATCATCGATGAACTTCATTTCCACCCGCAGTGCTTCACCTTCCGCAGGCCTCAGCGCGGCCATCGCGGCCGGGCTGGCGCCCGACGGCGGCCTGTACGTCCCCGCGCAACTTCCGCCGCCGCGCGCGCTGAGGGCCGGCGCGGACCTGGCGGACACCGCCGCCGGGCTGCTCGCGCCGTTCTTCGCCGGGGATCGCCTTGAACCGGAACTGCCGGCGATCTGCCACGAAGCCTTCGATTTCCCGGCGCCGCTGCGCGCGCTGGCGACGCCAAACGATCACGTGCTGGAGCTGTTCCACGGGCCGACCGCCGCGTTCAAGGATTTCGGCGCGCGTTTCCTCGCCGCCTGCCTGGCCCGCCTGCGCGCCGGCGACGCGCCGCCGCTGACCATCCTCGTGGCGACCTCGGGCGATACCGGCGCGGCGGTGGCCGCCGCCTTCCATCGCCAGCCGGGCCTGCGCGTGGTGGTGCTGTACCCGGACGGGCGGGTGTCGCCGCGGCAGGCGCACCAGTTGGGCTGCTTCGGGGACAACATCACCGCGCTGCGCGTCGCCGGATCGTTCGACGATTGCCAGGCGCTGGTGAAGCGCGCGCTCAACGACGGCGATTTGCAGGCGCGGGTGCCGCTCAGCTCGGCCAACAGCATCAGCCTGGGCCGGCTGTTGCCGCAGATGAGTTACTACGCCGATGCCGCCTTGCGCCATCACGCCGCGACCGGCCAGGCACTGAATCTGGTGGTGCCGACCGGCAACCTGGGCAATGCCTTGGCCGCGATCTTGGCACGCGCGCTGGGCGTTCCGCTCGGACGGATCGTGCTGACGACCAACGCCAACCGGGTGCTGCCGGATTATTTCGGCGGCCAGGCGTACGCCGCGCAGGCGAGCGTGGCGACCATCGCCAACGCGATGGACGTCGGCGCGCCGAGCAATTTCGAACGCCTGCGCTGGCTGTACCGGGACGACGATGCCGCATTGCGCGCCGCCTTCGCCGCGCGCAGCGTGGACGATGGCGCCATCCGCGCGACCATCGCCCGCCGCCATGCCGATTTCGGCGAAGTGTTCTGCCCGCACACCGCCACCGCGGTGAACGTGCTGGAACACCTGCGCGCCGAAGGCGAGAGCGGGCACTGGGCGGTGGCCGCGACCGCGCATCCGGCCAAGTTCGAAAGCGTCGTCGAGCCGCTGATCGGCCGGCCGGTCGAAATTCCGCCGGCCCTGGCGCGGTTGCTGTCACGACCGGCCCGCGCCGAGCCGCTGGCGCCGGACTACGACGCCTTGCGTGATCGGTTGGCCAGCCTATCCTGAGCGGCATGAGAAGAGCTCTCGTCATCGCCCTGGCCGTGGGCGGCGCCCTCGGCCTGCCCGCCACCGTTGCCACCGCCCAGACCGCGCAGGACGCCAGCCGCCTGAAGCCGGGCGAATACCTCTGGGCGCCACGGATCGCGCCGGAAGGTCCGGTGGTGCTGGTGGTCAGCCTGGACGAGCAACGCGCCTACGTGTACCGCAACGGCATCGCGATCGGCGTCTCCACCATCAGCTCCGGCAAGCCGGGCAAGGACACGCCGACCGGGGTGTTCACCATCCTGCAGAAGAACAAGGATCACCGTTCCAACCTCTACAACAACGCGCCGATGCCGTACATGCAGCGGCTGACGTGGGATGGCATCGCGCTGCACGGCGGGCATCTGCCCGGCTATCCGGCCTCGCATGGCTGCGTGCGCCTGCCGCAGGCCTTCGCGGAACAACTGTTCGCCGTCACCCGGCGCGGCGATACCGTCGTGGTGGCCAACGCCAAGGCGTCCCCGGCCAGCGTGGTGCATCCGGCCGTGCTGGCGCCGGTGACCCGCAGCGGCCGGGCTGTGGCCGCGCCGTTGGGCGAGTTCGAGGTCTACTGGGACGAGGCGGCCGCGCCGCAGGGACCGGTCAGCATCCTGGTCAGCCTGTACGACCGCCGCGTGTCGGTGCTGCGCGACGGTGTGCTGATCGGTTCGGCGCCGTTGCAGCGGGTCGGCGATCTGGAATTGAACGGCACCGTGCTGTTCGTGATGACCACCGAGATGGAAGACATCCCCAGCCTGCTGGATCCGCAGCGGCGCCAGCATCGGTGGGTCGCCCACCGCGTGCTGGGCGAGGAGGGCGTGGCGATGCCCACGCTGCAGGCCCTGGGCCAGTCCTTCTGGGTGCCGGAAGCCTTCTCGCGCCGGCTGTACGGCATCCTGCAACCCGGCACCACCGTGCTGGTCTCGGATCTGCCGGGCGTGCGCGCAACGCCGGCCGGACAGCAGTCCGAGCCCGTCTTGGAATCCGAGCCTGCCGGCCCCATCCAGCCCTGAGGCGACGGCCAGCGGAACGGCGCTCGCATTCCCTTCGTTTCGCCGTGGTTCCGTATGCCGTCCCGTCTCCGCCTGTTCTTCCTCGCCAGCCTGCTTGCCGGCGTCGCCCCGCCGGGGCACGCGCAGCAGCCGTCCACCGAGGGCCTGGTCGACCGGCTCGCGCGCGCCGCGCCGAAGCTGGATCGCAAGGTGCTTTCTCTCGCCACCCGGGCGATGTCGTGCGCGCAGAACGGCGCGGCGGCGCCGCCGACGCTGAGCGTGATCGATTACTCGCAACCCTCCACGCAGCCGCGCCTGTGGGTATTCGACCTGGCGCGGCAAACCCTGCTGTTCGAGGAGTGGGTGGCGCACGGCCGCAATACCGGCGGCAACCTCGCCAGCCGCTTCTCCAACGAGAATGGCAGCCACATGTCCAGCCTGGGCGCGTTCCGCACCCGGGAAGCCTACGTCGGCGGCAACGGTTATTCCCTGCGCCTGGAAGGATTGGAACCGGGCATCAACGACCGCGCGCGCGAACGCGCCATCGTCATCCACGGCGCGCCCTACGTCAGCGAAACCCTGATCCGCCAACAGGGCAGGCTGGGGCGCAGCCTGGGCTGCCCGGCGGTGCGCACCGCGGTCGCGCGACCGCTGATCGACACGATCCGCAACGGTTCGTTCGTATTTGCCTACTATCCGGACCGGGACTGGCTGCGTCATTCTCGGCTGCTTGGCGCGGCCTGTGACGGCGGCACCGCCGGCACGACCGCGCGCGCCCGACCCTGATGTCCCCTGGAGCCTTTCGATGAGCGAGAACCCGCGCCTGACCGTCACCCTGCACCAGGAGCAGGATTTCCAGTTCCGGGTCCGCTTCGACGGCACCGCCATTCCCGAACTGTTGACCGACGAATCCGAGCCGCTGGGGCAGGGCGCCGGCCCGAGTCCTGCGCTGATGCTCACCACCGCGATCGCCAATTGCCTGTCGGCGAGCCTGTTGTTCGCGATGCGCAAGTTCCGCAACCAGCCCGGCCCGCTGGTGACCACCGCGACCACCGAACTGGTCCGCAATGAACAGGGCCGCCTGCGGGTCGGCCACGTGCAGGTGGACATCCAGTTGGCCGAAGCCGCCGCGGCGCACGCGTCGCTGGAGCGATTGCTGGCCCAGTTCGAGAACTTCTGCACGGTGACCGAGAGCGTCCGCCACGGCGTCGACGTTTCGGTCAGCGTCCGCGACGCGGACGGCGTGCAGTTGCACGGCAGCATCGGGATCCCGGCCGGCGCCTGAGCACGGCGAGCCGGGCACCGGCGGCGCTGCAAACGGTTACCGGCGAGCCGGCGCTGCCAGCGGTCCGGCCGCGTGGCATGATGCCGGGTATGCCGACCGTGCCCCGTTCATCGTGATCGCTCCCATCAAAGGCAAGGCCACGTCCCTGGACATCGCCCATCTGGCCGGCGTGTCCCAACCCACCGTGTCGCGCGCGCTGCGCGGCAGCCCGATGGTGAACGAGGAAACCCGGCGGCGCATCCAGGCCATCGCCGCGGAACTGAACTACAAGGTCGACAAGAACGCCTCCAACCTGCGCCGGCAGCATTCGGGCACGATCGCGCTGCTGTTCTTCGAGGATCCGACGCCGGACGACTCGCAGATCAACCCGTTCTTCCTGTCGATGCTGGGCTCCATCACCCGCGCCTGCGCCGTGCAGTCCTACGATCTGCTGATCTCGTTCCAGCAACTGTCGACCAACTGGCAGGCCGATTACGAGGACAGCAACAAGGCCGACGGCCTGATCCTGCTGGGCTATGGCGATTACCTGGAAGCGCAGTCGCGGCTGGAGCAACTGGTCCAGCAGGGCACCCACTTCGTGCGCTGGGGCGCGGTGCTGCCGGGCCAGCCGGGCATCTCGATAGGGTGCGACAACTTCCAGGGCGGGCACGACATCACCGTGCACCTGATCGGGCAGGGGCGGCGCGACATCGCCTTCCTCGGCCACGCCTCCAACCACTATCCGGAATTCTTCGAGCGCTACCGCGGCTATGCGCAGGCGTTGCAGGCGGCCGGCAGTCCGGCGCAGCCCTCGTTGCAGGTGGATGCGGTGACCAGCGAACAATCCGGTTACGAAGCCGTGCAGGAACTGCTGAAGCGCAAGGTGCGGTTCGATGCGATCTTCGCCGCCAGCGACCTGATCGCCATCGGTGCGATGAAAGCACTGCACGAGCACGGCCGGCGCGTTCCGGACGACGTGGCGGTGGCGGGCTTCGATGACATTCCGCTGGCCGCGTTCGTCACGCCCGGGCTGTCGACGGTCCAGCAGGATACCAAGCGCGCGGGGCAGATCCTGGTGGACAGCCTGCTCCGGCTGATCAATGGCGAAGCGGTGGAAAGCCAGTCGATTCCCGCGCGGGTGATCCCGCGAGGATCCACCGGCGCCTGAGCAGCGCCGCCCGCGCGGCCTCAGTCCGCCTTCGGCGTCTTGCGGAGCATCAGTTCCCGCAGGCGCGCGACGGTGTCTGCGCGCGTGATCGCGCCGTCGAAGAAGAACACCCTCACGCCATGCGCGGGCACCTCCGTGCGCAGTTCGTCCCCGACCCGCAGCGTCGTGCCGTCGAATGCGTCGCGCCACGGACCGGCCTGCAGGTACTCGCTGACCCGCATCGTCGCCGGATGGTCCGCCTTGTTCAGCAGCACCAGCGCGGTCTGGCGCTCGCCGGCACGGTCGTAGACCCGGTAGAACACGGCCTGGTCGCCCTTGAGCGACACATTCAACTGCAGGCCCCGTTGCAGCGCGGGCGAGTCACGGCGAACGTGCGCGATGCGCTTGAGCGCGGCGTGGATGGGATGCGCGGGCGCGCCATCGATTCGATCCTGGCCGAAATAGTTGCGGTTGCCGGCATGCTCGGCGCGGCCGCGCATGAAGCCGATCTCCGACCCGTAATAGATCACCGGAATGCCGCGCGCGGTGAACAGCCAGTTGTGCGCGTCGATGAAGCCCGCGTCCGGCGCGTTCATGCGCGCCATGTCGTGATTGTCGTAGAACGTCATCAGGTCGTACGGATTGGCGTATGGGCCGTCCTCCAGGTAAAGCGCCTTGCCGAGTTCGGCGAAATCGCTGCCGGGTTTCTCGAACACCTCCGCCAGCTTCGCCTTGAGCGGGAAATCCAGCACGCTGTAGCCGCCGTTGCGGTGCCAGGTGTGGCCGGCGATGCTGGCGGCGTCGTAGTTGAAATTCTCGCCGAACATGAAGAAACCGGGTCGCCTGGCGCGGATGCGGTCGGCGAAGCGCTTCCAGAAGTCGTGCGGCATCCAGGCGATGGTGTCGACCCGGAACGCGGACGCGCCCTGGTCGATCCACTGCTCGTAGGCGCCGACCAGATAGTCGAGGACCGCGGGGTTGTCCTGGTTGAAATCCGACAACTGCGCCAGTCCGCCGCCGGTGTTGTAGAACGCATGCAGCGGATTGCCGGCCGGATCCAGTTGCTCCGGGCGCAGGTTCTGGTGATCGGCCACCAATCGCCCTTCCCGATCCCACAGTTTGCCGTACTGCGCCTGTGGCGCCGGCATGCTGTAGGACGGCGAGCCGTGGTTGGCGACGATGTCCAGCACCACGTCCAGTTGCCGGTCCTTCATCGCGCGGGTGAAGCCGGCGAAGTCCAGTCCCGGACTGGGCAGGTGTTCGTCGAGGCGGTAGAAGTTGATGCCCCAGTAGCCGTGATAGCCGGTCTTGCCGCGATCGGTGAAGGCGCCGTTCCAGATCACCGGGTCGCCGCCGGTGAAGGCTTCGTCCGGATTGTCGACGATGGGGGTGATCCAGACCGAGGTGAAGCCGAGGTCGCGGATGTAGCCGGCGTTGTCCAGGATGCCCTTGAAGTCGCCGCCCAGATAGCCGACGTTGTCCGACTCGCCGGGCGGAGCGCCGGGCGTGGGCAGGTCGAAGCTGCGGTGCGCCCCGCCCTGGTCGCGGTGATCGTTGGACGGATCGCCATTGACGAAACGATCCGTCAGCACGAAGTACACGGCTTCGCGGGCGAAGGGTTCGACGGTGCCGTAGAAATCCTCCGCATGCGCGGCGGCGGGAAACAGCAGGCCAGGCAGCAGGGCGGCCAGCAGCGTACGTACGGGATGTTGCATCAATGCACCGGGGGTGAAAGGGGAGAAGTGTCCGCGGCGGCGTGTTCCTGCACGCGGATCAGCGAAAGTGCCGCCAGCAGCAGGCTGGCGCCGCTGATCACCAGCGCGAAAACCGGCTGGTTGCCGAAGAACGTCCGCAACGCCGGACCCAGCAGCGTGGCCGCGACGATCTGCGGGATCACGATGAACATGTTGAAGATGCCCATGTAGATGCCCATGCGCTCGGCCGGCACGTGGCTGGCCAGCAGCGCGTAGGGCATCGACAGGATGCTGGCCCAGGCCACGCCGACCAATGCGAAGGACAGGATCAGCCAGCCCGGTTGCGGCACGAACCACATCGACAGGAAGCCGAGTCCGCCGAGGACCAGCGATCCGGCATGGACCGCCCTGCGGTTCAGGGGCAGGCGCGCGGCATAGATCGACAGCAGCAGCGCCACCAGCATCGACGACAGCCCGTAGTAACCCATGTAGGCGCCCACCCAGTCCGCGGCGTCCTGGAAGGCGGCATTGGCGGCCTGGAACGCGGCCGCCTGCGCGGGCACGCGCATGTCGAAGGCGGCCGGATCCGGCGCCGGCGCCTTGAACACGTGTTCGGTCAGGCCGGGCGTGGCCATGCTCCACATCGCGAAGAACGCCAGCCAGCTGAAGAACTGGACCACGCCGAGCCGGCGCATCTGCGCGGGCATGTGGATCACGTGGTGCAGGATTTCGGCGAAAAGCCCGCCCTGCGCGCTTCGTTCGGCGCGGAACCGCTCGGTGTCTTCGGGCGGATACTCGCGCGTGGTGAGCACCGTGACCAGGATGCTCGCAAGGAACACGAACGCGCCGATGGCGAAGGCAATCTTCACCGACGGCGGCACCACGCCCGGGCCGGCTTCATTGGGAACGCCCAGCCGTGCGACCAGCCAAGGCAGGTTGCTGGCCAGCCAGGTGCCGATGCCGATGATCAGCGTCTGCAGCACGAAGCCGTAGGAACGCTGGCTGTCCGGCAGCTTGTCCGCGACCAGCGCGCGGAAGGGTTCCATGCTGATGTTGATGGAGGCATCAAGCACCCACAGCAGGCCGGCGGCCACCCACAGGGTGGGCGAGTGCGGCATGAACACCAGCGCGATCGAACTCAGGATGGCGCCGGCCAGGAAGTACGGGCGGCGCCGGCCCAGCCACGGGTGCCAGGTACGATCGCTGAAGTAGCCGATCACGGGCTGCACCAGCAGGCCGGTCAGCGGCGCGGCGATCCACAGCAGCGGCAGCGAATCCTTCTCGGCGCCCAGCGTCTGGAAGATCCGCGACATGAAGCCGCCTTGGAGCGCGAAGCCGAACTGGATGCCGAGAAAGCCGAACGACATGTTCCAGATTTGCCAGAAGGACAGGCGCGGCTTCGAGGTCATGCAAGGTACCTGGGTGGATTCGATGCGACCATCGCCGGCGTTCGCGCGATGTCGGGGTGGGGCGAATCTTGACGCATCGCGAAGCGAATCCATGTTGCACCGCAAACAGGATTCGTCGCGGAACCGTAGTGCGATCACAGCCCGTTCCGATGCGCCCGGGAACGAAAACAGCCTTGTTTCCAGCGGTCGCGCGCATCCCGTCGACGATCCCGACACCGCGCATCGCCGGCGGCCGGCCCGCGTCCGCATCGATTTCCTGCATACGTATTCATGCCCGCGCATGACCGCGTCGCCGCTACGCCGGTGCGCGGACATGGAATAGTGGCGCCCGTTGCGTGACCGGCCGGCACGCCGAACCCTTCGAGATCCGGGGAAGCGATGGACAACAAGCACTGGTGGCGGGGCGCGGTGATCTACCAGATCTATCCGCGCAGCTTCCTGGACACCAACGGCGATGGCGTGGGCGACCTGCCCGGCATCGTCGAAAAACTGGACTACATCGCCAGCCTGGGCGTGGACGCGATCTGGATATCGCCGTTCTTCAAGTCGCCGATGGCCGACTTCGGCTACGACATCGCCGACTATCGCGACGTGGATCCGCTGTTCGGCCAGTTGGCGGATTTCGATCGCCTGCTGGACAGGGCGCACGCGCTGGGCATCAAGGTGATGATCGATCAGGTGCTGAGCCATTGCTCGGCCGAGCATCCCTGGTTCAAGGAAAGCCGCGAGAGCCGCGACAATCCCAAGGCCGACTGGTACGTATGGGCCGATCCGAAGGAAGACGGCACCGCGCCCAACAACTGGATGTCGCTGTTCGGTGGCGTGGCATGGCGCTGGGAGCCCCGCCGCGAGCAGTACTACCTGCACAACTTCCTGTCCGCGCAGCCCGATCTCAATTTCCACAATCCCGAAGTGCGCGCGGCCACGCTGGACAACGTGAAGTTCTGGCTGGACCGTGGCGTCGACGGCCTGCGCCTGGACGCGATCAACTTCTGCTTCCATGATCGGCTGCTGCGCGACAACCCGCCCAAGCCCAAGGACAAGCGGGTCGGGCGCGGATTCAGCGCCGACAATCCCTACGCCTACCAGTACCACTACTACAACAACACCCAGCCGGAGAACATCGCGTTCCTGGAAGAACTGCGGGCGCTGATGGACCGCTACCCGGACGTGGCCGCGCTGGGCGAGATCTCCTCCGAGGACTCGCTGGCGACGACCGCCGAATACGTGACCGAGCGGCGCCTGCACATGGGTTACAGCTTCGAACTGCTGACCGATGACCACAGCGCGGGCTACATCCGCGGCACGGTGGAACGGCTGGAAGCGGCGATGACCGAAGGCTGGCCGTGCTGGGCGGTGTCCAATCACGACGTGCAGCGCGCGGTCACCCGCTGGGGCGGCGGCGAGCCTTCCGCGGCGCTGGCCGCGCAACTGGTGGCGCTGGTCTGCTCACTGCGCGGCTCGGTGTGCCTGTACCAGGGCGAGGAACTCGGTCTGCCCGAGGCCGACGTGCCCTATGCGGATCTGCAGGATCCCTATGGCAAGACGTTCTGGCCGAACTTCAAGGGCCGCGATGGATGCCGCACGCCGATGCCGTGGACCGCGCAGGCGAGCGCCGGTTTCAGCGAAGGGCGCCCGTGGCTGCCGATTCCGGCGGAGCACCGCGCGATGAGCGTCGCCGCGCAGGAACGGGACCCGCAATCGGTGCTCGCCCAGGTGCGCCGGTTCCTCGCCTGGCGCCGCACCGAGCCGGCATTGCAGACGGGCACCATCACGTTCCTCGACGCGCCGGAACCGATCCTGGCGTTCCGCCGCGACGGCGCGGGCGAGTCGCGCCTGGTGGTGTTCAATCTTTCCGCGCAACCGGCGCAATGGGCCTTGCCCGAAGGCCTGCCGGTGCATCCCATCGACGGTCCCGGGCTGGCGCCGGGGCGCGTGGAGGACGGCCGCCTGCTGCTGCCCGCGCGCGGCGTCCATTACGCACGCATCGGTTGATGCCCGCCGCCGCTTCGCCGCGGCGCCCCGGCACGCATGTCGTCCGCGCGGTGCACGCCGCGCGTTCACGCATGCGCGGAACACCGGTTACACGCGTCGGAAAAAGCCCATGAATACGTATGCAGGGCGATTTGTGCGGCTATTCCGGCCACTACCATTGCCGCACGTTCCGGGGCAATGCAGCGTCCTGGCGCGACAGACCCGGACGATCACCCGCGACGCATCCGGATCAACGCACACAACGTCCTTGGAGAGGGGAATATGTTGCAACACAAGCGCAATCTGCTGAGCGCGGCACTCGCTTCGGCCATCGCAATGGCCGCGACCGGCGTGCAGGCGCAGACCGCCACCACCACCGAGCAGGCGCCACAGGCCGAGGCGACGGAACTCGACACGGTCACCGTCACCGGCATCCGCCGCGGCATCGAGGAAGCCATTTCGGTCAAGCGCGATTCCACCTCGATCGTCGAGGCCATCTCCGCCGAGGACATCGGCAAGCTGCCGGACATCAGCATCGCCGAATCGCTGGCGCGTTTGCCGGGCCTGGCGGCGCAGCGCGTGGCCGGCCGTGCGCAGGTGATCAGCGTGCGCGGCCTGTCGCCCGATTTCTCCACCACGCTGCTCAATGGCCGCGAGATGGTCAGCACCGGTGACAACCGCAGCGTCGAATTCGATCAGTATCCTTCCGAGCTGATGAGCGGCGTAACCGTCTACAAGACGCCCGACGCGGGCCTGGTCGGACAGGGCCTGTCGGGCACGCTGGACATGCAGACCGTGCGTCCGCTGAGTTTCGACGAGCCGGTCGGCGCGATCGGTTTCCGCGGCCAGCGCAACTCGCTGGGCAAGGCGGCCGACGCCTCCGCCTACGGCGAGCGCATCAACGCCAGCTACATCACCCAGTCCAAGGACCGACGCTTCGGCTTCGCCATCGGTTATTCGCATTCCAAGACGCCGATCCAGGAGAACCAGGTCGGCTTGTACGAGCCGTGGCAGGCGGTGGGCGACAACTGGCGTCCGGGCGTGCCGGCCGGCACCTTCTATTCGGACGGCATCAAGGCCTTGCGCCGGACCGGTGAGACCAAGCGCGACGGCGTGATGGCGACCCTCCAGTTCCGTCCGTCGAACGCCTGGACGAGCACGCTGGACCTGTTCCACTCCGAAGCCGAGCAGGTCAATACGGCCAACCAGTTCGAAGTGCATATCGGCGACTACAACGGCGGCTACGACCGGCTGAACGTCACCAACCCGGTCATCAACGGCAACAACACGTTCACCGGCGGCACTGCCAATAATGTGTATCCGCTGGTCCGCGGCATGTACAACTACCGCGAGGACGAGATCAACGCGTTCGGCTGGAACAACGAGTTCAACGTCGGCCAGGTCCGCCTGGTGGCCGATGTCAGCTATTCCAAGACCAAGCGCGACGAGATCAACCTGGAAAACAACACCCAGCTGCTGCCGGCGCCGCAACTGGACTCGGTCGCGCTGGCCTATCGCCGCAACAACTTCTCGCAGCTCAACCCGGGCCTGGACTACTCCAACCCCGAAGCACTGTTCCTGACCAACACCATCTACGGCTCCGGTTACGGCAAGACTCCGAAGGTCGAGGACGAGCTGAAGGCGATCAAGCTGGCGGCGTCGCTGCCGCTGCCCGAATCCTGGGGCTGGTTCTCCGATCTGGACGTGGGCCTGAACTACGCGGATCGCCACAAGTTCAAGCGGCAGCCGGAAGGCAACATCAATCTCGGCGCGCAGGGCATCACCGCGATCGGCTCGGATCTGCAGTACGGACTGGTCGACCTGAACTTCGCTGGCGTGGGTTACATTCCGTCATGGAACGTGCCGGCCGCGGTCTCGCGCTACATGACGTTCAATCCGGTCGACAACCTGTCGTACCTGATTCCGAAGGCGTGGGACGTGGACGAGGAAATCTCCACCGCCTTCGTGCGCGCCAACATCGACACCGAGTGGGGCTCCGTGCCGGTGCGCGGCAACGTCGGCGTGCAGATCCAGCACGTCGACCAGGCTTCGCAGGCGCGCTACTGGGACAGCACCCAGCCGGCCGGCAGCAACATCCAGCCGCTGGACGGGGGCAAGACCTACACCGACGTGCTGCCCAGCCTGAACCTGGCCTTCTCCTTCCCGAACGAGCAGACCCTGCGCGTGGGCCTGGCCAAGCAGGTGGCGCGCCCGCGCGTGGACGAACTGCGTTCCTCGCTGGAGTTCGGCGTCAACACCGCCACGGGCGAGCCCGGCGCGAGCGGCGGCAACCCGAACCTGGATCCGTGGCGCGCCTACGCCTTCGATCTGTCCTACGAGAAGTACTTCGGCACCAAGGCCTATGTGTCCGCCGCGTTCTTCTACAAGGACCTGCGCACCTACATCTTCACCGAGAAGCGCTACGGCTACGACTTCAGCGACTTCCTGGTCGACTACGTGCCAGGCCCGAACGAGCCGCCGACCCAGACCACCGGGCCGTTCACCGCGCCGTACAACGGCAAGGGCGGCACCCTGAAGGGCCTGGAACTGACTGCCTCGCTGCCGCTGGATCTGTTCAGCGACGCGTTGCAGGGCTTCGGCATCATCGCCAGCGCCGGCTTCAACGACAGCGACATCACCATCCCGCCGCCGCCCAACGCGGTGAGCAGCGTGGGCAGCCAGAGCATCATGCTGCCGGGCCTGTCCAAGCGCGTGTACAACCTGACCGCATACTACGAGCGCAATGGATTCGAGGCGCGCGTCAGCCAGCGCCGCCGTTCCGACTTCATCGGCGAAATCGGCAACTTCGACGGCGACCGCTCGCTGCGCTACGTGGTCGGCGAGGACATCACCGATGCCCAGATCGCCTACAACTTCGGCGACGGCAGTGCGCTGTCGGGCCTGAGCATCCTGTTCCAGGTCAGCAACCTGACCAACTCGCCGTACCAGACCTACGCCGGCAGCAAGGACCGCCCGCTGGAGTACATCGAATGGGGCCGCACCTACCTGTTCGGGGTCAACTACCGGTTCTGACCGGATCCACGCATCGACGCAATACGGACTGCCGGCGCAAGCCGGCAGTTTCGTTTCTGTCGCACTGCACCGCGAGGGACGGACGGGCATGAAGTCCGCAAACGACTGGTGAAATTTTCGCCAACCACCTTGACAGCCTTGTGCCCGCTGGGCGGGCGGAGGTTATCCACATCTTTGTGCGGATTTCATCCACACCGGTTGTGGACAAGCGGGGAGGGCAGGTGTGCCACGGTGGGCCGGCCGCATCCCGGGCGTGGATCGCCGCAGCGCGGGGCCGGCGCCCGGACGCAAAAAGAAGGGCCAGACTTGCGTCTGGCCCTTCCGGTATTTGGTGGAGAGGATGGGGATCGAACCCACGACCTCGTCATTGCGAACGACGCGCTCTCCCAGCTGAGCTACCCCCCCACGAGGGAGCGATAATTCTAGCGCCTCGCGTTCCGGTTGCCAACCGGGCACGATTCAGCGGCGGTTGCCGACGGGCTCCAAAGCCCTGAACGCCACCGCGCGGGAGGGAGGCTCATTGGGCGGGCGCGAGGGCAACGCCGCCTTCCCCCAGCAGCGGTTCCAGTTCAGCCTTGCGCCAGCCGGACAGGGCGGCCGGCCATTGGCCGGATTCCAGCAGGACCTCCAGATAGCGGCGCGAGGCGAGCACGCCGTCGGGCAAGCCGAGTTCCGCGCTGCGGCGGGCGACCGCGTCCTGCAGCTTGCGCAGCGCGGCCTTGTCGCGGTCGCTGGCGGCGCGTGCGAGCGGCGCTTCCGCCTCGTCCGCGAGCGGCGTGGACAGGCTTTCCCACAAGGCGTCGGCGAGCTTGCGGGGCGACCTGGGCTGGGTGTCCAGCCAGCGTCCCAGCGCGGCGCGATCCGCGGGGGGCGTGCGTGCCAGCGCGACCGCCATTTCGTTGTCCAGGATCCAACTGCGCGGTTTGTCGCTCCGGCGCGCGGCGGCGTCGCGCCAGCGCAGCAGCCGCAGCAGCCGGTGCTGGGCGGGCGCGTCGAGGAACTGGGCGCTGCGCATGGCCAGGTGCGGCCAGCGTTCGCCTTCTTCCTGGCTGGCGTTTTCCAGCAGGCGCCGGCTGTCCTCGGCCAGCCATCCGGTGCGTCCGCTTTCCAGCAGGCGTGCGGACAACGCATCGTGCAGCGCGAACAGATAATGCGCGTCGTCGGCGGCGTATTTGAGCTGCGCCTCGCTGAGCGGGCGGCGCAGCCAGTCGGAGCGGGTCTCGCCCTTGGCCAGCACGACGCCTGTGATCTGTTCCACCAGCTTCTGGTAGCCGATGCCGGCCGCGACGCCGGCCAGGGCGGCGGCGATCTGGGTGTCGAACAGCGGTTGCGGCGCAACGCCGCAGGTATAGCCCAGCGCCACCAGATCCTCGCTGGCGCTGTGCATCACCTTGAGGATCCGGGTATCGCCCAGGATGGTCGCCAGCGCCTGCGGCATGCCGGGCTGCAGCGGATCGATCAGCAGGATTTCGTCACCCACCGCCATCTGGACCAGCGCGAGCTGCGGCCAGAAGGTACGTTCGCGGACGAACTCGGTATCCAGCCCGATGCGGGCGGGCGGCGTGGTGAAGAACGCGGCGAGGGCGTCGGGGGTTTGAATCCAATGGGGCACGAAATCTCCGCTGAATGCATCGGTTGCCGAGTCGGGAGACAATAGCCTACCGTCGCCGGACGGATTTCGTGAGGGTGGAGGGCGGTTTGCGCGCATTTGGCCTGCTGGTGATGACCGGTCTGGTGCTGTGCGGTTGCTCGCGCGAGCCCGCGGCATCGCGGGATGCCCGGCGCGACGCCGGCGAAGTGCGGATGCCGCGCATTACCGTCACCGGCGACGACAGCGTGAATGCGGCGCTCAACTGGCAGCCGCCGGCGGTGGCCCTGACCCGGGAAGGCATCCCCGACGCGCGCCGCCGCGCGGGCGAGGCGCTCAAGGCCGGACGCCTTTATGCCGGCGCCGACGATGCGATCCCGCTGTATCTGGCGATCCGCCGGCTGGCTCCGGAGGATGCCGCGGCACGGCGCGGCCTGGACCAGGCCCTGGATCGGCTGCTCGATCGCGGCGAACAGGTCGTGAAGACCGCCGAGGATCGCGACGAGGATGCACGCGAGGCCGCGCGGATCGCCGCGGTGGCGCGCACCATCGATCCGGATGACGAGGCCGTGCTGGCCTATCTGTCGCGGGTTGACGAAATCGAACAATTGACCCGGCTCAACCTCGCCGCCGAGCGTGCGCTCGCACAGGGACGGTTGGGCGAGCAGGGCGGCGGCGCGCTGGCGGGTTTCCGCGAAGTGCTGAAGTGGAAGCCGGGGCAGGCGCGCGCGCTGCAGGGCATCGCCGCGGTGGAAAGCGCGTTGATCCGGCGCGCCGAGGACGTGGCGCAGGCGGGGGATTTCGATACCGCCCGGATCTGGCTGGATCATGCCGGCAAGGTCCGCACCGACGCGCCCACGGTGGCGGACGCGCGCCAGCGCGTCGAGGCGATCCGCACCGTGCGCATCGCCGGACTGCGCGAGTCGGGCATGCAGGACCTGCAATCGCCGCTGGGATTGAAGGCGGCGCGCGAAAAGCTGGCCGAAGTGCTGCGCATCGCGGCTCCCGGCGATCCGGTGGCGGCCGATTTCCGCCAGCGCATCGAACTGGCGACCCACTATGGCCTGTTCCGGCCCGGCCAGGCGTTCACCGACGCGTTGGCCAACGGCGGACGCGGACCGGAAATGGTGGTCGTTCCGCATGGCGCGTTCCGGATGGGCGCCGACGAGAACGAACTGGGCGCCGTCGATGCGGAGAAGCCGGCCCACTACGTGCGCTTCGACCGCGGCTTCGCGATGGCGCGCAATGCGGTCACGGTCGGCGAGTTCCGCCGTTTCGTGCAGGCCACGCAATACCGCCCGCGCGCGACCCGGCGCGGACACTCGATCGTCTACGACGAGCGCAGCGGCAACTTCGTGCGCCGCAGCGGGGTGGACTGGCAGTCCGACTACAGCGGCATGCCGGCACGCGACGACATGCCGGTGCTGCATGTCAGCGTGTACGACGCCGAGGCCTATGCCGATTGGCTGGCGAAGCAGACCGGGCACGGCTATCGCCTGCCCAGCGAAGCCGAGTTCGAATATGCCCTGCGCGCGGGCGTGCAGGGACGGTATCCGTGGGGCAACGGCGTGCCGCCGACGCGGGTCGAGAACCTGACCGGCGGCAACGACACCTCGCCCAGCGGCCGCCACTGGAACAACGCCTTCGTCGGTTACGGCGACGGATACTGGGGGCCGGCGCCGGTCGGCAGCTTTCCGCCCAACGCCTGGGGGCTGCACGACATGGGCGGCAACACCAGCGAATGGGTGGCCGACTGCTGGCACGCCAGCTACCGGCGCGCGCCCGCCGACGGGGCGGCCTGGTTCAATCCGGGCTGCCGTTCGCGAGTGGTGCGGGGCGGTTCCTGGGCCAGCGCGCCGGTGCAGGCGCGGGCGGCGTGGCGTTCGTCCTCGGATTCGGATATGACTAATGCGCGGGTAGGCTTCCGCGTGGTGCGTGGCATCTAGCTGGCGACTGGGAGAAAGGCGATGAGGAACGATCCGTTCGGGCAGGGACGGTACGAGCAGGGCGGCGCGCCGCGCAGGCGCGGGCTGTTCGGCAACGTGCGCTGGCTGATCCTGCTGGGCTTCGCGGGTTACGCCGCGTTCTACTGGTTCTCCAACCGAGTGGTGGATCCCTATACCGGCGAGAAGGTGCTGATCGACAGTTCGATCAGCGTGGAGGAAGAGAAGGCGCTGGGGCTGCAGGCTTACCAGGAAGTCCTTTCGCAGGAACGCCCTGTCGACCCGAACTCGCAGATCGCCCAGCAGGTGCGCGCGATCGCGCAGCGCCTGATCAACAAGGTGCCCGAGGTCGAGGCCGCCATCGCCCAGGAGCGCGGCACCCAGCCGAGCGGCAATTGGCGCACGTTCGACTGGGACGTCAACGTCATCGAGTCCGAACAGGCCAACGCATTCTGTCTGCCGGGCGGCAAGATGGCGGTCTATACCGGCCTGGTGCCGGTCGCGAAGAACGCCGATGCGATGGCGGTGGTGATGGGGCATGAAATCGCCCACGCCCTGCTGCGCCACGGCGCCCAGCGCATGTCACAGCAGAAGCTGACCCAGATCGGCCAGATGGCCGGCGCGATGAGCGGCATGGATCCGCAACAGCAGCAGATGGTGATGGCGGCAATGGGCTACGGTTACCTGTTGCCCTACGCGCGCACGCACGAAACCCAGGCCGACGAAGTGGGGCTGATGCTCGCCGCCGCGGCCTGCTTCAATCCGCAGGAAGCGGTGCCACTGTGGGAGCGCATGAGCGAAGCCAGCGGCGGGCAGGCACCGCCGGAATTCTCGTCGACCCATCCCAACCCCGGCACCCGCATCCAGAACCTGACCGCGCTGATGCCCAAGGCGATGGAATACCGGAACCGGTTCTGCAAGGAAACGGCCGCCCAATGAGCGCCGCGCGGTTCCTGGCGGCACTGCTGCTGGCCGGCCTGGCGCCGGTGGCGCAGGCGGCGGTCAAGGATCAGGCCGCAAGCGGCTTCACCGTCGAGAACAGCGAGTGGGTGCCGGCGAAACCGGAGGCGGCGTGGGACGCGCTGCTGGCGGTCGGCCGCTGGTGGCCGAAGGACCACACCTGGTGGGGCGATGCCTCGCGCCTGCGCATCGAAGCCCATGCCGGCGGCTGCTTCTGCGAGATCGATGGCGCGCGCCAGGCGCAGCACATGACGGTGGTGTTCGCCGAACCGGGCAAGCTTCTTCGGCTGACGGGCGGTCTTGGGCCGTTGCAGGGGATGGGCCTGTCGGGCGCGATGGAGTGGCGTCTGGCCGAGGAAAATGGCGGGACCCGGATCACGTTGTGGTACCGGGCAGGTGGTTATACGCCGGATGATCTGCGCACGCTGGCGCCGATTGTGGATCGGGTGCAGGGGCAGCAGTTGGGTGGGCTGGTGGAGTATTTGCGCCAAGGGAAGTAGGGCGCTGATCGCTGGATGCTGACGCGTTCTGTTGCCGTCAGTGTTCACCGATAGTGAGCTCGTCACGGCACCCTTCGGGTTTACTCACTGTCGCGACCGCTGCGGATGGGCCCCAGGAGCAACCCCACGCGCCAGCGCGCAGCAACCATCAGGCGGCAGACAAACACAAAGCTCAAAAGCCGCGAAACAAGCTCCCACCTCAGAGCTTGCTGAAAAGCGTGGCCGCCACGAGCAGGCCGAATCCCGCCACCACCAGCCAGAACGCATGCGGCGCCAGCACCGGGATGTACCCGAATCGCGCGGCAATGCCGCCGCCGCCGAGCAGCAGCGCGATGAGCCAGACGCCGAAGGTGGGGGGAGTGAGTTTCATCCTGTTTCCTCAGAGTGAGCGGGTGGAGCGGAGCGCTCAGGATAGCCGCGGATCAGAAGCTCATGAAGAGGCCGCCGTTGACCGGCAGGTTGGCGCCGGTGATGTAACCGGATGCGTCGTCGGCGAGGAACGCGACGGCGCGGGCGATGTCGTCGGGCGCACCGATGCGTCCCACCGGCACCGAGGCGATGGTGCGCGCGCGGACCTCTTCGGGCATTGCGCGGGTCATCGGCGTTTCGATGTAGCCGGGCGACACGCTGTTGACGGTGATGCCCTTCGACGCGACCTCGCGCGCCAGCGACATGGTGAAGCCATGCAGCCCGGCCTTGGCGGCGGCGTAGTTGGTCTGGCCGAAGTTGCCGGTCTGGCCGCTGACCGAACTGATGTTGATCACGCGCCCGAAGCCGCGCGCCTGCATGCCGTCGATGGCGTGGCGGGACAGGTTGAACACGCTGCCCAGGTTGACGTCCAGCACGGCCTCCCACTGCGCCGCTTCCATCTTGCGCAGGGTGGAATCGCGGGTGATGCCGGCGTTGTTGATCAGGATGTCCAGGCTGCCGTGCGCCTGCTGCACGTCCTGCACGAATTTGCCGCAGGCGGCGAAGTCGCTGACATCCAGCGGCATGAAATGAACGTCCAGCCCGGCGATGGCCTCGGCGAAAGCGGCCCGGCGCGCGCCGTCGGCCGGCAGGTCGGCGGCGATGACGGTATGGCCGGCGCCAGCCAGGTGCTTGCAGATGGCGGTGCCGAGCCCGCCGATGCCGCCGGTGACGACCGCGACGCGTTTGTTCATGGGGAACTTCCCGGAAAGATGCTTGGAAAAAACGGATGACATGAAAAAGCCCGCGCCGGAGGGCGCGGGCCGGACGGGCGGAGCGGCAATCAGCGGGCGCGGGTCTTCGGCGTCTCGCGCGGGGTTTCCTTCGGCTTGGCGGTCGCCGGACGACCCAGGCCGCCGCCGCTCAGGTTGCGCTGGAATTCCTGCCACAGCTCCAGGTTGCGCTCGGTCAACTGGTTCATCATCGTCCAGGGCGTCTGCCCCAGCAGGTTGCCCATCTGGCTGCGGAACTGCTGCTGCTGCTCCATGAAGATCTGCATGCTGCGTTCCAGGTAATTGCCCATGAAGCCCTGCAGCGAATCGCCGTAGAAACGGATGATCTGGCTCAGCAACTGGGTCGACAGCACCGGTTCACCGTCCTGTTCCTGCTCGCTGATGATCTGCAGCAGGACCGTGCGGGTCAGGTCGTCGCCGGTCTTGGCATCGCGGACTTCGAAGTCCTCGCCGTCGACGATCAACTGGCGGACGTCCTCGATGGTGATGTAACTGGAAATCTCGGTGTCGTAGAGACGGCGGTTCGGGTACTTCTTGATGATGCGGATCGCAGCCATGAAGCAATCACTCTAAACGCAGTGTGGCGCAGCATGACGCAGCGCAGCAGCCCTTGCAACAGGCCGCAGGTCAGGGGTGCCCTGTTCAGGAAGACTGCCCGGACAAAAAAAATGCTGCGGGCCGGACCCGCAGCATTTTTCCATCCGCACCGGTGTGGAGGCGGGTTACCAGCCCATGTGGTGTCCGCCGTTGATGTCCAGGTTGGAACCGGTGATCCAGCCTGCTTCGTCGGCCACCAGGAACGCCACCGCGTAGGCGATTTCGTCCGGGTTGCCCAGGCGTCCGGTCGGGATGTCCGCGGCGATTTTGGCGCGCACTTCCTCCGGCACCGCCATCACCATGTCGGTGGCGACGTAGCCCGGCGACACCGTGTTGACGGTGATGCCCAGCTTGGCGTTCTCGCGTGCCAGCGAAATGGTGAATCCATGCATGCCCGCCTTGGCGGCGGCGTAGTTGGCCTGGCCGTACTGGCCCTTGAGGCCGTTGATCGAACTGATCTGGATGATCCGTCCCCACTTGCGATCACGCATGCCCTCGATCACGGGGCGGGTCATGTTGAACACCGAGTTGAGGTTGGTGTTGATGACTTCGTTCCATTGCAGGGCGCTCATGCGGTGGAACGTGGTGTCGCGGGTGATGCCGGCGTTGTTGATCAGGATTTCGACGGGACCGAGATCGGCTTCGACCTTGCGGACGATGCCCTCGGCTTCCTCGGCGGAGGTGACGTCACCGCGGAAGATGGCGATGTCGTAGCCCCCGGCCTTCATCTGCTGCTGCCAGGCCCTGGCCTTTTCCTCGTTGCGGTAATTGGTGGCTACGCGATGGCCCATGTCGGCCAGCTTCTTGCAGATGGCGGTTCCGATGCCGCCGGTGCCGCCGGTGACCAGCGCGACGCGAGAACTCATGTGGGGCTTCTCCTGTGGGGGACCGCCCGCGGAAGGCGGTTCCCCGGATTCTAGACAGCGTCCGCGGCAGGCGTGTTGTGCGGCGCAGCGAATGCCATCCGCGCCTGGCGCGGCAGTCGTTCCGGGCGGAAGCCACCGACCGCGGCATGCAACAGGGCCGATACGCCGCCGGCGTCCGGCAGCCGGTCCGCGGGCTGCCCGAGTGCCGTCCAGGCGGCGCGCAACGGCGGCAGCGGATCGTCGGCGTCGACGGGCAGCGCGGCCATCGACTTGGACAGCTTGTGGCCATCGGCATCCACGACCAGCGGCAGGTGCAGGTAACGCGGCGTCGGCAGGCCGAGTGCGCGCTGCAGCTGGATCTGGCGGGGCGTGGAATCCAGCAGGTCGGCACCGCGCACGATGTCGGTGAAACCCTGCGCGGCATCGTCGACCACCACCGCCAGCTGGTAGGCCCAATAGCCGTCGGCCCGGCGCAGCACCACGTCGCCGGCTTCGGCGTGGACGTCCTGCTCGAACCAACCCTGCAGCCCGTCCTCGAATCCGATCACGGTCCCGGGGGGCGCCCGCAGCCTGACCGCCGGATGGGCGCGCTTTTCGCCGCCGACGCAACGATGGTGGACGCCACCGGCCGCCGCGATTTCACTGCGGCTGCAATGGCAGAAAAACGCCTCGCCCCGCGCCAGCAGCTGGTCCAGCGCGGCCTGGTAGCGTTCGCCGCGCTCGCTCTGCCGCACGACCGGACCATCGGAGACCAGGCCGAACGCCGCCAGCGTGGCCAATTGCCGATCCGCGGCGCCGGCGATCTCGCGCGGGGGATCCAGATCCTCCACCCGCACCCACCATTCGCCGCCGGCATGGCGGGCCAGCAGCCAGCTCCCGAACGCCACCAACAACGAGCCGAAATGCAGAGGGCCGGTCGGCGAAGGCGCGAAACGGCCGCGGTAGGCGGGCAGGGTGGGAGTGTGTGCGGACATGCGGAGGGCAGGACTTCGAAAGCTGAATCGTCGGTCAGTCATGCGCTTGAATTCAACCGCGCATGACCGCAGATTGCCCCGACATTTCACATCGAACCCCTGCGGAGCCTGCCGTGTTCAGCCGTATCGCCCTGTTCCTCGCCACCAACCTGGCCGTGCTCGTCCTCGCGGGCATCGTCATGTCGATACTCGGGGTCAATCCGAACCAGATGTCCGGGTTGCTGGTCATGGCGGCCATCTTCGGTTTCGGTGGCTCGCTGATCTCGCTGCTGCTGTCCAAGACGATGGCGCTGCGCGCGACCGGCGCACAGGTGATCGAACAACCGCGCAACGAGGCCGAGCAGTGGCTGGTGGCCACCGTCCGGCGCCAGGCGCAGAACGCCGGCATCGGCATGCCGCAGTTGGCGATTTACGACGCCCCGGAGATCAACGCCTTCGCGACCGGCGCGAACCGCAACAATGCGTTGGTGGCCGTGTCCACCGGCCTGCTGCGGGCGATGAACCGGGATGAGGCCGAAGCCGTGCTGGGCCACGAGGTCAGCCACGTCGCCAATGGCGACATGGTGACGATGGCGCTGCTGCAGGGCGTGTTGAACACCTTCGTGATCGTGCTCGCGCGCGTGGTCGGCGGCATCGTCGACAGTTTCCTGTCGGGCAACCGCGAGGGCGAGGGCCGCGGCTTCGGTTACTACATCATCGTGATGGTGCTGGAAGTGGTGTTCGGCCTGTTCGCCACGATGATCGCGATGTGGTTCTCGCGTCGCCGCGAGTTCCGGGCCGACGCCGGCGGCGCGAACCTGGCCGGTCGCCACAAGATGATCGCCGCACTGGAACGCCTGAACGCGCAGCACGCGCAGAGCACGCTGCCGGCACAGGTGGAAGCGTTCGGCATCGCCGGCGGCATCGGCCAGGGCATGAAGCGCCTGTTCCTGAGCCATCCGCCGCTGGAGCAGCGCATCGCCGCGCTGCGGGCGGCGCAGGGAACGTTTGCCTGAGGCGTGGTGCCTGGTCCATGGACGCCCCGAAACCCGCCGCGAGGCGGGTTTTTCTTTGCGCGAACCGAAGCAGGCAGCCTCACTTGATGGGTTGGGATTCGCGTGGAGCGGAACTCGCTCCGTTGCCGTTGCCTTGGTTGCTCCGTAGCAGCACGCACGGACGGATGGCAGCCATGCTGCGTGGGCCCAGGTATGTCCGCCGCGAGGATCCGCTTTTCTGTTGTGCGGAGAACGAACCTCTGCCGCGGCGCATGGACTGCCGTGGGGGGCTTCAGGGCCGAGGAAGCAAAGGCAGCGGAGCAAGCTCCGCCCTACGGGGCCATGCCTGTCCGAGGTTGGTGGGCGGGCGCCACCGCGCACGGATTACGAGAAGTCGTAGTTCATCTGCGGCGCCGGCGGCGCGAGGAACTCACCCTCGACGTAGTCCACCATCGCCGTGAACAGGAAGCTCATCGTCGCCGCGTCGGCGACGTGATCGGCGATGGTGAGGATGCCCTGCGACTGCGCGCGTTCGGCGATCTCGCGGATCTTCTGCTGGTGTTCGGGGGTCCGGGCCAGGTCCGCGCTGAACACGCGGTCGATCTTGAGGAACGCCGGCTGGAAGTGGGCCAGCAACTGGAACGAATCCAGGCCGGCGCCGAAGTGTTCCAGGCCCACCTTGCAGCCCAGCCGGGACGCGCCGGCCTGGAACGCCTGGGCCTGGCGCAGGTGGGTGAAGACCTTGGCCTCGGATGCTTCCAGCCACAGGCTGTCGCCGGGCACGTCGTGCGCGGCCAGCTGGCTGGCGATGAGCTGGAGCAGGCGCTCGTCGCCGAAGGACGCCGGACTGACCTTGACCAGCAGTCGGGTCAGGTAACCGTTGCGGCGACGTTCCCCCAGTACCTCGATGGCGCGGTTGACCACCCAGCGATCGATGGCGTCGAGCAGGCCATGCTCCTCGGCAATGTCCATGAACGCCGCCGGCAGCACCAGTTCGCCGTTGGAGTCCAGCCGCAGCAGGACTTCGTAGACCTCGCCGGCTTCACCCTGCAGGCTGACCACCGGCTGGTAGTGCAACTGGAAATGATCGTTGGCCAGCGCATCCCGCAGGCGCGCGATCCAGTTCTGCACGCGTTCTTCCTCGGCGCGATCCACCGCGCCCGGATCGAAGATCTCGATGCGGTTTCCGCCCAGGCTGGTGGCGGTCTGCAGGCTGTCGGTCGCGCGGGTGAGGACCAGGCCGATGCTGGCGATCTTCTCGCCGATCTGCACGCCGCCGACACTGGCGGTGACGGCGGTGGAACGATCGCCGGCGCTGAACACGTGCGATGCGAACGCCGTGCGCAGGGTTTCGGCCAGCGCCGCGGTCCGCGCATGGTTGCCCTTGAGCAGCACCGCGAAGGTGCGCTCGCCGAAGCGGGCGGCGAGGGTGCCGGCATCCAGTTGCTCGGCCAGTCGTTTGGCCATCGCCGCGATCAGGGCGTCGGCGGAATCGATGCCGATGTCCTGCAGCAGGCGCTGGTAGTGATCCGGCTCCAGCAGCAGCAGCGAATAGTGCTCGCCGCGCGCAACCTGGCTGACCGCTTCCTCCAGCGCCTGCAGGAAGGTCGGGCGATTGAGCAGGCCGGTGACCACGTCGCGCTGGCGCAGATCCTCGACCTCGCGTGCCAGTTCGGGGTCGAACTCCTCGCGGCGGCGGAACACCACCTGCACGCAGGGCTCGCCTTCGTAGGTGGCGGTGGTGAATTCGAGCGTGGCGGGGAACTGGTCCCCGTCCAGGCTGCGCGCTTCCAGCTCGAAGCGCGGCGGCGGCGGTTCGCCCTTGCTCAGGCCTTTCAGCAGTTGCTTGAAATCGTTGACGTACTGCGGCGCGACCAGATCCAGCAGTGACAACCCTTCGACCTCGTCGAAGGCGTCGAAGCCCAGCATCTCCAGATAGGCCTGGTTGGCACGGATGTGCATGCCCTCGTGGATGTAGGCGATCGGATCGCGCGAGGAGGAAATCAGCGCATCGCAGCGCCGCTCGAACTCGCGCAACTGCACGTCCAGGCGACGGACCGCGCGCCGCGTTTCCAGATCCGACCACTCGCTGCGCAGGACGTGCAGCAGGTGTTCGGCGCGCCCGCGCAGGACCAGCCCGCGGGCGCCGCTGGCCTGGTCGGCCAGCCAGTCGGCCTCGTTGATGCCGTCGGCCAGCACGATGACCGGGATGTCCTTGCCGCTGGCGTCGACCGTGGACAGGACGTCCGCCAGCGCGATCCCGCGGGCCGAACGCGCGGCCAGGACCAGGTCCATCGGCTGCGAGGCCACCATCTGCGCCAGTTCGTCGGCATCCAGGGGACGCAGCGGGCGCACGGCGATGCCTCCGTTCCGCAGCGTACTGACGATCGCCTCGGCGTCCTCGCCGCTGTCATCGACGATCATCAGACGAAGGGTGGAGTCTTTGCCGATCTGCATGCGCGGTTCCGCCTTGGGAGGGCGTTTAATACACGAAGGGGCCGGGAGCGTCCAATGCGGGCGTCGCAAAAAGGCGGGACGGGCGCTTCACGGCAAGAGGGTCAGAGCGGCCGTTTGCCGGTGTCGCCCGGGAGCTCCCGGACCAGCCGGGGCACCAGATAGCCGGACACGCGCGCGCGCAGCCCGGCATGCAGGGCCAGGGCCTGTTCGTCGGGGACCTCGAAATGGGCGACGCCGGCAACCCGGTCCAACTGGTGCAGGTAGTACGGCAGCACGCCGGCGGCGAAGCTGCGCTCGCCGAGGGCGGCCAGCGCGTCCACGCTGTCGTTGACGCCGCGCAGGAGCACCGCCTGGTTGAGCAACTGCACGCCGGCACCGCGCAGGCGCGCCAGCGCGGCATCGACGCTGGCGTCGAACTCGTTGGCGTGGTTGGCGTGGATGACGAATGCGACCGGCCAGGGCAGGCCGGCCAGCCAGCGCACCAGTCCGTCGTCGACCCGTTCCGGCAGGACCACCGGCAGGCGACTGTGGATGCGCAGGCGGCGGATGTGCGGGATGCCGGCGAGCGCGGCGGTCAGTTCGGCCAGCTTGGGCGTGGCCAGCGACAGCGGATCGCCACCGGACAGCAGGACTTCCTCGACCGTCGTATCGGCGCGGATGGCGTCCAGCGCCTCGCGCCAGCCGTCGCGGGCGGCGGTTTCCTCGGCATACGGGAAATGCCGGCGGAAGCAATAGCGGCAATGCACCGCGCAACTGCCGGTGGCGACCAGCAGGGCGCGGCCCCGGTACTTCTGCAGCACCCCGGTCGCGGTGCGGGCGGCGGCGTCGCCGACCGCGTCCAGTCCGAAACCCGGCACCCACCGCATTTCCTCGTCGAGCGGCAGCACCTGGCGCAACAGCGGGTCGGCGGCATCCCCGGGAACCATGCGGGCGACGAAGCCGCGCGGCACCCGCAGCGGGAACTGCGCGGCCGCTTCCGCGGACACCCGCCCGGCCAGATCCGCGAGCCCCAGCATCGCCAGCAGCTCGCGCGGGTCGCGCACGGCGTCGCGCCAGGCCTCCTGCCAGCGCGGGCGGGGGAGAGGGGCGGGCTGCATGGGGGAGGGGGCTGCGGTTATCATGTGCGGGTCTGAAAACAAAACGCCCGCCGGTCCCGGCGGGTCCCCCATTCTATCCGGCCAGCCGTATCCAGCGGCGGGTTTGTCTTACCCCAAGGAGTACTCCATGGCCAGTTACGGCATGAACGATGTCAAGAACGGGATGAAAATCCTGGTCAACAACGAGCCTTCCATCATCACCGACACCGAGTACGTCAAGCCGGGCAAGGGCCAGGCCTTCACCCGCGTGAAGTATCGCCAGATCCGCACCGGCCGCGTGCAGGAAATCACCATGAAGAGCACCGACTCGGTCGAGGCCGCCGACGTGGTGGATACCGACATGCAGTACCTGTACTCCGACGGCGAGTACTGGCACTTCATGCAGCAGGAAACCTTCGAGCAGGTCCAGGCCGACAAGGCCGGCATGGCCGGCGCGGAGAAGTGGCTGAAGGGCGAGGAAGAGTGCGTGGTGACCCTGTTCAACGGCACCCCGATCCAGGTCACCCCGCCGAACTTCGTCGAACTGAAGATCGTCGAGACCGATCCGGGCGTCCGTGGCGACACCTCCGGCGGCGGCGGCAAGCCGGCCACCCTGGAAACCGGCGCGGTCGTGCGCGTGCCGCTGTTCGTCGGCCAGGACGAAATCATCAAGGTCGACACCCGCACCGGCGAATACGTCAGCCGCGTGAAGTGACGCCACGGCGCGCCCGCTCGCGGGCGCCCTGGCCGTTGCGCCATCCCGTGCAAGCCGGGATGGCGAAATACCCGGCGGCGGCGAGGCGAGTACACCGATGCGGACCGAGCCTCCTCCGACCGGACTCGACGCCGCGGATCGCCTGCTGATTCCGGCTCCCAGCGGAACGACGGACACGACGACGCATGACCCCCGATAACCGCCCCGAAGCCTGCGATCTCCTCATCGAAGCCGGTTTCGTCATTCCGGTGATGCCGCACGGCGTGGTGCTGGAGGACCATGCGGTGGCGGTGAAGCGCGGGGTGATTCTCGCCCTGCTGCCGGTCGCCGAAGCCCGCCAGCGCTTCGTGCCGGCCCGGGTGGTGTCGCGCCCGGAAGCGGCGCTGCTGCCCGGCCTGGTCAACGCGCACACCCACAATCCGATGACGCTGCTGCGCGGCATCGCCGACGATCTGCCGCTGATGGAATGGCTGCAGAACCACATCTGGCCGGTGGAAGCGGCGGTGATCGGTCCGGAGTTCGTGGCCGACGGCACCACCCTGGCGATCGCCGAGATGCTGCGCGGCGGCACCACCTGCGCCAACGAGAACTACTTCTTCCCCGATGTCCAGGCCGCGGTGTACAAGCGCCACGGCTTCCGCGCGCGGGTCGGCCTGCCGGTGATCGACTTTCCCACCGCCTGGGCGAAAACCAGCGACGAGTACTTCGATCGCGCCGGCGAGGTCCATGACCAGTGGCGCGGGGATCCGCTGGTGGACACCGCGTTCGCGCCGCACGCGCCGTACACGGTCAACGACGCCAACTTCGAGCGCGTGCGCATGCTGTCGGACCAGCTCGACGTGCCGGTGCACCTGCACACGCATGAAACCGCGCAGGAAATCAGCGATTCGCTGAAGCAGTACGGGCAGCGACCGCTGGCACGCCTGGATCGGCTGGGCCTGGTCAACGATCGCCTGATCGCGGTGCACATGACCCAGCTGACCGACGCCGAAATCCACCTGTGCGCCGAGCGCGGCGTGTCGGTCGTGCATTGCCCGGAATCCAACCTCAAGCTGGCCTCGGGATTCTGCCGGGCCTGCGCATTGCAGCGCGCGGGCGTGAACCTCGCCATCGGTACCGACGGTTGCGCCAGCAACAACGACCTGGACATGTTCAGCGAAACCCGCACCGCCGCGCAGTTGGCCAAGGCGGTGGCGAACGACGCGACCGCGCTGGATGCGGCGACCGCGCTGCACGCCGCCACCCTCGGCGGCGCGCGCGCGCTCGGCTATGGCGATCGCATCGGTTCCATCGAAGCGGGCAAGCAGGCCGACCTGATCTGCGTGGATCTGGGTGCGCTGGAAACCCAGCCGCTGCACCACGTGGTGTCCCAGCTCATCTACGCCACCGGACGGCACCAGGTGAGTGATGTCTGGATCGCCGGCCAGCCGCGGCTGGTGCAGCGCGAACTGGTCGACATGGATACGGCGGCCCTCGTCGCCAATGCGCGCCAGTGGCGCGAGCGCATCCGCACGCTGCACGGCGGATGATGATCGTTTCCCCGCCGGGGCCCGCGTTCCCGCGGCACCGGCCCCAGCCGAGGTGACCCCATGACCTCCACCGCTTCCTCCACGCCTTCCGGCGACAACTTCGATCAGGCCGAACTGGACAAGTTCGGCGCGCTCGCCAACCGCTGGTGGGACGAGCAGGGACCGCAGAAGGCGCTGCACGCGCTCAATCCGGTCCGCCTGGACTATGTGCGCCAGCGCGCACCACTGGCAGGTGCGCAGGTGCTGGACGTGGGCTGTGGCGGCGGCCTGCTCAGCGAGGCGCTGGCGAAGGCCGGCGCGCAGGTCACCGCCATCGATCTGGCGCCCGAACTCATCAAGGTGGCCCGCCTGCACCGGCTGGAGTCCGGCGTGCAGGTGGATTATCAACTGCGTTCGGTGGAGTCGCTGGCCGAAGAGCGTCCCGGCGGTTTCGATGTCGTCACCTGCATGGAAATGCTCGAGCACGTGCCGGATCCGGCGGCGATCATCGACGCCTGCGCGCGCCTGCTGAAACCCGGGGGCCGGCTGTTCCTGTCCACGCTCAACCGCACGCCGGCCGCGTTCGCGCTGGCGATCGTGGGCGCCGAGTATGTCGCCCGCCTGCTGCCCACCGGTACGCACCATTACCAGGATTTCATCAAGCCGTCCGAACTGGCCGCCTGGCTGCGCCGCGCCGGACTGCAACTGGAGGACGTCAGCGGCCTGGCCTACGAGCCTTGGCGGCAGCGCGCGCGGCTGGCGCGCCGCACCGACGTCAACTACCTCGCCTGCGCGGTGAAGGCATGAGCCTGATGGACCGCAACGATCCGCCGGCCCGCGCCGGATTTCCGCGGGTGGCGCTGTTCGATCTCGATGGCACGCTGCTGGACAGCGCGCCGGACTTCGTCGCCACCGCCAACCGCATGCTCGCCGCGCGCGGGCGTGCGGCGGTGACCCTGGCCGATCTGCGACCGCATGTGTCGAAGGGTTCGCGGGCGATGGTCGGGGCCGCGTTCCCGGATCTGGAAACCGCCGCGCGCGACGCACTGGTGCCCGAGTTCCTCGCCCTGTACCAGGAGGAACTGGGCCGCCACAGCCGTCCCTTCGACGGCGTGGAGGCGATGCTGGCGGCGCTGGAAGCCGCGGGCACGCGCTGGGGCATCGTCACCAACAAACCCGAATACCTCGCCCGCGACGTGCTTCCGGCGGCCGGATGGCAGGCGCGCTGCGCGGTGCTGATCGGCGGCGACACGCTGGCCGAACGCAAACCGCACCCGCTGCCCCTGCAGGTCGCGGCGGAGCGGCTGGGCGCACGTTGCGCCGAATGCGTCTATGTCGGCGACGACGAACGCGACATCGTCGCCGCGCGCGCGGCCGGCATGCCGTCGATCGCCGCGCTGTGGGGCTACCGGCTGGACGGCGACGATCCGGAAACCTGGCAGGCCGATCGCATGTGCGCCGAACCCGGCGAACTGGCCACGCCCGACGCCTGGCCCGTGCCCGTCGACGCGGCCTGATTCCTCCTTCGATAGCCTGTTGCCCGACGCCGCCTGCCGTGTCCGATTCTTCCGCCCTCGACAGCTTCCTGGACAAGTGGCGCCACCGCTGGCCGGAATGGCAGGTGGCCGAGATCTTCGTCGCGCCCGAACGGCGTGCGCTGGCGGAAGCCTGGTTCTCGCTGCTGCAGGAATTCGACGACATCCTCAACATCGCCGGCGATCCCTTGCCCGCCGACGCCAAGCTGGCCTGGTGGGGCGAGGAACTGCGCGGCTGGGCGAATCGCCGCTCGCGTCATCCGCTCGGGCGGCGGCTGGAGCCGCTGCCGGCGCCCTGGACGGCACTGGCCGACGCCTTGCCCGGATTGATCGCGGCACGCGACGCCGCGATCGACGGTGACGCCGCGTTCGCCGGCCTGCGGGCCTACGGCGATGCCGTCGCGGCGGTGGAAGCGGTGGTCCTGGGACGCGCACCGGATGCGAAAGCGGCGACCGCGCGGACATTGGCGACGCGGCTGGCCGATTCGGCGACCGCGGCGTTGCCACGCGACGTGTGCGGCGGCGACGAACGCGCGCGGCTGCGCGAGTGGGCCCGCACGCTGGCGCGGCGCTGGCCCGCCGACGCCGGCGCGGCCCGCGAACGCCGTGTCGTCGATGCCTTCGCCCGCGCGCGCCTGCGCCGTTTCGCCCGGGCCGGCGAAGCCGCCGCGCTGCCGTCGCGGCTGCGCCTCCTGCTGACCGCCTGGAATGCCGCGCGCGGCGGCTGAGCCGCCGGCCGGCCGCGTGACGATGGACCGATTCCATTGCTGCGATAGGCGTGCCGATCCGCCGTAACGGACTGTTTCATCTGGCGATTCGGGGCAGGGGGTACAATGCGCGCCTGTTGTTTCCCGTTCCGGCCTCCCCCGCATCGACATGGCTTCCGTCCCTCCCGTGGCGCCGCGCGCCGATCTCCCCGACGTCGCCCACCAGCGCGTGCCGCTCGCACGTGCGCTGGACTGGGTGGGCATGGAAGGCATCGCCCTGCCGGTCCGCATCACCGATGGCGAGGGCGGCCAACTGCAGGTGCCGGCCACCATCGATGTGTTCGTCAACCTGACCAACCCCGACGCGCGCGGCATCCACATGTCGCGCCTGTACCTGCACCTGCAGGACGGGCTGTCGCGCGAAGCCATCACCCCGGCCGGGCTGCGCCACCTGTTGCAGGAAGGCGTGGCGTCCCAGCAGGGCCTGGCGGACCAGGCGCGCATCCGGCTGCGCTACGACGCGTTGCTGCGCAGGCGCGCGCTGGAAAGCGAGCATGCCGGCTGGAAGCGTTACCCGGTCGAGATCGACGCCACCCTGGCGGACGGCCACCTGCAACTGGCGCTGGCGTTCTCGGTGGAATACTCCAGCACGTGCCCGGCGTCGGCGGCGCTGTCGCGCCAGGCCAACGCGGAACGCTTCGCCGACGATTTCGCCGCCGCGCGTCCGCTGTCGGTCGGCGTGGTCCGCGACTGGCTGGCTTCCGAACGCGGGCTGGCCGCCACGCCGCATGCCCAGCGCAGCCGCGCCAGCGTGCGGGTGGAATTGCGCCCGCAGTTCGACGAACTGCCGCTGGTGGCGCTGATCGATGCGATCGAGGCGGCCCTGGGCACGCCGGTGCAGACCGCGGTCAAGCGCGTCGACGAACAGGCCTTCGCCCGCCTGAACGCGGAAAACCTGATGTTCTGCGAGGACGCCGCGCGGCGGGTCGCCGCCGCGTTGTCGCAGGACGCGCACGTGGCGCGTTTCGATGCCACCGTCGCCCACTTCGAAAGCCTGCACCCGCACGACGCGGTCGCCCGGGTCAGCGGCAGCAACGGCTGACGCCCGGGCGCGCCGCCTGCGCCGCCCCGCATTCTTTCCGGATGCCAATGCCCGCCCCGCCTGTTCGCGGGGCGATTTTCATTGCGTCGCCGCGGGCGCGGTGCGCTCCAGCACCAGCAGCGGATCGATGCGCACGTCGAACCAGTTCATGCCCCAGTGCAGGTGGGGCCCGGTCGCGCGTCCGGTGGCCCCGACCGCGCCGATGATCTGGCCCTGTTCGACCCGGTCGCCGACGTTCACGTCAAGGCGTGAAAGGTGCAGGAAGTTCGAACTGACGCCATGGCCGTGATCCAGCAGCAGGGTGCCGCCGGTCAGGTACAGATCCGGTGCGGCGAAGGTCACCACGCCGGCCGCGGGCGCCTTGACCGGCGTGCCGGCGGGTGCGGCGATGTCCATGCCGGAATGGCCGCTGCCCGGTTGGCCGTTGTAGACGCGCGCATTGCCGAAACGGCCGCTGATGCGGCCCTGCACCGGCCAGATGAAGGTCCGCGCGAAATCGGTGCGATCGTCGTCGCGCACGCGCGCGGCGGTCACCCGGGCCTGCTCGCGGCGGATGCGCTCGGCGATCGCCGGCGGCGGATTGACCGTCTTCGGCGGTACGCCGTTGATCCGTTCCAGCGGCCAATCGCGCGGCGTCACCGCGATGCGCGCGGTTTCGTTGCGTCCGGAGGGTGTCGTCACGTCCACCGCCAGCGGTCCGGTCTCGTCGCGGCCCACGCCGAACACCACCGTGCCGTAGCCGCTGGTGCGCAGTACGCGGCCGGCGTAGCGCACCTGGCTGCCGGGCGGCACCTTGCCGAACACCAGCGCGCCCTGCGACACCTGCGCCGGAAACACCACGCGCTCGTCCTGCGCCGCGGCCGGCGCGGGAGGCGGGGCGCCGTAGGTGCCCTTGGCGATCACTTCCTGCGCGGACAGTCGCGCGGGCGACGACAGGGCGAGCATTCCCAGCGCGCCGGCCAGGCCGGCCCGCCACGTCACCGTTCGAACTCCAGCCGCTGTCCGTCGGGCGTGCCGACCAGGTGCTCGCCATTCCAGGCCAGCCGGCCGTTGACCCAGGTCGCGCCGATGCGTGAATGGAACGTGGTGCCTTCGAACGGCGACCAGCCGCACTTGGACAGCACGTCCTCGCGGCGCACGGTGAATTCGGCGTCGTCCACCAGCACCAGATCCGCCCAGTAGCCTTCGCGCAGGTAGCCGCGCTCGCGCACGTCGAACAGTTGCGCCGGCGCGTGCGACACCTTCTGCACGATCTCGGTCATCGTCGCGCGCCCCTCGTGCACCAGCTCCAGCGCCGCCACCAGCGCGTACTGCACCAGCGGCAGGCCGGAGGGCGCCTGCGCGTAGGGCTTCGATTTCTCTTCCAGCGTGTGCGGGGCGTGATCGGTCGCCAGCACGTCGATGACATCGTCGGCCAGCGCCTTGATCAGCGCCTCGCGATCGCTGGCATCCTTGATCGCCGGATTGCACTTGATGAAGTTGCCCAGGCGCGCATAGTCGGCGCGATCGAAGCGCAGGAAGTGGATGCAGGTTTCGGCGGTGATGCGCTTGCGCCGGCCGGACGCGTCGATCAGCGGGCCGGGGGTGAACAGGGCCAGTTCGTCGGCGGTGGAGATGTGCAGCACGTGCAGGCGGGTGTCGTGCCGGCGGGCCAGCTCCAGCGCCAGCCGGGTCGACTTGATGCAGGCTTCGCGGCTGCGGATGTCCGGGTGGTGCTCGGCGCCCAGCGCGTCGCCGTAGCGGGCCTGGAACGCCGCCATGTTGGCATCGATGGTCGGCGTGTCCTCGCAGTGGGTGATGATCGGCGTGGGCGCTTCGCGGAAGATCGCATCCAGCGTTTCCGGGTTGTCCACCAGCATGTTGCCGGTGGAGGCGCCCATGAACACCTTGATGCCCGGCGCGGCCTTGGGATCCAGCGCGCGGATCGCCTCCAGGTTGTCGTTGCTGGCGCCCAGGTAGAACCCGTAGTTGCCCCAGGCGCGCCCGGCCGCTCGCTGGTACTTGGCCTCCAGCGCGTCCGAATCGAGCGTCGGCGGCACCGTGTTGGGCATGTCCATGAACGAGGTCAGGCCACCGGCCACGGCGGCGGCCGATTCGGTGGCGATGTCGCCCTTGTGCGGCATGCCCGGTTCGCGGAAGTGGACCTGGTCGTCGATCATGCCCGGCAGCAGCCAGCGGCCGGCGGCGTCGACAACCTTTTCATCCGCGCCGGCGGACAGCCCGCTGCCGATGCGGGCGATACGGCCGTTCTCGATGCGCAGGTCGCCTTCGAATTCGCGGCCTTCGCTGGCCATCCGGGCATTGACGATGAGAGTGGAGGGCATCAGTGCTTTCCTGGACAAGGGGAGGACGGAGCGGAATCGGCACGGGCCGGCGGCACCGGATCGTGGCCGCCCGGGTGGAGCGGATGGCAGCGGCCGATGCGCCGGGCGGCCAGCCAACCGCCTTTCACCGGACCGAACCGGGCGATGGCTTCCATCGCGTATTCCGAGCAGGAGGGGACGAAACGGCAGCGCGGACCCAGCAGCGGGCTGATGAAGCGCTTGTACACCCGCAGCACGGCAATGAGTACCCGTCCGATCATGTCCGGATGATAACCGTGTTGGGTTGCCGCTGCCCGCCGGGTAGGCTATAAAGTCGCGCTTTCCCGATGCTCGGGAAGAACAAGGAAGCGCTGTTCGTGGCTGCTAAGAAACCTGCAAAGAAGGCCGCCAAGGCCGCCAAGAAAACCGCCAAGCCCGTCGCCAAGAAGCCTGTCGTGAAGAAGGCTGTCGCCAAGAAACCGGCCGCCAAGCCGGTGGCCAAGAAGGCGGCGCCCAAACCCGCCGCCAAGAAAGCCGCGGCCAAGAAGCCGGCCGCCAAGGCGGCGGTGAAGAAGGCCGCGCCCAAGCCCGTTGCCACCAAGGCCAAGCCGGCAGCGGCCAAACCCGCCGCCAAGCCGGTGGTGAAGAAGGCGGCGGCCAAGAAGAGCGCTCCCGTCGCAGCACCGAAGACCAAATCCGCACCGAAGCCCGCTCCCAAGCCGGCTCCGGCCAAGACTGCTCCCCCGAAGGCCCCCGCACCGCGCCCGACAGCACCTGCCGCTCCCCGGCAGCAAGCCAAGCCCGCGCCGGCGCCGGTGGCCAAGGCTCCATCCCCCGCAAAGCCAGTGCCCGCACCGAAATCAACCAGCAAGACTCCCCCTTCCGCCCCCGTGACCAGCAAGCCTGCCATCGTTCCCCGTTCCACCGGCAAGGTCGCCGTGGCCGTGGCCGCCAAGCCGCAGGCGCCCGTCGTCCGGGAAAAATTCAAGGTGGTGCCGTACAAGACCGACGAAGCCACCGGTCGTCCGATCGTTCCCGAAGGCTACAAGCCGTCGGTGGATGAGGAGTACATGAGCCCGCTCCAGCTCGAATATTTCCGCCAGCGCCTGCTGCAATGGCGTGCGGATCTGGTCGAGGAGTCCAAGCAGACCATCGAGAACCTGAAGGACGAGGTCCGCGACATCGGCGACGAGGCCGAGCGCGCCACCCGTGAAACCGAAAACTCGCTGGAACTGCGTACCCGCGACCGCTACCGCAAGCTGATCGGCAAGATCGACAGCACGCTCAAGCGCCTGGACGCCGGCGACTACGGCTACTGCGTCGACACCGGCGAGGAAATCGGCCTGGAGCGCCTGGAAGCGCGCCTGACCGCCGAGCGCACCATCGACGCGCAGGAACGCTGGGAACACATGCAGAAGCAGCAGGGCGACTGATCCGCCGCCGGCTGTCGAATCCAGGCAAACCCCGCTGCGGCGGGGTTTGCTTTTTGCAGGGCCGTGACCGGGAGGCGACATGGACCACGAAGACTTCATGCGTGAAGCGCTGGCGCTTGCACGCGCCAACATTGCCGAAGGCGGGCGTCCGTTCGGCGCGGTGCTGGCCCGCGACGGCGAGGTGATCGCCCGTGCCGGCAACGGCATCCACCGCGATCACGACCCGACCGCGCACGCCGAGCTGCTGGCGATCCGCCAGGCCGGCCAGCGACTGGGCACCCCGCGCCTGGACGGCTGCGTCGTCTACGCCAGCGGCCATCCCTGTCCGATGTGCCTGGCGGCGATGCATCTGTGCGGCATCCGCGAAGCCTGGTTCGCCTATTCGAACGAGGACGGCGAACCCTACGGGCTGTCCACCGGCGCCATCTACCGGGAAATGACGCGTCCGCCGACCGCCCATGCCGGCCTCCGCCTGGCCGCGCTGCGCCCACCGGGCGAGGACGGCCTCTATCGGGAATGGCGCGGCGCGACGCCGGGCTGAACGGTCGACCGCCTCCACCTCGCGCGGCGGGCACTCGCGGCCCGTGCCGTGCGCTCCGCTGCGTAACCGTTATTGCGTTGCAACGTGCGCCGGCTGGCGGTGTCGGCCTAGAGTCTGCGCACGTACCCGACCGTATGCAGCGCCCGGCAGCGCCCGAGCGGCTACGGGCAAGGTCGGATTTCCTTCCGTTGGAACGATCGCCAGACAGGGGATTGCCGGTGTCCGATCCTTCGCCGTTCGCCCAGGGCAGTCCCCGCGCCGATGAGGGCCACGAGGAACGCGACGAACTGCTGCATGCCATTTCGCTGCGCTATCGGGCGCCCCTGCGCGGCTTCTTCGCCAAGCGGGTGCGGGATCCCAGCGAGGTCGACGACCTGACCCAGGAAGTGTTCCTGCACCTGTTGCGGCGGGCCCGTGGCGGCGCCATCGAGCACGTGGAGCAGTACGTGTTCCAGGTCGCCGCCAACGTCCTGCGCGACTGGGCGCGCCGGCGCAAGGTCCGGGCGATGGACGTCCAGGAGTCGTTCGACGAGGATCTGCACCAGCCCGCTACGGATATTTCGCCCGAGCGCGTCTTACTGGGGGAAGAGGCGGTCCGGGTGATGACCGCCGTCCTGCGGAGCCTGCCCGAGCGGACCCGCGACGTTTTCGTGCTGCGGACGATGGAAAAGCGCAAATACACTGAAATCTCGGTCATGCTGGGCATCTCCGTCCGGGCCGCCGAGAAACACATGGCCAAGGCGCTCGCCCGCCTGGGCGGCGCGCTGGGCTGGGCCGCGGAGGGCGAATGAACCCGCAGGCAAAGAACGACACCAGAGACTGATCAGACGCATCCATGAATCCGCGGACTCCTCCAACGACCCGGGCGACGGACCTTGCGGCGGACAGCGCCGACGAGGCGGCCGCGCGCTGGAGCGAGATCCTGCGCGACGCACCGGACCAGCCGCGCCTGCGCGAGGACTTCGACGCCTGGCACGCGCGTTCGCCGGAAAACGCGGCGGCGTGGCGTCGCATCCAGGCCGCGAACCAGTGGGTGCGGGCGCTGTCCGATTCGCCGGAGATGCAGTCGCTGCGGCGGGAGACCCTGGCGCGCGTGGCCGATGGGCGCCTGCGTTCCTCGCGGCGCTGGCGGCGGTTGTCGATCGCTGCGTCGGTGTTGCTGTTGATGGGGGCCGGCGTCATCGCGCTGCGGCCCGAACTCGCCCGGCGCGTGTTTCCCGGCGCGGGCGAAACGCTCGCCGGGAATGTCTACCAGACCGGCATTGGCCAGCGCAGCGTGGTGACGATGGACGATGGTTCGGTGGTGACGCTCAACACCGACAGCCGCTTGTCCGTGCATTACCGCGACGATCTGCGCGCGGTGACGCTGGAGCGCGGGCAGGCCCTGTTCAAGGTCGCCAGGGATCGTTCGCGTCCGTTCGTGGTCACCGCGGGCGGAAAGCGGGTCACCGCGCTCGGCACCGAGTTCGACGTGCGGGTCGGCGAACGCCTGTTCGAGGTCACCTTGCTGGAAGGCCGCGTCGGCGTGTCGGCGGAGCAGGCGGGGACACCGGCCGGCCGCGACGCCGCCACGCTCGCGGAACTGCGGCCGGGCCAGCAGTTCGTCGCCGCGGGCGGGGCGCGGCCGCTGGTGCGCGTCGCCGACGTCGGCCGCGTGGTCAGCTGGCGCGATGGCCAGATCGTGTTCGAGAACGAGCGGCTGGATGCCGCGATCGCCGAAATGAACCGCTATTCGCGCAGGAAAGTGGTGCTGGGCGATCCGCAACTGGCGTCGCTGAAGATCAGCGGCGCGTTCAATGCCGGTGACACGCATACCTTCGTCGAAGCATTGACGAGCTACTTCCCGATCCGGCGCGACCCCGGCGAAGACGGGCGCGTGGTGCTCGAATCGCGCCCGCGGTGATCGCGCGCGCGTGATCCGGCCGCAATGCGTTGATGGCCGGCCACCGGATTCGTGCTGCGACGCAAAACAGTCCCGGCGAGTCCAGTAACTCCCGAATTTTTTTTTCCCGATCGCGGTTCGGGTTTTTCGCGGGCGCGCGTCTGTAGGGAAGTGCGTTGCCATCACGCGGTGAGCGCGCTACTGGAAAAACGGGGAGGAAGCATGGGAGTGGTCCGTTCGTCTCGATTCGCAAAACGCGTGCTCAGGCCTTGTGCGCTGGCACTGGCCCTGTCGCCGATACTCGCGGTGCAGGCGCGCGACGGCACGGATCCGCCCGCGCGGTTCGAGATACCCCAGCAGACCCTCAGCGCGGCGCTGTCCGACTATGCGCGGCAAAGCGGCAAGCAACTGCTGTATTCCCCCGATCTGGCCGTGGGCAGGAACGGCCGCGCGGTGACCGGCAGCAAGGCGCCGACCGAGGCGCTGGAAGAACTGCTGGAAGGCACCGGGCTGACCTATACCATCAGTCCTTCGGGCGCGATCCTGATCATGGATCCCGCGCAGGCCGGGCGCGACGCGGCGGCGAAGCGGGACAAGCCGGGTGGGCCGCAGGGAAACGGGCAGGAGGTCGCCGCCCTGCAGTCGGCGACGACCTCCGGGATCGCGGCCCAGCAGACTGCAAGCGAAGCCGGGACAAGGACTGCTGAGCAGCGCGGCGAAACCACGCTGGACACCATCGTGGTCACCGCGCAGAAGAAGGTGGAGAACATCCAGAAGGTTCCCATCGCCATCAGCGCGTTCAGCGGCGACGATCTCAACGACCGCAAGATAGAGACCGGCGGCGATCTGGTCACCGCCACGCCCAACGTCACCTTCTCCAAGACCAACTTCGCCAGTTACAACTTCCAGATCCGCGGCATCGGCACGCAGGCGCTGTCGGTCACCACCGATCCGGCGGTCGCAGTGAGCTTCAACAGCACGCCGATGATCCGCAACCGCCTGTTCGAGCAGGAGTACCTGGACGTCGAGCGGGTGGAAGTGCTGCGCGGCCCTCAGGGCACGCTGTACGGGCGCAACGCCACCGCCGGCGTGGTCAACATGATCCCGAACCTGGCCGACCCGGACGGTTTCGACGCCAGCGTGAAGGCCGAACTCGGCAACTACGACTCGCGCCGCGTCAACGCGATGATCAACGTGCCGCTGAGCGACACCTTCGCCTTCCGCGTGGCGGCGCAGTACACCAAGCGCGATGGCTACGATCACAACACGGTCACCGACAAGGATGTCAACGACCGTGACCTCATGACCACGCGGCTGTCGGCGACGTTCCGGCCCAGTGAACGATTCAGCGCCAGCCTGGCCTGGGAGCATTTCCAGGAAGACGACATGCGCGCCCGCACCGGCAAGCAGATCTGCCACAACGATCCGGGCCCGGCCACGATCGGCGGCTACGAGCCGGTCTTCGGCAACGCGCGCAACTATCTCAGCCAGTCCTGTACGGACGGCTCGCTTTACGGCAGCGATGCGTTCGGCGTGCCGAACGCCGCGAGCCTGCCCTACATCCTGGGTACGTCGCCGGTGCTGCTGGGCCTGCTGGTGGACGAGAACGGGTTCCCGATCGGTGGGCTCCCGCTGCTGCCACTCGGAGTGGATCCGTACGCCGGACTGCGCCAGTCGACCGACCTGCGCGAAATCGCCACGACCTACGATCCCCGTTTCGAGGCCAAGAACGACGTCGTGCAGATCAACCTGGATTTCGGCCTGGGCGACCGGCTGAACCTGGTGTCGCAGACGCTGTACACGCGCGATCGCTATTACTCCACCCAGGACTACGCGCGCTTCCAGTCCAATCCGATTTTCAACGACAGCAACGACGCCCTGCAGTTCCTGCCTGACTTCACCCTCGGGCCGGCCTATCCGGCCACGCCGGGCGGGGCCTATTGCGATCCGCAACTGGGCTGCTCGGATCGGCTGTTGAGCGTGGATCTGGTCGACTCCTACAGCACGCAGTGGTCGCAGGAGTTCCGGCTGCAGTCGGCGTTCGACGGAAAATTCAACTTCAGCGTCGGTGCCAATTACCTGGAATACGACATCGACGAAAGCTACTACGTGTTCAACAATGTATTCAGCGCGCTGACGCAGTTGTTCTTCAACGGCAACGGCGGCGGCACCGCGCCCGGGCACTGCCCGGCCGGCACGGCGACCCGGTTGGATCCGAACCTGGGCATCGAGGTGCCCTGCGTGTACATCGATCCCAACCCGCTGCGCGCCATCGACGGGCAGGGACACAACTATTTCCGCAGCCGCAATGTGGCCAAGACGCGATCGGCGGCGATTTTCGGCGAGGGTTACTGGCAGCTGTCCGACACGTTGCGCCTGACCGCGGGCCTGCGCGTCACCCGCGATCGCAAGATCACCACGCCCTATCCCAGCCAGACCCTGTTGGGCAATTCGAATGGCGGGGACAGTCCCCTGTTCGGCGGCTATACCGGCTACGGCTATCCGGCCAGCCCGGACATCCGCCAGACCTGGACCGAGCCGACCGGACGCCTGGTGCTGGATTGGTCGCCGGATCTGTCCTTCACCGACAGCACGCTGATCTACGCATCGCTGGCGCGCGGCTACAAGGCCGGCGGCACCAACTCGCCGGGCGTGGGCGCCGATCCGAGGTCGCTCAGCTTCGAACAGCGCAATCCCGAGTTCCGCCCCGAGTACGTCAATGCGTTCGAGATCGGCACCAAGAACGTGATGGCGGGCGGGCAGTTCGTGTTCAACGCCACTGCGTTCTACAACGACTACAAGGACTACCAGGTCTCGCAGATCCAGGATCGCGCCACCCTCAACGAGAACTTCGACGCACGCACCTGGGGCGCCGAGTTCGAACTCGTATGGCGGCCCACCGATGCCTTCCAGCTCAGCGGCAACGTGGGCCTGCTGCGCAGCCGCATCGGTGCCAACCAGTACTCGATCGATGTGATGGACCGGACCGCGGGGAATCCGGAATGGACCACCGTGCGCCCGTGGATGCAGATGGCGTCGAACTGCATCGCGCCCACCGCGCTGGTGGCGCTGGCGCTGGAGAACTTCTTCGCCGATCCGTTCAACCAGATGTACAGCAACGCCGGTTTCCTCAACAGTTTCTGCACGCTCAACTATTACACCGCCACGGGCGGCTTCACCGCGGATCGCGGTGCCAACGGAGGGCCCGGCCAATACGCCTACCTGCTCGACGGCGCGTATTACAACCCGGAAACCGACGCGCCCAACGGCGGCGCCGGCTTCGCCAAGAACGTCGGTGGCAACGAATTGCCCAACGCCCCGCACATCACGGTCAGCCTGAGCCCGCAGTACACCTTCCTGCTGGCGGACAGCGAATTGACCCTGCGTGCGGACCTTTACTACCAGGGCAGGAGCTGGGCGCGCATCTACCAGGACCGCATCGACCGTCTCAAGGAATGGGGCAACGTCAACCTGTCGCTGACCTGGTACAAGCCCGCATCCGATCTGACCGTGCAGTTGTACGTGAAGAACGCGCTCGACGAGGAGGCCATCACCGGCACCTTCCTCAACAGCGACGACACCGGCCTGACCTCCAACGTATTCATCCAGGATCCCCGGATCATCGGGCTGTCCATCCGCAAGGGATTCTTCTGAAGTGAAGTAAATGGCCGCCACGCCATCGGAAAACAGCAGCGGGAGCGTCCTGCGCCGGATTCATGGGGGCGGGACGCGCTGAACAGGAAAAGCCATTTGGGTGCGTCCGCATTCAAATACACCAGCAACCCTCCATCGGAGAAAGGCACCATGTCAAAGTTCAAGGTCAGCTTGCTTGCAGCCGTTTCCGCCGTTGCGATGTTCGGCGCGGCATCGGCGTCCGCCGCCACGTTCCAGGTCTGGAATGGCAGCAGTTGGGGCGATGGCACCACCCATTTCGTCGGTACCACGACGGCCTCGTATTTCGGCAATTCGCTTCCGTGTTCCTCCGCCGACTTCACCGTGGTGGTCAGTGGCGGCGTCGCCAGCATCACCGCGGTCAAGTTCGGCGGCAACAGCGCCTGCGAGCAGATCATTCCGCGCGGTCTGCCGTGGAAGGTCAGCATCACCGCCACCAGCGCCAGCGGCGGCACGCTCACCATCGGCGATACCGCCAGCACGACCACCTCGGCGGGCGGCGTGAATGTCTTCATCCCATTGCCGCTCAACGCGAACTGCCCGAGTGCGGCCGGCCGCGCGCCGCTGCCCAACGTGGCGATGACCAACGGCTCGTCCTCCAGCGTCGCGACGATCCAGTTCAGCGGAACCCTCGGCGCCTGCGCCGTCGCGTCGACCGCGCCCACCCACCTGCGCACCACCGGCTGGCCGGCGGCGCGGGTGATTCCGTGATCTGAAGCCGCGTTCCCTGCCAGGGGGCTGCCACAGGGGCGATGCCGCCCCGCGTCGCGCCCCTCCCGTCGCGGTCACGCATCCGGGCAGCCCCCTGGGATTTCCTTCCTCCATCGCCGATCCGGACGGACCGGATCATCCAAGCCGGAGTTCGCCATGTCGAAAGCCTCGTTTCCCCTCGCGCTCGCCGCGGTGCTGGCGGGTCTTGCCGCCATTCCCGCCGCCCACGCCGGGACGCCCTCGGGTCCGTATGCGATGTTCAAGTACTGCCCCTACACCAATCCCGCCGTGGGATCCTGCGTGATCAACACCACCCACTCGGGCGTGTTCGTCATCGGCAACACCACCCTGCCGATCGACAAGCCCATCGTGCTGCAGGGCGGGGTCGAGAATCTCGGTCCGTCGCCGCTGTACCAGGCGGTCGGCGCGCCCACGCTTTCGGCGCCGCCGGCCAAGGTGCCGGGCGGCCTGCTCGGCATCATGAATCCGGCGCCGGACTGGCCGGGTCCGTTGTGGACCGCTTTCTGGGCGATCGTGGCCACCGTCAACGACGTGACCGCCACGATGGAGCCGGTCGCGCCGGCGCAGACCAACTTCAGCAATGCGCTGTTCCCGCCGACCGACGGCAGCGATCCCACCGCGGCGCAACTGGCGGTGCGCGTGCGCCTGCAGAATCCGTTCCTCGGCGACAACTGCTACATCGGTTCGGCGCAGAACCCGATCGTGCTCAAGCTGCAGACCGGCACGACCCAGCCGCCGCCGCCGAACCAGCCGATCGCCGGCAATCCGGGGACCGTCGAGACGATCATCACCGACGAAGAGAATTTCATCGGCTACCTGCAGGTGACCGACGCCACCTTCGTCGACAACGCGTTCGCGGTGCCCGCGGCCACGGGCTGCGGCAACATCGCGCTCGGCTTGCCGGTAATCACGCCGATCCTGCAATCGCTGGTATCCGGCGCGGTCAACCTGAAGGTCGGCCTGCCCTCGGCGGCAGGCAAGAACACTGCAGTGCTCAACGGCGATGCGGCGATTGCCGCGTCGGCATTCGTGCTGGGGAGCGAGCAGTAAACGGATGCTCGGCGCGAATGGCCGGCAGGGCAGGACGCCAAAACCAGGGAACGGTGGCGGAGGGCGGCCAGGGATGGCCGCCCTGCGCGTATCCTGCTGAACCATGCGCAAGGGCTATCCCATCGTCGTCCTGATCCTGCTGGCGCTTGCGGGCGCGTACTGGCTCGGGCGTTCGCAGCCGCGGTTGCCCTCGCGGGGCGCGCAGGATGCACCCATCACCACGGCGACCGGGGCGACGCGGCGGACGGCGGCGACCGATCTGCCCGGGTTGCCAGGACGCGGACGCACGGGCGGTTACTTCGCCGGTCTCCAGGCGGCCGCCGATGCCGGCGACCTCACCGCGTCCACCCGCCTGTACCGGGGACTGAGCCTGTGCCATCGCCTGCGCATGATGGACTGGAGCAATGCGATGCTCGCCGGCGAACTGCTGGATGCGCAGACCCGCGGAATGACGCCGGCCCAGTTGGACGACTATCGCGCGCAACTGGATGGCATCGAATCGCGCAGACAGAACGCGCAGCAGACGAAGGCACGTTGCGCGGAGGCGGATGCGGCGATGCGGGACGCGCTGGTGCCCAGCGTGCGCCGCGCCGCCCAGCTCGGCGAACCGCACGCACGCGCCTGTTACCTGGCGATGGGGCCGGGTTTCGACACCCGTGCGCTGGCGCGCCATCCGGAATGGATTGATCAATACCGCGGCAGCGTGCCCGGCCTGATCGAGGCGGGCATGGCCGCGGGCGACTGGACGGTGGTGAACATCCTGCGCAACGCCTACCAGCCGGACGCGGACGGATTGCTTGCGGGCGTGCTGGGACCGGATCCCGTGCGCCATTTCCGCTATCTCAAGCTGTACCGGTTGGGCGCGGGACCCGGCGACATCGCGGCGCTGGACCGGCAACTGGCGGTCGCGGCGGCGCGCCTTTCGCCGGAGCAGCGCGGCGAAGCCGAGGAGTGGGCCGAAACGGCGTTCCGCCGCGATTTCCACGGACGATCCTCGGTCGGCGCGCCCGGCCTCGACCGGGATCCCTGCGTATTCCCGCAGGAATGACGCGGGCGCATGATGGAACAGGGCAGGACGCAACGGCGGGAGTGGAGCGGTACATGAAGCGAAAGCATCTGATCATGGCCTGCACGGTGCTGTTGTTGGTGGTGGGTGTCTATGCGCTCGGGCGCTGGAGCGCGATGCCCGCGTCTTCCGCGCCCACCGCCGGAGCGGATGCGGGGAATGGAGCGGCGGTCGCCGGCTTGCCGGGCACCGCTTCGTCGCCGAAGGCGAGCCCGGGCGGTCCGCTGCCGCCGCCCACGGCGCCGCTCGCAACGACCTTCACCGATCTGCAGGCACGCGCCAATGCCGGCGACGCCGACGCCGCCCGGCGACTGGTCCGTGATCTGGATCGCTGCAGCCGCCAGCGTGCCGCGGACTGGAAGAACGCCGGCACCACCCAGGCGCTGCTCGATCGCGGGACCGAAGGCATGAACGCCGCACAGCTCCGCACTTACCAGACCTTGCTCGACGCGATGGACGTGCGCCAGCAGACCGCCGCCCGGAACCGGGAACTGTGCGCGGGCGTGGACGACCGGATGCTCGACACGCTGGTGGCGAACATCGCGCAGGCCGCGCGGCTCGGCGACGCGGATGCGCGCGCCTGCTACCTCGGCGAGGGACCGCTGTACAACGTGCGCAGCCTGCTCGAGCATCCCGGCGTGCTGCAGAGTTATCGCCGCGACGCCAATGCCATGATCGAACGCGGGCTGGCCGCCGGCGACTGGCGGGTGGTCGATCTGTTGCAGCGCGCCTACGAACCCGGCGCGCAGGGCCTGCTGGCGGGCATGCTGGGGCCGGATCCGGCGCAGCACTATCGCTACCTGAAGCTCTATCGCCTGGGTGCCGAACCGCATCGCGCGGGCCAGCTCGACCGGCAGATCGCCGCGGTCGCCGCGAGCCTGCCGCCGGAGCGGATCTACGAAGCCGATCGCTGGGCGCAGACCGCGTTCAAGGAAAATTTCAGCGGCCCTTCGACCACCACGACGCCGCCGGGCTGGGACGCCTGCACCTTCTGAGCGATGCCGTGGATCAGTGCAGATCCTCGAGATCCAGCCGGCGCAGGCGCGGTGCGCGCCAGGCCGTGGTCGCGACCACCGCGAGAATCGCGGCGCCGCCCAGCAGCACCGCCGGAATCAAGCCCAGCAAGCGCGCCATCGTGCCGGCATAGAAGGCGCCGAGTTCGTTGGACGAACTGATGAAGATGCCGTTGATGGACGACACCCGGCCGCGCATCTCGTCCGGCGTGGACAACTGCAGGATGGTCGAACGCACCACCACCGAGACGCCATCGCACATGCCGTAGGCCAGCAGGATCAGCGCCGACAGCCAGAAGCTGCGCGACAGGCCGAACGCGATCACGCACAGGCCGAACCCGGCCACGGCGAACAACAGTACCCGGCCCGCGTGTTGCTGCAGCGGATGCCGCGCCAGCCACACGCCCACGCAGACCGAACCCAGCGCCGGCGCCGCGCGCAGGATGCCCAGGCCTTCCGGGCCGTGGTGGAGGATGTCGTGGATGAAGGCGGGCAGCATCGCGACCACGCCGCCCAGCAGGACCGAGAACATGTCCAGCGCCATCGCGCCGAGCATGATCTGGTTGCCCCAGACGAACCGCGCGCCCTGGGCGATGCTGGCGAAAATCGGCAGGCTGGTTTCCGGTGCTCCGGGTTCCTCCACCCGCAGCCGCGCCAGCACGCCCCCGGCCAGGATCGCCAGCACCGCCGCCACGCCGTAGGAAAGCGCGTTGCCGCCGAATCCCACCAGCAGGCCGCCGATGGCCGGGCCGGTGACCATCGCCGTCTGGAAGATCACCGTGCCCAGGCTGGCGCCGCGGACGAAATCCGCGCGTGCCAGCACCTTGGCGAACAGCGCGTTGTAGATCGGGCTCAGGAACGAACGCGCCACGCCGGTCAGCGCGATCGCGGCATAGATCGGCCACAGCCGCGCGGTCGGCAGCCAACCGTTCACCGCCAGCACCAGGATCACCGCGGTCAGCGCCAGCGCCGCGCAGGCGGCGACCCCGAGCTTGCGGCGCGGCAGGTGATCGACCAGGTAACCCGCGAAAGGAGCCACGCAGAAGAACGGCAGCACTTCTGCCAGCCCGATCAGGCCGAGCGAGAACGGATTGCGGGTCAGCTCGTAGATGTGCCAGCCGACCGTCACCGCGACGATCTGGTAGGACAGCAGCGCCAGGATGCGATACGCGAGTACGGTGGTGAATGCGCGGTTGCGCAGCAGCCTCCTGACCGGCGTGGTGCCCGATTCGCTCACCGGGCCGCCGCGGCGGTCTCGCGGATGAAGGCCAGCAGCGAGGCGAGCCCGTTGCTGCGGGTGGGCGAAAGGTGCTTGGCCAGGCCGATGTCGGCGATGTAGTCCGCCTCGGTGGCGAGGATTTCCGCCGCCGGCCTTCCCGAATACACCCGCAGCGCCAGGAAGATCAGCCCGGACACGATGGCCGAATCGCTGATCGCGCGGAACTCCAGCCGTCCGGCGTCACCCTGCGGCACGATCCAGACCAGCGACTGGCAGCCGAGCAGGCGGTGTTCCTCGGTCTTCCATTCCTCCGGGAACGGCGGCAGCTTGCGACCCAGGTCGATGAGGTACTGGTAGCGCTCGGCCCAGTCGCCGAAGAAGGCGAACTCGTCCTTGATGGCCTGCTGGGCCTCGGCGGCGGTGGGTTCGAGCGGGAATACGGTGTCGGTCATGGCAGCACGGGATGCGTCCTTCCGGAGAAGGGAAACGGCGGCGGATCATCGCCGCCAGTCCGGCGCGGCGCGCGCCGGGGTGGGCAGGCTCAGGCCCGCTTCCAGCGGACGCCCTGCGGGGTATCTTCCAGCAGGATGCCTTCGTTGGCGAGCTGATCGCGGATTGCGTCGGAACGCGCGAAATCGCGCGCCCGCTTGGCCGCGGCGCGTTCTTCGATGAGCGCCTGGATGCGGGCGTCGTCGTCGCCGGAGGCGCCGCGCGCGAACCATTCCGCCGGATCCTGCTGCAGCAGGCCCAGCGCGGATCCCGCGCCGAGCAGTTCCGCGCGCAGCCGCGCCCGCTCGGCCGGGGTCGAGGCCTTGCGCGCGTCGGCGGCGATGCGGGCGATCTCGGCCAGCGCCAGCGGCGTATTGAGATCGTCGTCGAGCGCTTCCTCGATTACTCCCGGTATCGCGATGGCGGCCGGGGCGTCGTCGCCGCGCAGATCGCGCAGGGTGCCGTACAGGCGATCCAGCGTGCGCACGGACTGTTCGATCAGCGCGTCCGACCAGTCCAGCGGCTGCCGGTAGTGCGCCGACAGCAGGGCGTAGCGCAGCGCTTCCGGCGGATGCTGTTCCAGCAGGTCGTGCACGCGCTCGATGTTGCCCAGCGACTTGCTCATCTTGGCGCCGCCGAAGTTGAGCATGCCGTTGTGCAGCCAGAACCGGGCGAAGGTCTTGCCGCCGTGGGCGCATTCGCTCTGGGCGATCTCGTTCTCGTGGTGCGGGAACTGCAGATCCACGCCGCCGGCATGGATGTCGATGGTCTGGCCGAGATGGGCGGCGGCCATCGCCGAGCATTCGATGTGCCAGCCCGGGCGGCCGCGGCCCCAGGGCGACTCCCAGCCCGGCAGGTCGTCACTGGATGGCTTCCACAGCACGAAATCGCCGGGATCGCGCTTGTACGGCGCGATGTCGACGCGCGCCCCGGCCAGCATTTCCTCCGGATCCCGGCGCGACAGCTTGCCGTAGCCGGGGAACGAGGCCACCGCGAACAGCACGTGGCCTTCCGCGGCGTAGGCGTGGCCGCCGGCGATCAGGTCCTGGATCATGGCGATGATGTGGGGGATGTGCGCGGTCGCCTCCGGCTCGATGTCCGGGGGCGCGACGCCGAGCCGGGCCATGTCCTCGCGGTAGGCGGCGGCGAAGCGATCGGTGATCGCGCTGATCGGCACGCCCTGTTCACGCGCCGCCGCGTTGATCTTGTCGTCCACGTCGGTGATGTTGCGGGCATAGCGCAGCGCGCCGTAGCGCCGCCGCAGCAGGGCGGCCAGCACGCCGAACACGACCGGGCCGCGGGCGTTGCCGATATGGACGTAGTTGTAGACGGTCGGCCCGCACACATACAGGGTGGGGCAGGCGGGGTCGAGGGGAGCGAAATCCTCGACCCGGCGGGTGAGGTTGTTGTGGAGGCGCAGGCTCATCAGGCTGGGGCGTGGGGAAGCCGGACGATTCTACAGCCTGGGGACGCCGGTGCCGCCCGCTATGGGGCGGGGAGGGGATGGTTCAGCCCCTCTCCAGCCTGGTCGCCTACACTAATGCGCTGGGATCTCCACCAACGGGTCGCATGGGTCGTTTCCGTCATTGCTTGCTGCCGCTGCTGATGTTGCCGGTCGCCTTGGGCGCGATGGCGCAGGAGCGTGTGGTCCAGGCGGAGAACGTGCGGCTGGACTACGCCCAGGTGCTCAACGTGGAGCCGGTCTACCAGACCCTGCGGGCCAGCCGGACCGAGGAGGTCTGCGACGAACTGCCCACGCTGCCGACCACCACGGTCCACCCGAGCAAGGAGCAGAGCCGCTGGGCGCGGTTCCTGGAATCCATCAAGGGCGTGTTCTCCGGCGACGACGAGGCCAAGGCCGAGACCGGCGACGCCGGCGCCCCGGCCAGCCAGTCCGCCGAACCGGCCCGGATCAACTGCCGCAGCGTCCCGATCGAGCGCGAGTTCCGCCGCCCCATCGCCTACGACGTGGACTATGTCTACAAGGGCACGAAGTACCGCTCGCGCCTGGCCGAGGACCCGGGCAACCGCCTCCGGATCCGGATTTCGGTGATGCCCTACGTGCCGACCGTCCCCCCCGTCGAGGCGCCCGCGCCCTGAACCTTGCGCTGCGCCGCAGCACATGCGACGATGCGCCCCCTATGAAGATGAACGCACACGCCCATGCCGACAGTGCGGCCCGCCAGGCCTCGGGCATGACGTCGCGTGCGCGTCGACCGGAATCCTGCTCCTAGCTGGGTCGCCCGGACGTTGTCGCCTGTCTAACCGGAACCCAGCCAGAGGCTGGGTTTTTTCGTTTCTGTTCCCCGAATTTCCGCAACATTCCCGAACCAGGATGCCTTGATGAAGCACTTCTTGAATACGCAGGACTGGAGCCGCGCCGAGCTGGATGCCTTGCTGGCGCAGGCGGCGCGATACAAGCAGGACAAGCTGGGCGATGCGCTGAAGGGCAAATCGATCGCGCTGGTGTTCTTCAACCCGTCCATGCGCACCCGCACCAGCTTCGAGCTGGGTGCCTTCCAGCTGGGCGGGCATGCGGTGGTCCTGCAGCCGGGCAAGGACGCATGGCCGATCGAATTCAACCTGGGCACGGTGATGGACGGCGACACCGAGGAGCACATCGCCGAAGTGGCCAGGGTGCTGGGCCGCTACGTGGATCTGATTGGCGTGCGCGCGTTCCCGAAGTTCGTCGACTGGGCATACGACCGCCAGGACATCGTGCTCAAGTCGTTCGCCAGGTACTCGCCGGTGCCGGTGATCAACATGGAGACGATCACCCATCCCTGCCAGGAACTGGCCCACGCGCTCGCCCTGCAGGAGCATTTCGGTACCACCGATCTGCGCGGCAAGAAGTACGTGCTGACCTGGACCTACCACCCCAAGCCGCTCAACACCGCGGTGGCGAATTCGGCGTTGACCATCGCCACCCGCCTGGGCATGGACGTGACCCTGCTGTGCCCGACGCCGGACTACGTGCTGGACGAGCGCTACATGGGCTGGGCCGAACAGAACGTGGCCGAAAGCGGCGGCTCGCTGACCGTCAGCCATGACATCGAGAGCGCCTACCGCGGCGCCGACGTGGTCTACGCCAAGAGCTGGGGTGCATTGCCGTTCTTCGGCAACTGGGAACCGGAAAAGCCGATCCGCGACCAGTACAAGCACTTCATCGTCGACGAGGCCAAGATGGCGCTGACCAACAACGGCGTGTTCTCGCACTGCCTGCCGCTGCGCCGCAACGTCAAGGCCACCGACGCGGTGATGGATTCGCCGCAGTGCATCGCCATCGACGAGGCCGAGAACCGCCTGCACGTGCAGAAGGCGGTGATGGCCGCCCTGGTGGGCGGCCGGGATTCGTGATTCGGGAGTGGGGATTCGCGAATGCGGGTCCCGTGTCCCCGTCCAACTTCAACTGAGAGATACCCCCATGTCGCAACAGAACGCCCCCACGAATCCCCAATCCCCACTCCCCAATCCCGCCTCCAGGGACATCGTCCTGGCCTTTTCCGGCGGCCTCGACACCAGTTTCTGCATTCCGTACCTGCAGGAGCGCGGCTGGGCCGTGCACACCGTGTTCGCCGACACCGGCGGCGTCGATGCCGAGGAGCGTGCCTACATCGAACAGCGCGCCGCCGAACTGGGCGCGGCCAGCCATGTCACCGTCGATGGCGGCCCGGCGATCTGGGACGGCTTCGTCAAGCCGTTCGTGTGGGCGGGCGAGGGTTACCAGGGCCAGTACCCGCTGCTGGTGTCGGACCGTTACCTGATCGTCGATGCCGCGCTCAAGCGCGCCGCCGAACTCGGCACCAATGCCATCGCGCATGGCTGCACCGGCATGGGCAACGATCAGGTCCGTTTCGATCTGGCGGTCAAGGCCTCGGGCGATTACCGCATCGTCGCGCCGATCCGTGAAATCCAGAAGGAACACACCCAGACCCGCGCCTACGAGCAGGCGTACCTGGAAGAACGCGGCTTCGGCGTGCGCGCCAAGCAGAAGAGCTACACCATCAACGAGAACCTGCTGGGCGTGACCCTGTCCGGCGGCGAAATCGACAAGTGGGAAGCCCCGGGCGAGGGCGCTCGCGGCTGGTGCGCGCCGCGCAGCGAGTGGCCGGAACAGGCGCTGCGCGTGACCATCGGTTTCAGCAAGGGCGAGGCGGTGAGCCTGGACGGCCAAGCGCTGGACGGCGCCCGCCTGCTGGCGAAGTTGAACGCGCTGTTCGCCCCGTACGGCGTGGGCCGGGGCATGTACACCGGCGACACCACCATCGGACTGAAGGGCCGCATCGTGTACGAAGCGCCGGGCCTGGTCGCATTGCTGGCTGCGCACCGCGCGCTGGAGGAGGCCGTGCTGACCAAGCAGCAGAACCGCTTCAAGCCGGAAGTGGCGCGCAAGTGGGTGGAAGTGGTCTACGAAGGCTTCTTCCACGACCCGATCAAGACCGATCTGGAAGCCTTCCTGGCGTCCTCGCAGGCGACCGTCAATGGCGAAGTGGTGCTGGAAACCCGTGGCGCCCGCGTCGACGCGGTGGCGGTGAAGTCGCCGCACCTGCTCAACGCCAAGGGCGCGACCTACGCGCAGTCGGCGGACTGGGGCGTGGAGGAGGCGGAAGGCTTCATCAAGCTGTTCGGCATGAGCAGCACGCTGTGGGCGGAGATCAACCGCTGAGCCACCGATCCCCGGGAGTTCCCGATTCCGCCGAACGGCCACGGAAAAAACCGTCCCGTCGTTCCAGCGCAAGCTGGAATCCATTGGCTCTTCCGCCTCCATCCGAAGAGCAGCGGCAAGATGGATCCCGGCCTGCGCCGGGATGACGACGAACGTACCGAGGCGGTGGTGGAAGCGGGAAATTTCCTCCGGAAGCAGAACGATGACAAGTTGCAGGGCGACCATCCATGCTTGACAAGGTTCTCCAACACCTCGAACAACTGGTGTCCCACGACACCCGCAATCCGCCGCGCGCCATCACCAC
>Ga0182741_1000182_pt1 | contig 98369 bp, 97 predicted proteins | sample eDN5th37CBELigOP_FD_128874 | JGI IMG/M metagenome (GOLD analysis project Ga0182741, IMG submission 128874) | Enriched Organic Plus compost microbial communities from Emeryville, California, USA - eDNA 5th pass 37_C BE-Lig OP (version 2) (version 2) ...
AGAAGCCGTCCAGCGTCGCGAAGTTGCTGACGACCAGCTTGCGCAACTCGGTGGCTAGCGCGTGCGCTGGAACGTCACGTCGGCGACCGGCAGGACCCCGGCGATGGCCACCGTCCCCACGAGCCTGTCGCCTACGAAGCGGCCGTCGAACGACAGCGCCCCGGAGGGGCTGTCGAGCTGCAGGCTGTCGTCGAAGCCGAGGTTCCCGCTCATCTGCACCAGGCCGCCGGTCTGCAGCCGGAAGATGCCGGCGTCGTACTCGAGCGTCGCGTCGGCCGTGACGTCGGTGAGCTGCTGCCGGAACGTCATCGAGACCTGGACGGGCAGCCGTATCGCGGAGCCGCCGGCCTGGACGTCGACGTTGAACCTCGCCGACCAGGTCTGGCCGTCTATGTACCTGAGCCCCGGCACGCTGACCGGGATGCAGGCAGAGAGCGCCACGAGGAGGAGTGCCGCCGTCGTAACCAGCCTGACTCGGTTCATGGCCAGAGGATACAGGCGCGGGGTGAGAGCGTCGCGGGCGCGCTGGGTGGCACTACGGAACGCGCGACCGGGCCCCATGTGAAGAGGACCCCGGCAGGTGCCGAGGTCCTCTAGGCGGCGAGCCGCAGGCCGTGGCCGGCGTTTCAGGCGGCGGCCGGGAGCTCCACGCCGCGCTCCTTGGCCTCCGCCCACACCAGGCGGGCTTCGGCGTCGGTGAGCTCGGCCAGGTCGGCCACGTCCCTGCCCACCGCCTCGGCGGCGAAGGCCTCGTGGTCACGCCTGTCGATGCCGCAGCCCAGCAGGGCCTCGTGCATGCGGGCGGCGCGGCGCGGGCCGATGCCGTCGGCGGGCTCCTCGCCCTTGAGCGTGGAGGCGCGCTTCAGGCCGAGCCCCTGCTCGAGGATGGCTAGCGCCATGTCCTTGTCGAGGCGCTGCGGGCCCTTGGTGGTGCGCGGCGCGCGCGCGTCCTGCGGGCGCTCGTCGTAGCGCGGAGCGGGGGACCTGACCGGCGCCGGCGAGCGCGGCGGCTTGGGGTCCATGACGAGCTGGCGCTTGTCCTGGTCGTAGTCGACCCAGCGCGTCTCGAGGGAGTAGAGGTAGCGGCCGAGGCCGAACTTGGCGCAGGCGCGCTTGAAGGCCTGCGCTTCGGCGGCCGTGCCGGCTACGGCTTCGGGGCCGTCCCCGCTCTCGCCGGTGCTGCTGCGGGTGACCCCGTGGATGGTCAGACGGCAGATTATGCGCGTCTCGCCCCAGGGTTCGAACTCGACCTCCCACGCTCCTGGCACGAGGGCGTTGAGCCTGTCCTCGTACACCCGTGGGTCTGCGTAAGGCAGCGCCTGGGCCCTCTTGCCGTCGCGGCTGATGGCACCGGCGCGATACTTGATGTCGGTCTCGTCGAAGGGCTCTGACAGCGCGCGGGTCAATTCCGTCCAGTCGATCTTCGTAGCGGTCTGCTTCATCAACGTCGCCCTTTCTATGCCCTACCGGGCACCTAAATATTATAGGTAGACCGGTCGGTAATAGGAGTGAGCGCGATGACAATTGGGCCGCGGACCTGAGGATGTCTCTTCGCGCGTGCTGGACGGGCTGTTCGGCCCGCGCCGGTGAGCAGAGGGGCTGCTGGGAGCGCGGCGGCGCAGGCGCGTTCCGGGAGCCGGCAGCAGGAGGCCCCGGCGCTGCCGCCGGGGCCGCCTGAGCGTTCGTGTCGCGGTGGCTCAGGCCTCGGCGCGCTCGTTGACCCTGCTCTCTGCGATCGCGGTGAGCTCCTTGTCCGCCTCGCCCTCCTCGTCGAGGGTCTTCTGCAGCGTCTTGGCCACGTCGTGATGGCCGAGCTCCTTGGCGAACGCCACGGCGCTGCCGTAGCCGGCGATCTCGTAGTGCTCCACGCGCTGGGTTGCCGAGATGAGGGCGACGTCCAGCGCCTCGCTGGGCTCGTTCTCGTCGAGCAGCCCCTCGGCCTCCTTGATGAGGCCCTTCATGCCCTCGCAGGCGTGTCCGGTGACCTCCGTGCCTAGCTGCTTGCCGACCTCCTCCAGGCGCTTGAGCTGCTCCTTGGTCACCTCGAGGTGCTTCTCCATGGCCTGGCGCAGCTTGGTGTCCGTGGCCGCCTTGGCGAGCTTGGGGAGCGCGGCCACGAGCTGCTTCTCGGCGCTGTAGAGGTCCTTGACCTCGTGGGCGAGCACGTCCTGTAGGTCGTTCAGTTTCATGGTCCCTCCTTGGGAGACCTCACTGTGCCCGCGCTTACCGTGGGTCTCGTGACCCCTACGTGGGAACGGTGCGGGCGGGCCACGGCTCGCGTGGGGGACGGCGATCACGAGGCGCCACCCATAGATGACAGCGCAAGCTGTCATTGACAAGGGAACTTGCAACCTCTACCCTGGGGCATGCTCGCCGGCCTGACCGCTCTCCGCGAAGGCGCCTGGTCGCTCGACGAACTCGTCGAGCACGCGAACAGGCTGCTCCCCGACGTCCTCCCCAAGGACGCGGCCGGCCGCGCCGCCGAGACCGTGAACCAGCGCCTGGTGCGCCACTACACGACCCAGGGACTGGTGGACGAGCCCTTCAAGGAGGGTCGCGAGGCGCGCTACCTCTACAGGCACCTGCTGCAGCTCCTGGCCCTGCGCCGCCTGTTGGCCGAGGGGCTCTCCAGCGCGCTCGCCGGCAAGGTGATGGCCGGCCTCGGCGAAGGCGAGCTCGAGGCCCTCCTCGTGGGCCACGTCGACGTGCAGCTGGCGCCGCGGCGCCAAGCCGACCCGGGCCGGGAGGAGTTCCTGAGGCGCGTCCGCCAACGTGCCGGCCTCGAGCCGGCGGCCGCGCCCGCCGCCGCGCCCGCCGCGCAGCCTCCCGCCGCCGCGCCGCCGGGCCGGGCTCAGGCTCCTTCGTCCCCAGCTCCACCGCCCGTGGCTCGGGAGGCGGCCCGCGACACGTCCTACCTCCAGAGACCCACACTGGCCGCCAGTCCGTTCAACGAGACGACCTGGGCGCGAGTCGAGATCATGGACGGCCTCGAGCTCATGGTGCGCGACGACTTCCGTCTCCCGGCCAACCGGCTGGGCGACGAGCAGCTCCTCCAGCTACTCAAGGTGACGCTCCTACACCTGGAGCAGAAGCGCCGGGGGACGACATGAAGCGCGCCTAGGCGAACCACGCAGGCACGGACACGAGGACGCGGCGCCCCCGCGCCGCCACGCACGGCCCGAGGAGATCTCGGCGCCGAAGGGAGGGCACATGCCCGAAGACGGCATCAAGACGAACACGAACCTGGTCCCCCGGCCGCGCCTGGCGGTCACCCCCGCCAAGGCCGCCTACCCCCTGGCTGGAGGGCGCCTCGACCTGCTGGTCAAGCTCGGCGTGGACCTGCCTGGCGCGCAGGTCGACAGGAAGCCCCTCGCCCTGGCCCTCGTCCTCGACAGGTCGGGCTCGATGTCTGGCCAGCCCCTCGAGGCGGCGAAGGCGGCCGTCTGCGCCGCGGTGGAGATGCTGCTCCCCGACGACTGGGTGAGCGTCGTGGCATACGACGACCACGTCGACGTCGTCGCGCCGCTGGCGCCGGCCGGCCGCGACCGCGCCCGACTCCTCGACGCCATCCGGCGGATCCCCGCAGGCGGCAGCACGGCCCTGTACGCCGGTTGGGCCGAGGGCCTCAGCCAGGCCATGGCCTGTCCTACGGCCGAGGCGAGCGCGCGGGTGGTGCTCCTCTCCGACGGCATGGCCAACGTTGGCGTGCAGGACGCCCCCACCATCGCCTCCGACGTCGCCCAGGCGGCCGCGCACGGCGTCACGACCACGACCATGGGCTTCGGCCGGTCCTACGACGAGGCCCTGCTGCGCGCCATGGCCGACGCCGGCCAGGGCGACTACGTGTTCATAGAGGGCGAGGCGCAGGTCGTCGAGGCTTTCCAGCACGAGCTCGCGGGCCTCAGCGCCCTGCGCGGCCGGAACGTGCGGCTCGTGCCCTCGGCCGGGGTCACCCTCGAGCCGGTCGCCGGCGGCATGGTGCCGATGCCCGACGGGTCGGTGAGGCTGCCAGACATCGTCGGCGGGCTGGAGCGCGAGACGGTCCTCACGGCCGTGTTCGCCCCCGGCGCGGCGGAGCCCAGGCTCACGCTCGAGTGGGACGACGTCCTCACCGGCGCCCATGAGCGCCTCGAGCTGCCGCTCGGCCTGGTGGCGGCGGGGCCCGAGGAGTTCGACCGCCTGCCCGTGGACCAGGGAGTGGCCGCCCAGGTGGCCCTCGCGCGGATCGCCGCCGACAAGCTGCGCGTCGCCGACGCCTTCAGGGGAGGGCGCCTCGGCGAGGTGGACGCCATCCTCGGCCGGCTCGAGCAGGAGGTCGGGCGCCTGCCCGCCGGGTCCCTGCGCGCCGAGGCGGCCACGCAGATCGCGGACCTGCGCGACCTGCAGAAGAAGGGTGACGTCGCGTTCGGCTCCCGGCGGTCGGAGATGCAGGCGCGCTACTCGATGTCGGGCGTCAGCCCGCAGAAGCGCCAGGCGATGTTCGAGGCCGAGCGCCAGCTCCACGAGAGGAAGATGGCCGCCGTGCGACAGGCGGTGGAGACGCGTCGCCTCGCGGCGGGCGGGTCCTCGAGCGGCGTTGGAGCCGACCAGGCCCAGGGCTCGCTGGGCAGCCAGGTCACGGAGCTGACGCGGCGGGCTATCGCGGGCCCGGCGGGCGCGGTCACGGCCCTCGTCGCCCTCGGCGACATCACGGAGCAGGCCGTGGACGTGGTCGTGAACTCCACGAACAGGCAGATGTACGGCAACAGGGGCGTCGACGGGGCCATCCACAAGCGCGGCGGACCGCGGCTGACGGCGGCGGCCCGCGAGCTGCGCGGCTTGGGCTTCGGCGAGGCGGCGTTCACGCCCGGTTTCGACCTGCCGGCGCGGTACGTGGTGCACGCCGTGGCCATGCCTTGGCGCGGGGGGCACGGCGGCGAGCTCGACGTGCTGGCCCGCGCCTACGCTTCGGCCTTCGCGCTCGCCGCCCGGTTGGGAGCGCTCACCGTGGCCGTGCCGGCGATCGGCACCGGCACGTTCGGCCTGCCGGCAGGCCCCGCCGCCGACGTCGCGGTGCGGGTCCTCCACGAAGCGATCGCCGCCGGCGCGCCGTTCCGCGAGGTGCGCTTCGTGACGCTCCAGGCCGACGTGGCGCAGGAGCTGGCGCGCGCCTTGGCGAGCCTGCCGGCTGCCGCCGGCGCCCCGGCCAACTAGCCGGTCCGCGCGTCCGAAGTGACCAGGGGGCCACGAGGGACGCCCTCCCCGACCCCAGCCTGGCCCTCAACCTGCACGCTGTGTCGCGAGAAGCGACAAGCGTGCAGGTTCTTCATGTACGGCGTGCGCATAGTGGGCCGAACTGTGCAAATCGTAAGTCAGATTGCGCCCAAACGGCACTGATGCCATTGACAACTTGCGGGTCGGCGCACTAGTTTGTGCCATCCGTGCCTGGCGGCACGCGCGCATGAGCACGCGGCCGGACACAGGCGCACGGCTTGGAGGTGCGTTAGATGTTCATGGCGAAGATCGGGCGCTCGGCGGTGGCCCGCTTGGCAGGCGCGCTCGCCGCGGTGGCCCTAGTCGGGGTCGCCGGCGCGCAGGAGGCGCTCGACACGGGCGATACGGCCTGGATGCTCACGTCCACGGCCCTGGTGCTGCTCATGACGCTGCCGGGCCTGGCGCTCTTCTACGCCGGGCTCGTGCGCAAGAAGAACGTCATCGCCACCCTGGTGAAGACGTTCGCCGTGGCGTCGCTCTCCACGGTCCTGTGGTTCGCCTTCGGCTACTCCTTGGCGTTCGACCCGAACCCGAACCCGGGCCTCGACGTCTTCATCGGCGGTCTCGGCAAGGCGTTCTTCACGGGCATCCCGCTCGAGGCGATGTCCGGCACGATCCCCGAGCTGCTCTTCGCGGTGTTCCAGATGACGTTCGCCATCATCACGCCCGCGCTGATCCTCGGCTCCCTGGTCGAGCGCGTGAAGTTCTCGGCGGTCCTCTGGTTCACCGGCCTGTGGCTGCTGCTCGTCTACTCGCCGCTGGCGCACTGGGTGTGGGGCGGCGGCTTCCTCGCCAACGCCGGCGTGCTCGACTTCGCGGGCGGCAACGTGGTGCACATCAACGCCGGCGTCTCGGCGCTGGTGGCGGCCCTGGTGCTGGGCAAGCGCAAGGACTTCGGCAAGGCGCCCATCGTCCCGCACAACCTCGCCCTCACCTTCATCGGCACCTCGCTCCTGTGGGTGGGCTGGTTCGGGTTCAACGCCGGCTCGGCCGCGGGCGCCAACTCGCTCGCCGCCGTGGCGATGGTGAACACGCAGGTCGCCACCGCCGTCGCCGCCCTGACCTGGATGTTCATCGAGTGGGGCGTCACCAAGAAGCCGACCATCGTGGGCTCGACCTCGGGCGCCGTCGCCGGCCTCGTGGCCATCACGCCCGCCGCAGGCTTCGTCGAGCCGGTGGGCGCCCTCTTCATCGGCCTCATCGGCGCCGCAGCCGCCTACCTCGCCGTCTCCAAGCTGAAGGCCGCCCTCGGCTACGACGACTCGCTCGACGTCTTCGGCATCCACGGCGTCGCCGGCATCGTCGGCTCCATCCTCACCGCCCCGTTCGCCTCGGCGGCCGTGAACCCGGCCGCGGCCGACGCGAGCCTGTGGGCGCAGGTCTACGGCGTGCTCGTCAGTATCGCGTACGCGGCGGTGGCGACCGCGATCATCACCCAGGTGATCCGCGTCGTCTTCGGCCTGCGCGTCACGGCGGAGCACGAGGAGACCGGCCTCGACATCGCCCTCCACGGGGAGGCGCTGGCCTGACCCACTGGGCCCGCGCGGCCGCTGGCTAGCTCGTACCGCTGAGGACGAGGCTGAGCGGAAGTCCATCCAGATGAACACGAGCGGCCCGAGCCGAAGTCGGCTCGGGCCGCTGCGCTTGGTCCGCCTCAGCCCTCGCGCGGGTGGGACGCGCGGAACGTGCGGCGGCGCGGGCCAGCGTCGTCCTCGCCGTCTTCTGGGCGGACGAGCTCGAGGCGCAGGTCGGCCCCGACGTCGCACTGCACGACCAGGGCACGCCCGGCCAGCAGCTGCATGGATGGGACCGAGAACCCGTCGCGCCCAAGCACCACCAGCGTCGGCTCGTCGGTGCGCAGGCGCTCACGCCGCGGCAGGGCGACCGATACCTCCGCCCGGGCATCGCGTGCCGTGAGCAGGTAGACGCCAGGCCGCGTGGGCACCACGGAGAAGTAGTCGCCCGCCGGCACGCCCTTGGCGTTGTCGAGGACCGTCTCGTGGGCGCCCTCGCCACCCTCCTCCGCGCCGCGCAGGCGCGTGACCACGACGTGGTAACCGCCGACTCCAGTCGACGGGTAGAAGCCGGCCACGCCGTTCACCGCCAGCTCGACGTTCCCCTCGTCGTCGCAGCAGCCCTTCGCGTCGAACATGTCCGCCAGGTCGACGTTGGCCTGCAGGCGCGTGGACCTCTCGTCGACGACGACCGTGAGGTCCCGCACCGGGCGGCTGGCGTGCCGCACGTGCACCCGGTAGCGGCCCGGAGCGGGGAACCTGTGGAGCAGCGTCGTGAGGACCGTGAGCGAGCGGCTCTCGTACGCCGTCTGCGTGAAGACCGCCCTGTTGAGGGTCACCTGCCTAGCGTCTCTGTCCACGGCTCACGCTCCCACCTCGGCCTGCAACACGAGCTCTACGTCGTCGACCGTCACGGCGAGGTCCTTGACGGGCACCTTCACGGGCACGAGCATCACGGGCGCCCCCGAGAGCAGGACGTCATGGCTCAGCTTGGCGGGCAGCAGCTCGAACGGGTCGTCGATGCGGTAGATGGGCACGCAGCGCCCGAAGAGCTCGATGTCGATGCTCTGCGGGTCCACGTGGACGTGCCACTGGTTGCTCGTGGGCAGCGGCGGGATCACCCCGGTGCCGCTGAGGACGTTGCGCAGGAAGCCGCAAGGGTCGAAGCCGGGAGGGGGAGGTGAGCTGGCGTCGAAGTAGCGCACCAGGACGCGGCCCGTGAAGCTGATCTCCTGCGCCACGAAGGCGGCGAAGTCGGGGGAGATGGAGATGTCGGGGTCGCGGGAGAAGACGCAGACGCGCGGCAGGCAGATGTCGGGGAGCGGCCACGGCAGGTTGATGCAGCCGCCGCCGACGCAGATCTCGGGGATGTCCAACCCCAGGGTCACCTGGAGCTTGTCCCACTTGACGTCTAGCTCCTTGACCGAGATGGAGCCGTCCGCCCGCAGGTCGACCGCGCCGCCCTCCAGGTGCCCCTTCACGTGGTAGCCGGCGGAGAAGGCGCCCATGTCCTTGAAGCCCTGCTTCTCCCACTTCACGGCGCCCACGAGGAGGCCGACGGAGGTCCGCAGCGCCGCCTCGGAGACGGCCACGGTGAGGTGCGCCATCACGCCCCTCCGTCCGTGACCGTGAGCTTGGCGAACACCTTGACCATGTCGTCCTCCACCGCCGGGTTGTTGGGCACGTCGCCCGGCACGGCCGACGGCCCCAAGGTCACCTGCTTGCCGAGCAGCAGCCCCTGCTCGCGCATCACTTTCGTGATGTCGAGGACGAGCTTCTCCAAAGGCACCATCAGCTGGGGTAGGACGCCGAGGCGCAGGACCGTAGCCGCGTAGCACTCGATCGACTCCTCGAGCGGCTGTGGCCCCAGGTCGACGATCTCGACGCCGCCGAGCCTGGCCTTCAGCCAGCTCTGGTCCGAGCCGGCCACGGGCCCCCACTCCAGGCGGCCGACCACGAACAGCTCGAGGCAGAAGCACTCGAGCCGGCGCGTCGGCAGGACGACCGTGTCCCGTGGCGGGCGGTCCTTGCTCGGTCGCTTCTGCTGGGCCACGAGCTCGCTCTCCACGCGGGGCAGGAGCTCGTCTATGACGTCCTTGGGAGGGCACGCGATGCCGGCGCACGCGGAGGCCTTCAGAGCGAAGCCCTGCGGCGGCAGCTCACCCAGCTCCCTGGGCAGGTCCATGTCCTGCGGAGCGAGGTCGACTCGCGCCTCCGTGAGCTGCAGGCAGAAGTCGATGCCGAGCGGGAACGGAGCGCCGAAGACCGGCAGGGGCTCCACCTCGGTGAACAGCGGGTTCTGCGCCTGCAGGACGGACTTGGACGCCTCGATTGGGCGGCAGAAGAGGTCTGGCCGCGCGTGGAACGTGGGCGTGGCGTAGTTGAAGAGCGAGGGGCGTTGACGCATCACGTGCAGCGCCACGAGGTTGACGCCGTCCTCGTGGACGCTGCCGAAGACGTCGGACAGGTCTGTGAAAGCCATGGGTCCTCCTGACTGTCGCTTCTCATGGGCGGCGGGCGGGTCCCGCTGCCGGCGTCAGGGACCCGACTCCCACGCGTGTCTGGGCGCGGCCCCCCACGCTGCGGTCGCCTTCATGGCGGCCCCCTTCCGGTTCCTCGGTGACGAGGCACGCGTCCGCCGGGGCGGCGCGGGCGGGCCCCCTGGGCCCGTCTGACGAGAAGTCGGGAACGAAGGGACTATGTGGCCAGCGGACCTGGCGCGGCGGTGACGGCGGCTCTTGACGCAGGAAAGCCGTCTGGGCGGGACGCGCGTCACCTCCCCGTCGACCGGTCGCGCGGTTATCGTCGAGCCAGCGCGCCCAGTAGCGCGCGGGGGAGGCAGATGCGGACCGTCAGCGTCGAGGAGGCCGCGGGTGCCGTCCGCTCGGGCGACAGAGTCTGGGTGCACAGCGTGGCCGCGGCGCCCCAGCGGCTGCTGCGGGCCCTGGCCGCCCGCGCGCCCGAGTTGGAGGGCGTGCAGGTATACCAGCTCCACACCGAGGGCGAGGCGCCTTACGCCGGGCTAGGCATGGAGCGCGCCTTCAGCGTGAACGCCCTCTTCGTGGGGCCCAACGTGCGCGACGCGGTGGCACGCGGCAACGGCGACTACGTGCCCGTGTTCCTCAGCGAGGTGCCCACGCTCTTCCGCAGCGGCCGCGTGCCGCTCGACGTGGCGCTGATCTCGGTGTCGCCCCCCGACAAGCACGGCTACTGCTCGCTCGGCACCTCCGTAGACGCCACGCGCGCCGCCGTCCAGGCGGCGAAGACCGTGGTGGCGCAGGTGAACCCGAACATGCCGCGCAGCCACGGCGATGGCCTCATCCACGCCTCGCGCATCGACCTGGCCGTGGAGGTGGACGACCCCATCCCCGAGGTGATGCCGCCGGTCGTCGGCGAGGTGGAGCGAGCCATCGGCCAGCACGTGGCCTCGCTCATCGAGGACGGCTCCACGCTGCAGACGGGCATCGGCGCGATCCCCGCGGCCGTGCTGGCGGCGCTCGGGGGCCACCGGCGCCTCGGCGTCCACACCGAGATGTTCTCGGACGGCGTCATCGACCTCGTGGAGCGGGGCGTCGTCACGGGCGAGGCCAAGCGGACGCACCCCGGGAAGATCGTGGCCACCTTCGTCATGGGCACGAGGCGCCTGTACGACTTCGTGGACGACAACCCCGAGGTCGTGCTCCTCGACGTCGCCTACACCAACGACACGGCAGTCATCCGCCGCAACCAGCGCTTCGTGGCGGTGAACAGCGCCATAGAGGTGGACCTCACCGGCCAGGTGTGCGCCGACTCGATTGGCACCTACCTCTACTCGGGCGTCGGCGGGCAGATGGACTTCATACGCGGCGCCTCGTTGTCCGAGGGCGGCAAGCCCATCATCGCGCTGCCGTCCACGACGAGCCGGGGCGAGACGCGCATCGTGCCGTTCCTCAAGCCTGGCGCCGGCGTCGTCACCACCCGCGCGCACGTGCACTACGTGGTCACGGAGCACGGCGTGGCCGACCTGTACGGCAAGAACCTGCGCCAGCGGGCGCGGGCGCTCATCGAGGTCGCCCACCCGGACCACCGCGAGGCGGTGGAGCGAGCGGCCCACGAGCGCTTCAGGTGGCTGCCAGGCTGAGGGCCGGAGAGGAGGGGCGCGCGTGGCTGCCCTCACGACCAAGACTCAGGTATCGGCGGGAGGCGTCGTCTACCGCGGCCGCCAGGTGGCGCTCATCGCCACCGCCGGGGGCCGCTGGCAGCTTCCCAAGGGCATGGTGGAGCCGGGCGAGGCGCCCGAAGAGGCGGCCGCCCGCGAGGTGCGCGAGGAGGCCGGCGTCGTCGGTGAGCTCGTGGCGCCCCTCCCCACCATCGAGTACTGGTACGTAGCCAAGGACGAGGGCGTCAGGTACCACAAGTTCGTGCGCTTCTACCTGTTCAGGTACGTCTCAGGCGACGTGGCCGACCACGACGACGAGGTCCTCGAGGCCAGATGGGTGGACCTGGGTGAGGCGGCGCTCAAGCTCACCTACCCCAACGAGCGCAAGGTGCTCGCCCAGGCGGCGGAGCTCATCCTGCGCGAGGTGGGGGGCGCGGGCTAGGGGCGCAGACGCGAGGCCTCTCGGCGCCGCACTATGCTCTCCACGTGGGGCTGCTGGAGCGCGAGTCCGAGCTCGCTGCCCTGGCCGGCGCCCTCGACGAGGCGGCGGCTGGGCGGGGGTCTGTCGTCCTGGTGACCGGCGAGGTCGGCATCGGGAAGACGTCGCTCATGACGCGCTTCGCCGAGCGGCTGGGCGGCGGCGCGCGGCTGTGGTGGGGCAACTGCGACGACCTGGCCATCCCCAGGCCGCTGGGCCCCTTCCGCGACGTCGCCGGCTCGGCGCGGCTGCAGGAGGCCTTGGCGCACGACGCGCCGGCCCACGTGGTCCACGCGGCCCTGCTCGAGGACCTGTCCAGGTGGCCTGGACCGACGGTGCTAGGCATCGAGGACGCGCACTGGGCCGACCAGGCGACGGTGGACGCGATCACCGTGGTGGGCAGGCGCGCCCGCTCGCTGCCGCTCCTGATGGTCCTCACCTACCGCTCCGGCGAGCTCGGCCCCTCGCACCCGCTGCCGGCGGCGCTCGACGCCCTGCGCGCGAGCGTCTCGCACTACCTGGAGCTGCGGCCGCTCTCGCGCTCCGCCGTGGCCGAGCTGGCCGGTGCGGACGCCGACAGCGTCTACGACGCCACGGGCGGCAACCCGTTCTTCGTCAGCGAGCTGGTCTCGGCCGGGCCGGGCGAGCTGCCTCCCTCGGTCACCACCGCCGTGCTGGGTCGCGCCGCGCGGCTCGGCGATGGGGCGCGCCGGCTCGTGGAGCTGGTCTCCATGGTGCCGACGCTTGTGCCGGCCAAGGTCCTGGACCGCGTGATGCCCGGCTGGCCGGAGGTGGCCGAGGAGCCCGAGAGGCGACTGCTCGTCGTCGCCGAGGTTCGCGAGCCGCGCCATCGAGAGGCGGCGGGCCTCTTCCTGCAGGCTCTTCTGGCGGTCGTACATGGCCCTCTCCAGGTAGTAGTGGGACATGAACATGCCTCCTCCCTTCGTGCACGTCGCTAGGACGCACGAAGAAGGTAGGGCCCAGCCCACCACTCGCGACAGGGTGACGACCGCCTAGGTAGCGGCCGCCTACTACCTAGGCAGCAGCCCTGCGCTCGATCTCCTGGAGGATGGCGTCCACGCTGAACTCGGCGGGCTTCTCGTAGATCTTCTCGCCGTCGACGCTGATGGTGAAGACGCCCTTGGCGCCGGTCTTCAGCTTGACGCCCTCGACGCGCTCGCCGAAGCGCTCGAGGATGCTCTTCTGCAGGTCCATGGCACGGGGCAGGTAGCCGCAGGGCACGCAGTACTCGATCTGGACGCTGGGCTTGCCGTTCGCTGCATCGCTCATGCCCCCATTGGAGCCAGGCAGGACGCCCAAGGGCAACCGTTCCTGAACCTGGGGCCTCACGACCCCTCGGGCACGTCCTCGTGCGACACCTGCCGCGCGATGCCGGTGACCTCCAGGACCTGCTTCTCGTCCAGCGTCTCGCGCTCCATCAAGGCGGAAGCTAGCCTCTCCAGCGCGTCGCGGTGCTCGCTGAGCAGGCGCAGCGCCTCCTGGTAGCACTCGTCGACGATCTGCCGCGCCGCCTTGTCGATGGCCTCGGCCGTCGCCTCGCTGTAGGGCTTCTCGCGCGGGATCACCTCGCCGCCGGCCAGGAACTGGCCCTGCTGGCTGGCCAGCGACACGGGCCCCACGATGTCGCTCATGCCCCAGCGCACGACCATGCCGTAGGCCAGGCGCGTCACCTGCTGCAGGTCGTTCTCCGCGCCCGTGGTCCTGTCGCCGTAGACGAGCTCCTCGGCCGCCCTGCCCCCCAGCGCGCCCATGATGCGGCCGCGCAGGTAGCTCTCGGAGAAGTTGTAGCGGTCCTCCTCGGGGCGCTGGTAGGTGACGCCCAGCGACTGGCCGCGCGGGGTGATGGTCACGCGCGTCACCGGGTCGGCGCCGGGTACCACCAGGCCGAGGATCGCGTGCCCCGCCTCGTGGTAGGCGACGCGCTCGCGGTCCTCGCGCTTCAACAGGAGCTTGCGCTCGGGCCCGAGGATGATCTTCTCGAGGGCCTCGTGGAAGTCCGACCGCGTCACGGCGTCGCGGCCCAGGCGCGCGGCCAGCAGCGCGGCCTCGTTGACGAGGTTGCGCAGGTCGGCGCCCACCAACCCAGGGGTGATCGCCGCGATCTCCTCGAGGTCGACGTCCGGCGCCAGCGGCACGTTCCGCGTGTGCACCTCCAGGATCGCCTTCCTGCCCGCCTTGTCCGGCGGCAGCACGGTCACGCGCCTGTCGAAGCGCCCGGCGCGGAGGAGCGCGGGGTCGAGCACCTCGGGCAGGTTGGTGGCGGCGATGACTATCACGCCCTCCTTGGTGCTCATGCCGTCCATCTCGGTGAGGATCTGGTTGAGGGTCTGCTCCTGCTCGCTGCTGCCGCCCGAGAAGATGGCGCCGCCGCGGCGCCGCCCGATGGCGTCGAGCTCGTCTATGAAGATGATCGCCGGCGCCGCCTTGCGGGCCTCCGCGAACATGTCGCGCACGCGGCTGGCCCCTACGCCGACGATCATCTCCACGAACTCCGAGGCGTTCATGGAGAAGAACGGCACCCCCGCCTCACCGGCGACGGCCTTGGCGAGCAGCGTCTTGCCCGTGCCAGGCGGCCCCACGAGCAGCACGCCCTTGGGGGCCGTGCCGCCGAGGCGCGTGTACTTCTGCGGGTTCTTGAGGAAGTCGACGATCTCGACGAGCTCGTTCTCGGCCTCGTCGATGCCCGCCACGTCGTCGAAGGTGACCTTCACGTCGCCAGCGTCGAGGCGCTTGGCCCGGCTGCGGCCGAAGCTGAACGCGCCGCCCAGGCCGCCGAGACCGTCGGGCGAGGTCGTCCGCCGCGTGATCCAGAGCAGCAGCCCGATCATCAACAGGGCCGGGCCGAACGAGATGAGCAGGGTCAGGAGCGGGCTGCGGGGCTCCGAGATGGTCTCGGCCTCGATGACGACGCCGTTCCGCAGCAGCAGCTCCTCCAGGCCGGGCCCGGCGAACGAGGGCAGCGTGGTCCTGAAGCGCCGCACCTCCAGCTCCTGCGCGAACTCCTGGCCGAGCAGCGTCGTGCCGGTGCGGGTGACCGTGATGGGCGCGGCGAACTCGCCCTCGATGACGTCGGCGCGCGTGGCCACCACGGTGACGTTGCCGGCGGCCACCTGCTCCCGGAAGAGCGTGTAGGGCACCTCGACGGGCGCGCCCTCGCCGGGGAAGAACAGCGCCACCACCAGGTAGTTGACGAGCAAGAGCGCCAGCGGCAGGAGCCACCACGCGCAGCCGACGGGCGTGCCGGGAGGGCCGAAGGGCGGAGGCCCACCGGCGTTCCCCTGCGCCCGGCGACCGTTCCGGGCGTCGCCTCCCCGCCACGACCTGCCAGCGCCCCCGCGCTCCGGCTCCGCAGCCTCCTGGCGACGGACCCAAGGGCTGTCACCGGTGTCGCTCGCGGCTCCCATGGCTCGACTCTAGGCGACGGGGGCAGGCTCCGTGCGCTCTGCGGGCTGGGGAGCTAGACCGCCGGGGTGCAGCGAGGCCAGGAAGCCCGCCACGAGGGCTGCCGTGACCTCCTGGTAGCTGCGGCCGCCGTAGAAGGCCTCGTCGTCGAGGTAGCTCTCGGGGCCGTTGTGCCGCATAGGCCCCGGGTCCACGGCCTGGAACCTGCCGCTCCTCTTGAGGCGCGTGTAGTGGGACCGCGGCCAGACGCCCCACAGCCCGGGGAACGCCACGCGCCCGACGCGCGGTACGCGGTCGCGCTTCGACTCGATGTGCAGGACGCGTTCGAGCTCCAGCATCCCCGGCTCGTCGGCCATCACGCCGGCGAGTGAGACGAGGCTCAGCGGCGCCCCGAGCCGCCGCTTCAGGTAGGGCGTGGCGACGAGCGCCACCTGGGCGCCGCCGCTGTACCCGATGAGGGCGACGGGCGTGCCGCTGCCCGGCGCGTACCCGGCGGCCGTGAGAGCCTCGACGATCGCGTCCGCTGCGGCGCGGCCGTAGAGGGCGGCGTAGCGCCGGTCCGACGCCACCAGCACCTGCAGCAGGTTGCGGGCGTTTATCGAGAACGTCAGCACCGGCCTCTCGCCGCGCAGCTTGAGCTCGAGCATGCGCCGCCAGAAGCGCGCGAGCGGCCGGCCCTCCGTGAGCTCGCGCCGCGTGGGGGCGTAGGGCATGACGTCGCCGACGACCACGGCTCCAGGGAGCGCCGCCTGCAGCCGGTGCAGGAAGCCCTCGACGTCGTGGTAGTTCACCAAGCCGGCCTTGGCTATGCCGTCCAGGAAGACGACGTAGAGGCCGGCCCCGGCGCCCGCCGCCGCGGGCTCGGGGGCCTCGGGGTACCGCTCCTCCTCGCCGAACCAGCCGGCCCACCAACCCAGGGCCTCCAGGGGCGCGAGGAGGAGCGACACGAGCAGCGCCGCCACGAAGAAGGTGGCCGCCGCCAGGATCACGGGGCGCCACCCTCCTCCTCGAGGACCATCTCGACGGCTTCCTGCGGCGTGGCCAGGACGACGCCGGCGGTGGCCCACCTGACGCGCCGCGCCACGTAGGCGAAGGGCCGGCCGACGGTGCGCTGCAGCACCGCCAGCAGCAAGGCGCCGAAGGCCACGGCGGCCAGCGCCTGGTACGGCTCGGCGTCCATGGTGGCGCGCACGCCGGCCAGCAGCGCCAGCACCGACCACGCGTGGAGGAGGAGCGAGAGCGGCTGGCCGAAGTAGGGGAGGAACGCCAAGAAGCCGAGCATCCGCGGCGCGTACGCCACCCCGACGGTCACCGTCACCGTGAGGAGCGGCACCTCGGGGCCCATGAGCAGCCGGGCGACCGCGTAGACGCTGCCCGCCAGGAACAGGTAGGTGAAGGCGAAGATCAGCGCCGACACGAGCAGGCTGAGCATGAAGCGCGAGGGGCGCACGCGGTTCACGAAGAGGACGACGCTCTCGCCCGCCGCCTCGGACAAGCCGGCCAACAGGACGATGGCCAGCGCCGCTGCCCCGCTGCGCGGGAGGTCCGGCACGGCGGCGAGCCTGTCGACGGAGAGCGTGAACGCTGCCTGGGCGGCCTCCTGGAACGCGCCGACGAGCGCCATGCCCGTGAGCTTAGGACTTAGGATGGGCCATGCCGGCAACCGACGAGACGGGACACGACGACGTGGGCGCCAGCCTCCTCAGGGAGCTGCGCCAAGGCTTCGCGCGCCAGAAGGCCCAGGCCGAGAAGGTCTTCGCCCAGTTGGAGCCCCAGGACTGGCACGCGACCATAGACCCGCGGGCCAACTCGATAGCCGTGATCGTCAGGCACATGGCGGGCAACCTGCGTTCGCGCTACACGGACTTCCTCACCAGCGACGGCGAGAAGCCCGACCGCGACAGGGACGGCGAGTTCACGCCCACGTCGCTGAGCCCCGCAGAGCTGCTCGCCGAGTGGGACGGCGGCTGGGCGGCCCTTCTCTCCGCCACGGCCGACCTGCGGCCCGAGGACCTCTTCGAGACCATCACGATCAGGGGGCAGGGGCGGTCCGTGCTGGAGGCGCTCTTGGCCACCCACGACCACAACGCGCACCACGTCGGTCAGATCGTGCTGCTTGGTAAGCACTTGCGCGGAGAGCGCTGGCAGTACATCTCGATCCCGCCGAAGCGTTGAGGCGCCGGGCCGCGTACGGCCCTGAACGACGAAGCGGCGCGGCTCAAGGCCGCGCCTCGCCGATCACGTCTGCGACGGGTTCAGCCCGCTTCTCTGTTACCGCCCTCGAAGACGTCTGGGAAGCGGCGCTTGGCCCACTCCAGGGCCAAGGACGTGGCCAGGCCGCGCAGGCCGGCCCGCGCGTCGACGTTGGCCGCGCCCAGGTTCCGGGTGAGGTCGTCGAAGGTCGTCCGGGCTCCGCCCCGCCTGAGCAGGGCGAGCAGGGTGCCCGCGCCGAGCGCCACGCCCACCGAGCTGAGCGGCGACGACCGTATGCCCTGCTTGAGGAGCCGGCTTGGCTCCGCCTTCTCGGCGGCCACGCGCACCTTCAGCTTGGCCACCTCGACGGCTAGCTCTTCCGTCTCATCGCGCTGATCGCGAGCCACGCGCCACCTCCCACCACCAGCCACACGGCCAGGCCCGTGAGGGCCAGCGCGGCGGGCATCACGAAGTAGCCGGCCAGCAGCGCGTAGAGCGCCCACACGAGCAGCCCCGTGCCCACCGCCAGCGTCGCGCCGGCGACCGTCGCCACGATGACCATGCCGGCGACGGCCGCGGCCGTCTTCTTGGTGCCAGAGGCCAGGCGCTTGCCCTCGGCCTCGGCCAGCTCCACGAACGCTATGCCGAGCTCGGCCAGGCTCCTAAGCATGCGCGCCCCCCTCAGGCCCTCTCACGCCGGTTACCGACGCGTCACGAGCATCCCGACGACGAAGCCGACGCCGAGGGCGGTGAGGACGGAGGTCAGGGGGCGCTCGCGCACCTGCTGCTCGACCTCTTCCAGCGCCGCCGTGCCCGTCTGCTTCGCCTTCTGGGCGACGTCCTGGGCCCCTTGGCGGACCTTATCCGCCAGGTGCTCCGCTTCCTGGGTGATCTTCTCGCGGGCCTGTGCCGTTGCTTCCTTAGCTGCGTCCATGATCGCCTGTATCCCTTCTCGCGCGGTGCTCGCGCTCGTCTCCGAGAGAGTGGTGACGTCGCCGCGCAACGCGGCCAGGTCCTTCTTGAGCGCGTTCAGCTCTTTCCTCAAGTCGGCCGAATCCGACAAACGCCTCACCTCCTCTTCCGCGGTCCGTCGGTGTGCGATCGGCTTCGCGTGATTGGAAGCTAGCACCCAGTTCTGAGTCCTCCATGCGAGGCTCGTGGGGTTCCCATGGCTGTACATTGCCCTGAGTGAGAAGCCCGCCGAGGCCACAGCCCGCCCCCGTAGACGTCCGCATCCACCTGAAGGACCTCGGCTCGACGTTGAGCCTGGTATGGGAGGCTAGCCCCGGCCGCACCGCGGGGATCGTGGTGCTGAGCCTCCTGCAGGCGGGCCTGCCAGCGGCCAACATGTGGGTCGCCAAGCTGCTCCTCGACGCCGTGGCCGAGGCCATCACCGGCGCGGCTGGCGGCGCGGAGGAGGCGTACCGCCGCCTCCTCGGCCTGCTGGGAGTGCAGGTGGCCGTGGTCGCCGTGGGCACGGTGCTGGGCATCGTGCAGGGCGCCAACCGCGAGCTCCTCGGCGACACGCTGCAGAACCGCATCAGCCGGCGCATCCTCGCCAAGGCCGGCGAGCTCGACTTGGCGCAGTTCGAGGACGCCGCCACCTACGACTCGCTGCAGAACGCCTACCGCGAGGTGGGCAGCCGCCCGCTCGGCGTGTTCTCGCAGGTGCTGTCGCTCGGCCAGTCCCTGGTGACCCTGGGCTCCGTGAGCGCCCTGATGACCCAGCTCGGCTGGGCCGTCGTGCCCCTGGTCCTGCTGGCGTCCGTGCCGGCCGTGTGGGTGCAGTCCCGCTTCGGCTCGGAGGGCTACCGCATGATCAGGCGCCAGGCGCAGGACGCGCGCAAGCAGAACTACCTGGGCAGCCTGCTCACCAACGACCAGGCCGTGAAGGAGATAAGGCTCTTCGGCTTCGGCGACTACCTGATGGAGCGCTGGCAGCAGTACTACCTGGGCTTCCGCGCGCAGCTCGCGTCGCTGATACGCCGCCGCTCCGGCTGGGGCCTGGCCGCCTCGCTGGCCTCCACCGGCCTCGTGGGCACCGCCACAGCCGTGGTGTTGCGGCGCGCCGCAGCGGGCGCCATAACGGTGGGCGACTTCGGCCTGTTCATCCAGGGCATCTCGCAGCTCCAGCAGCAGTTCTCGAACCTGCTCTCCGGCATCTCGGGCATCTACCAGAACCTGCTCTACATGCGGAACCTCTACGAGTTCCTCGAGCTGCCCACGCCCGGCCACGACGTCGGCGAGAAGTGGGAGGGGCCCATCGAGTCGATCGAGCTGCAGGGCGTCCACTTCCGCTACCCGCTCACCGAGCGCGACGTCCTGGTGGACGTGAACGTGAAGGTACGCAAGGGCGAGACGCTGGCGCTGGTGGGGGAGAACGGCGCGGGCAAGTCCACGCTCGTCAAGCTCATCACGTTCCTCTACCGGCCCACCGCCGGCCGCATCCTCGTCAACGGCCAGGACGCCTCGCGCTTCAGCCCCTCGAGCCTGCGGGCCGAGATGAGCACGGTGTTCCAGGACTTCGGCCAGTACCAGATGACGGTGCGCGAGAACATCGCGCTCGGCGACGTCGACGCGGCGGCCGACGACGCGGCCGTGCAGGCGGCGGCGGAGAGGGCAGGGGCGGCGGAGTTCATCGAGGCCCTGCCGGAGCGCTACGACAACATGCTGGGCCGCTGGTTCGAGGGCGGCAGGCAGCTCTCGGGCGGCCAGTGGCAGCGCCTGGCGTTGGCGCGCCTCTACTTCCGCGGCGGCTCGGTGCTGATATTCGACGAGCCCACGTCGGCCCTCGACGCCGACGCCGAGTTCGAGGTCATCGAGACGCTGAGGTCCCACGCCAAGGGGCGCATCACGATCATCGTGTCGCACCGCTTCTCCACCGTCCGCATGGCCGAGCGCATCGTCGTCCTCCAGAAGGGCCGTGTCATCGAGCAGGGGACGCACGACGAGCTCCTGGAGCTGAACGGCGTCTACGCTCGCATGTTCCTCAGGCAGGCTCGCGGTTACCTGGAGGGGTACGACGAGTTGGAACCAGAGGTCGGTTAGGCTCGAGAAGCGGAGGAGGATCCGATGTCCATCACGACGAAAGCCAGCTCGCGCTGGGAAGGCGACCTGAGGGGCGGCAAGGGCAGCATGCGCCTGCCGAGCGGCACTTTCGAAGGCGCTTACACGTTCAAGTCGCGCTTCGGCGAGGGTGCCAGCGAGGAGAACGGCACCAACCCCGAGGAGCTCATCGCCGCCGCGCTCTCCGGCTGCTACGCCATGTACCTGGCCAACGTGCTCGACAAGGCCGGCCACAAGGCCGAGTTCGTGGAGGCCGAGGCCACGGTGCGCATGGACATGGACGGCGGGCCGAACATCAGCGCCAGCAAGCTGACCGTGCGCGTCAAGGCCGACGGCCTCGACGAGGCGACGCTGCAGGAGAAGGCCCGCGAGGCGGTCGCCGGCTGCCCCGTGTCGAAGGCGCTCGCCAGCGTCGAGAAGACCGTCGAGGCCACGCTCGTTTGACGGCCTGAGCGGCCGTCAAGAAGCTTTGACGGCATGAGCGGCCGTCAAGAAGTCCTGACGGCCTGAGCGGCCCTCGAGGGCCTTCGCTGGTCCGAGGCGCCGTCACCATCCCTGGCCATGCGGCCACTGGAAGCCACGCGCCCGGCGGGTAGACCGCCGGGCGCGTTCGCGTTCTGGGTAGCGGGAGCCGTTACTCGTTGGGGCTCAGCTTGGGGCGCGTGGGCTGCTTGAGGATGTAGTAGACGCCGTAGGCCGCCACGATGAACGTGGCCGCCACGGCCCACCAGGTGCCGCGACGCGCCCACACGTAGATGCTGGCGGCGGAGAACGCCACGATCATCATGGGGGCGTACACCTTCACCCAACCGGGGAGGCCGCGCCCGGCGCGGAAGTCCTTGATCCACCCGCCGAAGACGCGGTGGTTCATCAGCCAGTTGTAGAAGCGGGGGCTCGAGCGCGCGAAGAAGAAGGCGCTGATGAGGATGAAGACGGTCCCCGGCAGGCCGGGCAGGATGTAGCCGGCGGTGCCGAGGGCGAGGAAGAAGGCGCCGAGGAGGCGGAACACGGTCCTGAGGGCCGGGTTGCGCGTTATCTGCATCTCCGCGGTGTAGTCGACGAAGGGGCGGGTGCTTGCTGGCCGTGCCGAGGCGTCTACGGCGCCGGTTTCGGGGCCGCGTGGACCGTTCACCCGGCCACTCTAACCCCAACCGGCGCCGTAGCGGTGTGGTCTCCCGCCCATGCGGCTAACGGGTGATCCGCACCTCGCCGGGGGTCACGCTCACGCGCCTCAGGCCGCGCACCGAGCTGCTGATGAGCACTACTGGCGCGCTCCTCAGGTCGGCCTCCGTGAGCACCGCCTCGCGCACCAGGCCGCGCTCCAGCAGCTCCGCGCGCAGCACCCCTGGCAGGGCCCCGCTCGACAGTGGAGGGGTGAGGACCTCGTCCTCCGTGCCCACGTAGATGGTGGCGATGGCCGCCTCGACGAGCTCCCCGCGCGTGTTCAGGAAGGCCACGTCGGCCAGGCCGTGGGCGGGTGCGAAGCTCCTCCCGTACTCGTAGAGCGCCCGGTCGGACGTCTTGTACCGGCGGGACGGGTTCCGCTCGTCCACGCGCTCGACGGCCAGGGCCAGGGGCGGGAACGGCCCGGGGCCGGCGTAGGCCAGCACCTCGGCCGGCGTGTCGGCGAAGCCCTGCGGGTACGGCGGGTCAAGCGGCCCGGTCTCCACGGTGGGCTCCCCGTCGACCGAGAGCCCCAGGCGGACCCGCAGCGCGCGCTCCGCGCCGGCCACGGCCGCCTTCAAGGCGCCCAGCACGTCGTCGCGGCGCAGCGGCACACCGGTGAACGAGGCCGAGCGCTCCAGCCGGGCCCAGTGCCTCTCGAGGCGCGCCAGGCCGGGGACGTCGCCGCCCAGATGGGCCAGGTGCGGGTCGTAGCGCATCGTCTCGTACGGGGTGTGCGGGGTGCTCTCCACGCCAGAACGTTAACCGAAAAGGCCGTCCTGCTCGCCTATGTCTCATGCGTCCTTGCAATGCTGGCTCCGGGCGCGTACAGTGACCGAGTTCGAGACAACCTATGGGTGTCTGGACTGGGCCTGAACAGGGCCCGAATCGAAATGGCCCACTGCCCGCAGTGGGCAGTTGGGAAATGCTTCATGGCAACAGGTAGAGTCAAGTGGTTCAGCGGCGAAAAGGGTTTCGGGTTCATCGAGCAGGGCAACGGCCAGCCCGATGTGTTCGTGCACTTTTCCGCCATCCAGGGTACGGGCTTCCGTAACCTGAACGAAGGCGACGAGGTCACCTTCGACGTCGAGCAGGGCAAGAAGGGCCTCCAGGCGGCGAACGTGGTCGTGACCACGTCGGCCTCCGGCGGGCGCTACTGACCCTGACGCGCTAGCGTCACTTTCAACTAGCGAACTTGAGGCGCCCGGGAGACCGGGCGCCTCTCTTCGTTCGCCCGCGTGGCCGCGGCCGGCGCGTCCCTGGCGGCGTAGCATCACGGGGTGTCAGCCACCAACGACGTCGTGAGCGCCGCGGCGCCTCAGGGCCGCGTGCTCGGTGAGACCGAGGTCGCCTCGGCCCTCGCCTCCGGCTTGGCCGGCCGCTTCGCCGGCCAGCGCGTGCTCGTCCTGGTCCCCGACCACACGCGCAGCGTCCCCTTGCCCATGCTCGCCATGCACGTGCACGCCTGCCTGGAGGACGCCAGGGAGGTCCACTTCATGGTCGCGCTCGGCACGCACCCGCCCCTCTCGGAGGAGCGGCTGCGCTCCCTGCTGGGCATGGATCCGGGTTCGCCCCTGTCGAGCGACCCTCGCGTCCGGGTCTCGAACCACGCCTGGTACGAGCCGGAGACCCTCACGAGCGTGGGCGTCATCCCACGCGACGAGGTGAAGGCCATCGCCGGGGCGCGCTGGCACCCCACGCTGGGCGGCGACGTCGACGTGCTCATCAACCGCGCGGTGCTGGAGCACGACCACGTCCTGATCCTCGGGCCGGTGTTCCCGCACGAGGTGGTCGGCTACTCGGGCGGGGCCAAGTACCTGTTCCCCGGCGTGAGCGGCAAGGACGTCATCGACGTCACGCACTGGCTGGGAGCGCTGGCCGGCGTGCGCGGGACCATCGGCATCAAGGACACCCCGGTGCGGGCGCTGATCCACGCGGCCGCGGCCAGGGTGCCCACGCCGGTGACGCTGGCGGCCGTCGTCGTCGACGGCCAGGACCTGGCAGGCGTGTTCGTGGGCGACCTGGTGGAGGCCTGGTCGGCCGCCGCCGACCTGTCAGCGCAGCGGCACGTCAACTGGGTGGATAAGCCCTTCCACAGCATCCTGTCGTGCGCGCCGCCGATGTACGACGAGCTGTGGACCGCCGGCAAGGCCATGTACAAGCTCGAGCCGGCGCTGGCCGAGGGCGGCGAGCTGATCATCTACGCCCCGCACCTCAGCGAGGTCTCCGTGGTGCACGGGGAGCACATCCGCGAGGTGGGCTACCACGTGCTGCCCTACCTGCTCTTCCACTGGGACCGCTACAAGCACCTGCCGCTCGGGGTGCTCGCGCACTCCACCCACGTGCGCGGCGACGGCGCGGTGGACCCAGGGACGGGCGATGAGCTGCCGCGCGCGAAGGTCACGCTGGCCAGCCGCATCCCAAGGGAGGAGTGCGAGGCGCTGGGCCTCGGCTACCGCGACCCGGCCTCGATAGACCCCGAGGAGTGGGCCGGCCGCGAGGACGAGGGGGTGCTCCTCGTGCGCAAGGCCGGCGAGGTGCTCTACCGGGTCAAGGAGCGATGAGCGAGACGCTGGCCGTCGTCGTGATGGGCGTCTCTGGCTGCGGGAAGTCGACGGTGGGTAAGAGGCTCGCCGCCGAGCTCGGCTGGGAGTTCCTGGACGCCGACGACTACCACCCGCCGGCCAACGTGGCCAAGATGGCCAGGGGCGAGCCGCTAACCGACGCGGACAGGGCGCCGTGGCTGACCGCCCTGGCCGGGGCCCTGGCCGCCAGGCTGGCGGAGGGGCGGGGGGTGGTCCTCGCGTGCAGCGCGCTGAAGCGCGCCTACAGGGACAGGCTCAGGGAGGCGGGGGCGGGCGTGCGGTTCGTGTACTTGCGGTGCGACCGCGAGCTCATCCACCAGCGCGTGGCGGCCAGGGGCTCGCACTTCTTCCCTGCGGCCCTGGTGGAGTCGCAGTTCGCCACGCTCGAGGAGCCGGACACGGCTGTCGAGCGCGACGTCGTCGTGGCCGACGGCAGCGCGCCGCTCTCCACCTTCACGGCCGCGTGGGCGCGGCCGCGCCTGCACGCCATGGCGTGACGCCGAGTGGAGGCCGGCGCCGCCGTATCCGGCGCCGGCCGCATGCGTCCTACCCGTCCGCGCTCAGCGCTTGACGGTGACGCGGTCCTTCAGGCTCTTGCCGGCCTTGAACGCCGGGTACTTGCTGGCGGGGATCTTTATCCGCTCCTTGGTGCCGGGGCGCACGCCGGAGCGCGCCTTGCGGGAGCGGACCTCGAAGCTGCCGAACCCCGTGAGGGTCACCTTGTTGCCGCGGGCGATCTCCGACATCATCGTGTCCAGGAGCGCGTCCACCGTCTCCTTGACGGCCTTGCGCGACAGCTTCGTGGCGCTGACGACCTCTCCGACGAGGTCGGCCTTGCTGACTGTCTTGGACCTGGCCATGTCTAACCCTCCCTTTCCAGCAACCGGTCGCGGCCGAGTATAGGGCCGCGCGGAGGCGTCTGCCACGGTGGTTCCGCCGCTTCTACCTCATCGGACACTGTGGCCACGCCACACGTGAGCACCGTGAGTGAGCGTCACGCGGGCCCAGCGCCGGCAGCCGTCACAGCGGTACGGCCTGGTCCGTGGCAGGCGGCCTGTAGCCCGGTAACAGGCGGGTAACACCCCGGCGTTGGCTTCGCCTCGTAGCTATCCATCCGCTCCCTGACGCACGCGGGTGGAGGAGGAGTACCGAGGTGAACGACACCATCAGAACCGACGCGACGCCGGGAGGCGCGCCCGCCGGCGCCCCTGCGGCCAGGGCCCGTCTCGCGGGCCTCGCCGTCATGGCCCTCGGCCTGCTTCTGGCCGCCTGCGGTGGACCGCTCGTCCAGGCGGACCCGACGTTGGTCACAGCCAAGCTGTCGGCGAACGTGCCCGCCGGCGTCCAGGCCGAGGGGGACGAGCTGGCGCCCCAGGGCTTCCCTTAAGACCCCGCGACCGGCGCGATCACCGCCGAGGTGCACGTCTACGTGTTCGACAAGGACGGTGAGCAGGTGTCGTTCCAGGTGAGCGGCGCCACCTACACGGCAGCGCCCGACGGCGACGAGTACGTCACCCTCACTCCGGAGGCCCCGTCGGTGACGGTGCGGCTGCCGGCTGGCGGCAACCCGTACCGCTTCGAGGGCCTGGGCGAGGCCGGCGGCTCCGTGGTCGCCTACGACTCCAAGGAGGCCACGATCGGCACCGGTACCGAGGTGGCGCTGGCGCTCGACTCCGTGATCGGCGACGCGGTCCTCGTGCCCCGCCTGCCCGTCTCGACCGTGGCGCCTGGGCAGGTGCTCGACCTGATGCTCGTGGTGATGGCGAACGGCCACACCGACTTCCCCGGCGACTACCTGCAGGTGCCCATCGACGACTTCACCGTCTCGTACGGGCCGGTGGCCAACGCCACGGTCCTCGCCTCGAGCCCCCGGGGCCTGCGACTGCAGGTCGACGCCTACTGCTACGACTCGGTCACCGTCGGTGGCGGCGTGGCCGGCCTGGTCGTGGACGGCGGCAGCTTCGCGCCCGGGAGCGTCGAGTTCGGTGACGGCGACGGCTTCGAGGTCCCTTGCCAGTCGTCCTCCGGTGGCCTGAGCCTCGACATGGTGCCGCCGAGCGTGGCGGTGACCAGCTACGACCCCTTCACCGGCGTCGTCACCGGGGAGGCCAGCGACGACGTCGGCGTGGCCAGGGTCGAGCTCTACGACGGCCCTTTCCTCCTGGCCACCACCGAGCTCGCTGACGCGACGGGCGACGTCGCCCTCATCGAGTTCGAGCCTCTCAGCCACGCGTTCGCGACGACCCTCGAGGTGCTGCCGCTGGGTCGCGTCACGGCCGTGGCGGTCGACACCTCCGGCAACGAAGCCCAGAGCGAAGCGTTCCTCCCGGGCAGCGTCGTCTACGTCGACGCCAGCGCGCCCGCCGGCGGCGACGGCAGCGCGGCGCACCCGTACAGGTCGGTGCAGGCGGGCATCAACGCGGTGGCGCCGGGCGGCACGGTCTTCGTGCGCGACGGCGACTACACCGAGACCCAGCTCAACGTCTACAAGCCGCTCACGCTCGCGGGCGAGAGCGAGGCCGGCGTGGTCATCCAGGTGACCACCGTCGAGTACGGCGTCAAGCTCCACGCCGACGACGTCACGCTCGCGAACCTGACGATCCTCGCGGCGCCTTCGGGTGCCGCCGGCAGCAAGCACTACGGCATCAAGGTCTCCACGCTCGACGTCACCAGCGACGACACCATCACCGGCCTGCTCATCGCGGACGTCACGGTGAGGGGCTTCAACCGGTCCGAGATCGACCTGTTGCGCGTCGACGGCGCGGTGCTGCGGAACGTGACGGCCGACGGCACCGGCAAGCCGGGCGTTGGCATCGGCATCGCCGGCTCGCGCAACATCACCCTGGTGGGCGTGCACACGATGGGCAACGACTGGGGCGGCGTGGGCCTCTGGGTCACCGACAAGGGGCCCTTCTACAGCGTCACCAACGTGTACATCGACGCCACCAGCACGTTCGAGGAGCCTCTCGGCGTGTACAGCGAGCTCAAGTCCGGCGTGGACGGGGGCGTAGTCGACCGACTGAAGCTGGAGGGCTTCACCCACGCGGTCAGGAACCCTGACCATCGCCCCGACGGCGGCGAGCGGTTCACCTTCTACAAGCGCTCCTGGGACGACGCCTACGCTCTCGCTACGTCGGCCGCCATGGCGCCGGTCTCGTCGTCCACGGTCCAGCTCCTGGACACCGACGACGACGGCTACACGGTGGTCCTCGACCACTTCATCGTCGGGCCGGGGATGAGCCGCGAGGCCGCCGAGCAGGCTGGCGGCCCTGGAGCCGTGATAGTAGAGGTCGCGGACTGAAGACTCACAGGCGGTTGTGCAGGGGTGGCCTCATGCCTTATACTCCTCATTCGGCGTCTCGGCCCGCTGGGCCTTGACCGTATCCGGAGGTCATGCAGATGTTCGCTATCGTGGAATCGGGCGGTAAGCAGTACCGCGTAGCCGAGGGTGACGTGCTCCGGCTCGAGAAGCTTGACGCCGAAGCGGGCACCACGGTGGAACTGCCCGTCCTGTTGCTCGGCAGCGACTCCGTCAAGGTCGGCACCCCCACCGTCGAGGGCGCCAAGGTCACGGCTGAGGTCGTGGGCCATGGCCGCGGCGAGAAGGTGCACATCTACAAGTTCCGCGCGAAGACCAACTACCGGCGCCACATCGGGCACCGGCAGAGCTACACCGAGGTGCGCATCACCAAGGTCGAGGGCTGAGGAGGGCCGGAGATGGCTCACAAGAAGGGCGTAGGCAGCTCCAAGAACGGCCGCGACAGCCACTCGAAGCGGCTGGGCGCGAAGCGTTTCGACGGCCAGGTCGTGCAGGCCGGCAGCATCCTCGTGCGCCAGCGCGGCACCAAGTTCAAGCCGGGCAAGAACGTCGGCCTGGGCCGCGACTTCACGCTGTTCGCGCTGCGTGACGGCACGGTCCGCTTCGCCGACAAGGGCGCCAAGGGCCGTTTCGTCAACATCGACACGTTGGAGGCGGCGGCCGACTGAGGCTGCCAGGGGCTCCGAAGGCCCCATGCGAAGTCAGTGATCATGGGCGCGGCCCTCTTGCGGGGGCCGCGCCGTTCGTCAGGGGTACCCAGATGCCGTTCCGAGACGTACTAGACATAACCGTGCAGGGCGGCAAGGGCGGGGACGGCGGCATGTCGTTCTTGCGCCTCAAGTACATCCCCAAGGGCGGACCGGACGGTGGCCACGGCGGGGACGGCGGCTCCGTCTACCTGCGCGCGGTCGACGACATCACGTCCCTCGACAAGCTCGTGGGCCGCACCACCTACAAGGCCGGCACCGGCGCCCAGGGCGAGGGCAAGGAGCGCGCGGGCAAGGCCGGCGAGGACCTGTACGTGGACGTGCCCGTGGGCACGCGCGCCACCGACCGCGACACGGGCGAGCTGGTGGCCGACCTCGTCGAGGTCGGGCAGGTGGCCGTGGTCGCCAAGGGCGGCAAGGGCGGGCGCGGCAACGCCTCGTTCGCGTCGTCCACCAGGCGCACCCCGCGGTTCGCCGAGAGGGGCACGCCGGGCGAGAGCAGGCGCCTGCGCCTCGAGCTCATGGTCATCGCCGACGTCGGCCTGGTGGGCTACCCCAACGCCGGCAAGTCGAGCCTGCTCGCCGCCCTCTCGAGCGCGCGGCCGGCCATCGCCGACTACCCCTTCACCACGCTGTCGCCGAACCTCGGCGTCGTGGAGCGCGGCCACGAGCGCTTCACCATGGCCGACATCCCCGGTATCATCGAGGACGCCCACCTCGGCAAGGGCCTCGGCCTCGACTTCCTGCGGCACATCTCGCGCACGCGCCTGCTGGCCTTCGTGGTCGACGCCTCGCAGGACCCCGAGGACGCCCTGCGCGCCTTGCGCCACGAGCTCCGCGAGTACGACCCGGCGCTCCTGGAGCGGCCGTCGCTGCTCGCGGTGAACAAGGTGGACCTCATCGACGCCGAGACCCGCGCGCTCCTCGAGGCGGAGCTCACGCGCGCCGGCATGCCGGTCGTGTTCGTCTCGGCGACCGCCGGCACCGGCCTGCCGGCCCTGAAGGACGCGCTCTTCGACCTCCTGCCCCCCAAGCCGCAGCCGGTGGCGCCGCAGCGCGGCCCGCGGCCCGCCGCGGAGCCCCCGCAGGTCAAGCGGCATCCGAGCGGCGAGGGCTGGGTGGTGACGGGCACGGAGGTGGAGTCGCTGGTGGCGCGCTTCGACGCCTCCAACCGCGACGCGGTCTCGTACCTGCAGGGCCACTTCAGGGCCCTGGGCATCGACAAGCTTCTGAAGCGCGCCGGCGCCAAGACGGGCGACGAGGTGCACATCGGCGAGGCGACGTTCGACTACCTGGCGGAGGACGTGCCGGTGAGCGAGGCCGAGGGCGAGGAGAGCTGAGTCGTCTAGGCCTTTCGCCGAGCTGGCCGGACGCCCCGGGCGGGCGCGGGTTAGGCGGTCGCGGCGCAGCCGTCGGCACCTGCCTGGTGCCTGTAGGCACGTTCCGGCCCCGACGCGCGGCGCTCATACGGCCGTGATAGGTTCTGCGCAGGTCCGCCAAGGGGGGCGGCAGGGTGGGCGAAGAGAGTCCATGACCGAACGGTTCGTAGCCGAGAGCAGCCAGCACGAGTTCACGGGTCCCCGGGCGCGGGAGCTGCTGCCGCGCGTCGAGGCGCTCGTGACCCCGGACCGGCTGGCACACGTGCGCCGCGTGGCCGCGCTGGCGTTGGCGATCGGCCGCGCCAACGGCTTCTCGGCGGAGGACCTGGAGCGCACCGAGCTGGCGGCGCTCCTGCACGACGCCGCCCGCGACATGACCGACGAGCAGCTGCTCGCCCTCGTCACGCCCCGGAACGCCGTGGAGGCCTCGCACCCGCTGGCCATGCACGGCAGGGCGGCGCGCCGGCTGGCCGAGGAGTGGGGCGTCGACGACCCGGACGTGCTGAGGGCCGTCGAGGGCCACGTGTTCGGCGTGGAGGCGGGCGACGACGTCGGCGCCGCCCTCTACGTGGCCGACGTGTCCGAGCCGGGCCGCGGCGTCAACGAGGACGTGCGCGCCCTGGCCATGACCGACCTGTGGGCCGCCTACGCCAAGGCCGTGGGCACCAAGGTCAACTACCTACGCGAGGTCGGCAAGGAGATCCACCCCGACACGTTGCGGGCGTACGAGTCGCTGCAGGGTAGAGATGCGCGCCAGGGCTAGGCTCATCACCCTCCTCGGCGTGCTCGTGGCCTGCGCCGGCCTCGTCGGCTACTGGCTGACGAGGGACGTCCAGCGGTCGGAGCTCACCGAGGACCAGCGCCGGCTCCTGGGCATCGCGGAGGACGAGTTCCACGTGAGCTTCGTCGTCGCCGGCCGCGACATCGCCATCAGCTACGACAGTTCGGAGCCGGTCTACGGCGAGGGCGGCAGGATCGTGGCCTGGCGGCCTGTCAACATGCGCACCAGCACGCTGGGCACCAACACCGACACGATCCTCTACGTCAGCGTCAACAACGACGACATCACGATGGTCGCCATCCCGCGCGACCTGTGGCTCGACGACCTGGTCATCAAGGCCAACGCGCTCTACTACTGGCGCGGCGCCGAGGGCCTGCGCAGCCGCATCGAGGCCATCCTCGGCGTGCCCGTCGACTACTACGCCATCGTCAGCATCGACATCTTCCAAGACCTGGTCGACGCGCTGGGCGGGGTCACTGTGGACGTGCCGTACCGCATGTACCACCGCGACAACGCCGCCGGCCTCCTCATCGACTTCCAGCCGGGGCCGCAGCACATGGACGGGGACGCCGCCAGCAAGTTCGTCAGGTACAGGAACACCCTGCGCGGCGACATCGACAGGGTGGACAACGTCAAGCGCCTGGCCTTCGCCATGCTGCAGCGCCTCAAGGAGATGAACGTCAGGGCGGTGACGCTGGTGCCCAGCCTCATCGACACCTTCCTCGACAACGTCGAGACGAACGTCACCCCGGCCGTGGTTCGGCAGCTCGCCACGCGCATCCCCAACCTCCGCCTCGCGGCCACGGCCACGCTGCCGGTGCAAGAGGTGGAGGGCAAGACCTACGTCACCTACGACCCGGCCGAGGTGAACAGGTTCATCGCCCAGACCTTCGGCGGCCAGGCCAGGGAGTTCGCCGAGGCTCCCAGCCAGGGGCTGCTGATCACCGACAAGTCCGGGGTGCCGGGCCTTGGCCAGGTGTACGTCGACGCCCTGCTGGCGGCAGGCGTGCCCGCCGAGCTCGTCACCCTGCGCGACAGCAGCGTCCAGGAGCCGGGGCCCACGCGCCTCGTGGCCACGCTGGACGCCTGGTCGGACGCCGACTACTACGCCGAGCTGCTGCACGCCAGCAAGCAGCAGATAGACCGCATGGACCCCTACGCCGGCAAGCCCGTGAAGCTGGAGCTCGTCCTGGGCTCCGACGCCGCCGAGAGGGTCTCCCACACCACGTCCGTCATGGCTAGCGTCGCCGACTAGGCGACGGGAGCGGAGGAGCGTTGGCTGCTACCACTGAGACCGGGACCAAGGCGAAGGCTGCCCTGGAGGGGGGCGTCCCGAGCGAAGTGCAGACGATCGTGGACGCGCTCGACGACAAGCGCGCCGTCGACATCGCCGTGCTCGACCTGCGCGAGGCCTCCGAGTCGCTCGACTGGTTCATCATCGCCTCGGGCGAGTCCACGCCGCAGCTGCAGGCGATGGAGGAGAGCGTGCGCGAGCGCATGAAGGCCGCCGGCCACCTGCCGCGCGGCGTCGAGGGGCCGTCCAACCGCTGGGTGCTCCTCGACTACGGCACCGTCGTCGTGCACGTGATGAGCCCGGAAGCACGCGACTTCTACGACCTGGAGGGCCTGTGGGCCGACGCGAACCGGGTCGAGGTAGCGACGAGCTGAGAGGCGGGAGCGCCGCGGCGCCCTCCGCTCCCGCCAGGGCTGGGGGGTCGCCGGGTCGGCACTGGGCCGAGGAGCTGGCCGAGAAGACGCTCGTGGCCAAGGGCTACGAGGTCCTGGACCGCAACTACAGGCTGAGGGGCGGCGAGCTCGACCTCGTCTGCCGGGCGCCGGACGGCACCGTGGTGTTCGTCGAGGTGCGCCAGCGTCGCGCCGCCGGACACGGCGGCCCGGGCGAGTCGCTGCACGCCGCCAAGCTCCGACGGCTGCGCCGGGCGGCCGCCCACTACCTGGCCGTGGCGCTGCGCCTCCCGGAGGCCCGCTCGCGCTTCGACGCCGTGCTGGTGGCGGGCGACAGGGACGGGCCGGTCGTGCGGCACGTCGAGGACGCCTTCTGATGGCCGACTTCCTGCGCCACGTCAAGGTGAAGGTATGCGGCATCACCAGGCCGGAGGACGCCATGGCGGCAGAGGAGCTCGGCGTCGACGCCATCGGCATGATCTTCGCCGCGTCGAAGAGGCGGGTCGACGAGGCGGCGGCCAGCGAGGTCGCTGGGTCGGTGGGGCCGTTCGTCGTCAAGGTCGGCGTCTTCAGGGACCAGCCCCTCGACGAGGTCCTGCGCGTCTCCTCGCGCCTCAGGCTCGACGTGGTGCAGCTCCACGGGCGCGAGGACGCCGGCTTCGCAGCGGCGGTGCGCCAGGAGGTGCCGGTGGTGCGCGCCGTCAGCGCCGAGGAGGCGCCGACGCCCACGGCCCTGGCCGGCTACCCCGCCGACGCCTTCCTGCTCGACGCCCGCGAGCCGGGCGCCGGGCAGGCGTTCGACTGGTCCATCGCCGCGGCCTGGCGCGGGCACCCGCGCCTCGTCGTCGCCGGCGGCCTGACCCCCCGCAACGTCGCCGACGCCATCAGGGCCCTGGCGCCCTACGCCGTGGACGTGAGCTCCGGCGTCGAGTCCTCGCCGGGGGTGAAGGACCGGCGGCTCATGGCCGAGTTCGTCATGGCAGCCCGAAGTGTGGTTATTCACAGCCCGACGAACGGCTAGCGTGGCAGGCGACCGGGCGGCTACACGTTAGCCCCGGCGGCGACGGCTTCACCCGAGTTATCCACAAACAGGGCCGTTTCTCCGCAGGTCTGTGGACAACTCAGGGCCCTACGAGAAGGCGCCGGACAGGACGGGCTCCTCAAGAGAATGCCGTCCAGGACGAGAAGAACTCGAACCCGCCCAGCTGGGACCGGCAATATCAGAAGCCGTGACGCCTGTCAATAGACACACTTATCCACAGCGTTCGTGGCGTCGTGGAAGGGCGTCTTGGGAGCCCCTCCGCCGATGTACGCTTCTAGCCACACTCCGGGCGCCCGGCCCGCTCGCCGGGCATCACTCTCGCGGCGCCGAGCGGCGCCGCTACGGAGGCAGCGCATGCAGACCGTCAACATCGTCAACGCCCGTCGCTTCTCCCTCGCTGAGGTGCAGGTCGGCCGGCTGCTCGACGTGGAGGGCATGTCTTGCGAGCTCGTCTGCTTCGAGGCGGGCCAGTCGTGGCCCGGCCGCGACGGGCAGGCCGTCGTCTACCAGGTCCTCGAGGGGGAGGCGCTGGTGCGCGTGGGGGACGCCACCGAGCGCGTGGGCAAGGGCCGGCTGGTGGCGCTCGGCGGCGACGAGTCGCACGCGCTGGAGAACGCGGGCGGCGGCCTGCTCGTCGTCCTCGCCGTGCGGCGCGGATGACGGCGTGGGCGGGGCCCGCCTGAGCAGGCGCACGTCGTGACCGAGGGCCGGGGAACGCCACCTGACTGGCGGGCCGCGCTGCGCCGCCTGGCCGACGACCGGGCGCTCATCGCGCTCGGGGGCGGTGAGAAGGCCGTCGAGCGCCAGCACGCCAAGGGCCGGCTGACGGCCAGGGAACGCGTGGCCAGGCTGGTCGACGACGTCCCTGGCGCCTTCCAGGAGCTGATGACCTTCGCCGGCTGGGAACTGTACCCCGAGGCCGGCGGCGCCCCCGGCGGCGGCGTGATCACGGGCCTCGGCCGCGTACACGGCCGCGACTGGATGATCATCGCCAACGACGCCACGGTGAAGGCCGGGGCGTTCTTCCCGATCACGGCCAAGAAGGTCATCCGCGCCCAGACGATCGCCCTCGAGAACCGGCTGCCCACCGTCTACCTGGTCGACTCTGCCGGGGTCTACCTGCCGATGCAGGACGAGGTCTTCCCGGACCAGGACGACTTCGGGCGCGTCTTCTACCTGAACGCGCGCATGAGCGCCCTCGGCGTGCCGCAGCTCGCCGCGATCATGGGCAACTGCGTCGCGGGCGGCGCCTACCTGCCCGTCATGTGCGACAAGCTCGTCATGACCGAGGGCTCGGGCCTCTACCTCGCGGGCCCCGCCCTCGTGAAGGCCGCCATCGGGCAGGAGGTCAGCTCGGAGGAGCTCGGGGGCGCGGCGATGCACGCCGAGGTGTCGGGCACCGTCGACTACCGCGAGCCCGACGACGAGTCCGCGCTCAGGCGACTGCGCAGCCTGGCCGCCGGCTACGCCACGCCGTACCCGGCACCGTGGGCCTCCAGCCGCTCCGAGCCGGCGCCGCCGGCGCGCGACCCCTCTGGGCTCGAGGAGCTGTTGCCCGTGGACGGCGGCACGCGGCCCTACGAGGTCAGGGACGTCATCGCCAGCCTGCTGGACGCCGGCCCGTTCGACGAGTACAAAGCCGAGTACGGCGAGACCATCGTGTGCGGCGCCGGCCGCCTCGGCGGTTTCCCCGTGGGCGTGGTCGCCAACCAGAAGCGCGTGATCCGCAAGCAGGGGCGCATCGAGATCGGCGGGGTGATCTACGGCGACGCGGCCGACAAGGCCGCTCGCTTCGTGCTCAACTGCAACCAGGCCGGCGTGCCGATCCTCTTCCTGCACGACGTCAACGGCTTCATGGTGGGCCGCGACAGCGAGCGCGAGGGCATCATCCGCCGCGGCGCCAAGCTCGTGAACGCCGTGTCCAACAGCGTCGTCCCGCGGATCAGCGTGATCCTCGGCGGCTCCTACGGCGCCGGGCACTACGCCATGAGCGGCAAGGCCTTCGCGCCGCGCTTCATCTTCGCCCTGCCCAGCGCCCGCTACGCCGTGATGGGCGGCCAGCAGGCGGCGAGCACGCTCCTCGACGTCCAGGCCGCGCAGCTGAGGCGCCAGGGTCGCGAGGTGGACGGCGAGGCGCTCGAGGAGCTCCGCCGCGAGGTGGCGGCCAGGTACGAGGAGGCCCTCGACATCCGCTACGCCGCCGCCCGCCTGTGGGTGGACGAGGTGGTGGCCCCTGGAGAGCTGAGGGACGTCCTGGTGCGCGCCCTGGAGGCGTGCGCCTACGCCCCCGTGGCCGAGTCGTTCCCGCTGGGGGTGTTCCAGGTCTGATGTCGCTCGTCTTCGGCAGCCCGGCGTTCCTCTGGCTCCTCGGCGCACTGCCCGTGGTCGTGCTGCTGCACTTCCTCAGGGCGCGGAGGCGCCGCCACGAGGTCTCGGCGCTGTTCCTGTGGGAGCGCGCCGACATCGCGGCCTCGCGCCGCCGGCGCGTGCGCCCGTCGTGGCTGTTGCTCGTCCAGCTGCTCTTCACCGCCCTGGCGGCCATCGCCCTGGCTAGGCCGGCGCTGTTGGCCAGGGAGGCGCCCGACCTCGTCGTGGTCATCGACGCCTCTGCCTCCATGGCCGCGGCTTCAGGCGACCGCACCCGCCTCGACCTCGCGCGCGACCTGGCGCGCGAGCTGTCGCGTGGAGCCGGGCGGCTCGCTCTCGTGAGGGCAGGGATCACGGCGACGCTGCTGACGCCACTGGACGCCCAGCCCGGGGAGCGGGAGGAGGCCCTGCAGGCCCTCAGGGCCGGCGACGCCGGCGCCGACGTGGGCGGGGCCCTCGACCTCGCCGCCGCGCTGCTGCCCGGCGCCGAGGTCCACGTGATCACCGACAGGGAGATGTCGCTGGGCGCCGCGCAGGTGCACGTGGTGGGAGAAGAGGTGGAGAACGTCGGCATAGGCGCCTTCACCGTGGGCGTCGGCCAGGTGTTCGTGGGGATGGTGGCCAGCGGGCCTAGGCCGGTGGAGACGCGCGTCGTGCTGGAGCGCGACGGCCAGGAGCTCGCCTCATCGAACGTGCTCGTGCCCGTGGGCGGCGTGGGCACGGTGACGTTCCCTCTGCCCGACCTCGCCGGCGTCATCGCGGCGCGGGTCGACGGCCCCGGCGACGCCCTGCCGCTCGACGACGTCGCCTACGCCGGCAGTCGACCCGTCACCGTCGTGACCGACGACACGCACGGCGCCGTCACCAGGGCGCTAGAGGCCGTCCCCTCGGCCGAGGTCCAGTACAGCCGGGGCGCCTCTCTGCTCGCCGCCGACCTGCGCGTGCTCACCGCTGGCCAGACGCCGGGCGTCGAAGGGCCTTACGTCTCCTTCGCCGCGCCGGCGCCGGAGCCCGTCTACGCGGTGGTGCGCGACTTCGACAGGGCCCATCCTCTGTTGCGCTTCGCCGACCTCTCCGAGGTCGTGGTGGGCCTCGACCCGGCGCGCGAGCCGCGGCCTGCTGAGGCCGAAGGCTGGCACGTGCTGGCGCGCACCTCCGACCTGACGCCTGTGATCAGGGTGCGGGAGGAGGGGCCCCTCGCCTTGGAGCTCGCGTTCCACCCCAGCCAGACGGACCTGACGCTGCGACCGGCGTTCCCGGCCCTGTTCGCGAACGTCGTGGCGGCGCTCGGCACCACCGAGGCCGTGAGGCTGGGGGAGGCCGCGGCCGGCGGCGGTCCCTGGTTGGAGCCCGGCGTGTACCAGCTGGAGGAGGGAGTCGTCCTGGCCTCATTGCTCTCGGCCGGCGAGTCGCGGCTGCCCCGCGAGGGCGCCGCGGACGAGGCGGCGCCGGCGCCGGCCGCCGCCGACAGCGCAGACGCCCTGCCGACACGCGCTTCAGCTCCCGCAGGCAGCGCTCCCACGCCGCTCGCCGTCGTGCTCTCGGCGCTGGCGCTGTTGGCGCTCGTCGCCGAGTGGGTGCTGCGCACCACGCGCTTCGTGACCAGCTGACCCCGCGGCGCGCGGGCGCCCCTGGTTAGACTGCCGGCGTGACGCGCGCCGACCTCGGCCTGCCCCTGGTGACGGCCCTCGTGCTGGCCATGGGCCTCGCGACGCTCAACAGCGCCGCGGCCGGCGGCGGCCAGTTCGAGCGCCAGATCGCGTTCCTGGGCGGCGGCGTGCTCACCTGCGCGGCACTCCTATGGATCGGCAAGGTGCGGATCGTGCGGTTCACGCCCCACCTGTACGCGCTGAGCATCGGGCTCCTCGTCCTGGTGCAGCTAGTGGGCCGCGAGGTCAACGGCGCCAAGTCCTGGCTCTACCTGGGCCCGCTGCCCGGGTTCCAGCCCAGCGAGCTCGCGAAGATCGCCCTCATCCTGGCGCTGGCCTCGGCCATGCACGAGCGGCCGATCCGCGGCGTCCTCGACTACCTGCGCGTGGCCGCCCTGGCCGGCCCGCCCGTCGCCCTCGTGTTCCTCGAGCCGGACCTCGGCTCAGCCCTGGTCATCGCGATGGTGGCGGCCGGCATGGTCTTGGTGCGCGGCCTGCCGTGGAAGCACCTCGTGCTCATCGTCCTGGCGGTGGCCGTGGCCGTGCCCACCGTGGTCCTGCCCAACCTCGCCGACCACCAGCGCGCCCGCCTGCTCTCGTTCCTCGACCCCGAGGCCGACGCCCAGGGGAGCGGCTACCAGATCATCCAGGCCACCATCGCCGTGGGCTCCGGCGGGCTCCTCGGCAAGGGCTACAAGCAGGGCACGCAGGCGCAGCTGGGCTACATACCCGAGCGGCACAACGACTTCATCTTCCCGGTGCTGGCCGAGGAGGGCGGCTTCGTGGCCTCGGTGACGCTGCTGCTCTTGTACGGCCTGCTGTTCTGGCGGCTCGTGGCCATGGCCGCCGACTGCCCCTTCGAGAGGGACCAGCTGATCATCATCGGGGTCGTGGTGCTCATCGGGTTCCAGGTGCTGGTCAACATCGGGGTGGCGCTGGGCCTCGCGCCCGTCACGGGCATCACGCTGCCCTTGGTGTCCTACGGCGGCACGAGCCTCATGTCCACGCTCCTGGCGCTGGGCATCGCCTTCACCGTGCACCGGGACCGCTACGCGGAGTGGTGACGCCCTCGACCGGCAACGGCTACGCGCCGCTCTGCCGCCCTCTGGTAACGTCGAGACCATGAGCGACGCCGGGCAGCCGACACCCGCCCCAGCCGCCGACCCCGCCACGCCCGAGGGCAAGGAGCAGATCCGCGCCCAGGTGCTCGAGGCCCTCAAGGTCGTGCGGGACCCCGAGATCCCCGTGAACGTCGTGGACCTCGGCCTCGTCTACACCGTGGAGGTGGACGACGCCGGCAACGTGGGCATCGAGATGACGCTGACGAGCATGGGCTGCCCCGTGCAGGACCTCATCCAGGCGGACGCCGAGCTGGCCGTCATGAAGGTCGAAGGGGTCAACTCGGTGACCGTCGACTTCGTCTGGTCGCCGCCGTGGAGCACCCAGAAGATGACCGAGGACGGCAAGCGCCAGATGCGCATGTTCGGCTTCAACGTCTGAGGCAGTGGTAGGGCTCGGGGCACGCGCTCCCTAGCGGTGCGGGGCACGCTGGCGGCCGTCGCGCGATGGAGGCCGTCGCCGACACGTTATCTTCCTACGCATGTTCTTCGGCAGGCGGCAGCGCATCGACCCTCGTGCCGAGGGCTGGCGCGCGCTGGCCGCCGACCTCGAGCTGACGCCCTGGGACGACCTGGCCGGCAGGCTCCACGACGAGCTGGGCCTCGGTCCCGGCGCGGTGGCGCCGGTCTACGCTCTATCGCGTCCGGGGCAGCCGCGGCTGGTGCTCTTCGACCAGGCGCGCGAGCGCGTGGGACCCACCGGCCGCGTCGCCAGCCTGCGCAGCTGCGTCCTCGTCCGTGCGGAGCCGGAGGTGAGGCTCCTCTCCATGCGGGTCACCGAGCGCCTCGGCAAGGCGATGGAGCTCATAGAGGCGGGGCGGACGGGCTCGCAGCGCGTCGAGACGGGCGTCGACCCCGAGTTCGACAGGCGCCTGGCCGTCTTCGCCCGCGACGAGGGCGGCGCCAGGTCGCTGCTCACCAAGCCAGTCAGGGACCTGCTGGGGCGCCTGCTGTGCGCGGGCACCCCGGCCGCCGAGCTGCCGCCCGGCAGGGGCCGCGTGCCGTCCGTCGTCGTTGTGGGCGGCAGGAACGTGCTGTTGCTCCTGGAGGAGCCTGAGCCGGTGGCGTTCGACCGCCTGGCGTCGTCGGCCGTGGACATGCTGGCCCTGTACGTGGCGCTGATGGCGGCTACGCCCGGTGGTACGGATGACCAGCCCTGAGGGCCTCGACCCGGTACAGCTGCTCTAGCAACACGACGCGCGCCAGGTCGTGCGGCAGCGTGAGGCGCGACAGCGCCAGCGAGCCGTGCACGGCCGCCCGCAGCTCGGGCCCGTGGCCGTCCGGCCCACCTAGGAACAGCGTCAGCCTGCTCACGCCTGAGAGCTCGAGCCTGGTGACCCTCTCGGCCAGCTGCGCCGTCGTGAGCTGGTCGCCGCGCTCGTCGAGCGCGAGCAGGTGGCCGTCGGCGTGGCGCAGCGACTCGATGCCGTGCCGCGACCGCGCCGCTTCCGCCCCCAGCGAGGAGCTGTCCTTGACCTCGATGACCTCGAGAGGCGCCAGGGCGGCTAGCAGGCGCTCGTAGCGTTCCGCCGCCCCCGCCAGGGGGCCGCGCTTCAGCGAGCCGACGGCGACGAGCCTGTAGCGCACTAGGGCTGCTCGCCGACGGCGGCGCTAGGCTCCTCGACGGGCGGCAGGTCGGCCTCGGTGAGGCCCAGCTTCTTGAGGAACTCGGCGCGGCGCGTCTTGCGCATGCCCGAGCGCGCCACCGCCTCGGCCAGCGCTCGGCGGTCGACCGCCTCCAAGAGCGCCGCCACCTCGGAGCGCGAGAACGAGCGGCCGTAGAGCACGTGCTCCTCGAAGGCCTGGTAGGCGAGGGGGCAGACCGCCTTGACGACCGATGCCACGGCGTCGCCGTACGCGCGGATCTCGTACTGGGCGTGCCAGTCCAGGCGCAGTCGCAGGAAGTGGAAGAGGTTGTTGAGGTCGATCTGCCAGTACATCTCCGTGTAGAGGGAGAGGGGCAGGTTGATGCGCGCGAGCTCACGGGCCACGTCGTGCTCCAGCAGGCCCTCGTACTCGTGGTAGGAGCGGGACTGGCCGGACGCGATCACCTCGAGGACGTGCTCCCTGAGCTCCTCGGGCACCTCGCGGTCGTCGCCGCCCTGCTTGTTGGCCCTGCTCTGCAGGCGCACCTCGTGGCGCCGCGGCACGTAGAACTCGTCCTTCATCACGCTGTAGCGGCCGCTTATCTCGTTGAGGCGGGCCGTGCGGTGCCGGATCCACTGGCGCGCCACGAAGATCGGCATCTTGACGTGGAAGGTGAAGATCACCTGCTCGAACGGGCTCGTGTGCTGGTGTCGCAGGAGGTAGTCGATGAGCGCGGCGTCCTCGCGCACCGTCTTGGTGCCCTGGCCGTAGGACACGCGGGCGGCCTGGACGATCCTGTCGTCGCCGCCAAGGTAGTCGACCAGGCGGACGAAACCGTGGTCGAGGACGGGGATCGGCTTGTCGAGGAGCTCCTCGGCGGCGGGCACGACTACTCTCGCCATGTGTAGGGACTCTAGCAGCCTGGTGGGCGGCGGTCCGCCGGGTCGGAGCGGCGACGCCCGCAGGGGCGTCATGGACGCGCGCCGGCGGCCGGACGCGGTCTCGGGCGCCGAACATCGCCGAACATTAGCGTTCTATGAGTGGAGCGGCTCACACGTTGACTTTGGTCCCTTGCCCATCGGTTTCTTCCGCTCTCATCGCACGTTCACGCCGTTGACAGGGGGGTGACCGTGTGGTCTACTCTGGGTCGGACTCTCTCGAGTCCTGGGCCGCAGCGGAAGGAGGTGTACCCACTTGAACCGGCCCCGGAACGAGACTGTCTCCGGTGATACTTCGAAACGGAACGGTAAGGGCGCGGCGAGGAAACACGGAAACTCCCGGGCCCCCCTTGACGTGAGAAGAGCATCGGTAATCGCAAAGTCATAGAGTTCAAGGGGTAAACCACATGAAGAAGCTCGCAGTAACGCTCTTGGCAGCCGTGCTGGCGAGCGGCGCTTTCGCTCAGTCGTCGTTCCCGGACATCCCGGCGAACCACTGGGCCGGCGACGCCGTCGATCGCATCGCTGACCTAGGCATCGTCATCGGCTTCCCGGACGGGACGTTCCGCGGTAACGAAGCCTTCACCCGTTACCAGGCCGCCCTCGTCGTCAGCCGTCTCCTCGACGTGCTGAACGAGAACCTGGAGGCTGCTCAGGCTCTGTCGCGTGCCGACATCGAGTCCCTGCGCAACGCCGTCCAGGAGCTCGCCTCCGACCTCGCCGCCCAGGCCGTGCGCCTGAGCTCGGCCGAGTCGGCCATCGCGGGCCTGTCTGACGAAGTCGCCGCTCAGGGCCAGCGCCTCGGCGCGGCTGAGTCCGCCATCGCGGGCCTGTCCGACGGAGCTGCCGCTACGGCCGCCCGCCTCGACGAGCTCGAAGCTCGTCTGTCGGACGCCGGCGGGGTCGACCCGGCGGTCCTCCGCGACCTGCAGAACCAGATCGCCTCGCAGCGCGTGGCGATCGACACCGCGCAGGCTCAGGCTGACGCCGCCGCCGCGCGCGCGGACGAGGCCTACAGCCTCGCCAACCAGGCCCACAGCCTGGGCCGCCAGAACGCCGAGGAGATCGCCGCGCTCAACCGCATGGCGCAGATCCTCAGCGAGCGCATCGATGACCTCGAGTCCGCCCTCGCCGGCGCTTCGTTCGGCGGCGGCTCGGGCGACACCGCCGCGTTGGCCGATGCCATCGAGCGTAACCGCAGCGACATCGCCAACCTGCGCGAGTTCGTCATCCTGCTGAACCGGAACCAGGTGCAGCTCCGTGACCGCGTCGCGGCCCTCGAAGCCAGCGACGCCGAGCAGAACGCCGCCATCGCGGCCCTCGAAGAACGCGTCACCGCGCTCGAAGAGAACCCGCTCGGCATCACGGGCAGCATCACGGTCGAGTACTTCGTCGGCCGTACCATCGGTGAAGAGTTCGACGTCGACCGCGTCTACGGCCTCAACGCCGAACGCAGCATGGGCGCCTCCGCTTTCTCGAGCGGCGCCGCTGAACTCGACGGCGACTCCAGCTCCTCGCGCAACTACCGCACTGAAGTCGGTGAAGTCGCGCAGGACCGCCACGACATCGAGCAGACCTCGGGTGACGCCACCGCGACCCTGAACCTCAGCTTCGCTGCTGGTTCGCGGTTCGACGGCAAGGGCAGCCCCCGCGGCCTGAACTCGTTCTCGGCCGTCCTCCGTATCGACATCGACGCGATCAACAACGGTCAGGCCAATGACCAGATCGTGTTCGAGATCGATCGCTTCGTCACCACGTTCTCGCCGATCGGTGGCGCTCCGCTCACCTTCCAGTTCGGCACGGACGTCGAAGCCGAGTTCACCCCGTACGTCGTCGCTACCGAGGACCCCGGCTTCGTGGCCACGGTCGCCGGCGTCGACTTCCTCAGCGCCATCGACCCGACCCTGACGGTCGTCTACACGACGCCCGCCCTCGACACGTACCTGCGCGGTGCCCGCCTGACCCTCTCGCCGTTCGACGGCGTGACGATCGGCGCCAGCTTCGCTCAGCAGGCCGCCAACGCCGAGGACAAGGACGACGTCGACGCGGACAACGCGGAAGTCACGGTCTGGGGCGTCGACGGTGAGGTCAGCCTCAGCATCTTCGACCTCGCCTTCGAATGGGCCAACGGCACCGGTGGTGCTACCGCCGAGAGCGTCCTGTACGCCATCCTCGGTGTGGACACCGCTGGCGCTGGCATCCCGATCCTCGAGTCCCTGAGCGCGAACTACCGCAGCATCAGCGACTCGTGGACGGCCAACGGCTACAACCTCGGCGCTGACGCCGACTCTCCGTTCGCCGAAGACCAGACCGGCTTCGGTGTCGACGCCAGCCTCTCGCTCTTCATCCTCGACCTCGACGCCTACTTCGACTCGTACAGCACGGTCGCGGGTGACAGCGTCACGGCCTTCGGTGTCGACGCGGAAGCTGACCTGTTCGCCGGCTTCAGCCTCGGTGGCTTCTTCCACCAGGCCTCGGTGAACGGCTCGGTCGTCGACGACGTTCGCACGTACATCGACGGCAACGAAGCCGCCGTGGCGCTCAACGGCGCCGACGTCGAACGCGACGCCAACTACAACACCGGCTTCGGTGTGACGCTGGCGCACGACGGCGACTCCCCGAACGCCCTCATCAGCGGGCTGAACCTCGAAGCGAGCTACTCGCAGCTCGACGCCGACTTCAGCCGCACGCTGCTCGAGGTGTCGGCGGACATGGATCTCACGGTCTCGATCGTGACGATCACGCCGTACGCGAGCTACGTCATGGACAACGACGCTGACGCCGGCTCCAACGACTACACGGAGCTGAAGGTCGGCGCCGGCCTGTCCACGGATCCGCTCAACGTGTTCCTCCAGCCGAGCCTCGTCGCCGCGGTCAACTACCGCACGACGGACTACAACGACGCGGCTGACTTCACGGCCACCGAGCTGCAGTGGAGCGTTGGCCTGGTCCTGAACCAGTTCATCCTCGACAACAGCACGCTCACCGCGAAGTACGGCTCCTGGACCGGCACGAACGTCAACGGTGTTACGAACACCCGTGGCGCTGGCGACTTCGCGACGGACATCAGCGGCCCCGACCAGGACGGCACCGGTACCCAGAGCACTTCGGGCTACGAAGTCATCTGGAACTACTGGGACCTCGAGTTCGCCTACGGCGTCTACGAGAACAACAACAACGGTGTTCTCTCGTCCGCCCAGGCCTTCTCGATCGCCTACAAGGTCGACCTCGACTGATCCGGCCGCGGCCTAGCGCCGTGACCGCAAGAGAGACCCCGCCCAACCGGGCGGGGTCTCTTCTCGTTGGTGCGGGCGATGTCGGGAACGGGCGACGTCGGATGCGCGCAGGCCGGGCCGCGGATCGCCCGCGGGGTGCACGGGGGCGACACGCGCCCACCGTGCCTATGCTCGCTGGGCGGTCCGGTGGAAGAGGGAAGGTGTGGGCTCAGCCGCAGACCGGCAGCGCTGCCGGCTCGAGCGCGACCTCGAAGCACGTGGTGCGGCCCGCGGACTCGCCGTCGGCGTGGCCGTAGCGCGGCGTGTCCCAGGTGACGACCAGGTGACGCCCGCGGTGCAAGTGGACCTGCGGGTCCGACAGGTGGCGGCCCTTCATGACCTTGGGCATGAGGCCGAGGGTCGACGCCAGGCCCATGTCGCCGGCGAGCACGACGTCCAGTAGCCCGTCGTCCACGCGAGCCTCCGGGGAGTAGAGGTAGCTGCCCCCGGTGCGGGGGCCGTTCTGGGCGGCCACGATGAGCGACGGTCCCTCGTAGACCGTCTGGCCGTCGAGCTCCACCGTCACGCCGACGGGCCGTATCTTGTGCAAGCTGATCAGCACGGCGTACAGGTACGCGGCCGCCCCCTTGAGGAAGCGCGGGGCGAGGGTGAGCCTGTGCGCCACCTCCGCGTCGAAACCCGTGCCGAAGGCGTTCACGCAGGGCGCGCCGTTGACGAAGGCCAGGTCGGCGTGACGGACGCTCCCCGACGTCAGGCGGCCCACCGCTCCGGGCAGGTCGCCGCTCGCCAACCCGTGGGCGAACGCGTAGTCGTCGCCCGACCCCACGGGCACGACGCCCAAGGTGCGCTGTGTGACCCGCCAGCCGTCCTCCGCTGCCAGCAGGCCGGCCACGACCTCGTGGACGGTGCCGTCGCCGCCCATGGCCACGACCACCGAACCCGGCTCGGTGGCCGCCGCGAGTTCCGTGGCATGGCCTGGGCCGGTCGTAACGTGGAGCACGTGCTCCACTCCCGCGGAACCGAGCAGGCGCACGACCTCGTCCAGGGCGGCGCGTGCCCTGCCACGCCCCGCCACGGGGTTGAAGACCACGTGGTGCACGGCAGATTCTACCGTCCCTCACAGGCGCGGGAGGGCGTGTCGAAGAGGCGCGCCGGCCGAGGGAGGTCATCCAGGCGGGGCCTCCTTCACTCCGGGGACTCCGTGCCCGGCGGCTACACTGGCGCCATGTTGACGACGGCGGAACTGTTCGACCTGGGCCGCGTGCCCCCAGAGCTGAGGCGGCTCCTCGACGTCGACCTGCCGTGGGAGGTGCTGGCCCGGCTCGACGAGTTCGGCGCATCGTTGGTGACGAACGACGGCGACGTGCACCCGACGGCCGTGGTCGAAGGGCCGCTCTTCATGGCCCCGGGCGCCAAGGTGGGGCCACACGCCTTCCTGACGGGCCCCGTGTACCTCGCCGCGGGCGCCGACGTGGGCCACGCCGCCAGGATCCGCGGCCCTGTCGTGTTGGGGCCCGAGGCTCACGTGGGCCACGCCAGCGAGGTGAAGCGCTCCCTGCTGCTGGGGGGCGCGAAGGTGCCGCACTTCAACTACGTGGGCGACAGCGTTGTCGGCCACGACGTGAACCTGGGCGCCGGCGTGAAGGTCGCCAACTTCAAGGCGTTCGGCGATGAGGTGGTCTCCGGCGGCGTGCGCACGGGCCTCAGGAAGTTCGGCGCCGCGATAGGCGACGGCGTCTCCGTGGGGTGCAACGCCGTGCTCGCGCCGGGGACGCTGGTCGGCAGGCGAACCATCATCTACCACGGGGCCACGGTGCGCGGCCACGTGCCCGCCAACACCGTCGTCAAGCTGCGCCAGCAGCAAGAGACGGCCCCCTTCGAAGGCTGACGGCGCCGGATGCTCCCCCTGAGGGACGCCAACCCCGCCCACGCGCGCCCGTACCTGACGTGGGCGCTGGTGGCCGTGAACGTGGCCGTGTTCCTCTACATGTCGAGCATCGGGAACGTGTTCCGGCTCGTGGACTTCGTCTACGAGTACGGCTTCGTGCCGCAGTCCTTCGCGGAGGACCCCGGCGGCAGGTTCCTGAGCCTCTTCACCAGCCTCTTCCTGCATGGGAGCTGGTCGCACCTCATCTCGAACATGGTCTTCCTGATCGTCTTCGGGGACAACGTCGAGGACCGCTTCGGCAGGCTGCCGTACCTGGTCTTCTACCTGCTGGGCGGCGCGGCGGCCACGCTCACGCACGCGCTCTTCGAGGGGCGGTCACCGGTGCCCCTGGTGGGCGCCTCAGGGGCCATAAGCGCGGTCCTGGGGGCCTACATCGCCATCTTCCCGCGCCAGCAGGTGCAGACGTTCATACCGCCGCTCTTCCTGCCGTGGCTCCTGCTCTCGTTCTTCGTGCGTGTGCCGCGCTTCTTCCTGCTGTGGCTGCCGGCCTGGGTGTTCATCGGCTACTGGGCCCTCATACAGCTGTTCGAGGCCAGCGCCACGGTGGGGGTGCAGCTGGACGACGGCAGCGTCGCCTGGTGGGCGCACGTGGGCGGCTTCGCCTTCGGGCTGCTGTGGACCAACCTCTTCAGGCCGAAGCCCCGGCGGTACGCGCCGCCCTGAGCCGGCCGCGGCACGTCAACGCCCTGGCGCCTAGCTAGCCACGGCGCGACGGGCCGCGCCACGGTCGGCAGCCAGCCGAGAGAAGCACGACCGGAACCCAGCAAGGAGAGGGCCGGCCGCGTGAGCGGCCGGCCCGGGTTCCCGTTGGCGCCTAGCGCCCAGCCTCAGGCTGGCTCGATGAGGCCGTAGTCGCCGTCGTGGCGGCGGTAGATGACGGTGATGAGGTCCGTGTCGACGTTGCGGAACACGAAGAACGTGTGCCCGAGGGCCTCCATCTGCAGCGCCGCGTCCTCCGGCGCCATGGGGCGCATGACGTGCCGCTTCACGCGGACGATGCGCGGCCCTTCGCTGTCGGGCTCCTCGGCGCTCTCCTCGGCGACGGGCGGGAGGGCCTCCTGCCGCCTGGCCAGCATGCGGCCCTTGAAGCGCTTGAGCTGCCGGTCGAGCTTGTCCACCACGAGGTCGATGGCCGCGTACGTGTCCTGCGCGCGCTCCTCGGCCCTGATGACGCCGTTGGGCAAGTTCACCTGCACCTCGACGGTGGCCGGGTTGGCAGCGTCCTCGCGCGTGTCGTACGACATGACGACGCTGGCGTCGACGATCTGGTCGGAGACGCGATCGAGCTTGGCCAGCTTCTCCTCGGCGTAGCTGCGCATGGCGTCGGTGACCTCGAGGTTGCGGCCGACCAGCTTGTAGATGTTCATGGCGCTCCCTTCGGTCGCTACCGTGGGCGTCTTCGCCCAAGGCGAGTCTAGCATCGGGCACCGGGCGCCCCTAGGGTCCGAGCTCCCTTCCAGGGGCCCTGTCAGCTGTGCTAGACGGTGTTCTTGGAGTCAGTGGTACAGTTTCGCAGGTGGCCCCGAGAGAGCGCAGCAGGACGGACAACCCCGCGTCGGAAGTCTCCGGCTCCGCGAGGGTGGTCTCCACGTCGCTGTCCGCCGCCGTGCGTCAGGGGCGCAGCGGCAGGTCGAGCGCGGCGCGTGACCTCCGCAACTGCCCGGCGGGCGAGGGCATCGAGGTCCTCCAGGAGAAGTGGGTCCTGCACATCGTCCACGCCCTCCTCGACGGTCCCAAGGGCTTCAACGAGCTCGGCCGCATCGTCGGCGGCTGCAACCCCACGACGCTCACCCAGCGCCTCTCCAAGCTAGAGGAGCTGGGTGTCCTCCATAGGGAGCCTGGTCAGGCGGGGGGCCGCTGCAGCTACTCGCTCACCGAGGCCGGCCTGGGTCTCGAGCGGGTCATCGCCGCGATCCGCAGCTGGGCCTCGGCGCACCTGCGGAACGGCTCCACGGCCAGGGACGTCTGAAGCGCGGGCGGCTCAGCGGCGCCTGCCGAAGAGGCCGCGCTTCGCCTGACGCTTGGCCTCCTCCAGCTCCGTCTGCAGGCGCGACGTCTGCTCCTGCATCGCCAAGAGGCGCCTCTTGAGCTTGGCGTTCTCGTCCCGCAGGCGGGCGACCTCGTCGGCCAGAGCGGGGTCGGGCGACGCCGCCTGACCGTCGCGGCCGGGCCCCTTCTGTTGGCCCTCGCCGGCGTCGAGCTCCTTCAGCGACTCCTCGATGACGCCGGTGTCGTGCTTGACGCGCGCCGGAGCGCGACCTTGCCGCGCCTCCGCGGCGAGTATCAGCCGCGTGGCGCGCTCCCGCAGCGCCTTGTCGCCCAGCGGCTTGGGCACCAGCAGGTCGACGCCAGCGTCGAGCGCCTCCTGGCGCACGCTGTCAGGGACGCCGAAGCCCTCGCCAGGATCGACTGTGACTATGACAGGCACGTGCTGCAGGCGCGCGACGAGCTTGAGGCGCTTGCAAACCTCGGTGCCGGGCATGCCGGGCAGCTCGTAGGCCAGCACCACGAGAGCCGGCGTGTTGGTGCGCAGGAACTCGAGCGCCTGCCTGGCGCTCTCGACGGCGGCGATCGTCGTGTCCGCGTCGGACAGCAGTAGGTCCAGGAGCTGCCGCTGTCCGGGGTCGGCGTCAGCGATGAGGAACTGGCGGGAGCTCATGCTGCCCGAGGGTAGCAGAAGCCCCGCGCCAGACGCTGAACGGCGTCACGCGGCGGCGCCTCACCCACCTTAGTCCCCCCTTCGGTGCGGCTCAGGCCCCCTTGACCGGCAGGTTGGCGATGAGCACCATGCGGTCGCCCTGCTGCTCCACGCGCACGTCGTAGTCGGCCTCGGTGGCGGGGAAGTGCTTCTTGATGACCGCCAGGAGCTCGCGCTTGAGCTCCTCCATGCTGCCGGGGGAGAGCTTGGCCCTGTCGTAAGTGAGGACGAGCTTGAGTCGCTCCTTGAGCTCGTCCTTGGACTTGCGGCGCTTGAACAGCCCGAACATCAGGCGCCCCCGAACAGGCGCCTCAGGCCTGCCAGGAAGCCGCCCTGGGGTTCGAAGCTGGGGTAGGGCACGTCCTCGCCCCTGATGCGCCTCGCGATGTCGCGGAAGGCGGTGCCGGCTGCCAGCTTGCTGCCCCCCTCCTCGAGCGAGGCGGGGTTGCCCACGTTGGTGGAGACGATGATCTTCTCGTCCTCGGGGACGATGCCGATGAGCTTGACGCCGAGGATCTCGAGCACGTCCTCGACCTCGAGCATGTCGCCGCGCTTGACCATCTCGGGGCGCAGCCTGTTGATGATCAGCCGCACCTCGGGGATCTCGCGCGCCTCCAGGAGGCCGATGATGCGGTCGGCGTCGCGGACGCTGGAGACCTCGGGGTTGACGACGACGAGCGCGCCCTCGGCGGCGCTGGCGGCCGTCTGGAAGCCGGACTCGATGCCGGCCGGGCTGTCGATGAGGACGCGGTCGAAGCCCTCCTCCTCGAGCAGCGTGCGCACGGTGTCCTGCATGCGCGACTCGGAGAGGGCTGACTTGTCACGCGTCTGCGACGCGGCTAGCAGGTAGAGGCTCTCGACCCGCTTGTCGCGGATCAGAGCCTGCTTGAGCTTGCAGCGCCCCTCGAAAACGTCGATGAGGTCGTAGACGACACGACCTTCGAGCCCCATGACGACGTCGAGGTTGCGCAGGCCCACGTCGGTGTCGATGACGCAGACCTTCTCACCGAGGCGCGCCAGTGCGGCCCCGACGTTGGCCGTGGTCGTCGTCTTGCCGACGCCACCCTTGCCAGACGTCACCACGATGGCTTTGGCGTTCACTCTGAGGTCCCTCCTCCAGGAACCGGCGCCGTGCCCTCGGCGCCGTGCCCTCGGCCTCCCAAGGGACAGGGTTCGCGGGACTATACCATCCAGGAGGGCCCGAACCTGGAGCCGCCGGGTGGCCGCCCGGCCCTGCCCCGCGGCCTGCGGCCGCCCTCAGGCCCTGGCCAGGCTGGCGTACTTGAGCAAGAGCCGCTTGGCCCCCGCCGACTCGAAGACGACGGTGATCTCGGTGCGGGCGCCCTCGCCGGAGAGCCCCACGACCGTGCCGGTGCCGAACTTCGGGTGCTTCACCCGCTCGCCGCCGCGGAAGGTGGGCAGGCCGGAGGCGTCGCCTGCCGGCTTGGCCGCGGTCTGGGGCAGCACCGGGGGCCGCCAGACGTCGCGGCCGTACTTCGAGGCGGAGCGGCCGCCCGCCAGCTCCTGCCCGAACACGTCGGTCTCGACGACCTGTTCCCGTGGCACGTCCTCCAGGAACCGGCTAGGCCGCGAAGGTTCGGTGCGCCCGAACGTCAGGCGCGACTCCGCGTGCACCAGGTAGAGCTCGTCCTGCGCGCGGGTGATGCCCACGTAGAGGAGGCGCCGCTCCTCCTCGAGCTCCTGGAGGCTGCCCGTGGAGCTCCGGTGCGGGATCAGGTTCTCCTCCAGGCCGATGAGGAAGACGACGGGGAACTCCAGGCCCTTGGCGTTGTGCAGCGTCATGAGGGTGACGGCGTCGTCGTCGACCTCGCCGTTCACGGCCTTCACGGCCCTGTCGTCGACGCTGGCCAGCAGCGCCGCCTCGTCGAGGAAGTCGGCGATGCTGCCCTGGTGCTCCTCCTGCCACTCGGTGACGGCAGAGACGAGCTCGTCGAGGTTCTCCAGGCGGCCCTCGGCCTCGTGCGTGGCCTCGCGGCGCAGCGCCGCGGCGTAGCCGGTCTGGTCGATGACCGCCGCGAGGAAGTTGGCGGCGGGCAGCTCGTCGGCCTGGCGCGACAGGTCGTCCATCAGCTCGACGAACTCCTGGGCGCGCTTCACGGCCGGCGTGCCCGGCACGATCTCCTCGGCGCGGCGCAGCGCCTCGGAGAAGGGCGCGCCCTTGCGCTCGGCCCACGCCACCAGCCTCTGCTCCGTGGTGCCGCCGATGCCGCGTTTCGGGCGGCTCAGGACGCGGCGCCAGGAGACGTCGTCGGCGGGGTTGAGCGCGGCGCGCGCGTAGGAGAGCACGTCCTTCACCTCGCGCCGGTCGTAGAAGCCGACGCCGCCGACGATGCGCGCCGGGATGCTGGAGCGCCTGAGCGACTCCTCGATGACGCGCGACTGGGAGTTGGTGCGGTACAGGACGGCGAAAGCGGAGTAGGGGAGGTTCAGCTCGGCCTTGCGGCGCTCGATCGTGCGGGCGACGAAGTCGGCCTCGGCGCGGTGGTCGGCGGCGCGGTAGAGCTTCACCTTGTCGCCGCCGGTCTTCACCGGCCTGAGCTCCTTCTCTATGCGCCCCTGGTTGTGCCTGATGACCGCGTTGGCCACCGCCAGCACGCTCCCCACCGACCGGTAGTTGAGCTCCAGGCGGTAGACCTGCGCCTCCGGGTAGTCGCGCCGGAAGTCGAGGATGTTCCGCACGTCGGCGCCGCGGAAGGCGTAGATGCTCTGGTCGGGGTCGCCCACCACCATGAGGTTGCCGTAGGTGTCGGCCAGCTGCTGCGTGAGGCGGTACTGGGCGGCGTTGGTGTCCTGGTACTCGTCGACGTGGATGAACACGGCGCGCTGCTGCACGCGCTGCAGGACGTCGGGGTGCTCGTCGAAGAGCTGCACGGTGCGGCCCAGGATGTCGTTGAAGTCGACGGCGTTGGCTGCCTCGAGGCGCTGCTGGTAGCGAGCGTAGACGTCCGCCACCGTCTCCAGGGGCAGGCCGGCCACGATGCGACCCCACGTGCGCTCGCCCTCCTCGCGCAGGCGCGAGGGGGTCCAGAGGTTCGACTTCGCCCTGTCGATGAGCGAGCGGAAGGCGCGCGGGTTGGCGTCGGCCATGCCGTTCACGTTGCCCAGCACGTCCTTCAGGAGGTCGAGCTGGTCGTCGTCGTCGTAGATGGCGAAGCCCGGCTTGAGGCCGATGCGCTCGCCGTAGGTGCGCAGCACGCGCAGGCAGGCGGAGTGGAAGGTGGAGACCCACAGGTCCCGCGCCGGCTCCCCGATGAGGTGCGCCACGCGCTCCTTGAGCTCGCCTGCCGCCTTGTTCGTGAAGGTGACCGCCAGCACCTGCTGCGGCAGCACGTCGTGCTCCGAGAGCAGGTAGGCGATGCGGTGCACGACCGTGCGTGTCTTGCCGGACCCGGCCCCGGCCAGTACCAGCGCCGGTCCCTGGAAGTGCGTCACGGCCGCGCGTTGCTCGTCGTTGAGGGGGGCGAGAAGCTCGTCGGCGGGCACGGCGAACCAGCATACCGCGGGCCCCCGGCCCTCAAGCGTTAGGCTTGTCTACGGTGATAAGGGCGGTCTGCTTCGACCTCGACGGCACGCTGGGGGGCTACGGCGGCGACTTCGGCGGGCTCCTCGCCGTGGCGCGCACGGAGCTCGGCCTCGAGCAGTGCGACATGAACAGGCTGGCGTCCGTGGCGCAGGAGGAGCTGAGGCGCGACGGCCCCCTCGACCTCGCCACGGCCCTCAGGCGCACGCTCGAGCGGTTCGAGCAGCGCCCGCCCGACGACCTCGAGCACCTGGCCGCGGGCATCACGGCTCGCTACGCCAGCGAGGTGCGGCCGGCCCCTGGGGCCGCGAGGCTCCTCGAGCGGCTCGACGAGGCGGGGGTGAGGCTCGGCCTCGTGACCAACGGACCCGTGGACATGCAGCGCGCCGCGCTGGAGGCGCTGGGTCTCGAGAGGCACTTCAGGGCCGTGATCGTCTCCGGCGACCCGGACGTGGGTGCCCGCAAGCCCTCGCCGCGCGTGTTCAGGCTGGCCTGCGCCGGCCTGGAGACGGCGCCCGAGGAGACGCTCATGGTGGGCGACGACCCCGTGGCCGACGTGCGCGGGGCCCTCGACTTCGGGATGCAGGCCGTCCTGATCGGGTCGGATCGCGACGGCCGCGAGCTGGGCGTTCCGGCCGTGGGCGGCATAGAGCCCCTCGACGTGCTCCTGCGCTCCCGCTACGGGCTGTGACCTAGGACGGGCCCCGGCACGCCGACTGGCCGGCGCCAGCTCTCCACCGGGGGGTTCTACGGGCATGGGCACCGAGGGCAAAGGCGCGGCGGGCGCCGCGCTAGACTCGGTCCATGGACGAGAGGCAGGCAGCTTTCTACCGCGCTTGGGCCGAGATGCTCGAGTGGATGCGCGAGTACGCCGCCAGCCGCGAGGGCGTCACGTTCACGAAGGAGTCCGACTTCCCGGACTACATCTACCGGATGCACAGGCCCTACGACCTGCCCACCACCGTGATGGTGGCGAGCCTCTCCGACGCGAAGACGGGCCTGCCGGTGCTCATGGTCAACGCCAGCCCGCGCCACGCCGTCTTCAAGGAGGTCGTCCTCCACCCGTACGAGAGCCACGTCTACAGGAAGCTGACGCTGGCCCAGGACGGTAACGGCCTCGCGGAGGGCAGGCGCCGGTTCACGCGCCAGATGCTCTTCGACCTGGCCGACCAGCTGTTCCACGTCGGCCAGCCGGTGGCCGGCTAAGCGCCGAGCCTCCCCGCCAACCTCGCCGACACGTCGGCCGCGCACAGGAAGCCGCGTCCGGCCATGGCCCCGTAGAAGGTGACGTGCGGCGACAGCCGTCGCACCACGGGCCGTCCCGACTGGCGCCGCGCCCGCAGTCCGGTCCATGCGCCCTCCACCTCGGCGTCCGCCAGGCCAGGCACGGACCAGGCGGCCGCGTCGCGCAGCTGGGCGGCCGCTGCGGCGACGTCGAGGCCGCACAAACCCTCGGGTGGCACCGAGCCGCCGGTCACCACGGCCCGGTCGCCGGTGAAGACGGCGTTGACGGCGCCGGCCAGCGGGGGGAGCGCCGCCAGCCTAGCCGTCTCGCCCGCGGGTGGGCGGAGCACCGCCGCGACCCCGCCCTCCACGCTCAGCCTGGGCAGCCGGCAGGCGAGCGGCTTGGGGTCGGCCCCGGCGCAAACGACCACGTGCCTCGCTCGCCAGGTCCCGGCAGTCGTCACGGCCGTCGCGCCGGACGCGTCACGCTCCACGGTGGTGATGGCAACGCCTCTCCTCACCTCGGCGCCCAGGCGCCCGGACGCGTCCGCCAACGCCGCCAGGAGCCTCCGTGGCTCCACCCACCCGCCTCCGGTGACGAAGAGGGCCCCGTGGGGCGCGGCCACGCCCGCCGGCACCTCGTCGGGCGCCAGCCAGCGCGGCCCTGCCTCGCCCGCTCCGGCCAGGGCGCGCCACAGGACCGCTTGCCGCGCGGTGGAGGCCACGCGCAGCGCGCCCGTGCGGTGGGCGCCCGGGACGAAGCCCTGCTCCTCGAGGTCGTCCATCAGGCGCCAGAACGCTTCCAGGCCCGCCAGGTCGCCTGGATGGGCGCGGGCCGTGCGGCCGCGGTGGGGGTTGAGGAGGGCCGCGGGGACCGCCGAGGCGCCAGCCGGCCCCTCCGACCGGTCGAGGACCGTGACCGCGGCGCCGCGGCGCGCCAGCTCGTACGCCAGCGTCAGCCCGGCCACGCCGGCCCCCACGATCACGACGTCGCGGCGTTCCGAGCTCACGGCCTCTCGGCCACCAGCGACTCGCGCTTGCCCCCGGGCGGACCAGGGGCCTTGGAGACCAGGGCTCCGGCGGCGGCCAGGCGCCGGCGCACGTCGCCGCTGACGCTGTAGCTGACCAGGCGGCCCCCGGGGCGCAGCGCGTCGAGGCACGCCGCCAACAGCTCGCCGTCCCAGGCGTCGGGGTTGGCGCGCGGGCTGAATGGATCGAGGTACACGGCGTCGAAGGCGTCCCGCGGCAGCGTCGGCACGGCCTCGCGCGCCTCGCCCACGACGAGGCGCAGCCTCGCTCCGCCGGCCTCGAACAGGTGCGTCCCGGGCGCGGGGCGGTCGCCTAGCCCTGCCAGCCACCCGCGCAGCTCGGCGGGCAGGGTGGAAGGGGCGAGGAGCTCGTCGTAGCGCAGCTCGCTCAGGCTGTCGGCGGGCAGGGGGTCGCGCTCGACGCCCACGTAGTCGAGATCGGCGCCCGCCTCGAGGGCGGCGGAGGCGGTGACGAGGAAGTTGAGGCCCGTCCCGAACCCCACCTCCAGGACGGCGGCGCGCCCACGCTCCCCGAGCAGCGCCTCGACGCCGGACGCCTTCAGGAACACGTGGCGCGCCTCCGTGAGCGCTCCGCGACGTGACCTGTAAGTCTCGCCGTAGAGGTCGCTCTGGAGGGTGAGAGACCCGTCTAGGGTCGTTAGGACTGCCACCATGTCACTCTAAGGGCCCCACCGGTAAGCTGGCATGTCGCGGCCGTGAAGGCGGGCGAGGCTACTATGGCCGAGTTCTTTGACCAGTCACTGCAGGCACTGCGGCGCTTCTACGAGGTCGTCGTGGAGGCGTTGTCCGGCGTGAGCCTCGACCCGGCGACGTGGGGCCGGGACGTCTACCTGGTGCTCGCCGGCCTGCTGCTCCTCCTGGTCCTGCTCATCGCCTGGCGCTGGCGGAGGCGCAAGCGCGCCTCCGGGCCGCAGTTCCTCCTCACCAACGGCGTCGTGGCGCTCGTGGGCGAGCACGCCGCTGCCGCCGAGGCCGACGGCGGGCCGCGGCGCCCGGCCCACCTCGTAGCCCCGCCCGCTGCCGACATGCAGTTGAGGGTGACCTTCAACAACCTCAACCCGTACCCGGTGCAGCTGCTCGAGGTGGCGCTCACGACCGGTGGAGGGCGACTGCCCGTGGTGGCCGACGCCTCCGCCGTGGTGCCGCCTAACGGCGCCGTGGACGTCGTGGCCGACGTGAGCGACCTGCCCGGCGAGCGCGGCACGCTGCAGGTGTTCGTCTTCGTCACCAAGGGCCCGCGGCGCAACCTGCGCGTCACGGTGCCCATCGAGTGGGAACCGTGGAACCTCCGCTACCGCGTCAAGGCCACGCAGCAGCGCGTCGAGGCCGCGCGCGGCACCGCCTCCGAGCAGGTCACGCGCGTGCAGCGTGCCGCTGCCAGGCGCGCCGCTCTCAGGGAGCGGCTCTCGAGCGCTGGCAGCGCCCTGCGGCGCCGGGTCGAGGGGGCGTGGGGCGCCTTGGCCGAGCGGCGGCGCGCGGCCGAGCTGGCCCGCCTGCGCGCCGAGCGCGAGCGGCGCGAGGCGCTGGAGGTGGCCAAGCGCACACTGGTGGAAGAGCCCAGGGGCCCGTTCGCTGTGCCGCTGCCCGCTCGCCGCCGCGGCCCTGAGCCGGATCCGGGCGCTGAGGGCGCCGGCGACTCCCGTCCGCCGGAGGCCGTGGCCGTGGGCGAGCCGCGGGTCGAGGAGCCGGCGGAGGAGAAGCCCAAGCAGCGCCTCGAGTTCCCCGACGAGTTCTGAGCCAGGCTCGACCCTGCTGAGGGGGTGCGCGGACGCCCCTCGCGGGCGCGCGGTTATGCTCTCAGCCCGGAGGCCGGGATGAAGATCGAGAGCGTCGAGATGCGCCTGGTGAAGACGGACCTGCGGTTCCGTTTCGAGACGAGCTTCGGCGAGGAGACCGACCTCACCAAGCTCGTGCTGGTGGTGCGCTCCGGGGGCTTGGAAGGCTATGGCGAGGTCACCGCCGCCAACGTGCCCGGGTACAGCTACGAGACGGCCGGCACGGCCTGGCTGGCGCTGTCCGAGTACGTCCTGCCGCAGGTGGTGGGCAAGGACTTCGACACGCCGGAGCAGCTGCTGAACGCCGTCAAGCGCGTGCGCGGCCACAACATGGCCGTGGCGGCGCTGGAGTGCGCGTTCTGGGACCTGCAGGCGAAGGCCGCCGGCCTGCCCCTGTGGCAGCTCCTCGGCGGCGTGAGGACGCAGATCGCCGTGGGCGCGTCGCTGGGCATACAGCGCAGCGTCGAGGAGACGGTGGACGTGGCGCTGCGCCACGTCGAGCAGGGCTACAGGCGCCTGAAGTTCAAGATCAAGCCGGGCTGGGACGTCGAGCCGCTGCGCGCCGTGCGCGAGGCGTTGCCCGACATGTCGCTGACGGTAGACGCCAACAGCGCCTACTCGCTCACGGACGCCCGCGTGTTCCATGAGCTCGACGAGCTGGGCCTCGACTACATCGAGCAGCCGCTCGCCTACGACGACCTCATCGACCACGCCACGCTGCAGGCGCAGCTGGCCACGCCCATCTGCCTCGACGAGTCGGTGCACTCGGCGGCCGACGCCCGCAAGGGCCTGGCGATCGGCGCCGGCAGGGTCATCAACGTCAAGGTCGGGCGCGTGCGCGGGCTCTTGGAGTCGCGGCGCGTGCACGACGTCGCACTGGCGTTCGGCGCGCCGGTGTGGTGCGGCGGCATGCTCGAGCTGGGCATCGGCCGCGCCCTGAACCTGCACCTGAGCACGCTCCCCGACTTCACGCTGCCCGGCGACACCGCCAGCGCCTCGCGCTACTGGGGCGACGACGACATCGTCGAGGAGAAGCTCGACGCCGTGGACGGCATCCAGTCGCTGCCGGCGAGCGGCCCGGGGCTGGGCGTGACCCTCAGGCGCGACCTGTTGGAGAAGAGGACGCTCCGCAAGCTCGAGCTCTGAGCGCTGCCTAGGGGGCGCCGGCCCGGCCAGCCAGCTGGGCCGGCGGCCCTCTCAGACGCGCGCCAAGACCGTGTCGAGCTGCAGCAGGTCGAGCAGGGCGCCGTGCAGGTGTCCGTTGCTGGCCACCAGCACGCGGTGGTCCAGACGGTAGGGCGCGCCTCCGTCGCCTGTCACGGTGCCGCCGGCCTCGCGCACGACCAGCAGGCCAGCCGCGACGTCCCACGGGTTCAGCCCCAGCTCCCAGAAGCCGTCCACGCGGCCGCTGGCCACGTAGCAGAGGTCGAGGGCGGCCGAGCCGGGCCGGCGCACCGAGCGCACCCGGGGCAGCACGCGCGCGAAAACCTCGATGTTCAGCTTCATGCGCTCCTCGGCGTAGGCGAACCCGGTAGCCAGCAGCGCCCGCTTGACGTCGGCGGTGGCGGTCACCTGCAGCGGCCGGCCGTTGAGCCAGGCGCCGCCACCCTTGGTGGCCGTGAACAGCTCGTCGCGCTCGGGGTCGTAGACGACGCCGACGACGATCTCGCCGTCGGCCTCCAGCGCTATGGAGACGCAGTAGAAGGGGAACCCGTGAGCGTAGTTCACGGTGCCGTCGAGCGGGTCGACGATCCACCGCATCCGCCCGCTGCCCTCCTGGCCCATCTCCTCGCCCATGACGACGTGGTCGGGGAACTCGGCGGCGACCACCTGTCGGATGCGCTCCTCGCACAGCTTGTCCACTCGCGTCACGAGGTCGATGTCGGTGGACTTGGTGCTCACGCCCAGGTCGGTGCCGCGCGCGGCGAGCTGTATCGCCGCCGCCTCCCGCGCCGCCCTGATCGCGGTGCGGAGGTAGGCCTCAGTGTCCGGAGCCATGTCCCACTCCCACCAGCTCGCGCTCGTTCACGGGCGCGGCCACCCGCTCGACCGCTGTGCCCGCGGGCTCCTCCGCGGCCTGGGGCGGCGCGAAGCCGCGGCCCGGGCCCATCGAGAGGATCAGGCGGGCGTGCCTGTCGTAGGTGAAGAAGTTGTAGGCCCAGCTGACGAACGTCGAGAGGCGGTTGCGGAAGCCGGGCAGGTAGACGAGGTGGAGGAAGAGCCAGCCCAGCCAGCCCACGAAGCCGCGGAGCCTGAGCCCCAGCAGGAGAGGGGACAGCTCGGCGATGCCGGCGCTGCGGCCGATGATCGCCATGTTGCCGAGGTCGCGGTACGCGAACGGCTCGGCCTGACGGCCCTGCAGGCGCCGCACTATCGCGCGCGCCGCGTGCTTGCCCCCCTGTATCGCCACCTGAGCCACCTGGGGCAAGAGCTTACCCGAGGCGTCCTTGGCGGCCGCCAGGTCGCCCACGACGAACACCTCGGGGTGGCCTGGCAGGCTCAGGTCCGGCTCCACCGGCACGCGGAAGCCGCGCTCCAGGCTCACGCCCAGTCCCTCGCCGATGGGGTCGCCCCTCACGCCCGCGGCCCAGATGACCGTCTGGCAGGGGATGAACTCGCCGGACTTGAGCGTCACGCCCTCGGCGTCCACCTTCACCACGGCCGTGCGCAGGCGCACGTCCACGCCGCGGCGCCTGAGCACGCGCTCGGCGTAGCGGCGGCTGCTCTCGCCGAAGGTCGGCAGCACCTCGGGGCCCATCTCGACGAGCACCACGCGGGCCACGCGCAGGTCGAGCTCGGGGTACTCGGGCGGCAGGACGCGGTCGAAGAGCTCCGTCAGGGCGCCGGCCATCTCCACGCCCGTCGGTCCGGCCCCCACGATCACGAAGGTCAGGGCGCCGGCGTCGACCTGGCTCTCGTCGACGGCCGCGCTCTCCAGGCGCGAGAGGACGTGGCCGCGCAGCTTGACGGCCTTGTCCAGGTCCTTGATGACGAAGGCGTGCTCCCGCACCCCGGGCGTGCCGAAGTCGTTGTAGACCGCCCCGTTGGCCAGGACGAGGTAGTCGTAGTCGAGCCGCTCGCCGCCCTCCAGCTCCACCTGCCTCTCGGCCTCGTGGACGCGCGTCACGCGGCCCATCCGGAAGCGGAGGTTGCCCTGGCGCTTGAACACGCTGCGCACCTGGTGGGCGACGTCGCTGGCGTCCAGCGCGGCCGTTGCCACCTGGTAGAGGAGCGGCTGGAACGTGTGGTAGTTGTGCGCGTCGATGAGCAGCACGTCGACTGGGGCGTGCCGCAGCGACTTGGCGGCGTAGAGCCCGCCGAAGCCAGCTCCGACGATGATCACCCGTGGCCTTGCGTGTGCCTGCATCCGCGCTCCTCACCCCGCCGGGAATGCCCTGGCGGCGGGACCTTTGTCCCTCGTGAAAGATAGCACAAGCTCGTGAGAACCCCGCCGCCGGGGCGACACGGGTGCGGGCGCCGCCCTGGCGCGTGAGGCGCGGTGGCGGGCGGGAACCTCCGGTGGGGCCGGTACGCCTTCGGCCCGGTCCCTGGTCGGCGCGGTGCTACCGGGCCATCTCGAGCGCTATGCGGCGGCCCGTGGGCGTGTCGGCGATGCCGCCCTCGCCCGTCTCGCGCAGCTCCGGCGGCAGCATGCGCCCGACCGAGGCCATGGCCAGCACCACCTCGTCCGGCGGGATGACCGACTCCACGCCGGCCAGCGCCAGCTGCGCCGCGGCCACGGCGTGGACGGCGTAGAAGGCGTTGCGGGACACGCACGGCACCTCGACGTAGCCGCCCACCGGGTCGCACACCAGGCCGATCGTGTTCATCAGCGCCATGGCGGCGGCGTGCACGCAAGCGCGGGCGCCGCCGCCCAGCAGCTCGGTGACGGCCGCGGCGGCCATGGCGGCGCTGGAGCCTATCTCCGCCTGGCAGCCGCCGGTCGAGCCGGCGATGAACATCTGCTTGCCGATCACCTCGGCGATGCCGGCGGCGAGCACGAGCGGCATGACCAGCTCCTCGTCGCGCTTGCCCAGGTGATCGGCCACGCCGAGCAGCGCGCCCGGGACCGTGCCGGCGCTGCCGGCGGTGGGCGCCGCCACTATGCGGCCCATGCGGGCGTTCTCCTCGTTGACGGCCATGGCGTAGGCCTGCACGCGCTTGAGGAGCGGCGCGCCGAGGACGTCGGGCGCCTCGTTCAGCTGGTTGGCGTTCCAACCCACCATGCCGGTGCGGCTGGGCTCGCGGGAGGCCAGGCCCCGCCTTATGGTGTCGCGCATCTCGCCTATGCGGGAGAGCATGACGGCCTTGAGGCTCTCGGCGGCGGCCTCGTCGGCGCCGACCTCGTGTTCCAGCACCAGCTCGGACGCCCTGCCCGGTGCGTTGGCGAGGTCCTCGAGCGTCACCGCGCGGCCCCCTGGGTAGCGGCTGCCGGTTGCTCGTGCGGCCCCTGCATCACCTCGGGCAGGGCGCGCAGCCACGACACGTAAGGCAGGCGGCTCAGGTAGTCGAGGGCGTACTGCTCCAAGGGCCTGTCGATCTCCACGGACATGAGGGCGTTGCCGCCCCTGCGCTCGCGGGCCGAGAAGATCGAGCCGATGTTGCCGCCGTCGTCGGCCACCACGCCGGCCACGCGCGCGATGACGCCCGGCCGGTCCTGGTGCAGGACGAGCAGCGTGTAGTAGGAGCCGGAGAAGCGCGTCTCCAGGCCGTTGACGCGTGCTACCTGCACGAGGCCGCCGCCGAGGCTGGACCCGCGCAGGCTGAGCTTCTCGCCTTCGGCCTCCGCCTCGATGAGCACGGTGTTGGGGTGCACGTCGCCGAGGTCGGCGGTGGCGAACTCGTACTCGAGCCCCACCTCCTCGGCCCAGGCGAAGGCGTCGCGGATGCGCGGGTCGTCGGGGAAGGCGCCGCACAGGCCGGCCACGAGCGCGAGCTCGGTGCCGTGGCCGCGCGCCGTCTTGGCGAAGGAGCCGTGGAGCACGAAGCGCGCGCGGCGCGGCGCGGCCAGCAGGCAGTGCCTGGCGAGCAGGGCTATGCGGCAGGCGCCCGCGGTGTGGGAGCTGGAGGGGCCGACCATCACGGGGCCGATCTGGTCGAGGAGGGGCACCCGTCGAGTCTAGCGCCGGAGGGCGCCTACGCCCGTCCGTCCAGCACGCGCGCGGCGCCAACGGCGAGCGGCCCGCTCTCTAGAGCGGGCCGCCGACCGGAGTGCCGGGTCGTTACTTGCGGACGCGGTCCTTGAGGCCCTTGCCGGGCTTGAAGGCCGGGTACTTGCTGGCCGGGATCTTGATCTTCTGCGTCGTGCCCGGCCGCACGCCGGTGCGCGCCTTGCGGGAGCGGACCTCGAAGGTGCCGAAGCCGGTCAGCTGGACCTTCGAGCCCGAGTCGAGGGCCTTGCTGATCTGGTCCAGCATGGCGTCCATGATGTCCTTGACGTCCTTCTTCTTGAGGCCCTTGGACTCCGCCACCTTGGAGACAAGGTCGGCCTTGGATACGGTCTTGGCCTTCGCCATCGGCATCCTCCTCGTTTTCGAAGATCAGCTAGCGGCACTGTAGCAGAGGGGATGGGGGGTGGCAAGTGAAGAATCGCAGTCTCAGACGGCCTTCTGCCCTCGATCCGGAAGCAGTTCGGCTATCCGGCGAGCGGTCTCGGAGGTCAGCGCGCGGACCGCCTCGCGGCCCTTCCCCTCCGGCTTGATCGGCTCACCGAACGTCACGTGGAACCGCTTGCCCTCGAGCCACACGGCGGCCGGCACCACGGGCGCCCCGCTCGACTGGGCGATGAAGGCCGCGCCGTCGAGCGCCGCGGCGTCGCCAGCGTTGCGCGTGCCCTGGATGAATATCCCCACGGCCCTGCCGGCGTTCAGGCGCCTGATGGCCTCCTTGACCGCGCCCACGTCGCTGCGGCTCCGGTCCACCGGGAACGCCCCGAGGCCCCGCATGAAGGCGGCCGAGAGCTCGCTGCCGAAGAGCTCGACCTTGGCCATGAAGTCGAGCGGGCGCCCGCTGGCCACCGCCACCACCGGCGGGTCCCAGGCGCTGAAGTGGTTGCAGGCCACAACCACCGGCCCCTCGCGCGGCACGTTCTCCACGCCCGTCACGCGCAGGCCGCGGAAGACGCGGGCGTACACGCCGAACAGGAACAAGGCCAGCCCCTGGAAGTAGCGGGGCGAGAAGATGCGCTCCAGCAACGTCACCGACGCCATGCTAATAGCTCTTCAGCCCGGCTCGGCGGCGGTGTCTGGCGTCGCGGGACGGCGCCTGGCCGTGGCCGTCACCTCGGCCGCCACCGCCGCGCCAAGCAGGACGGTGAGCAGGGCCATGTAGAGCCACAGCAGCACCGCCAGCAGGCCCGTGATGAAGCCGTAGACCACGTTGAACCGCTCGGGCGTGAAGGTGAGCAGCAGGGCGGTCCGCACCACGAAGATGCCCACGGCGCCCGTCACGCCGCCGGCCAGTGCCCCCAGCCAGGTGCTGCCGCGCCGGGGCAGGTACCTGAACGCCAGCGTGAGCCCCGCCGTGGCGGCGACGAGCCGCAGCACGCCGGCGTCGAGGAGGGGCAGGAACGGCTCCTGGCCTGGATCGGCGCCGAGCCAGGCGCCCACGCGGGTCGCCAGCTCGCGCACGGCGCCGAGCGCCACCCCGCCCACGATCTCCACGGCCACGACCAGCGCCACGCAGGCGACGAGCAGGAAGGACACCAGTCGCTTGCGCCAGAAGCCGCGGCGCTCGCTGACGCCGAACACCAGCTCAAGGGCGTGCTGCAGCGACATGAAGAAGTTGGAGCTGGCCCACACGAGCACGACTATCGACACGGCCGAGCCGATGAGCGCGCCGCGCCCCAGGTCGCCCACGACGATGTCGAAGCTGCTCGCCACCAGCGCTTCGGCGTCCACCTGGATGGGCAGCGCCTGGGCCAGCAGGTTGACCAGCGCCTCGCGGTACTGGGCCAACAGCTCGGGCCGGCGCCGCAGCACGAGCGCCAGCCAGCCGGCCAGGAGGAGCAGCAGGGGGCCGAGCGAGAAGGCGCCGTAGTAGGCCAGGGAGGCGGCGAGGAGCTGGAGCCGCGACTCCTCGTAGCGGGCGTAGAGGCGCTTGAGGAAGCCCCAGACGGCGCCGAGCCGTCCCCCGCGCCACGCGGCGGGGCGGCTCACGGCGTCAGCGGGCCGTGGCCCTGCGCCGGTCGACGAGGAGCGCCACCAGGACGCCGGCGACGCCCACCAGCAGGTGCAGGAGCACCCAGGTGCTCTCGCCGACCGACCAGGGCAGGGCGACCTCGAAGAGCGACTGGCCAGAGAGGCGCCAGGCGATGAAGGCCGGCGCGACCAACAGGATGGGGGACACGGCCAAGGCCGGCAGGCGCCACGAGTACTCCAGGCCGAGCATGGCCAGCAGGTTGCCGGACAGGACGATGGGCAGCATGACCAGCCAGTCGCCGGCGCCCTGCACGAGCCCGAGCGGCGGCGCTATGAGCGCCGTGAGGTAGGCGGCGGGAATCCCGGCCCCCGCGAACGCCAGGTAGGCGAGTAGCGCCACGCCCGCGCTGCGGTAGACGGACGGGATGGGCGCCACGGCCACGACCACGGCCGCCAGGAAGAGGAACAAGCCGATGAAGAGGCGCTGGGGCATGGGGGCCGTGCGTATCACGTCGCCCACCCTCCTACCACGCCGCTGGCCATGGCGCCATCGTAACTACGCGACGCGGGCGGCGCGGCCCTTTGGCCGGCGGTCGGCGGCCTCGACGCGGGCCCTGATCTCGGGCACGTGGAGCAGGAACCTGCCGGTGGAGCTGGCCTCGTTGGCCGCCACGTCCTCCGGCGTGCCCTCGGCGACGATCTGCCCGCCGCGGGCGCCGCCGTCCGGGCCCAGGTCGATGATCCAGTCGGCGGTCTTGATGACGTCGATGTTGTGCTCGATGACGACGAGGGTGTTGCCGCCGTCGACCAACCGGTGGAGCACGTCGAGGAGCTTGCGCGTGTCCTCGAAGTGCAGGCCCGTGGTGGGCTCGTCGAGGATGTAGACGGTCTGGCCCGTGCTGCGGCGGCCCAGCTCGGCGGCCAGCTTCACGCGCTGCGCCTCGCCGCCCGACAGGGTGGGGGAGGGCTGGCCGATGCCGATGTAGCCGAGGCCCACGTCCTGCATGAGCTTCAGCTTGCGGGCGATGGCCGGGATGTTCTCGAAGAACTCGAGGCCCTCGTCCACGGTCATGTTGAGGACGTCGGCGATGGACTTGCCGCGGATCTTCACCTCGAGGGTCTCGCGGTTGTACCTGGCGCCCTTGCACACCTCGCACGGCACGTAGATGTCGGGCAGGAAGTACATCTCCACCTTCACCGTGCCGTCGCCCTTGCAGGCCTCGCAGCGCCCGCCCTTGACGTTGAAGGAGAAGCGGCCGGCCTTGTAGCCGCGCTTGCGGGCCTCGGGCGCGCGGGTGAAGAGGTCGCGTATCTCGGTGAAGATGCCCGTGTAGGTGGCGGGGTTCGAGCGCGGCGTGCGCCCGATGGGGCTCTGGTCGATCTCGATGACCTTGTCGACGTGCTCGATGCCGGTGATGCGACGGTGCGCGCCCGGTGTGGTCTTGGCGCGGTGCAGCGCCTTGGCCAGCGCCGACCTGAGGATCGAGTGGACGAGCGTCGACTTGCCCGAGCCCGAAGCGCCGGTCACGCAGGTGAGCGTGCCCAGCGGGATGGCGACGTCGATGTCCTTGAGGTTGTGCTCGCGGGCGCCCTCGATGACGAGCCGCTTGCCGTTGCCCTCGCGGCGCGTCTCCGGCACGGCGATCTTCTTGTCCCCGCGCAGGTAGGCGGCCGTGAGGGAGCCATCGTGCCGCATCAGCTCCTCAGGCGAGCCCTGCGCGATCACGCGGCCGCCGTGCACGCCGGCGCCGGGGCCCAGGTCGACGACGTAGTCGGCCGCCCGCATCGTCACCTCGTCGTGCTCGACGACGATGAGCGTGTTGCCCAGGTCGCGCAGCGACAGCAGGGTGCGGAGCAGGCGCTCGTTGTCGCGCGGGTGCAGGCCGATGGACGGCTCGTCCAGCACGTAGAGCACGCCGGTGAGCCCGCTGCCGACCTGCGTGGCCAGGCGTATGCGTTGCGCCTCCCCGCCGGAGAGCGTGTTGGCGCTGCGGTCGAGGGACAGGTAGTCGAGGCCCACGTCCTCCAGGAAGCCGAGGCGGGAGGTTATCTCGCGCAGGATCGGCTGCGCGACCTGGCCGGCGGCGCCCTCCAGCTGCAGGCTGGAGAAGAACGAGCGGCCCTCGAGCACGGTGAGCGAGCTGAGCTCGGCGATGTTGCGGCCCGCGACGGTCACCGCCAGCACCTCGGGCTTGTAGCGGCTGCCCTGGCAGGCCGGGCAGGGCACCAGCGACATGAACTCCTCGAGGCGCTCGCGCGCGAAGTCGCTGTTGGCCTCCTTGAGCCGCCGCTCGAGGTTCGGGATGACGCCCTCGAAGTCGGCCTTGAAGCGCATGGTCTCGCGGCCGCCGCGGGTGTAGACGACCTCGATGGGCTTCTCGGTGCCGTAGAGGATGGTGCGCCTGGCCTCCTCGGGCAGGTCCTTCCAGGGCGCCTGGAGGTCGAAGCCCATGTGCTCGGCCAGGGCGCGCAGGCGGTCCCAGTAGAAGACCTTGCCGCCCTCGGCGCGGCTGCCCGTCCAGGGCGCGATGGCGCCGCGAGAGACGGAGAGCGTGTCGTCGGGGACGATCAGGTCGGGGTCGAACTGCTGCAGGAAGCCGAGGCCGGAGCAGTTGGTGCAGGCGCCGTAGGGCGAGTTGAACGAGAAGGTGCGCGGCTCGAGCTCCTCGAGGAAGGTGCCGTGCTCGGGGCAGGCGAACTTCTCGCTGAACAGCTCGTCCACGCCCGAGTCGGGCAGCAGCACGCGCAGCAGGCCCTCGCCCTTGCCCAGGGCCAGCTCCACCGACTCGGCCAGGCGCGACCTGTCCTCCTCGGCGATCTTCACGCGGTCGATGACGACCTCGATGTCGTGCTTCTCGAAGCGCTCGAGGTCGGCCTCCATGGCCTGGTCGAGGGTCTGCACCTCGCCGTCGACGCGGACGCGGGTGTAGCCCTCCTTCTTGAGCTCGGCGAAGAGCTTCCTGTACTCGCCCTTGCGGCCGCGCACGACCGGGGCCAGCACGTAGGCGCGCTCGCCTTCGAAGCGCTTCACGAGCCTCTCGACGATCTCCGAGGCCGACTGGCGCGTGATCTCGCGTCCGCAGACGGGGCAGTGCGGCACCCCGACGCGCGCGAACAGCAGGCGCAGGTAGTCGTGGATCTCGGTGACCGTGCCCACGGTGGACCGCGGGTTGTGGCTCGTCGTCTTCTGGTCTATCGAGATGGCGGGGGACAGGCCCTCTATGGCGTCGACGTCGGGCTTGTCCATGATGCCCAGGAACTGCCGGGCGTAAGCCGAGAGGCTCTCGACGTAGCGCCTCTGGCCCTCGGCGTAGATGGTGTCGAAGGCGAGCGTGGACTTGCCGGAGCCCGAAACGCCCGTGAACACTATGAACTTGTTGCGAGGGAGCGTGATGTTGACGTTCTTCAGGTTGTGCTCGCGCGCCCCGCGAACGATCAGGTCTTGCAACGCTCCTCCTAGCGGCCCCGAGGGACCGGTTCGAGCAGGACGGATGAGTCTGGGGCGACCGCGGCGTGGCCAGCGGCGTCCGTGCGCCACCTTCGCGCCGGACCTGCCGGGCGCTACCGAGGCAACGTGACACTGTACCAGAGCAGGCCGAGGCGCTGGTAGATTGGCCTTACGCCCAGGTCAGTCTGGGGCCGGCGCCTGAGCGCCGTCATGCGAAGCGGAGGGCCGTATGTACACCGCCACCCCCCACCACGACCCGGCCGCCCAGCCGGTCGACAACGAGCGCACGCTGGGGCTCTTCGGGCTCATCTTCGGCGTGCTGGGCAGCGGCGCCGTCTTCTTCTTCTGGACGATCGGCCGCGTGCTGCTGCACACCGGCAACGGCGGGCTCATCAACTCGCTGCGCCTCGAAGGCCTGTGGCTGCACCTCTACAACTCGTACGTCTTCGTGATGCTCGCCTGCTTCGCCCTGGCGGGGCTCCTCTACTTCGGGCTCAAGAAGTACAAGGAGGCCGCCGGCGTGGCGGCGCTGCCCGTGGTCGGCGCGGTGCTCTACTACCTCGCGTTGGTCGCGCTGCGGTGAGGCGGGGCGCGTGAAGCTCACCTACCTCGGCCACTCGGCCGTGCTCGTCGAGACCAGCGGCGGGAACGTCCTCATCGACCCGTTCCTCACCGGCAACCCGCGCGCTCCCGTGAGCGCCGGCGAGGTCTCCGCCGACCTGATCGTCCTCACGCACGCCCACGGCGACCACTGGGGGGACACCGAGGCGATAGCCAAGCGCACCGGCGCCACGGTCGTCGGCAGCGCGGAGCTGGCCGGTCACGCCGCGGGCCTCGGCCTCAAGGCCCACGGCATGAACGTCGGGGGCAAGTTCGCCTTCCCGCAGTGCACGGTGCGCTACACGATGGCGTTCCACTCGAACTCGCTGCCCGACGGCACCTACGCGGGCATGCCCATGGGCGTGGTGCTGGAGGCCGACGGGGTGCGGGTCTACCACGCCGGCGACACCGCGTACTTCTCCGACATGGCGCGCATCGGCGAGCTGGGCATCGACCTGGCGCTGCTGCCCATCGGCGACAACTACACGATGGGGCCGGAGGACGCGGTCGACGCCGTGAAGGCGCTGAGGCCCAAGGTCGTCGTGCCCATCCACTACAAGACGTTCCCCGTCCTGCTGCAGGACGCGAGCGGCTTCGCCGAGGGCGTGAGGGCCCAGACGAGCGCCTCCTGCCTCCTACTCGAGCCAGGCGAGAGCACCGAAGTGCGTCGCTGACAGGTCTGGGCAAGAGTGGCCGAACCGTCCGTGAGATCCGCCAGGCCGTAATAGACTAGCCGGAGCGTCCTAGAGGGTGCGCCGCTGGGCGCCGCCGGGACAGGGGCGGCGCTGGCGGATGGCGGGAGGGCCATTGCGTTCGGGTTCTGAGGCGCCGGCACCGGTGCCGGCGGGCTACACCACCCTGCACAAGCTGGGATCGGGTCAGACCTCGCACGTCTACCTGGCCAAGCACCGCGTCTTCGGTGACGTGGCGCTGAAGCTGCCGCGCGCCGAGATCCACAAGGAGCCGGTGCTGCGGCGGATGTTCGAGAACGAGGTCTCGATAACCGTCAAGCTGGCCCACCCCATGATCGTGTCGGCCTACGACGGCTACCCGACCGGCGAGGGCGCCTTCCTGGCCCTCGAGTACTGCGAGGGCGGCACCCTTGACCTCCTGCTGCTGGAGAAGGGCAAGCTGCCGCTCGACCAGGCTTACCGGCTCGTGCTCGACGTGGCCCAAGGCCTGGCGCACACGCACGAGCGCTCCGTCCTCCACCGCGACGTCAAGCCCGCCAACGTGTTCCTCACTCGCGAGGGCCGGGCCAAGCTCGGCGACTTCGGCACCGGCGTGTTCATGGGCGACGAGAGCGAGGAGCGGGTCGGCACGGCGTTCTACATGGCGCCCGAGGTGTTCGAGGGCAAGGCGGCCGGGGTGCGGTCCGACATCTACTCGCTCGGCGTCCTGGCCTACGAGGTGGTCGCCGGGCAGCGCCCGTTCATAGCCGACAGCTACGAGGCCCTGATGATCGCGCACCACACGGGCGTGCCCAAGGACCTCATGTCGTTCCGTCCGGACCTCGACCCGCGCATCAAGCGGATCGTCGCGAAGGCCATGTCCCGCGACCCCGACAAGCGCTTCGCCACGGCCAAGGAGTTCGTGCAGGCCTGGGCCGGGGTGGTGGGGCTGCCCATCGAGGTGCGCGACACCTCGGAGCAGCCGGTCACCGGCCGCGCCAGCCGGGCGCTGCGCGACCCAGGGGCCACGGCCGACACGCGCGCCACAGGGCGCGGCTCGCGGCGGTCGAGCGAGCGGGCGCCGGCGAAGGAGCCCCCGCGGCGCGGCGGGCTCTTCGGCTGGCTCAGGCGGAACCGCCGCTGACGGCGGCGCGCGCTAAGCTGCCCGCGGCCTACCTTCCCTAGCGAACCGCTCGGGATTCAAGACCGGCTATACTCAAATCGGAACGAGTCCTAGTTTCGGCCGCGAGGCCGTGGACCGACGTGAAACCCCCTGGCGAGGTGCAGTTGTGAACGACAAGACTCTGGAGATCCGCGACCTTCGCGCCCGCATCGTCGGCGGCGAGGAGATCCTGAAGGGCGTGGACCTCGTGGTCCCGCGCGGCGAAGTGCATGCGCTGATGGGCCCCAACGGCTCGGGCAAGTCGACGCTCGCGAAGATCATCGCCGGCGACCCGCAGTACGAGGTCACCGGCGGCGACATCGTCCTCGAGGGCGAGTCCATCCTCGAGATGGAGCCCGACGAGCGCGCCCGCGCCGGCCTCTACCTGGCCTTCCAGTACCCGGTGGAGGTGCCTGGCGTCTCGATCGCCAACTTCCTGCGCCTCGCCCTCAACGCCCGCCGCCCCGAGGGCGACGAGATCGGCGTCATGGAGTTCTACGGCAAGCTCCAGAAGGCCGTGAAGGAGCTCAACTGGGACGAGTCGATCCTCGAGCGCAACCTGCACGAGGGCTTCTCCGGCGGCGAGAAGAAGCGCTCCGAGATCCTCCAGCTGCTGGTCCTGGAGCCCCGCTACGCCATCCTCGACGAGACCGACTCCGGCCTCGACGTCGACGCGCTCAAGGTCGTCTCCCAGGGCGTGAACGCCGCCCGCGGCCCGAACTTCGGCGCCCTGGTGATCACGCACTACCAGCGCCTGCTCAACTACATCGTGCCCGACAAGGTGCACGTGATGGTCGACGGCCGCGTCATCACCACGGGCCCCAAGGAGCTCGCCATGGAGCTCGACCAGAAGGGCTACGAGTGGGTGCGCGAGACGTACCTGCCGGCGGCCGCCCAGTGACGAGAGCCTTCACCGCGCCCGCGAGGCGCGCGAGCCCTGGAGGGCAGCATGACTGAGCTCAACTCCCTGCACCCCGACGCAGCCAAGCTCGAGGGGATGCAGCACACCAAGCAGTACGACTTCCGCCTGCCCGAGGACTACTACTACAAGTCGGGCAAGGGCCTCACCAAGGAGGTCGTCGAGAAGATCAGCTACCTGAAGGGCGAGCCGGACTGGATGCTCAAGTTCCGTCTGCGCGCCCTGGAGATCGCCGAGAAGAAGGGCCGCCCGAAGTGGGGCCCCGACCTCAGCGGCCTGAACTTCGACGACATCTACTTCTACGTCCGCCCCAACGAGCGTCAGGGGACCGTGGACTCGTGGGACGAGATCCCCGAGGCCGTCAGGCGCACCTACGAGCGCCTGGGCGTGCCCGAGGCCGAGAGGCGCGTGCTGGCCGGCGTCGGCGCCCAGTACGAGTCCGAGATGGTCTACCACAAGCTCAAGGAGGAGTGGGAGAAGCTCGGCGTCATCTTCCTCGACACCGACACGGGCCTGAAGCAGTACCCGGAGCTCTTCAAGGAGTACTTCGCCACCGTCGTGCCGCCGGAGGACAACTACTTCGCGGCCGTCAACTCGGCCGTGTGGTCGGGCGGCTCCTTCGTGTACGTGCCCGAGGGCGTCGAGGTGCCGGTGCCGCTGCAGGCCTACTTCCTGCTCAACGCGCAGAACATCGGCCAGTTCGAGCGCACGCTGATCATCGGCGCGCCCGGCTCGAAGTTCCACTACATCGAGGGCTGCACCGCGCCCGCCTACACGACGAACTCGTTCCACTCGGGCGTCATCGAGATCATCGCGCAGGAGGGCTCCAACGTCCGCTACTCGACGATCCAGAACTGGTCGCACAACGTCTACAACCTGGTGACGCAGCGGGCCATGGTCTACAAGGACGCCTCGATGGGCTGGCTCGACGGCAACCTCGGGTCGAAGGTCACGATGAAGTACCCGAGCTGCTACCTGATGGAGGAGGGCGCGCACGGCGAGGTCCTCTCCATCGCCTTCGCCACCGACGGCCAGCACCAGGACGCCGGCTCGAAGATGATCCACGCGGCGCCGCACACCACCTCCTCGGTGGTCAGCAAGTCGATCTCGAAGGGCTCGGGCAGGGCCAGCTACCGCGGCCTGGTGCAGATCCACGAAGGCGCCGAGTACGCCCGTTCGAACGTGGAGTGCGACGCGCTGCTCCTCGACGAGCAGGCCCGCACCGACACCTACCCGTACATCGAGATCAACGAGAAGACCGCGCACGTCGGCCACGAGGCCACGGTCTCCAAGCTCGACGACGAGCAGATCTTCTACCTGATGAGCCGCGGCCTCAAGGAGGACGAGTCCATGGCGCTCATCGTGCGCGGGTTCCTCGACCCGGTCGCCAAGGAGCTGCCGCTCGAGTACGCCGTGGAGCTGAACCGCCTCATCGAGCTCGAGATGGAAGGGAGCGTCGGCTGAGGTGGCGCAGATGACCGACAACGCCGCCGTCACGGCGCAGGCCGTCGACGAGCTGGCCGCCTCCCGCGGCGAGCCCGCCTGGCTGGCCGAGGAGCGCCGCGCCGCTCTGCGCACCTTCGAGGCCAAGCCGTGGCCCGGCCCGCGCGACGAGCTGTGGCGCTACACGCAGCTCGAGAGGTTCTCGGTGGCGGGGCTCGACCTCGTGCCGGGCCCGCGGACCGACGAGGTCTCCGAGCGCATAGAGCGGCGCATCCGCGACTCCGACGCCGAGGGGGTGCTGGTCGTCAAGAACGGCCGGTCCGTGAGGCGCGAGGCGCGGATCAGGGAGGCCGGGGTCATCTTCACGGACCTCGAGACCGCCCTGCGCGAGCACGGCGACCTGGTGCGCCAGCACCTCTACACCGCCGTCAACGCGCCCATGACCAAGTACACGGCGCTCAACTCGGCGCTCTGGACCGGCGGCACGTTCGTCTACGTGCCCAAGGGCGTCGAGGTGGAGCTGCCTCTCGGCACCTTCACGACCGCCGACCGCGGCGGCCTGGGCGCGGGGCGCACGCTCATCGTCGTCGACGTCAACGCCAAGGCCACGTTCATCGACGAGTTCACCTCCGACGCGCTGCCGGGCCGGCTGTTCCACAGCCACGCCACCGAGATCGTCCTCAAGGACGGGGCCAAGCTCCGGTACGTGAGCCTGCAGAACTGGAGCCGCGAGGTCGCGCACGTGCACAAGCAGCGCGCCTTCGTGGGCCGTGACGCCCGCCTGGAGTCGCTCACCGTGAGCCTGGGCGGCGACGCCGCGCGCGTCGAGATCGAGTCGGAGCTGGGCGGCATGGGCGCCGAGAGCGAGATGCTCGGCCTCTACTTCGCGGACGAGGGCCAGCACTTCAACCAGTACACGGTGCAGCACCACTCGGCCCCGCGCGCCTTCTCCGACGTGCTCTTCAAGGGCGCGGTGCGCGATGCCAGCACGGCCGTCTACTCGGGGATCATCATCGTCGACCCGGGCGCCCAGAAGACCGACGCCTACCAGACGAACCGCAACCTGCTCCTCGACCGCGAGTCCGAGGCCGTGTCGATCCCGCAGCTCGAGATCGCCGCCAACGACGTCAAGTGCTCGCACGGCTCCACCACTGGCCCCGTGCCCGACGACCAGCGCTTCTACCTCATGAGCCGCGGCCTGCGGCCCGAGGTGGCCGAGCACGTGCTGGTGACAGGCTTCCTGCACGAGGTGATGAGCCGCGTCACCCTCCCCAAGGTCGCCGAGTACGTCGAGCGCGTCGTGCAGGCGAAGCTGGGCGTGCCAGGGGTCAAAGAGAAGCTGTGAGCCACGCCGTCCCGCTCGCCCGCCGGTGCCCGCCGGCGGGCGAGCCGGTCCGTGACGCGAGGCGCGCGTGAGCGACGCCGGCCAGGTCATAGGGACGGCTGTGGAGGGCGGCGCCGCGGGCGAGGAGCTCTTCGACCTCGGTCCCGCCGAGTCGTTCGCCGACGAGAGCATCACCCAGGTCGTCGTCGCCGGGCGCGAGCTGGTGCTCGTCCGCCACGAGGGCGCCTTCTACGCGCTGCCTGACCAGTGCACCCACCAGCGCTACCCGCTCCACGACGGTGAGCTGGAGGACGGCAAGATCAGGTGCGTCCACCACGGCGCCACCTTCGACCTGCAGACGGGCCGCGCCACGCTGCCTGCCGTGAAGAAGATCCAGCTCTTCCAGGCCTTCGAGCGCGAGGGGCGCGTCTTCGTCAGCTTGCAGGAGAGGTAGGTAGGGGCCCTAAGTGGCGGGGGCCGGCCCTCTCCGCTGTTCGTGAAAGGTCGACGAGGCCACTCTTAGGCGGCGAGCCAAGCACACTACATGCCCGTAGGGCGTTGGCGTGAAGGCGGGGAGCCCACATTCCGTATTCCGGAACGTGGAATACTCTAGTCATGACCCTGCAACCTAGGGACGTCGTGATCGCCCTCAAGATCGTCGTATGGGAGGAGGGCCCCTGGACCTACGAATCGTTGGCAGACTCGTTATCTATCGCGGTCTCCAGGGTGCACGCCGGCGTGAAACGTCTTGAGGCTGCACGTCTCGTAGACCCGTTGTCGCGTCTGGCCCGCAGGTACGAGCTGCTCGAGTTCCTTACGCATGGTGTCCGGTACGCCTTCTACCCAGAACTGACGGCGGTCGTGCGAGGAGTCCCCACGGCGATAAGCGCCCCTCCGTTGGACTCAGCACTTCGTAGCTCGGACATTGACTATGTCTGGCCCGATCCAGAAGGCACAGTTAGAGGCCAGGGCATAAAGCCGTTGGACGCCAGCGTTGTCAAGTCGGTGAGAAGGGACTCGCGTTTCTATGCTCTTCTCGCCCTGGTTGACGCGATAAGAGTAGGTCAACCGCGCGAAAGGACCCTCGCTTCATCGATGCTTCGTGAACTCGTCCTTGGCAGATACTCTGGAGCGCGGCGAAGTTGAGACTCACGGACGTCGCAGAGGTAGCTCGAAGGCTCCGCGACCTGGATATCGAAGGTGTCTTCGTTGGGGGCGCGACTGTTGCTGCGCTCGTGACGGATCCAGCGTCAGTACCTCCTCGCTACACGGAAGACGTAGATGTCGTCGTACCAGCTGACAGCCGTCTCAAGTATGAACAAGTCGAAGAGCGGCTCCGTGCCGCTGGCTACGCACAGCCGATGGGAGAGCATCCGATCTGCCGATGGATGATCGGCGGGATCCTCGTAGACCTTATGCCGCTATTACCCGAGATCCTTGGGTTCGGCAACCGTTGGTATATCTCCGCTTTGAGCTCGGCAAGGGTCTTCAGGGTGGACCACACCCAGTTTCGTCTAGATAGATGCGCCTCACCTGTTGGCGACGAAGCTCGAAGCGCACTTCTCACGGGGTGTGGAAGATCCGATGATGAGCCGGGATCTGACGGACATACTTGTGATAATCGATGGAAGACCAGAACTGTCGCAGGAACTCGCAGAGGCTCCAGGCGCACTCAGGTCGTACATCGCCAGCGGAGTTCAGAAGTTGCTGGACCAAGACTTGGAGGGGTTGATTCCGGGACGCTTGCCTGCGGACTCCGTCAGCCAGGCCCGCGCGCCGGTGATACCTCAGCGAGTGCTGGAGATCGCTCAGCTCGACGGTTAAGGGTCTACAGGTTCGCCTTGAATCGCCCTGCGAAGCTTGCGCGTACCTTCCTGCTGGAACCCAAGAGTCTCGGACAAGGCGCGGGCGTGCCCGGGAACTAGTTCAAGACCGTCTCAGTAGTCTGGCGCCCTCATCAGCGCAGATCACGCGACTCGGCGTAGGTTCGACAGCCTAGTCGCTTAGCCGCTTCTCACCCCACCGAACGCCGCGAAGCAGGCGTTGGCGTGGAGCACCTCGACCTCCAGGCCGTTCCGGCGCATCAGGTCGAGCTGGTAGAGGAGGGGACGGGGCGTGTCCTCACGGGCCACGTAGGCGAAGACCTTCTCGCGGTACTCGCCGCCGCCAATGCCGGCCAGGTACTCGCCGTAGCGCTCCCATTGCAGCCTTTGCACCTCGGGCAGGCTCGCCTCGACGAGGTCGTAGACCCACAGTGAGCCCCCGGGGGCGAGGCTCGCGCAGAGCCGCCCGTAGACCCGCTCCCAGTCCGCGTCCTCGCGCAGGTGGTGCAGCACGGCGGCCGCGACGATCACGTCGAACCCGCCTTCCGGCAGCTCCAGCTCGTTCACGTCGGCCTGCAACGTGGTGACCGTGCCCGCCCCCGCCGCCGCCACGCGCTCGTGGGCGCGGGCGAGCATGTTCGCGCTCAGGTCGACGAGCGTCACGTCCAAGCCCGGCAGCCGGCGGAGCAGCATCAGCGTGTAGTTGCCGGCGCCGCAGCCCACGTCCAGCAGCCTCCTGGCGCCCGGCGTGACGCGCGCGGCCGCCGCAGCCACGAGGTCCATCGCCAGCGCGCCGTCCACGGCGCTGGCCTGGCCGGTGCTCAGGTCGGAGAAGCGCTCGACGTCGGCGTCGAAGCGCTCGCGTATCTCTGCGATCGTGGACTTGTCTGAGGGCACGCGGACAGTCTAGGCGCACGCTGCCTGGGGACCGGGCCGGCGCTCAGCCCTTCTCCTCGAAGAGCACGGTCGCCCTCGCCTGCACGTGGTCGGGGGCCAGGCCCTCCGACGTCTTGAAGGTGAGGCCGAAGCGGTCGGAGGCCAGCCCGAGGAGCTCCGCGCAGGAGGCCGCGATGGCCTCCCGGTGCGGGCCGAGCTTGGGGGCGTCGAGCGTCACCACGGCGGCGGCGTTCACCAGGCGCGCGCCGGGCCCCCTCTCCGCCACGAGGGCGAGGCAGCGCTCGAGTATGAGGCGGCTGTCGATCCCCGCCGTCTCCTGCTTCCCGGGCGGGAAGTGCGCGCCGATGTCGCCGAGGGCGAAGGCCGATAGCACCGCGTCCGCGAGGGCGTGGAGCAGGGCGTCGCCGTCGGAGTGCGCGACCGCGCCGCGGGGGGCGTCTGGCACCTGCACGCCGCCGAGCCATAGCGGGCGGCCGGCCTCGAGCCGGTGCGCGTCCTCCCCGTAGCCGACGCGCGGCTGGCCGTGGGGCCCGGACGTGGTGTCGCCGGAGCTCATCGCAGGCATCGTACAGGCGACGGCAGCCGGGCTTGGCGCCGCGAAGCCGCTCCCCGTGTGATGATGGCGCGCATGTCGCCCGCCGTGGGGCTCGGCGTCCTCGTCCTCATCACAGTCATCTGGGGTTCCACGTTCGTCATCGTCAAGGACGCTCTGGACACCATACCGGCGTCGCTCCTGCTCGCCGTGCGCTTCACGCTGGCGTCGCTGGCGCTCTCCTGGACCGGGTTCGACCGCCGCGCCCTGATGCCCGCGCTGTGGCTGGGCCTGCTGGCGTTCATAGGCTTCGCGACGCAGACGATCGGCCTGGGCATCACCTCGGCCTCGAACGCCGCCTTCATCACCGGCCTCTCGGTGGTCCTCACCCCGGTGATGGCCGCCATGTTCTGGCGCCGGCCGCTGTCGCGGCGCGACTGGACGGCCGCGGCCGTGGGGTTCGTGGGCCTCGCCATCATCGCCACCCGCGACGGCCTCTCGGCCGTGAACGCCGGCGACCTGCTGATCCTCGTCACGGCCGTGAGCTACGCCGTGTTCATCGTCTACCTTGGCGAGGTCAGCGCGGGCGTCAACGCCAACTCCCTGGCCTTCATGCAGCACGTCCCCATGACCGCCCTGGCCTGGCTGTGGGCGCTGCCCGTCTTGGACAAGATCCCCACGGTGCCCACGCGGACGTGGCTGGCCATCGCCTTCCTCGCCCTCGTCGCCACTGCCGGCGTCGCCGTCATGCAGGTGCACGCCCAGCGGGTCGTGCCGGCCCACGTGGCCGCCCTGGTCTTCGGCCTGGAGCCCGTGTTCGCGGCGCTCTTCGCCTACGCGCTGCTGGGCGAGGAGCTCGGCTGGCGTGGCATCGTCGGCGGCGCGGTGCTGGTGGGGTCCATCCTCTACAGCCAGCTCGGGTCGCGCGCCGGCACCGAGGTGCCGCCAGACGGCGCCGGGCGGACTGTCGGCTGAGGGCCCGTCCACATGAGGCTGTCGGGCCTCCGGCGGCTGAGCCGGCGAGGGCCGCCAGGTTGACGCCGCCGGCTGACGCCCCTAGGCTCCGCGGATGGAAGCCGACATCGAGTGGCTCGCGGCGGGCGACCCCGCGATCAGGTGGCAGGCCCTCCGCGACCTCGCCGGCGCCGCCGAGACCGTCTACGGCCCGGAGAGGGCGCGGGTGGCCACCGAGGGGTGGGGCGCCGCGGTGCTGGGGCGCCAGGGCGAGGACGGCCACTGGCGGGTGGCGAGCGCCGAGTGGCCGGAGGCGCCCACGCTCTACTCGTTGCTCCTGCTGAGGAGCCTGGGCGTCGACCCTGATGGCCCCGAGGCGCGGCGGGCCGTGGACCGGGTGCAGGAGGGCGTCCGCTGGCTGTACTGGGACCAGCGCCCGTTCTTCGATGGCGAGGTCGAGCCCTGCATCAACGGGGGCGTGCTGGCGGCGGGCGCGTACTTCGGGGTGGCGCCTGACGCCCTCGTCGACCGCCTGCTCGGCGACCAGCTTGCTGACGGCGGCTGGAACTGCGAGGCGGCCAACGGCTCCACCCGCTCCTCGTTCCACACGACGGTGTGCGTGCTCGAGGGGCTCCTCGAGGTCGAGAGGTCACGGGGCCCCGACCCCGCGGTCACCGCCGCGCGTGAGCGGGCCTACGAGTACCTGCTGGAGAGGCGCTTGCACCGGCGGGCGACCACCGGCGAGCCCATCGACCCCAGCTGGGCGACCTTCCCGTTCCCCACGTACTGGCGCTACGACGTGTTGCGCGCGCTCGACCACCTGCGCGAGGCGGGAGTGGCCCGCGACGAGCGCATGGACGAGGCGCTGGCGATGGTGGCCGGGGCTCGCGACGCCCACGGGCGCTGGCCGCTCGGACCCGCCTACCGCTTCGACCACGTCGGCGTGGCGATGGACGAGGGTGAAGGCAAGCCCAGCCGCTGGGTGACGCTGCGGGCGGCGCGGGTGCTGTCGGCCCTCGCGGCCTGAGCCGGGGCCGGGTCTCTAGCGCTCAACCTTCGGTCGCGCGCAACCTCTCGATGACGCTGCGGTCCTCGAGCGTGCTCACGTCGCCCGTGAGCTCCTGGCCCGTGGCCACGCTGCGCAACAGGCGGCGCATGATCTTGCCCGAGCGGGTCTTGGGCAGCGCGTCGGCGAAGCGGATCTCCTCCGGCCTGGCCAGCGCGCCGATCTCCCTGACGACGTGCCGCTTGAGCTCGTCGCGCAGCGCGTCGGTGGGCTCGACACCCTGCTCCAGCGTCACGAACGCGACGATCGCCTGGCCCTTCAGCTCGTCAGGGCGGCCCACGACGGCGGCCTCGGCGACCTTCGGGTGCGAGACCAGCGCCGACTCGATCTCCATGGTGCCGAGGCGGTGGCCGGACACGTTCACCACGTCGTCGACGCGGCCCATGATCCAGAAGTAGCCGTCCTCGTCCCGCCTGGCGCCGTCGCCGGAGAAGTAGGCGTGCGGCACCTCGCCCCAGTACTGGTTCCTGTACCTGTCGTCGTCGCCGTAGACGGTGCGGAGCATGCCGGGCCACGGCCGCCTCATGACCAGGTACCCGCCCTGGTTGGGGCCGACCTCCTTGCCGTCGGCGTCCACGATCGCAGCGTCCACGCCGAACAGCGGGACGCCGGCGGAGCCGGGCTTGGTGGCGTGCACGCCGGGGAGGGTGGAGATCATGATCCCGCCGGTCTCCGTCTGCCACCAGGTGTCGACGACGGGGCAGCGGTCGCCGCCTATGACGCGGCGGTACCAGACCCACGCCTCGGGGTTGATGGGCTCGCCCACGGTGCCGATGAGGCGCAGGCTCGTGAGGTCGTGGCGCTGCGGGTGCTCCGCGCCGAGCTTGATGAAGGTGCGGATGGCCGTGGGGGCCGTGTAGAAGACGGTGACGTTGTAGCGGGCGACCATCTCCCACAACCTGTCCGGGCCGGGGTAGACGGGGTTGCCCTCGTACATCACCTGCGTGGCGCCCAGGGCCATGGGGCCGTAGACGATGTAGCTGTGGCCGGTCACCCAGCCGACGTCGGCCGTGCACCAGTAGACGTCGTTCTCCTTGATGTCGAAGACGTACCTGGCCGTCAGGGCCGCCTGCACCTGGTAGCCGCCGGTGGAGTGCAGCACGCCCTTGGGGCGGCCGGTGGAGCCCGACGTGTAGAGGATGTAGGAGGGGTGCTCGGAGTCGACGGGCACGGCGGGGCAGTCCTTCGACGCCTCGCGCATGAGGTCGTGGTACCACTCGTCGCGGCCGGACTCCATGTTCACGGGGTTCTCGGCGCGCCTGACGACGATGACGCTGCGCACGCTGGGGGCGCTCTGCAGGGCCTCGTCGACGGCCGGCTTGAGAGGCAGCACCTGCCCGCGGCGGAAGCCGCCGTCGGCCGTTACGACCACCGTGGCGCCGGCGTCGTTGATGCGGTCGGCCAGGGCGCTGGAGGAGAAGCCGCCGAAGACCACGGAGTGCGTGGCGCCGATGCGGGCGCAGGCCAGCATGGCCACCACCGCCTCGGGTACGAGCGGCATGTAGATGGCCACGCGGTCGCCCAGACCGACGCCCTTGCCCTTGAGGACGTTGGCGAAGCGGCTGACCTCCTCGAGCAGCTGGCCGTAGGTGAGAACGCGCTTGTCGCCTGGCTCGCCCTCCCAGAAGAACGCCACCTTGTTGGCGCGCCCGCGCTCCACCTGCAGGTCGAGGCAGTTGTAGGAGAGGTTCGTCTTGCCGCCCACGAACCACTTGGCGTGCGGCTCGTTCCACTCGAGCACCTCGTGCCACGGCTCGAACCAGTGCAGCAGCTTCGCCGCCTCGCTCCAGAACGCGTCGGGGTCTTCGAGCGACTGACGGTACATGCGCTCGAACTCGGCAGGGTCGGAGACGTGCGCCCGGGAGCGGAACGCCTCGGAGGGGGCGAAGGAACGTGACTCCTGCAGTACCGACTCGATGCTGTCTGCCATCTCTCCTCCGGACCGCGGCGAGGTCGCCGCGGCGCTGGGTCATGGGCGTGGTTCGCAGGCGAGCATAGCCCTATCGGCGCTGCGTTGGCACCTTCAGGGACCTCTGGCGCGCAGGCTGTCCTGCGTACGTGGGCGGCTTAGTGAAGAGGGAGGCGCCCCGTGAAGGGGCGCCTCCCAACCTCTTGCCGTGTGGCGGGCTCTCAGCCCAGCCTAGGGTCGGCTCACTGGCCGATGAACGTGATCCTGCCGTCCCTGTCGATGGCGCCGCGCAGGGGCACCAGCTCTTCCGCGAGGTGCCAGGTGATGCGCGGCAGCGCCTGCGGGGCGAGGGCCTGGAGGTTGTCGGAGGTATCGGTGTCGATGGCCACGACCGCGTCTGGCGTCTCGGCGAGCTCGACCATCACGTCGTACGAGATGGGAACGCCGATGATCGGGATCTCCTCATCGCCGAAGGTGCCGGTGGCGGGCGCCTTGCGGGCCTCGGTGTCGCCCTGGTTGCCGATGAGCACGGCGACGGCGCCGGCGTCGAGCGCGTTCTGCGCCTTGATGCCGAAGGCGCATTCCCCGCGCTGCACGAGCGCGATGCTGCCGGGCACGAACCCTTCGAAGTCCTCGGGCTCGCAGCCGGAGGTGGAGGTGTTGCCCAGACCGAGCTGCAGGTCGACGGGGATGACCAGCCCGGTGGCCTCGCCGAGGCGCGAGTTGGTGAAGGGCGACGCGAAGTCGAACTCGACCCGGTACTGCTTCGGGTTCGGGGAGACCTGCGCGAGCGTCGGCAGCGCCGGGATGCTCCAGTCGTCGGCCGCGCCGTAGTCGACCTCGTAGCCGAGGTCCTCGAGGGCTCCGATCGTGACGCGGCTGAGGGGCTCGCCGCCGCCCTGCGCGTAGCCCGTCATGAGCTCGTCCTGCAGGTAGATCTCGCGCCAGTGGCTGTCGGCCGTGCCGCAGCCGCCGGTGTTGGCGATCGGCACCGTGTCGCTGTCGGCCCCGTAGGTGACCGTCCACTCCAGGTTGCCCTTCGGGCCCTGGTAGCGCGGGTCGTTGTAGACGGGGTTGGCGACGTCGGAGCAGACGCTGGTGTTCGGCGGGTTGCCGGAGATGTAGCCGAGCGGGATCCAGAACGACCGGCTTATGCCGAGCACGTGGCCCATCTCGTGCATGATCACCGCGGCGAAAGCGTCCAGGTCCGCGAAGAAGCCGCCGGGGCCGAACTCGGCCTCGTCGAACTCCATGATCCCGTAGATGGGCAGGAAGTCGTTGGGACCGCCTTGGCGGACGTAGTAGGCGCCGGCGCGAGCGAGCGTGCCGCCGGGGCCGTCGATCGACACCTTGGCGGCGTCGATGATCACGTCGTCGAGCGTGCCGATGATGCCGGGCGCGCCGGACGTGACGTCGGACTCGGTGAGCTCGAAGTCCTCGATGTTCTCGAGGTCGCCCGTGATGACCTCGCTCCAGCGGTCGGCGGCGACCTGGAAGACGACCTTCTCGGCTTCGGTCAGGCTGTCGTTCCAGAAGCGCAGCGTGATGTTGAAGCGGCTGTCGTCGGGCTCAGGGAGCACGGTGGGCGGCGGCGGCGGCGTGGCCCCGTCGACGATGAGGTTCTGGAAGAAGCCCTCGCTCGGTCCGCACGGCGATCCGGGCGCGCCGCAGGCGGTCGTGACCACCACGTACTGCATGCCCTTCTGCAGCTCGGCGACGACGCGCGAGGTGCCGACGGTGCCGTTCCAGGAACCGAGCCAGTCGTCGTTGTAGACGAGGAGGTTCTCGTAGGGCGCGCTCGGGTCGAAGGAGCCCTGGTAGAGGAGCAGGTAGCCGTCGTAGTCCTGCTCGCTCTCGACCGCGTAGTAGTCGGTGCTGATCGGCGAGAACTGGAAGGCGTGGTAGCCGACCGTGCGGGCGGCCTCGCCCAGCTCCTCGTTGCCCGGCCGGACGAACGTGCCCTGCGTGTTGGTGCCCGAGTACGACGTGAAGTTGCCGCGCGCCCAGTACGTGGCGCTGTCGGTCGTGCCCGCCTCGGGGGACAGAGCCCTGAGCGTGCCGGTGATGGAGCCGGCGTAGGCGTTGCCGTTGTACGAGAACGCGGCGTGCTCGCCGTCCGCGGTGAGGTACGGGTGCTCGGTGAAGACGCCGACCAGGACGTCGGTGAAAGTGCCGGCGGTACGGTCGATGACCGATAGGAACGGGACCACCTGACCAGCCGTAGCGAACGGCTCGAGGAACATGACCTTGCTGCCGTCGTAGGAGACGCTCGGCCACAGGAGCTCGGGGGCCAGGTACACGACCCCGATGTTGAGCGACACCAGCTCGTAGTCCTGGAGGCCGAGGTCCATGACGGCCAGGGCGCCGTTCGCCGGCCGCCCCACGGCCATGGCCAGGTTGCCGCTGGTCTCGAAGAACGCGACGGAGACGCCGTCGCCGCTGAGCGACGGTTGCGTGGCGTAGATGGGGATGCCGAACAGGAGCTGGAACTCAGTTGGCCCGAGCTCGATGCCGCCGGCGAAGACGTGGTGCCAGACGAGCGAGGGCTCCTCCTCCGTGCCGCCCTGCCAGGCGACGGAGATGCCGTTTAGCGCCATCGAGATGTGGGTCTCGTTGACCTGCGGCGTGCGAGTGCGGTGGACGCGGCCCTCCACCGTGTCGAGGAGGAACACGTCGTTGTCGCCGCCGCCCACGCCCGAGCGGGCGATGAACGCCACGCGCGTGCCCGCGCGGTTCACGGCCACCGACTCGATGGGCCGCCTGCCCCGGTAGACGACGCGGTCGCCCTCGGCGGAGCTGGCGTCGTCGAGGTCGGCTATGCGGATGGAGTAGACGCCTCCCGCCTCCTCCACGTACGCGAGGTAGCCGCCCAGGTCGTCGATGCCGTAGCCGCCGGCCTGCGTCTGCAGCGACGCGGCGCCGCTGCTGTTGGCGCTGACCGAGTCACGGCCCACGATGCCGGAGCCGAGCGTCGCCGCCGACTCGCCCAGTGGTAGCGGGATGTTGCGCGGGATGACGATCTCCTCGGCCGCCTCGAGGTCCTCGTCGGAGAGCATCGCCTCGACCTCCGCAGGTTGCGGCCCTCCACAGGCGACCGCCAGCAGCACCAAGAGCGCAGCCAGCCATGTAAGACGTACAGGCTTCATCGAGCCCCCTTCCGAGAGACGGGGCAGCGGGGGTAGGCAGGCGACGAGCCCCATCGGTCAACTGCTTCTCTGACACGCCTGAGGGGTCCCGTCGACCCACGGCACCCCGACCTCTGCCTCGCTTGGGTGAAGTTTGCCACACTCCCGGCTGCCTTGGCTGCGCATCCGTACCTCCCTGCGGGCGGGGAGCGCCGGACCGTTAAGGGCGGTTCACCCCACGGCCATGCACGGCTGGCGTCGGGGCGTGCCAGCATGGGCTCATGAGAGAACCTGCGGTTCGGCCCCGCGTCGCGCGCCGGCTCGCTCCGGCGCTCGCCTTCCTCGCCCTTCTCGGCCTGGGGGCGTTCGCTGCCGCCGGCGAGCTCGCGATGCTGCACGGGGTGCTGTCGGCCGGCATGCCCGCTCCGCAGCGCGAGTGCCTGGCGCCACCTGGGATGGCGTGCGCGCCGGGCAGGTCGCAGGAGGCGCCGCGACCAGCGGACCCGACGGTCGCACGCCTCGGGCTCGAGATGACCGACTGCCTGCTCGGCTGCCCGACGTTCACGGCCATCTTCTCCGCCGACGGCGGCTTCACCTACGTGGGCGAGGCCAACGTGGAGAGGCTGGGCGAGCACACGGGCCGGGTGGACGCGCTGCGCCTGCAGCAGGTCATGCGCCTGGCCGAGGACGCAGGCTTCGCCGCCTTGGAGGCCACCTACGCCTCGGGGTTCCTCGACAACCCCACGAGCTACGTGATGGTCGAGTGGCCCAACGAGGTGAAGGTCGTGCGCGCCGACGGCGGCTACGAGCCCGCCGTGTTCTGGGCGATCAGGGAGCTGCTTCTGGATCTCCTCGAAGACGCCGAGTGGAACTGACCGGCTGAGGCGGCGCCGGTAGCCCGCTAACTGCGGCGCCCCGAACGCCACCAGGCCAGCGGGCTCTTGCGGGGCAGCCGCCAGAAGCTCGGTGCGAACACCACGAACACGGTGACCACCTCCAGCCGGCCGGCGAACATCCCGAACGACAGAACGTAGTGCGCCGCGGGGTGCAGGTCGCCGTACGAGCCGAAGGGACCCACCGCCCCCAAGCCGGGCCCGACGTTCCCGACGCAGGCCAGGGCGCTCGTCAGCGCCTCCACGAAGGGGCTGCCCAGCATCACGAGCGCCACCGTGCACACGACCACCAGGCCGACGTAGAGCGTGATGAAGGCCGCCACGGCCCGCAGCACCTCCTCGGCGAGCACGGCGTTGCCGACGCGTACTGGCAGCACGGCGCGCGGGTGCAGCACGCGCCTGACCTCGCGGAAGGTGTTCTTGGCGATGATCAGCCACCTGAGGACCTTCACGCCGCCGCTCGCCGAGCCCGCGCTGCCGCCCACCAGCATCAGGGTGATGAGCACGGCCTGCGCCGGCTCGGACCAGGCGGCGTAGTCGCTGGTGGCGTAGCCGGTCGTGGTCATGACGCTCACGGCGTGGAAGACGGCGTGGCGCAGCCCCGGCGCGGCGCCCTCTCGCTGCAGGAGCAGCGCCAGCGCCAGCGAGGCCGTCGCCGCCACGGCCAGGTAGACCCTGACCTCGGCGTCGCGCAGCAGCAGGCCAGGCCGGCCCTGCACGGCGCGCCACAGGAGCGGGATGCTCACGCCCGCCACGAGCATGAAGGCCACGGCAGTCCACTCGACGCCCGGGTCCTGGTAGTGGCCGAGGCCGTCGCCGTGCATGGTGAAGCCGCCGGCCGACACGGTCGTGAGGGCATGGCCGAGCGCCTCCGCCACGGGCATGCCCTGTAGGGCGAAGGCCGCGGCGCACAGCACCGTCAGGCCCGTGTACACGGACAGCACGGCGGCGGCCGTGGAGCGCAGGCGCGGCGTGACGCGCTCGTCGGTCACGCCGGGCAGCTCGGCGAAGAACATCTGGCGGCCGGCGATCGCCAGCTGCGGGAAGACGGCCACGAAGAGCACGATGATGCCGATGCCGCCCATCCACTGGGTCACCGCCCGCCACAGGAGCAGCGACCTGGGGAGCCCCTCGAAGGCCGCGAGCACCGTGGCGCCCGTCGAGGTGAAGCCGCTCACCGACTCGAATACGGCCTGGTGGAACGGCATGCCCAGCTCCACGACGTACGGCACGGCGCCCAGAAGCGGCGTCACCAGCCAGGTGAGCAGCACGGAGGCGAGGGCCTCGCGGCGGCCCGGCTCTGCCTCGGCCAGCCCCACCCTGCGAAGCACGAACCCCGCCGTGCCAGCGACGGCCACGAAGGCTGCGAAACCTGCGACCGGCTCGCGGGCGAGGGCGGCGTAGAGCGCGAAAACCGCTGTCACCCCCGCCATGACGAGCATCACCGTGCCGAGGACGTGCGGCGCGAAGCGCCCCCGACCGTGCAATCCGGGGGCGTCGACCAGAGGTGCCGCCGGCAGGGCGGATGGCCTGTGCTCGTTGCTAGTGGGGGCCATCAGGCCCTGGCGGCGCGGCGCCGCTCCTCGAGCCACGCCTCCACCTGCTCCACGTTCTCGCTCACCGTGACGACGAGCAGGTGGTCGCCGGGGCGCACCTCGGTGCTGCCGCGCGGGATCATCACGTTCGTGTCGCGCTCGATGGCGCCCACGATCACCTCGCGGGGCGAGTCGAGCGACGCGAGCCGCCCGCCCTCGGCGTCCAGCGGGTAGACGACCTCCATCACCTCGGCGTGGTCCTCGATGCTAGCGATGTGGTCGACCTTGTCGACCTTGAGCCAGTTGAGCACCTCCTGCACGGCGGCGAAGCGGGGCGTGAGGGGCGCGTCGATGCCTACCTTGCTGAACAGGCGGCGGTTGCGCGTTCGGCCCACCCGGGTGATGACCTTGGGGATGCCCAGCTGCTTGGCCAGCAGGGAGACGAGGAGGTTGCTGCCGTCGTCGTCGGTCACGGCCACCATGACGTCGGCGTCCTCGACGCGCTCCTGCTGCAGCAGCTCGATGTCGGTGCCGTCGCCCTTGAGGACCAGGGCGTGCGGCAGCCACTGTGCGAGCTTCTCGCAGCGCTCCTCGTCGGCCTCGACGATCGTGATGTTGGCGCGGTCGTAGGCGAGCGCCTCCGCCACCATGAAGCCGACGTTGCCCCCGCCCACGATGGCCACGTTCAGCGAGCGCCGGCGTGGCGCGAAGCGGCGCCTTACCTCCTTCATCTCCTGCGTCCCGCCGAGGAAGACGACCCTGTCCCCTGGCTCGAGGACCGTCACGCCGGTGGGTATCTCGAAGCCGTCGCCGCGGATGCGCCCCGCCACCAGCACGCCGTCCGGCAGCTTGACGTCGGCGAGCGGCTTGCCGAGGAACGGGTCTCCCTCCTCCAGCAGGTACTCGAGCATCGTCACCCGCCCACGCCAGAACTTGGCGCTGTCCACGGCCCGCGGCACGCGCACGATGTCGGCGATCTGGTGGGCGAGGGTCCGTTGCGGCCAGAGCACCTTGTCCACCAGCAGCCCCACGCTCTGGAAGGCGCCCTTGTCCTTGAAGGCGTCCACGTAGCGCTGGCGCGTCACGAAGGCCAGCGTCTCCTTCGCCCCCAGGCCCTTGGCGGCCAGGCAGGCGAGCACGTTCACGTCGTCGTTGGAGGTGCAGGCGATGAAGGCGTCGGCGCGCTCGGCGCCGGCCGCCTTGAGGTCGTCCGGGTCGGTGCCCGTGCCGCGCACGAAGCGCACGTCGAGCTGCTCGAAGGCTTGCTCGCGCTCGGGGTCGGCGTCGAGGACGGTGACGCCGTGCTCCTCGTGCAGCTCCGCCGCGATGAGCGCCCCGATCTCGCCGCCGCCGACGATGAGCACGTTCATGGCGCGGCCATGTTAGCGCCGGCCGGGGTGGGCGCGCTCCTGGGAGGAGCGGACGTGACGCTGCCTGGCGAGTAGACCGGCGTGCGCTACCTCCGGCGGAGGCGGTCGGCGACCCGGCCGCCGGAGCGAGGACGCGCCGCCTGCAGCGCCACCATTGCCACCAACAGGTAGGCGCCGAGCGCGATGGGGGTCAGGTGCCCGAAGCGCACCCAGGGCGTCAGCGAGTCCTCCAAGGCGAACGGCGCCGCCAAGGTGCCGGCCACGCCGCGGTCGAGGCGGGTGACCGTGCGGCCCAGAGGGTCTACCGCGGCAGTCACGCCGTCGTTGCCGGCGCGCACGAGCCAGCGGCGCGTCTCGATGGCGCGCACGCGCCCCATGTCGAAGTGCTGGGCGGCGCCGGCGCCGCGGGCGAACCAGGCGTCGTTGGTCCCGAGGACGAGGAGCCGCGCGCCGGCCGCCACCTGCGCGCGCTGCACCTGCGGGAAGACGGACTCGTAGCAGACGAACGCCGACACCGCCCCCAGCGCCGTCGGCAGGGGCTGGGGCGGCTGGCCGGCCGCGGTGCTGGCCAGCGGGGGCAGGTTGAAGAGCCTGAAGACGGCGTCGTAGAGGCCCGGCAGGGTGTCGTGCAGCGGCCAGCGCTCGCCGAACGGCACCAGGTAGTGCTTGTCGTAGCGCCCGAGCAGCTCCCCGCCTGGCGCCAGCGAGAACAGGCTGTTGTACGAGCCCTCCGCCTCGTAGGCCCTGCCGCCCACCACGAAGGAGGCGTCGGGCGCGGTCTCCGCGATCGCCTGGCGCAGGGCATCGCTGTCGGCGCCGCCCACCTGGTAGCCGATCACCGCGCCCTCTGGCCACACCACGAGGTCGTAGGGAGGGGCGCCGGTGGCCCGCGCCTCGGCCACAGCGCCACGGGTGAGCTCGAGGTGCGTCTGCAGGTCGCGGGCGGCCCCGCTGGCGCGGCCGAAGGCGTCGACGTTCCCCTGCACCAGCAGGGCCAGGCGCGTGGCCGGCCGCATCGCGGCCTCGGCCGCCGCCCCCAGCTCGAGCCCGCCGGCCCAGGCCGCGGCGACCGTCAACAGGGCGCCGGCCGGGGCCAGCAGTAGGCGGTAGGTGGGCGGCCCGAGCGTGGTGCGCGGCGACACCAGAGGCAGCGCCAACAGGGCCGCCGCGGCGGTGGACACCAGGCTGAGCAGGTAGACGCCGCCGACGCTGGCGAGCTGCGCCACCGGCGTGTCGAGCCAAGCGTAGCCGAGCGTGCCCCACGGGAAGGCCAGGTAGCCTTGGGTTCGTAGCCACTCGACGGCCACCCACGCCACGGGCAGGAACCACAGCGTGCGTCTACCGCCGCCGCCTGACGCCAGCCAGGTGAGCCAGCCGGTGGCGCCCCAGAAGCAGCTGAGTGCCAGGACCAGGAGCGGGAAGACGCCCCAGAACGCGGGGCCCAGGAGGTCGCTGAGCGAGGCTGGCAGCCAGGCGAGGTAGATGACGAAGAAGGGCAGGCCGGCCCAGAACCCCACGCCGAAGGCGCGCCTGCCGGACCGCGCGTTCGCGATGGCCGCGAAGGGGCCCGCCAGGGCGGCGAGCGCCGGCCAGGCGCCGGTGGGGGGCAGCGCCAGCGTGAGCAGCGCCCCGCAGGCGGCGGCCACGAGGAGCGGCGCGGCGCCGCCCTGCCTGCCCCTCGTCACGGCTGCAGGCTCAGACGCCGGCTAGCAGGCCGGCGAGGAGCGCCACGCGCGCCAGCGTGCGGGGGACGTGGATGTGCTCTTCGCGCGCGTGCGGCCCCGCGCCCACGCTGCCGAGGCCGTCGAGCGTGGGCACCCCGAGCGCGGAGGTGAAGTTGCCGTCCGAACCTCCGCCCACCACCGCTCCGGTCAGCTCGAGGCCCAGCGCGCCGCCGACCGCGACGGCCTCCTCGAAGAGCGCGGCGTTGGCGGCCGTCTTCTCGAGCGGCGGCCGGTTCAGCCCGCCCTCGATGCTCACCGTCACGCGCACGTCGCGCGGCCTGTAGGCGCGCACGGCGGCGTCGACGCGCTCGGCCTCGGACGCCTTCAGCACGCGCAGGTCCACGGAGGCCACGGCCTCCTCGGCGATGACGTTCGAGGCGATGCCGCCGCGGGCCACCGTGAGGTTGACGGTGGTGCCGGCCACGTCGTCGGCGAGGTCCTCGACGTAGAGGAGGAAGTGCGCCAGCTCCCTGAGGGCGGAGGCGCCGCTCGCTGGGTCGTTGCCGGCGTGGGCGCTGCGGCCCTTGAAGGTCACCTTGTAGCCGCCCACGCCCTTGCGGCCCACCTTGAGCGCCCCGTCGTCGCGGCCCGGCTCGAGCACCAATACGCGGTCGTGCCGGCGCGCCAGGTCCTCGATCAGCGCGCGCGAGGCGCCGCTGCCGACCTCCTCGTCGGAGGTGACGAGCAGCGTGACGCCGCCGCGGGGCGCCAGGCCCTTGGCGTCCAGGAGGTCGACGGCGTGGATGGCCGCGGCGATGCCGGCCTTCATGTCGAGAGCCCCAGGCCCCCAGAAGCGCTCGCCGTCGTCGCGCGCCGGCATGACCTCGAGGGTGCCGAGCGGCCAGACCGTGTCCATGTGGGTGAGCAGCAGCGTCGACGGCCCGCCTGCGCCGCCGCGCGTGGCCTCGAGGACGTCGCCGACCGCCTCTCGCGGGTGCTTGCTGACGCTCCAGCCCTTGGCGGCCAGCACCTTCTCCAGGTGGGCCCCGAGAGCGTCGACGGCGCGCTTGTCGCTGGTGGGGCTCTCGAGCTCGACAAGCTCCCTGAGCGTCGCTACGTAGGCGTCGCGCGCGGCTTGCGCGTCGCCGAGGGTTACCGGATGAGCCATGGCGGCCATGCTAACGCCGCGCCGCGTGTGGGCGTCGCGAGGGCGGAGAGGGCCGTCCCCGCCGGGGGCTCAGCGCCGCGGCCCTGCGGCCACCCTGTCGCGCCACAGCTCCTCGGCGAGCTGCCTGACGTGGGGCTCGCTGGTGGTGCGGGCGTAGGAGTAGCCGACGCGCAGGTCGCTGTCGGCGCGCCGCTGGTCGATGTCGCGGCCGATCACGTAGCGGGACAGATAGACCTGCGCGAGCAGGACGTCGCGCATGCGTTGCGGCTTGACGGCGTGGAGGTCCTTGAGGGCGTCCCGGTACGCCTGCATGGCGCCGCGCACGTCCCCGCGCTCGGCCAGGGCGCGGCCGTGCCGGTAGTGCTTCGCCGCGTCGTACAGGAGCTCCCTCATGAACCGGCATGATAGCGCCGCGGCCAGGGCCCGGGGAGGCCCCCTAGCGGGGCGCTCAGGCCACCACCTCGTAGCGGTCTCGGCCCGCCGTCTTGGCGCGGCGCAGCGCGACGTCGGCGTCCTCGATCCAACCTTCCAGCTCGTCTACGCTGGACGGCACCTGGCCGCCCGCCAGGCCCGCCGAGAGCGTCAGCGACCACTCGATGGGGTGCACCTTGCGCTCCCTCAGCTCCGCGCGCACGCGCCTCACCACGTCCACGGCCACGTCCCTGTCGGCGTCGAAGAGGACGATCACGAACTCCTCGCCGCCCCACCTCACCGCCAGGTCGTCCGGCCGCAGGTTGTTGCGCAGCACCTGCGAGAGCGCGCGCAGGGCGTCGTCGCCCACGCCGTGGCCGTAGAAGTCGTTGACGCGCTTGAACAGGTCGAGGTCGAGCATGGCGACGCACATGGGCGTGGCGTCGGCGCGGGCCCGGGTCACGAGCCGGCTGGCCCTGACGGCGAAGCCGCGGCGGTTGAGGATGTCGGTGAGGGGGTCGTTGAGCGCCTGGTCGGCCCAGGCCGCCGCCAGCTGCGTGTGGCGCAGGCGCCCCGCGAGGAACGGCGCCACGGCGTCGAGCACGTCGAGCTGGCTCGGTTGGCCGTCGAACAGCAGGCGTCCGACCTCCGTGCCGCCCGCCACCAGCGGGTAGGCGTAGGAGCCGCGCTCGCCGACCAGGACGTCCTCCTCCTCGTGCAGGACCATGCCACGCAGGCTGGGCAGCCGCTGCCTCAGCGCCCTGAGGAAGCGCGATTGCGCCTGGACGATGTCCTCCTGGCCCCCGTCGACCGCCCCCAGGTCGGCCATCAGCTCGCCCCAGGCGCCTAGCTCGCGGTCCCTGCCCGCCCAGCGCATGCGCTGCGAGTAGACGACCAGCAGCATCACCACCAGCTGGCTGTAGGCGATGAGTGCCAGCACCCCCGTCGTCACCGCGTCGAGCGGCTTGCCGAGCCGCAGCACGGCGGCCATCACCGTGGCCGCCACCGCCTGCAGCGACAGCACCGTGGAGCTGGCCACGAACAGCTCGGCCGGCTCGCCCGTCACCTCGAGACGGGAGCCCAGAGCGAGCGCCGCGTGCCCGAGTAGCCAGAGGAAGGCGGCTCCGTTCTCGAAGGTCGAGGCCTCGAACAGCCAGGGGAAGGTCACCGAGGCCACGGCCCTGATGACGAACGCCAGCACGATGAGCACGCGGCCCTCTGGGGCGCGGCCGCGCAGCGCCGGCTCCAGCGCCGGTATGGCCAGCATCAGCAGCACGGCGTCGACGTACGGGAACGTGAGCTGAAGGCTGTCGTCGGCGTTGGCCGCCAGCAGCCAGACGAAGATGGCGACGGCTGGCAGCATCAGCAGCCAGAGCGGCGTCCTTATGCGGCGCCCGTGGAGCATCAGGAGCGTGGCGCCCCAGAGGGCCGCCCCCATGAAGTAGGGGACGTCGGTTACCAAGGTCCCCCCGAACACCCCGAGCTGGCGCTTGACGCCCCAGATGACCTCCTCGGCCATCCAGCAGAACGACCCGGCAGCGGCCAGGCGCCAGGCCCAGCCGCGCGGGCGGGAGGCGACGATCCCCAGGAAGGTGACGGCCGTGACCACGGGCAGACCGATGGTGGCCGTGGTGCCGGTCAAGAAGGAGAGCGCCACGACGCCGACCAGCACCGTGACGAGGATCAGCGTCCCGCGTTTCAACTCGCCATACCTCCGGCCTCTCCTTCAGTCGCGCGACGACGGTGGCGCGGCGGGCAAGGCGAACGGTGAGCTGAGACCCTCGGCGGCGGCCGCGCGCGCGGCGGCGGGCGCGTACGAGAGGGCCAGGACGCCGCGGTAGCAGCGCAGGGCGTCGTCGCGTCGCCCAGCCAGGTCGTGGAGCTGGCCCAGCCGCGCGAGCGCGAAGCCGGGCAGGTAGTAAGGCTCGTGGAAGTCTCCGAGCACCAGCTGCTGCAGGCGGTGGGTGGCCTCTTCGAGGTGGCCGAGCCCCAGCAGCAGGTCGGCTTCCAGGAAGCGGGCCTCCGGCGCTGACAGGGTGGCCAAGCCCCTCAGCAGGCTCTCCGGTTCCCCCGTGCCTGCCAAGGCGGCGTCCATGAGCGCGCGGTCCCGCGCCTCGTCGCCGGCGTCAGCTTGGGCGGGCTCCACCATCTCCACCGTCACCCCCGTGGCCGCGGCGGCGTGCGCCGAGAACGCCCGCCTGAGGGCGGGCACCGACTCCAAGCCGGCCATGACGGCCAGTCTCACGTTACTCCCTCCCCCCGCGCCTCCGCTGCCAAGCCTCTCATGTTCGGCCATCGCCACGGCCGCGGCCAGGGCGCGCCGCGCGACGACGGCAGCGCGGGCGTCGCGCCAGCCGTCGCCCGGCCCCTCGCCGAGCAGCTCGCGCTCCAGGGCCTGCAGGCGCTCCACCGCCGGCAGCAGCTCGCCGACCACGGCCCCCATGTCGAGGGGCCTCGCGAGCAGCTCCCGCACGGGCTCCCACGCAGCGTCCACCTGGCGCAGCCGCTCCCGTCCCTCGTCGTACATCTCCAGGTAGCGCCGCAGCTGGTCAGCGGCGTTCGGCAGGCCGGGGTCGTCAGGGTCGCCCTCGGCGAGGCCCACCTCGACGACGGGCACGCCGGCGGCGCGCGCCCAGGGGACGACCGTGTGGGGGAGGGCCAGTTCGTCCGTGTCCTGCCATCCGGGGTCGCTCAGCGCGCCCGGAGGCAGCGGCGCCAGCGCCACGACGTGGGGCGCGAAGGCGCGCAGGGACTCGCGAACGTGCACCGCGTTGTAGCGCGGCCAGCGCGTGTGGAACGGGCCGCCCAAGGGGAAGACGGCGACACTCGCGGAGAGGCCCATCCGTCACATGGTAAGCAACGCGGTAATCTGGCGACGCGCACCCCCGGCTCCTAGGAGGCCGCCTCAGATGTACAGGACCGAAAGGCAGAGCGCGTGGCAGCGCGACGTAACCTGGGCCAGCGCGGTGTTGTTGGCTCTCACCGTGATGGCCGGCGTGCTGCTGTTCACGCAGGCTCAGCTCGCCTCCGAGGAGCGTGGAGAGAGCGTCATAAGGAGCGTGCTGGAGCTGACCCTGCAGCCAGGCGGCGCCGCCGCCGACCTGGGCGTCCGCACCGGCAGCTCGTACACGCCCGGCCAGCCGCTGGCCCTCCTCGCCGGCGTCGAGGTGTACGCGGACCCCACCGAGATCCCCAGCTTCACCGTCGACCAGGCGGTGAGCCGCATCGCCGGGGTGCTCACGGACCGGCTGATCTCCGGCGGCACGCAACACATGCTCGGCGCCGTCACCGACCCCGACCTCGGGGCCCAGCTCAGGGCCGCCGTCGCCGGTCCCATCGCGTCGCTCGTGAGGTCCTCCCTGGAGGAGGCGATGCTGCCGTCCGGCTTGGACGACGGCTCGCGCCTGGCGGACTGGCGCACCCAGGCGGCGAACAACCCGGGCGAGCTGGTCCAGCCGGTCGTCGGCGTGTTCGTCTACGAGTCGCCGAACAGGCTGCAGTCCATGACCGACCGCGAGATAGGCGTGGCGGTCGTGGGCCAGCTCGCGGGCCTGGTCATGGAGGAGGGCATCCAGGCCGCCCGCGACGTGATCACCAACGCGAACCTGCGCTCCCGCCTCGACGTCGGGGCGGACCAGCGCGCGCGGTCGGTCGTCCACGCCCTGTTGGAGTCGCTGCTACTCGGACGGCGCGGCGAGATCGAGTCCCGCCTGAGCGGCGCCGCCCAGGCGCTGGCCGGCCAGCAGGAAGCCGGCAACGCGCTGAGCGGCCTGCTGCCGGCCTCGCAGCTCGCGGGCCTCACCCCCGAGCAGGCGAACGCCGCTGTCCTCGACGCGCTGGCCGCCCGGGCCTACCAGGGCGGCGGCGCCATAGCCGCGGCCCAGATCACGCGGCCCGACCAGTCGACGCGGGTGCGGCAGGTGGCCCCGCTCATAGACGCCTTCAGCGCCGCGGCGCGCGCCCGCTACACGCGCTGGACGGTCGGCGCGGCCGTGTTGGCCCTGGTGCTGCTCGTCCTGGTCGTGGGCTTCTCGCGCGGCCTGTGGCGCCTCGGCAACGTGGGGCTGGCGGTGGCCTTCGGCTCGGCCCTCGGCGCCTTCGCCTTCGACAGGCTGAGGAGCGCGGTGCCCGACGAGGCCGCGCTGCCGCTGGGACCCCAGGCGCAGGGGCTGTTCGCGTCCCTGGCCGACGGCCTGAAGTTCGCGCTGGCGGCGCTGCCCCCGGCCGTGCTCGACATCGCCTGGCGCAACCACCTGGTGGCCCTGCTGGCCGGCGGCACGCTCATCGTGCTGGCGATAGTCGTGTGGCTGCTGCGCGGCGTGCGCCCGCGCCGTCGCTCCTTCCTCTGAGCCCTTCGCGCTGATCCGCTCCGCGGCGCGACGGCCCTTCGCGGTCCGCTACCGCGTCGCCTCCGGCCACGCTCCGTGGGCGAAGGCGCCGAGAGGCCCGCCGGCGACGGCCAGGTGCCCGATGGCCTCGTATGGCAGGGTCACCCTGAAGGTCCCCTGCACGTAGGGGCCCATCAGGTAGGGGGAGAAGTGGAAGGTGAGCCCGGCGGCGTCCAGGGTGAACACCTCGAGGTCCTCGAGCCCCAGCGCCGCGACCTCGCCGGTCGTCACCCACATGGCCTCCTGCCGCGCCAGGTCGTCGAGCACGAGCCGCGAGAGCTCCTCGAGCCAGCCCTGGCCCGCGAACACGTCGGTGAGGGCCAGCTCGACCACGCCCCCGTCCGCCGCCGAGAGCAGGTAGGAGGCGTGGTACTCGTTCGGATGGGCGCCGCCCGTGTAGTCGTCGACGGTGGAGAGCAGGCTCAGGTACGGACCGGCGGCGCCGGTGATCTCGACGCGCTCCTCACGCCACCAGCCCCAGCCGAGCGCCCCCTCCTCCTCAAGCTCCAACCCGCTCCTCGCGAAGGACCTCTGGGCCGGCAGCGTGCTCTCCTCGAGGAACGAGGTCAACTCGGCGCGGCCGTGGAAGCGCGGCAGCTCGGTGGTGGAGTAGACCCGCCCCTGCTCGAACGTCCAGCGCGCGGCGCTGGCGAGTCGCGCCAGTGAGACGCCTAGGGGCTCGCCCGTGGCCAGGCGCAGGGTCCCCACGATGGTCCGCCCCTCGCCGTCCCAGTCGTAGTCGCGCGCGGCCGTGAGCACCCCGACCTTCTCGTTCGCCACGGCCTCGGACTCGCCCGCGGCGGCGCTGCGAGCCAGCTCGGCCGCCCACCACGAGTCCTCGCCCGGCTCGGCGCGCCTGAACACCAAGCGCAGGGCGGTGGCGTCGCTGAGGGTGCCCGAGCCGTAGAGCACCTCCTGGCGCCTGGGCAGCTGCAGGCGGGCGAAGGCGAACCCGCCGTCCCAGAGGCTGAGGTCGAGGAGAGCGGGCTCGGGGGCCCCCGTCTCCGACGTGACGCTGCCCACGTAGTAGGTCTTCGACGCAGGCGCGGGCGGCTGCGCTGCGGCCAGGCCCAGGCAGAGCGCCAGGACGCAGGCGAGCGCGACGCGTGCTGTGCGAGGTAGGCGGTTCACTCTCACAGGTTAGCCGCGTGCGCTCGGGCCGGTGCTACTCTGGCGCGGATGTCGTCCCCAGAGCACAAGATCTCCGTCGTAGGCGCCGGTATGGCCGGCAGCGAGGCCGCTCTCGCGGCCGCCCGGGAGGGCGTGCGCGTGGACCTCTACGAGATGCGCCCCGTGAAGCTCACGCCCGCCCACAGCACGGGGGCCTTCGCGGAGATGGTCTGCTCCAACAGCTTCGGCGGGGAGGGCAGGAGCAACGCCAAGGGGCTACTCCAGGCCGAGATGCTCCGCGCCGGCGGCGCCGTGATGACGGCGGCGACGGCCAACAGGGTGCCCGCGGGCGGCGCCCTGGCGGTGGACCGCGAGGCGTTCAGCGCGGAGGTGACGGCACGAGTGCAGGCGGAGCCGCTCATCACCGTCCACCGCGGCGAGGTGACCGAGGTGCCCGAGGGCATCGTCGTGCTGGCCACCGGGCCGCTGACCAGCGACGCCCTGGCGGAGTCCCTCAGGTCCATCGTGGGCGACACGTTCCTGGGCTTCTACGACGCCGCGGCGCCGATAGTCACCTTCGACTCGATAGACATGAACGTCGCCTACCGCGCCGGCCGCTACGGCCAGGAGGCCGACTACATCAACCTGCCCTTCACCAAGGAGCAGTACGACAGGTTCTACGAGGCCCTCACCCAGGCGCGTAAGCACACGCCGCACGACTGGGAGAACCTCGAGTTCTTCGAGGGCTGCATGCCGATCGAGGAGATCGCGCGCCGCGGCTACGACACGCCGCGCTTCGGGCCGCTGAAGCCCGTCGGCCTCGAGGACCCGCGCACCGGCAAGAGGCCCTACGCCGTCGTGCAGCTGAGGCAGGAGGACGCCGCCGGCAGGATGTGGTCGCTGGTCGGCTTCCAGACGGGTCTCAAGTGGGGCGACCAGAAGGAGATCGTGCGCCTCATCCCGGGGCTCGAGAACGCCGAGGTCGTGCGCTACGGCGTGATGCATCGCAACACTTACCTGAACGCGCCGTCGCTCCTCGCCCCCTCGCTCGCGTTCCGCGAGCACCCGCGGCTCTTCACCGCCGGCGTGCTGGCCGGCACCGAGGGCTACCTGGAGTCGTCGGCCACCGGTTGGCTGGCCGGCCTGAACGCCGCGCGCGCCGTGCGCGGGCTGCCGCCCGTGGTGCCGCCGGAGCGCTCGATGCTCGGCGGGCTCGTGCGCTACCTCTCCTCGGCCAACCCCGACGGCTTCCAGCCCATGAACGCCAACTGGGGCCTGGTGCCCGACGTCGAGAAGCGCAAGGGCTCCTCCAAGAAGGAGCGCCGCGAGGAGATGTACGACCTCGGCCTCGCCGCCTTCACGGAGTGGCTGGCCGAGGTGGCGCCGTGGGCGCCCGGCGCGGCGGCTGGGCCCTTCCTCGAGCCAGTCACGGTGGGGGCGGCATGAGCCGACCGGCCATAGACCTCCGCAGCGACACGGTCACGCGCCCCACCGCGGCCATGCGCCGGGCGATGGCGGAGGCCGAGGTCGGGGACGACGTCTACGGCGAGGACCCCACGGTCAACAGGCTGCAGGACATGGTGGCCGAGATGGCCGGCATGGAAGCGGGCCTGTTCGTGCCCTCGGGGACGATGGGCAACCAGGTGGCCATCGCCGTCCACACGGACCGCGGCCAAGAGGTCGTGATGCCCGAGGGCGCCCACGTCTACGAGTACGAGCCGGGGGCCATGGCGGTCCTCTCGGGGGCGCTGCCCAGGTTCGTGAAGGCGCCGCGCGGCGCGCCGGACCCGGCCGACGTCGCGGCGGTGATACGGGGTCCCGGCCACCAGGCGGCCACGGGGCTCGTGGTGCTCGAGAACACGCACAACGTCGCCGGGGGCACCGTGGTGCCGCCTACTGTGGTGGCCGAGGTGCAGCGGATCGCCCGTTCCCACGGGCTGCCCATCCACCTCGACGGCGCTCGCGCGTTCAACGCCGCGGCCGCTATGGGCGTCGGGGTGGACGCCGTGTGCGCCGGCTTCGACACGGTCTCTCTGTGCCTGTCCAAGGGCCTAGGCGCCCCCGTGGGCACCGTGCTCGTCGGCTCGCGCGAGCACGTCGCCGAGGCGCACCGCTACCGCAAGCTCCTCGGCGGCGGCATGCGTCAGGCCGGCGTGCTGGCGGCGGCCGGCATCGTGGCCGTCACCGAGGGCCCGGCGCGCCTCGTCGACGACCATCGCCGCGCCCGCCGGCTGGCTGAGGGCCTGGCGGCGCTGCCGGGCGTGCAGGTCGACCTGGAGGCCGTGCAGACGAACATCGTCTACTTCGAGGTCGAAGGCGCCGCGGCGTTCGCGGCCCGCTGCGCCGAGCTCGGCGTGCTCCTCAACGCCATGGGCGCCAAGCGCTGCCGCGTCGTCACGCACTTCCAGGTGACCGACGAGGACGTCGACGCGGCGCTGACCGTGCTCGGCCGCGTGGCCTCCGAGCGCGCCCAGGCAGCCGCCTGACGACCCCTGACCGGATGACGCGGCGCGCCTTCCTGCTGGCCCACCCGGCCGGCCACTCGCTCAGCCCACGCATGCACGGGGCCGCCTTCCGCGCCCTGGGCCTGGACGCCACCTACGAGGCGCTAGACGTGCCGCCGGAACGCCTCGGTGACGTCGTCGGCGGCTTCCGGCACGACCCGAGCTTCCTCGGCGCCAACGTGACCACCCCGCACAAGCTGGCCGTGCGCGAGCACCTGGACGAGCTTTCCGAGTCCGCCGCGGCCGTGGGGGCCGTCAACACCGTCGTGCCGCGGGACGGCAGGCTCGTGGGGGACAACACCGACGTCGCCGGCTTCACCGCGGCGCTGGAGGGAGCGGGCTACCGGCCGGGCGGCGGCCACGCCGTGCTCCTGGGCGCCGGCGGGGCCGCGAACGCCGTCGCCTACGCGCTGTGCCGCCAGGCCGTGCCGACCGTGGTGGTGAGCCGCCGCCCCG
>Ga0182741_1000183_pt1 | contig 98274 bp, 99 predicted proteins | sample eDN5th37CBELigOP_FD_128874 | JGI IMG/M metagenome (GOLD analysis project Ga0182741, IMG submission 128874) | Enriched Organic Plus compost microbial communities from Emeryville, California, USA - eDNA 5th pass 37_C BE-Lig OP (version 2) (version 2) ...
CACGGTGTCCAGTTTGGGCCCGACATTTGGCCGTGGAGCGATGACCAACTCCTGGACCGACATCAAGAATACCGACCTCGTGGTCGTCATGGGCGGCAATGCCGCCGAAGCCCATCCCTGCGGATTCAAATGGGTGACCGAAGCCAAGGCCACGCGCGGCGCCCGGCTGATCGTGGTGGACCCGCGCTTTACCCGCACCGCCTCGGTGGCCGATTACTATGCGCCGATCCGGCCCGGCTCGGACATTGCCTTCCTGATGGGCCTGATCAACTGGTTGATCCAGAACGACAAGGTGCAATGGGATTACGTCCGCAACTTCACCAATGCCGCCTGGCTGGTGAAGGACGAGTTCGGCTGGAGCGACGGGCTGTTCACCGGCTACGACCCGGAAAAGCGCGACTATGACAAGTCGGGCTGGGACTATGTCATCGGCGAGGACGGCTTTGCCACCGTGGACATGACGCTGGAGCATCCGCGCTGCGTCTGGAACCTGCTCAAGGAACATGTCTCGCGCTATACGCCGGAACTGGTCGAACAGGTCTGCGGCACGCCCAGGGACCGCTTCCTCAAGATCGCCGAGATGATCGGCGAATGCTCGGCGCCCGACAAGACCATGACCTCGATGTATGCGCTGGGCTGGACCCAGCACGCCAAGGGTTCGCAGAACATCCGCGGCATGGCGATGCTGCAGCTGATCCTGGGCAATATCGGCGTCCGGGGCGGCGGGATGAACGCGCTGCGCGGCCATTCCAACATCCAGGGCCTGACCGATATCGGGCTGATGTCGAACCTGATTCCCGGCTACCTGAACATCCCGACCGAGAAGGAGCCGGACTGGCAGACCTATATGTCCAGCCGCAGCTTCACGCCGCTGCGGCCGGGCCAGACCAGCTATTGGCAGAACTATCCCAAGTTCATGGTCAGCTTCATGAAGGCCATGTGGGGCGACGCGGCCACGGCCGAGAACGACTGGGCCTATCACTACCTGCCCAAGCTGGACGTGCCGACCTATGACATCCTGCGCATGTTCGAGCTGATGGATGCCGGCCGGGTCAACATCTATTTCTGCCAGGGCTTCAACCCGCTGCTGTCCTTCCCGAACCGGGGCAAGGTCACGGCGGCGCTCAGCAAGCTGAAGCTCCTGGTGGTCATGGACCCGCTGGCGACCGAGACGGCGCATTTCTGGGAAAACCACGGCGAACATAACGACGTGGACACCGCCTCGATCCAGACCGAGGTGCTGGAACTGCCCTCGTCCTGCTTTGCCGAGGATGATGGCGCGCTGGTCAATTCCGGCCGCTGGCTGCAATGGCACTGGTCGGCGGCGACGCCGCCCGGCCAGGCCAGGCATGACACCTGGATCATGGCGCAGATCTTCCTGCGCGTGAAAAAGCTCTACCAGGAGGAAGGCGGCGTCTTCCCCGACCCGATCCTGAACCTGACCTGGGACTATGCCGACCCCGACGAGCCCTCGCCCGAGGAACTGGCCAAGGAGCTGAACGGCCGGGCGCTGGAGGATGTCTACGACACCGCCGACCCGACGAAACTGCTGACCGCCAAGGGCAAGCAATTGCTGAATTTCAGCCAGTATCGTGACGACGGCACGACCATGGGCGCCTGCTGGATCTATTCCGGCTGCTGGAACGAGGACGGCAACAACATGGCGCGACGGGACAATATCGACCCCGATGAGACCGGCGCCTATCCGAACTGGGCCTTTTCCTGGCCGCTGAACCGGCGGATCCTTTACAATCGCGCCTCTGCCGACATGCAGGGCCGGCCCTGGGATCCCTCGCGCAAGCTGCTGGAATGGGACGGCGAGAAATGGACCGGCTACGACGTGCCCGACATTGCGCCCACGGCCAGGCCCGGCGATGTCGGTCCCTTCATCATGAACCCCGAAGGCGTTTCGCGCCTGTTCACGCGGGGCTTGATGCGCGACGGTCCCTTCCCGACGCATATGGAGCCGTTCGAGTCGCCCCTGGCCAACGTGTTCAACCCGCAGATGCGCGGCAACCCGGTGGCACGGGTCTTTGCCAGCGATGCCGAGCAATTCGCCACCAGCGAGGAGTTCCCGATCGCGGCGACCTCGTATCGCCTGACCGAGCATTTCCACTACTGGACCAAGCACAACCGCATCAACGCTGCCCTGCAGCCCGAGTTCTTCGTCGAGATCAGCGAAGAGCTGGCCGCCGAAAAGGGCATCCGGCGCGGCGGCTGGGTGCGGGTCTGGTCCAAGCGGGGCGAGGTCAGGGCCAAGGCCCTGGTGACGGGACGGCTGAAGCCGATGCAATGCGGCGACAAGCTGGTGCATGTCATCGGCATCCCGCTGCACTGGGGCTTCATGGGCGCGGCGCGCAAGGGGTTCGGGCCGAACAGCCTGACGCCCTTTGTCGGCGATGCCAATGTGGAAACGCCTGAATTCAAGGCGTTCTTGGTCAATATCGAACCCGCGACAGGGGAGGCGGTGTCATGACGACCGATCCGAACCTCGACAGCCCGCGCACCGCGGTCTCGAACCCGCCGGTGCAGCCGATGCAGGCCAACCTGGGGCCGGGCGATGTCGTCCGCGCCTCGGCCATGCCCGACCTGCCGCCGCCGACGCGCGAACTGACGCCGGTGGCCAAGCTGATCGACGTATCGAAATGCATCGGCTGCAAGGCCTGCCAGTCGGCCTGCGCCGAATGGAACGACACCTATCCCGAGATCGAGGAAAATGTCGGCCTTTACGAAAATCCGCACGACCTGACGCCCGACATGTTCACCCTGATGCGGTTCTCGGAATACGAGAACCCGCAGACCGGCGATTTCGAATGGCTGATCCGCAAGGACGGCTGCATGCATTGCGCCGATCCGGGCTGCCTCAAGGCCTGCCCGGCCCCCGGCGCCATCGTGCAATATTCGAACGGCATCGTGGATTTCATCCACGAGAATTGCATCGGCTGCGGCTATTGCGTGACCGGCTGTCCCTTCGACATCCCGCGCATCAGCCAGAAAACCCATGTCAGCTACAAATGCACGCTGTGTTCGGACCGGGTGGCGGTGGGCCAGGGGCCGGCCTGCGCCAAGGCCTGCCCGACCCAGGCCATCGTCTTCGGCACCAAGGAGGACATGCTGGCCCATGCCGAGGCCCGCGTCGACGACTTGAAGTCGCGCGGCTACGACAATGCCGGCATCTACGACCCGCAAGGGGTGGGCGGCACGCATGTCTTCTATGTGTTGCACCATGCCGACCAGCCCTCGCTTTATTCCGACCTGCCAGAGCAGCCACGCATCTCGCCCGTGGTCGAGGGCTGGAAGGGCGTGACCAAGACGCTGGGCCTGGCCGCCATCGGCGCGGCGGCCGTCGGCTCGGTCCTGCACGGGCTGATGACGCGCGCCAACAAGGTCTCGGCCGAGGATGAGGTCCATGCCGAGGAACTGGTCTCGGGGCGCGAGCCCCCGATCCCGCCGGAAAGAGAGGTGCTGTGATGGCCAAGCGCATGTTCTCGGCCCCGGGCGACCATATCGAAAGCCGCCGTCCGGTTACGGTCAGCCGCTATCGCGGCATCACGCGGCTGAACCACTGGGTGACGGCGGCCAGCCTGATCGTGCTGCTGCTTTCGGGGCTGGCGCTGTTTCACCCCTCGCTCTACTTCCTGACCGGGCTGTTCGGCGGCGGGCAGATGACGCGCTGGCTGCATCCTTTCGTGGGCATCCTGCTGTTCTTCAGCTTCCTTTTGCTGTTTTTGCAGATGTGGCGGCTGAACCTGCCCCGGCCCGAGGACCGCACCTGGGTCAGCCATATCGGCGAGGTCGTCCGCGGCGAAGAGGAAAAGCTGCCCGAGCTGGGCAAATACAATGCCGGGCAGAAATTCGTCTTCTGGGCCATGTCGGTGCTGATCGTGGTGCTGATCGTATCGGGGATGATGATCTGGCAGGAATATTTCCCGCATCTGGTCTCGATCCCGGTGCGGCGCTGGGCAGTGCTGATCCATGCGGTGGCGGCGGTGGCGATCATCCTGACCTTCATCCTGCATGTCTATGCGGCGATCTGGACCCGCGGCACCATCCGCGCCATGACCCGCGGCACCGTGACCGGCGGCTGGGCCTGGCGGCACCATCGCAAATGGTTGCGCGAACTGGCTGGACGCGAGGGCGGCGGCCCGGCAGAGTAGGCGCAAGCGACCCGAAAGGAAGCCATGTCCACCGCCCTGAAGCCTGATCCCTCGATGATCGGCGGCGTCGCCAAGGTTCCCCTGGCGCGCCTGCCCGAACCCGCGGCGCTGTTCTCGACCCGCGCCGAGCGGTTCGATTTCCTGGCCGGGCACAGCCCGAACCTTGCGCCCTACCTGCGCTTCCTGGCCGGGATCTGCCGGGCGCAGGCCGATCTGGCCCGCGAACTGCCCCAGCCCGAGCCGCTGTCGCCCGAGCGGATCGACCTGGCCCGCGCCAGCCGCATGCCGCCGCTTGATCGCAACGCCATGCGCGACGGGCTGGCACAGGCGCTGCCGCTGCTGCTCGGGCGGCTGGCGGCGCTGGACATGCCCGAGCCGGCGCGGCTGGCGCTGGCGGCCTTGCAGGCGGCCGAGCCTGCGGATCTGGACTGGGTCATGGGCAATGTGCTGGCCGACACCATCCCCGAGGCCAGCGTGGCCCCGCATCTGTTCGCCGCCGCCGCCTTGCAGGTCCATGCCGCGATGCGGGCGGCGATACTGGACGCGGCGCAACTGGTGCCGATCCGCACCGGCATCTGCCCGGCCTGCGGCGGCCGCCCGGCGACCAGCATCGTGACCGAAAGCATCGGCGCCGAGGGCGCGCGCTATTGTTCCTGCGCCACCTGCCAGACGCTGTGGAACGAGGTGCGGGTGAAATGCCTCTGCTGCGGCTCGACCAAGGGCATTTCCTATCGCTCGGTCGAGACTGGCGAGGCCACGGTCAAGGCCGAGGTCTGCCGCGAATGCGACCGCTGGGTCAAGATCCTGTATCAGAACCGCAATCCCTCGCTTGAGCCCATCGCCGACGATGTGGCGAGCCTCGGCCTGGACCTGATGATGCGGGACACCGAATGGAAGCGGGGCGGCTTCAACCCCTTCCTGGCCGGCTATTGACGGCGGCTCGGCGCGGGCGATGATTGTCGGCACGGCGGGGCATATCGACCATGGCAAGACCGCGCTGGTCCGGGCGCTGACCGGCATCGAGACTGACCGGCTGGCCGAGGAACAGGCCCGCGGCATCACCATCGAGTTGGGCTTCGCCTATGCCGACCTGGGCGGCGGTGCCGTCACCGGCTTTGTCGATGTACCGGGGCACGAGAAATTCGTCCACACCATGCTGGCCGGGGCCGGCGGCATCGACCTGGCGCTGCTGGTCGTCGCCGCCGATGACGGCATCATGCCGCAGACGCGCGAGCATCTGGCGATCCTCGACCTGCTGGGCATCGCCGACGGCATGGTCGCGCTGACCAAATCCGACCTTGCGCCCCCCGACCGCGTCGCCGCCCTGACTGCCCAGATCGCGGACCTGCTGGCCCCGACCGGGCTGGCCGGGGCGCCGGTCTTTCCTGTCTCGTCCCTGACCGGGGCGGGCATCGACGCCCTGCGCGCCGCGCTGGTGCAGGCCGAGGCGCAGGCCGCCGCCCGCGCCGCCGAGGCGCGCTTTCGCATGGCCATCGACCGCAGCTTCACCCTGGCCGGAACGGGCACCGTCGTCACCGGCACGGTGCTGTCGGGCCGGGTCGCGCCGGGCGACCAGATCCTTCTCAGCCCCTCGGGGCTGCCGGCCCGCGTGCGGGGCATTCACGCCCAGAACCGCAAGGCCGAAACCGGCCTTGCCGGCCAGCGTTGCGCCCTGAACCTAGCCGGCGAGGGGGTGACGCGCGAGGCGATCCATCGCGGCGACGTGGCGCTGGACCCCGTGCTGCACGCACCGACCCGGCGCATCGACGTGATGCTGCGCGTGCTGGGGACCGAGCCCAAGCCGCTGGCCACCTGGTTTCCCGCCCGCCTGCATCTGGGCGCGGCGGAAACCGGCGCCCGCATCGTGCCGCTGCAAGGGCCGCTGGCTCCGGGCGAGGAAGGGCTGGCGCAGCTCGTCCTCGACCGCCCCCTGGCCGCGACCCTGGGCGAGCACTTCATCCTGCGCGACGTCTCGGCCCGGCGCACCATCGGCGGAGGCCGGCTGATCGACCTGCGCGCCCCCGCCCGCCACCGCAGCCGGCCCGAGCGGCTGGCCGTGCTGCGCGCCATGGCCCTGCCCGACCCGACCGAGGCGCTGTCGGCGCTGGCCGGGCTGGCGCTGGTCGATCTCGGTGCCTTTGCCCGCGACCGCGCGCTGGCCCCGGCCCAGCTTGACCGCGCCATCGCGGCTTCGGACATCGCCATCGTCCCCGGCACGCGGCAGGCGCTCAGCCCCGCCCGGCTTCAGGCGCTGCGCCAGCAGATGCAGGCGGAACTCGCCGCCTTTCACGCCGAGAATGCCGATCTTCAGGGGCTGGGCCGGGAAAAGCTGCGGCTGATGCTGGACCCGCGCCTGCCCAAGCCCGATTTCGCCACCTTCCTGCGCACCGAGGCGGCGGCAGGGCGCATCGCGCTGGACGGCGCCTTCATCCGCCTGCCCGGCCACCTGCCCCGGCTTGCGCCCGAGGACGAGGCGCTGCTGGAGCGCATCCTGCCCCGGCTTTCGGGCGAGGAACGCTTTCGTCCGCCCCGCGTGCGCGACTTCGCCCATGCCTTCGACGCCGAGGAACCCGAGGTCCGCCGCATCCTGCGTATGGCTGCCCGCCAGGGCCGCATCGACCAGATCGCGCATGACCATTTCTTTGCCCGCGCCACCACCATCGAGATGGTCGGCATCATCCGCGACCTTGGCGCCGCCAGCCCAGACGGCTGGTTCACCGCCCCGGATTTCCGCGACCGGGTGCAGAACGGCCGCAAGGTGGCGATCCAGATCCTTGACTTCTTCGACCGGCTCGGTCTGACCTTGCGTCGGAGCGATCTTCGTCGCATCAACCCGCACCGGATCGACCTGTTCACGCCGGACAGGCCGGACGAGCGGGAACAGGGAAGAGAAGCGTCCCCGGTGGGGCGGCCGGACTTCAAATCCGGTTGGGGCAGTGAGCCTGTCTCGGGTGGGTTCGACTCCCACTCTCTTCCGCCAGATGCGACGAAAGGACGGTAATGGACAGCACGACGCTTGGCAGCAGCGGGGTTCGGGTCAGCGCGGTCTGCCTGGGCACCATGACCTTCGGCAACCAGACCGGCGCGGCCGATGCCCATGCGCAGATGGACCGCGCCTTGGCCGCCGGCATCACCTTCATCGACACGGCCGAGCTTTACCCGGTGAACCCGGTGCGGCGCGAGACCGTGGGCCGGACCGAGGAAATCGTCGGCGACTGGCTGTCCGCGCGCGGCACCCGCGACCGGGTGCAGATCGCCACCAAGGCCGCCGGCCCCGGCGACAAGGTGCGGGCCGAGGGCTTCGACGGCGCCATCCTGCGCCGCACCATCGACGCTTCGCTCCGGCGGCTGAAAACCGACTATATCGACCTCTACCAGCTGCATTGGCCGGTGCGCGGCAGCTATGCCTTCCGCCAGAACTGGCGCTACGACCCTTCGAAACAGGACCGTGCGGCGACGCTCGCGCATATGCAGGACGTGCTGGGCGCCCTGGATGAGGCGGTGCGCGCCGGCAAGGTCCGCGCCATCGGCCTGTCGAACGAATCGGCCTGGGGCACGGCGCGCTGGATCGACACGGCCGAACGCATGGGCGCGCCGCGCATGGCCAGCATCCAGAACGAATATTCCCTGCTCTACCGCGCCTTCGACACCGACCTGGCGGAACTGGCGGTGAACGAAGGGGTGACGCTCTTGGCCTATTCGCCGCTGGCGGCGGGGCTGCTGACCGGGAAATACCGCAACGGGGCCGAGCCCGCCGGCAGCCGCGCGGCAGCCGACCGGGCCAGCGGCGGGCCGGGCAACCTGGGCGGGCGGCGCACCGCCCGCGCCGATGCCGCGGTCGCCGCCTGGCATGGGCTCGCGGCCGAGCTGGGGCTGGACCCGATCCACATGGCCATCGCCTTCACCCGCCAGCGGCCGTTCCATGCGATCCCGATCATCGGCGCCACCGATCTTGCGCAGCTCGACCACCTGCTGCCCGGGCTGGACCTGCGGCTGTCCGACGAGGCGCTCAAGCGCATCGACCAGCTGCACTGCAGCCACCCGCTGCCCTACTGAGACGCCCTCGCGACGCCACGGCAGGGTTGGCAGCATGGTGCGGCGCGGGCAATCTGCCCGCGTCACCCGAGCCCGAGGAACCCCATGCTGCCCCCGATCCTGTCGCATCTGCGCATCCCCGTCGTCGCCTCGCCCATGTTCATCGTCTCGGGGCCCGAACTGGTGATCGCGCAATGCAAGGCCGGGATCGTCGGCAGCTTCCCGGCGCTCAACGCCCGCGAAAAGGACGGCGAGGCCCCGCTGCTCGACGCCTGGCTGACCCGGATCCAAGAGGAACTGGACCGCCACAACCAGGCCAATCCCGACCATCCCGCGGCGCCCTTCGCGGTGAACCAGATCGTGCATCGCTCGAATGCACGCCTCCAGCGCGATATCGAGATCTGCCACAAGCATCGCGTGCCGATCTGGATCACCAGCCTGGGCGCCCGCCCCGAGGTGAACGCGGCCGCGCATGATTGCGGCGGCATCGCGCTGCATGACGTCATCAACAACCGCTTCGCCCGCAAGGCCATCGAAAAGGGCGCCGACGGGCTCATCGCCGTGGCGGCGGGTGCCGGCGGCCATGCCGGGCCGCAATCGCCCTTTGCGCTGGTGCAGGAGATCCGCGAATGGTTCGACGGCCCGCTGCTGCTGTCGGGCGCCATCGCCACCGGCCGCGCGGTGCTGGCGGCGCAGGCCATGGGTGCGGACCTGGCCTATGTCGGCAGCCCCTTCATCGCTACCGAGGAAGCCAATGCCCAGCCCGAATACAAGCGCATGATCGTGGATTGCGGGGCCGAGGACGTCGTCACCTCCTCGCTCTTTACCGGGGTGTCGGGGAATTACCTCGCGCCCTCGATCCGCGCCGCCGGGCTCGACCCGGCCAGGCTGGAGCGTGGCGATGTGTCGGACATGAACTTCGCCGACGCCTCGTCGCGGCCCAAGGCCTGGAGCCAGGTCTGGGGCTCGGGCCAGGGCATCGGCGCGGTGCGTGAAATCCTCCCCGCCGCCCGGCTGATCGACCGCCTGGCCCGCGAACATGCCGAGGCCCGCGCCGCCCTCTGCGCCTGACCCCCGGCTTCTTCGTTCCCCAAATACCCATGCAACGGCGCGGCGGGGCGCCAGGGTCCGCGTCTTTCACCGTTTCCCAAACACTCCTTTCCAGCGCGCCACCCGGCGCGGCGGCGGTGCGTCAGGACACCGCAAGCCCCTCGGTCGAGGCAAAGAACATCGCCTGGCTGACCGCCGAGCGCACCTGCTCCTCGGAATAGGGCTTGGAAATCAGGAAGGCCGGTTCCGGCCGGTCGCCGGTCAGCAGCCGCTCGGGGAAGGCGGTGATGAAGATCACCGGGATGTCGCCCATGCTGGCAAGAAGCTCGTTCACCGCCTCGATCCCGGACGAGCCGTCGGCCAGCTGGATGTCGGCCAGGATCAGGTCCGGACGGCTTTGATGCGCCAGGTCGACGGCGGCGGCATGGGTGCGGGCGATGCCGGTGACCTCGTGGCCCATGGCCTGCACGATGCCCTTCAGGTCCATGGCGATGATGGTCTCGTCCTCGATCACCATGACCTTGCCGGTCAGCGCCTGCCCCATCTCGTTCAGCGCGATCTGCACCAGCTCCTCGGCCTCGGCCTGCGGGCATTGCATGACCTGCGCGATCTGGTCGTAGCGCAATTCCTCGATGGTGCGCAAAAGCAGCGCCTCGCGCGAATTGGGCGTCAGGCCGCGCATATGCGCCTGGGCACGGGCCTCGCGCGGGCTCTGCGCCCCCAGCTCGACCGGCTGGCCCGAGCTTTGCCAGATGGCGTGGAAGGTGCGGAACAGCCCGAGGCGGGTGTCCTCGCCATCCATCAGGCTGCGATCGGTCAGGATCGCCTCCAGCGTGGCGGCGGCGTAATTGTCGCCGGCGGTCTGGCTGCCGGTCAGCGCGCGCGCATAGCGACGCAGATAGGGCAGTTCCCGGCTGATGGACTGGGCAAGATCCGCTGCGGTCATGGCTACCTCGAAAAATGCGTCGTGTGTCGGAACCTGATCGGATAGGTAACGGTTGGGCAAGGTGCGCACAAGATTACCGGGAATAACTAAAAAATGAATACCAGGCGTGAGGAACGCAGGCGAGCAGCCATAGAAAAGCAGATCGACGAGAATCTGCGCCGCGTCTATGAGCAGGATGCGACCCAGCAGATCCCCGACAGGTTCCTGCAGTTGCTCGACAAATTGCGCGAGCAGGAGTGAACCGGATGACCGATCGGAAACCGGCGCGGACGGCCCGCCCCCAGGACCACGGCGATCCGCGGGACGAACTGGTCGATCACCTGCCGGCGCTGCGCGCCTTCGCTTTGTCGCTCACGCGCGAGGGGGCCTCGGCCGACGATCTGGTGCAGGACACCATCGTCAAGGCCTGGACCCATATCGACAAGTTCCAGCCCGGCACCAACCTGCGCGCCTGGCTGTTCACCATCCTGCGCAACACCTTCTATTCCGCCCGCCGCAAGACCCGGCGCGAGATCAGCGATACCGATGGTCTCCACGCCGCCCGCCAGGCCGCGCGGCCGGAACATGACGGCCGGCTGGCGCTGAACGATTTCCGCACCGCCTTCGAGCAATTGCCCGACGAGCAGCGCGAGGCGCTGATCCTTGTCGGCGCTTCGGGCTTTTCCTATGAGGAAGCGGCGGCGATGACCGGTGTCGCCGTGGGCACCGTCAAGTCGCGTGCCAATCGCGGCCGGCGCAAGCTGGCCGAGCTTCTGCACCTGGAAGAGGGCGAGGAACTGGAGATGACCGACCGTGCCACGCTGGCGGTGATGGCGCAGAACACCCCGATCCTGCGCTGAGATGGCGTCGTGCTGCGGCGCATCCTGGACAGGCTGGAATTCACCAAGGGCCTCGGCTTTCGGCTGGGTGGCCTGTTGTCGGTGGCGATCCTGCCCATCGGGCTGATCTCGGTCATCCAGACGCTGCACCTGTCGCGCGAATACCAGCGATCCTCGGAAATCGCGCTGCTGGGCCGCACCGCCACCGCCGCTGCCGGGGAAAGGGCGCTGTTGCAAAGTGCGCTCGGCACCGCCGATGCGCTGGGCCCGGCGGTGCTGGAGACCATGGACCGGCCGCAGGCCTGTTCCGACATCATGCGCGGGTTGGTGCAGCGCACGGTGAACTTCGTCTATGCCGGCTTCACCCGGCTGGACGGGGTGACGGAATGCTCCTCGGTGCGCGGCGTGCACGACCTTTCCGGCGAATCCGCCTTTCGCCAGTTCAGCGAAAGCCCCGGCACGCTGGTCACGACCAGCGAGGACGGGCCGGTCACCGGCAAGTCGGTGGTGGTGGTGATCCAGCCGCTTTACCGCGGGGTCGAGTTGCTGGGCTTCATCGCCGTCTCGATGTCGCATGACCTGCTGCGCTCGACCCATGTCTCGGGCCTGGGGACCGAGGGCGCGCGCATCCTGACCTTCAACAACCAGGGCGAGGTGATCTCCTCGGACCGCGAGGGCGCCGGCGACATTGCCGAGGTGCTGCCGCGCGGCAAGTCGCTGCCCTCGCTCCTGTCGCGCAGCGAGACCACCTTCCGCGACATTTCCAACTCGGGCGAGCGGCGGGTGTTCAGCGTCGTGCCGGTGGTGCCGGGCCTGGTCTATGCGCTGGGGTCGTGGAACCGCGCCGAATCCGGCATCACCGGCATCGACATCACCCGGCGCACGGCGCTGATCCTGCCGCTGATCCTGTGGGCCGCCTCGCTGGCCGTGGCCTATTTCGCCGTCTATCGCCTGGTGCTGCGCCATATCCGCGAATTGCGCAGCCAGATGCGTCGCTTTGCCATCGGCGACCGTTCCGCGCCCCCGCCGGTGCTGGCCGACGCGCCGGCCGAGATCGAGGACATGAGCCAGACCTTCCACAACATGGCCCGCATCCTGATCCGCGACGAAGAGGCGATGGAGGCCGCGGTCAACGAAAAGACCGTGCTGTTGAAAGAGGTGCATCACCGGGTCAAGAACAACCTGCAATTGATCGCCTCGATCATCAACATGCAGATCCGGGTGATCGAGCATGACGATGCGCGCCGCGTGCTGCGCTCGGTCCAGGACCGGGTGGCGTCGCTGGCGACGATCTATCGCAACCTCTACCAGGCCGAGCATCTGGATTCGGTCCAGGCCGATCGGCTGATCCGCGACATCATCAGCCAGATGACCAATGCCTCGGTCGGCCCCGGCACCGGGCTGCGCATCGACACCCGGCTGGAGCCGCTGGTGCTGATGCCCGACCAAGCGGTACCGCTGAGCCTGCTGGCGACCGAGGCCTTCACCAATGCGCTGAAATATTCCGGCGTTTCCAACCCCGAGGCCGAGCCCTGGGTGCGGGTCTCGCTGCGGGCGGACGGGCCGGGCCATGCGGTGCTGGAGGTCGAGAACTCGATCGGCGCCAGCAGCCTGGCCGAGGGCACCGGCCTTGGCAGCCAGCTGATCGAGGCCTTCGCCACCCAGCTGGAAGGCGAGGCCGAGCAGGAGACGGGCGACGGCCGGTTCCTACTGCGGCTGCGCTTCCGGGTCGAGAACCTGCACAAGCGCGATGGCGCCGAGATGCCGCAGGTGGTGCTGACCTCGGCCGCCCGGCCGGGGTCGCGGCACTAGCTAGGCAAGGGGTCTGTGGCGATCCGTGCCCGGCCAGGGCAGCATCGCGGTCTTCCTGACCGGGCGCCGCTTTGGATGGTCGTCCGGCGCTGGCTGATGGGAACGGTTCTGGCGGGGCTTGCGCTGCGGATGATGGGCGAAACCTGCCGCTGCCCCCTTATTCCTCGAAGCGGCCCGTGGCGACCCGGTCCCGCTCGTATCGCCTTGCAAGCGGAAACGGCGGCAACCAGGATTCGCGGCGGATGGTCCATAGCTCATAGGTCGGCGCCAGCTGATTCGGGGCATCGAGCGAGCCCAGATTCACCTCGATCTCATCCGCGCTGTGCGCAAGGACGGACGAGCCGCAGCGGGGGCAGAAGAGCCGCCCGGCGTAATCGCGGGTTTCGCCCTCGATCGTCACCGCGTCGCGGGGAAACACTGCCGAGGCGTGAAACAGCGCCCCGTGATGCTTGCGGCAGTCGAGACAATGGCACAGGCCGACCCGCCAGGGGCGCCCGGATGCAACGATTCGAACCTTGCCGCACAGGCAACCACCGGTGAATCGCTCCATGCTGCGTCTCCTTCAAGTTCGAGCGGGCAAGCCGTTCACGATGCCTTGCCCGCGTCCTTCCGCGCCGCCTGCCGCAGCTTCTTGGCGGCGATGAAGCGGCGACGGCGGGACAGTTCCACGTTGATCAGCGCCCCCAGCATCACCGTAAACCCGCCCAGGTAGAACCACATCAGCAGCGCGATCACCGCGCCGATCGAGCCATAGATGCGGTTGTAGCTGTTGAAGCTGGCCAGATAGGCCGAGAACCCATAGGAGGCCGCCGCCCAGGCCAGCGCCGCGAAGACCGAGCCCCAGGTGAAGATCGCCGTGCGCGGCGTCTTCACGTTCGGCCCATAGCGATACAGGATGCCGATCACCACCAGCACGATGAAAAAGATCGCCATCCAGGGCAGCGCGCCGATCAGCCAGTTGCGCAAGGGCACGTCGGGCAGGAAGTTGAAGGCGATGGGTACCACGATGATCGTGGCCAGCCCCAGGGCGATCACCAGCACGATGACCAGCGTCAGCACATAGGCCAGCAGGAAGCCCATCACCGTGGAATGCGAGCGCACGCCATAGGCCGCGTTCAGGCCGCGGATCAGCCCGTCCACCCCGGCCCGCGCCGAGACGGTGGCGATGATGAAGGAAATCGCCGTGGTCCAGCCCAGCTGCGTGCGCCCGGCCGCCACCAGCGCGCTGATCTGGCCATAGATGATGTCGGCGGCGCTTTGCGGGATGAAGCCGTCGGTGGTGTGGATGTATTGCTCGATCACCTCGGGGTCGTTCCACAGCCCCCACAGCGCAAACAGCGCCGCCATTCCGGGAAACACCGCGAACATGGCATAGAAGGCCACGCCGGCGGCGATCAGGCTCATGTGGATCTTGTCCATCCGCTCAAAGACCGCCAGGACGAACTGCCACCAATCCCTGATCAAGGTTCCCGTCCTTTTTTCCGTTTCGGTTGCCGGCCCTGCGGAGGAAACCCGCTTCCCCGCGGGCAAGGTTCCGGCCCTTCTAGTGCTTCCCGTCCCCATAGCGCAGCCAGACCGCCTTTTCGCCCAGTTTCGCGACGAAGGCGGCATGGGCCTCGGCCTCGGCCTCGGTGATGCGGGGGGCAAGCGGGCGCGGCCTTTGCCCCCGTGGGGCGGCGCCGCCCTGCATCCGCGCCCCGGCGCCCGAGCCGCCGTGCAGAGGCCCGGTCTCCAGCACCAGCCCCGGCTGACGGCCGCCGCGCAGCGCCAGATAGACCTCGGCCAAAAGCTCGCTGTCCAGCAGCGCGCCATGCAGCGTGCGGTCCGAATTGTCGATGCGGAAGCGCCGGCACAGCGCGTCGAGCGAGTTCTGCGCGCCGGGAAACTGGCTGCGCGCCAGTTCCAGCGTATCGACCGCCCGGCTGAAGGGCATGACCGGATAGCCGCAAAGCCGCAGCTCGGCGTTCAGGAATTTCATGTCGAAGCCGGCATTGTGGATCACCAGCCGGGTGTCCTCGCCGATGAAGGCAACGAAATCCGCCGCGATCTCGGCGAATTTCGGCTTGTCGCGCAGGAAATCGTCGCCCAGTCCGTGCACCTCGAAGGCCTCCTGCGGCATCGGGCGCTCGGGGTTGATATAGACGTGGAAGGTGCGTCCGGTGGGCAGGTGGTTCATCAGCTCGACCGCGCCGATCTCGACGATGCGGTCGCCGGTATCGGGGTCGAAGCCCGTGGTTTCGGTATCGAGAACGATCTCACGCATGGGGCCGTTCTGCCATGATCCGGGCGCAGATGTCCACGATGGCCGCGCGCGCGCCGTCCAGCGTGTCCGAGGGGATCAGGAAATCCGCCCGCCTGCGCTTTTCCGCATCCGGCATCTGCCGCGACAGGATCATCTGGAAATCCGCCTCGGTCATGCCGGGGCGGGCCAGCACCCGCGCCCGCTGCACCTCGGGCGGGGCCGAGACCACCGCCACCCCGTCCATCTGGCGCTCGGACCCGCCCTCGAACAGCAGCGGGATGTCCAGCACCACGATGGGCGCGTCCTGGTGCGCGGCGATGAAGCCGGCGCGGTCCTCGGCCACCAGCGGATGCACGATGGCCTCCAGCCGGGCAAAGCCCGAGGGGTCGGTGGCCAGCGCCTCGCGCAGCGCGGCGCGGTCGATGCCGCCATCCCGCAGCACGCCGGGAAAGGCGGCGGCCACCGGCGCGACGGCCGCGCCGCCGGGCGCGTAAAGCCGATGCACGGCCGCATCCGCGTCCCAGACCGGATGGCCCAGGTCGCGGAACATCTGCGCGGCGGTGGATTTCCCCATGCCGATGCCGCCGGTCAGGCCCAGCCGGTAGGTCATGCCAGCACGATCCGGCGCAATTCGTCATCGACCTCGGGGCGCTGGCCGAACCAGCGCTCGAAGCCGGGCGTGGCCTGGTGCAAGAGCATGCCCAGCCCGTCCACGATTTCGCAGCCGCGTGCCTGGGCCTCGGTCAGGAAGGGGGTCATCAGCGGCGTATAGACCAGGTCCGTGACCAGCGTGCCCGGCGCCAGCGCGTCCAGCGGCACCCGCAGCGGCGGCTTGCCCTGCATGCCCATCGAGGTGGCGTTGACCACGGTCATCGCGCCTTCCAGCATGTTGCCGGCCTGCGCCCAGTCATAGACCACGACCTTGGCGCCGAACTCGGACCGGATCTGTTCGGCCCGGATGCGGGTGCGGTTGGCGATACGCAGCTCGGGCACCCCGCTTTCCAAGAGCGAGGCGACCACGGCCCGCGCCGCGCCGCCCGCGCCGATCACTGCGGCGGGGCCCAGGCCGGGGATCCAGTCCGGCGCGTGCTGGCGGATATTGGCGATGAAGCCGTAGCCGTCGGTATTGTCGGCATGGATCTTGCCGTCGGCGCGGAAGATCAGCGTGTTCGCCGCCCCGATCAGCGCGGCGCGGTCGGTGACGACATCGGCCAAGGCCAGCACGCTTTCCTTGTGCGGGATGGTGACATTGGCGCCGACGAAACCCATGTGTGGCATGGCGCGCAGCACCTCGGCCAGATGTTCGGGCATCACCGGCAGCGGCACGTAATGCCCGGCGATGCCATAGCGTTTCAGCCAGTGCCCGTGCAGCCGGGGCGAGCGGGAATGGGCAATGGGCCAGCCGATGACCGCGGCAAGGGGCGCGTGCTTGGGGGCGGGCGTACTGTCAACCATGGCAGACCTGCGGTGCTTTCTCAGGGGCATCGCCCCGGCATCGGGATGGATCGAATGTCGCGTCACAACTGCTATCGGGCTGCCCTGGGGTCAAGCCGTATCGCCCTTCGCGACCTGGGCCATGGCAAGAATGCAACCCCCGTGGGCCGGGTTCAGACCACGCTCATCTCGGGCAGGCCGCCCTCGGCCACCAGATCCTCCAGCGTCAGCGACTCGATCAGCAGCAGATAGGACCAGAACACCTGGCCGAACATGCGGCGCAGCCGGCAGGTGGCCTCGTCCGTGCAATCCTCGCAGCGTTGATAGGAGCGGCGCGACAGGCAGGGCAGCGGCGCGATGGGCCCGTCCACCTGGCGCAGCAATTCGCCGATGGAAATCTCGTTGGGCCGCTTGATCAGCACATAGCCGCCCGCCCGGCCGCGGCGCGAGCCGACATAGCCGGCGTTGCGCAGCTCCAGCATGATATGCTCCAGAAAACGCTTGGGCGCGCCGGACCGCTGCGCGATCTCCTCGATCGTCAGGGCATTGCCGCCGGCGGCGACCTCGTCTGCCAGGGCCATCAGCGCCTTGATGGCATATTTCGTCTTCTGCGAGATCATAAAGGGAATCCTTAGTGTTCGCCGTGCCGTCATGCAACGATTTCGGCAAGAAATCGCAGGGCACCGCGCCTTCTGTTCAGGAACCATCGCCAAAACGCCATCGTTTTGTCACATTGACCGCGCATTTCTGCGGGGCAACATCAAGGAGTAGCTCATGCGCATCGCAGTTCTTGGCGGCGACGGGTTCGTCGGCTGGCCGACCGCCCTGCACCTGTCCAACCTGGGCCATGACATTCATATCCTGGACAACCTGTCGCGGCGCTGGATCGACACCGAACTGGGCGTGCAGTCGCTGACGCCGATGGATTCGATCCAGGAACGCTGCCGGATCTGGCACCAGCAGACCGGGCGGCGGATCCATTTCCACCTGCTGAACCTGGCCACGGAATACGAGCGGCTGAAGGCCTGGCTGGCCGAGCATCGCCCCGACGCAGTGATCCATTTCGCCGAGCAGCGTGCCGCGCCCTATTCGATGAAGACCGACCGCCACAAGGTCTATACGGTCAACAACAACATCAACGCGACGCATAACCTGCTGGCGGCGCTGGTGGAAACCGGCATCGACGCGCATCTGGTGCATCTGGGCACCATGGGGGTCTATGGCTATTCCACCATCGGCGCCCCGATCCCCGAGGGCTATCTGGACGTGTCCATCGACACGCCCGCCGGCCCGCGCGCGCAGCAGATCCTGTATCCGACCCGACCCGGCTCGGTCTATCACATGACCAAGAGCCTCGATCAGATCCTGTTCCAGTTCTATGCCCAGAACGACGGGCTGCGCATCACCGACCTGCACCAGGGCATCGTCTGGGGCACCCATACCGACCAGACCCGGCGGCACGAGCAGCTCATCAACCGCTTCGACTACGACGGCGACTATGGCACGGTGCTGAACCGTTTCCTGATCCAGGCCGCCATCGGCTATCCGCTGACCGTGCATGGCACCGGCGGCCAGACCCGCGCCTTCATCCACATCCAGGATTCGGTGCGCTGCATCGCGCTGGCGCTGCAAGACGCGCCGCAATCGGGCGAGCGGGTGCGCATCTTCAACCAGATGACCGAGACGCATCGCGTCCGCGACCTGGCCGAGCTGGTCGCGCGCATGACCGGGGCCGAGGTCGCCTATCTGCCCAACCCGCGGAAAGAGGCCGACGAGAACGAGCTGGTGGTCAGGAACGACCAGTTCCTCGCCCTGGGCCTCAAGCCGATCACCCTGGCCGAGGGGCTTCTGTCCGAGGTGGTGGACGTGGCGCGCAGATATGCCCATCGCATCGACCGCTCGCGCGTGCCCGCCGTTTCGGCCTGGACCCGCGACATCGCCCAGCGGATCGAGCATGATCCCGAAGGCAAGAGGCTGCGTTCGGTATCGTGACCGCGGAAGGCATCCACCCGACAGGCAAGGCGCGGTCCGACCGCGCCTTTGTCACCTTGGCGACCAATCGCGACTATGCGACCGGGGCGGCGGCGCTGTTCCGGTCGCTGCGCCGGACCGGCACGACTGCCGACCTGGTCCTGCTTTACACTGACCTGCCCCCCGACGCGGTCGAGGGGCTGCGGGCGCTGGGCGTGCGCCCGGTGCGGGTGGACCTGCTGCCCACATCGGACGGGTTCAACGCCCTGCACGCCCGCGACCGGCTGCACGGCGCCGCGCCCTTCACCAAGGGCGAAAAGCCGCCCTTCCACACGCCCTTGGACAATTTCGCCAAGCTGCGGCTGTGGCAGCTGGATTACGACCGCGTGGTGTTCATCGACGCCGATGCCATCGTGCTGAAAAATATCGACCGGCTGTTCGACTACCCGGAATTTTCCGCCGCGCCGAATGTCTATGAAAGCCTGGCCGATTTCCACCGGCTGAACTCGGGCGTCTTTACCGCCCGGCCCTCGGCGGCGACATTCGAGGCCATGCTGGCCCGGCTGGACCAGCCCGGCCGGTTCTGGCGCCGCACCGACCAGACCTTTCTGGAAAGCCACTTCCCGAACTGGCACGGGCTGCCGGTCTTTGACAACATGCTGCAATATGTCTGGCTGAACCTGCCTCAGCTGTGGCGCTGGCAGGACATCCGCGTGCTGCATTACCAATATGAAAAGCCCTGGCAGGATCACGCCAAGGCCGAGGCCCTGCGCCCGCTGGTCGAACTGTGGCGCGCCCATGCCGGCGACGGGCCGGTGCCCGATCCGCGCGACCTGCCGCCTCCGCCCGGCAGCGCATCCGGTGCGGCATGAGGATCGCGCTGACCGGCGCCTCGGGGCTCGTCGGGCGCTGGATCCACCGCGTCGCGGTGCAGGCGGGACATGAGGTCGCCACCCTGCCCGGCTGGCGCCTGGGCGATATCCCGGACCTGGGCGGCTGCGACGCGCTGGTCCACGCCGCCTTCCAGCACGTCCCCGGCCGCTATCGCGGCGGCGAGGGCGAGGATGCGCAGGGCTTCATCCGCGCCAACCTGGACGGCTCGCTGCTGCTGTTCCGGGCGGCGCGGGACCGGGGCGTCGGGCGGGTGGTCTTCCTGTCCTCGCGCGCCGTCCATGACGGCCATCCCCAGGGCATGGCGCTGCCCGACGGGCTTTCCCCGGCCCCGACCAGCCTTTACGGCCAGGTCAAGGCCGAGGCCGAGGCGGCGCTGGCCGCCATGGCCTGCGCGGATTTCGCGATCGCCAGCCTGCGCCCGACCGGGGTCTACGGGCCGGGCCTGCCGCAGAAATGGGCCGGGCTGATCGGGGATTTCCTGCGCGGCACCACGCCGCCGCCGCGCGTCGCGACCGAGCTGCATGGCGCCGACCTGGCCCGCGCCGTGTTGCTGGTGCTGGAGGATGCGGCCATGGCCGGCAGCTACAATGCCAGCGACCTGGTGCTGGACCGTCGCGTGTTGCTGGCCGAGGTTTCCCGCCTGACCGGCTGCACGACGCCCCTGCCCGCCCGCGCCGATGCCGCCGCGCTGCGCCGCCCGATCTGCGCGCGGTTGCAGGCGCTGGGCTGGCAGCCGGGCGGCATGGCGCTGCTGCGCCGGGATCTGCCGGCGATCCTGGATGACTTGCAGCCATAGGCAGACCTTCCCCGATCCGGTTCCGCCGGTTGCGGCAGGACGCGCCCTTGCGCAAAAGCGCGGCCTGTCATGGGCGTCCTGTGGTTCCGGTCGGTCTTTGCGGTGATGGCCGGCATCATCCTGGCCTGCCAGGGCGCCATGCCGGCGGGGCTGGGCGGCCCGGCGATACCGGGGCGGCTGGTGCATATGCCCAACCACTATGGGCCCGTGACAGGCCCGTCGCGCCCGGCTAGTCTGGCGCCATGCCCGATTACGACGACCTTGCCGCCCGCATCCGCGCCCTGACCCATGGCGAGACCGACGAGGTCGCGCTGATGGCGACGCTGGCCTGCGAAATCCACCACTCGGACGCGCGTTTCGACTGGACCGGATTCTATCGCGTCACCGCGCCCGAACTGCTGAAGATCGGCCCCTACCAGGGTGGCCACGGCTGCCTGGTGATTCCCTTCTCGCGCGGGGTCTGCGGCGCGGCGGCGCGGACGCGGCAGACCCAGCTGGTGCCGGATGTCGAGGCTTTCCCGGGCCATATCGCCTGTGCCAGCTCGACCCGCTCGGAACTGGTGATCCCGGTGATCGGCAAGGGCGGGCGGCTGATCGGCGTGCTCGACATCGACAGCGACCGGCCCGACGCCTTCACGCAAGAGGATGCAGACCGCTTGCAGGAGATCCTGGATGACACATTCGGACGCGACTGAATTCACCGGCCATTGCCTGTGCGGCGCCATCCGCTTTCGCGGCACCTATGACGCCGGCAACGACCTGAAGGCCTGCCATTGCAGCCAGTGCCGGCGCTGGTCGGGGCATTACTGGGCGGCGATCCTGCCGAAATCGCTGGAAATCCAGGGGCAGCCGAGATGGTATCGCGCCTCGGAGATCGCCCGGCGTGGCTTCTGCCCGGACTGCGGCAGCTCGCTGTTCTGGCAGCGCGACGGGTCCGAGATCATCGACGTGGCGGCCGGCGCCATCGACAGCCCGACCGGGTTGCGCCTGCTGGGCCATATCTTCGTCGCCGACAAGGGCGACTATTACGATATTGCCGACGGGCTGCCGCAGGATCCGCGCGAATAGTTGACGCCGCGCGCCGCCCGGCCTAGGCGGCAGGAAAAGGGGGCGCGCGATGATCTGGGACACGCTGGCGAATTTTCCGTTGCAACAGCTTCTGGCCTTCATGGCCGGAGCCCTGGTGCTGAACCTGGCGCCGGGGCAGGACGTGTTCTTCGCCAGCGCCTGCGGCATCCAGAACGGGCCGCGTGCGGGTGCGCTGGCCGGCTTCGGCGTCGGGCTGGGCGTGATCTGCCATGTGACGATGGCGACGGTCGGCCTGGGCGCGCTGGTCGCCGCCCATCCCGGCGCGCTGGTCGCGATCAAATATGCCGGCGCCGCCTATCTGCTGTTCCTGGCCTGGAAAAGCTGGAACGCGGGCGAGGTCGATCCCCGCGCCCGCGCCGCCAGCCGGCCCTGGAACATCATCCGGCGCGGCGCGCTGTCCAACCTGCTCAATCCCAAGCCGGTGCTGTTTCTGCTGGCCTTCCTGCCGCAATTCACCAAGCCGGAATACGGCCCGGTCTGGCAGCAGATCCTGGGGCTGGGGCTGATGTTCACCCTGTCGGGCACGCTGGTCACCATGGGCTATGGCGTGGTCGGCGGCCTGGCCGGCCAGGTGATCGGCAAGCGGCTGGGCATCGTGAACCGCATCGCGGCGGTGATGTTCGCGGGCCTGGCGCTGCGGCTGGTCTGGAAATGAGCTTTCTCTACCAGCCCACCGACGAACAGCCGCGGGTGATCCATGCCGATCACGAGATCCTGGTGGTCGAGAAGCCGGCCGGCCTGCTTTCGGTCCCCGGCCGGGGTGAGGACCGCGCCGATTGCCTGATCGAGCGGCTGCGGGGCGCCTTTCCGACGATCCTGCTGGTGCATCGGCTGGACATGGATACCTCGGGCGTCATGGTCTTTGCCCTGACGCCGCATGCGCAGCGCCACCTGTCCCGGCAATTCGAGGACCGGCGCACGAAAAAGACCTATGTCGCGCGGCTCTGGGGCCGGCTGGAGCCCAAGACCGGCACGGTGGACCTGCCGCTGATCGTCGACTGGCCGAACCGGCCGCGGCAAAAGGTCGATCACGAACAGGGCCGGCCGGCGCAGACCGATTGGCGGGTGGTCAAGGCCAGCGATGCCGAGACGCGGGTGCGGCTGATGCCCGTCACCGGCCGCAGCCATCAGCTGCGCGTGCATATGGCCGAGCTGGGCCACCCGATCCTGGGCGATCCGCTTTATGCGACCGGGGCGGCGGCGGATTTTCCCCGGCTGATGCTGCATGCCGAAAGCCTGCGCTTCAAGCATCCCGAAACCGGGGTCATGCAGGGCTTTACCGCCCCGGCGCCGTTCTGAGCGGTCACGCAGGTTTCATGCCGGAACCCGCCCTCCTCGCGTAAGGTTGCAAAAGAACCAAGCAGGAGGGAGAGATGTTCAGGACCGATATCAGCCGCCGCCAAGCCATGCTCATCGGCGGCGCATTGCCCATGACGCTGGTGCTGCCGGCGCATGCGCAGACCGCCGCCCAGCCCGCGGGCGAGGCGCCCGCCTTTCCGGGCCGTGCCCATACCATCCAGCTGGGCGGTTTCGAGGTGACGACGCTGCTGGGCGGCGGCGGCATGAGCGACAATCCGATCGAGACCTTCGGCCTCAATGCCGACCCGGCCGAGTTCGAAAGCCTCAGCGCCGAGAATTTCATCCCCGCCGACCGCAGCGCCGGTTCGTTCACCCTGACCTTGGTGCGCACGCCCGATGCGCTGGTGCTGTTCGATACCGGCATGGTTCCGGCCAACAACGCCGCCTCGATGGCGCAGGCCGGGCTGACGCCCGAGGACGTGACCCATGTCGTGCTGACCCACATGCATCCCGACCATATCAGCGGCCTGATGGATGGCGAGACCCCGGCCTTTCCCAACGCCCAGCTGATCCTGCCCCGGCCCGAGAACGATTACTGGGCCGCCAATCCCAGCGAGGCCTATACTGCCAAGGTGGTGCCCCTGCTGGAGCAGGCGCAGCAGATCGAGGGGACCGAGGAAATCCTGCCCGGCATCCAGGCCGAGCAGGCGCATGGCCACACGCCCGGCCACACCACCTATCTGCTGGAAAGCGAGGGGCAGCGGCTGCTGATCTCGGGCGACAGCTTCAACCACTATGTCTATTCGGTGCAGCGCCCGGCCTGGCATGTGCGCTTCGACGTGGACAAGGAACAGGGCGCGGCCACGCGCCAGGCGGTGCTGGCCCGGCTGGCCGAAGAGAAGATCCCCTTCATCGGCTATCACATGCCCTTCCCGGCGCTCGGCTTCATCGCCCCGAACGGCGAAGGGTCGTATCGCTTCGTGCCGGCGACCTATCAGTTCGGCTGAGAGCCGAAGCCTGGGGCCGAGAAAATCGTTCACAATTTGTTCCGGCCTGCTAGAGTCGCGCGGGAGTTCCTTGCAGGAGAGGCGCGATGCCGGACCAACAGGCGAAGTTCGAGGCGCTGAAGGCGCTGCACGAGGCGGAGGGCGCCTTCGTCATGCCCAATCCCTGGGATGCGGGCTCGGCCCGGCTGCTGGCCAGCCTGGGGTTCCAGGCGCTGGCGACCACCAGCGCCGGCTATGCCTTTTCCAAGGGCAAGCCGGATTCCATCGCCGGGCTCGGGCGCGAGGAGATCCTGGACAATGCCGCCGAGATCGTCGGCGCGACCGAGCTGCCGGTCTCGGCCGATCTGCAGGATGGTTTCGGCGCAGCGCCGGAAAGCTGCGCCGAAACCATCCGGCTGGCCTGTCGGGTGGGGCTGGTCGGCGGCTCGATCGAGGATGCGACGGGGGATGCCGCCGATCCGATCCACGACCTGTCCCTGGCGGTCGAGCGCATCCGGGCCGCGGCAGGGGCGGCGCAGGGCCTGCCCTTCCTGCTGACCGCGCGGGCCGAGAACTTCCTTTGGGGCCGGCCGGATCTGGATGACACGATCCGGCGGCTGCAAGCCTTTTCCGAAGCCGGGGCGGATGTGCTTTATGCGCCGGGCCTGCCGGACCTGCAGGCGATCCGCACGGTCTGCGCCGCGCTGGACAAGCCCGTCAACGTGGTCATGGGGCTGTCGGGTCCGACCTGGTCGGTGGCCGAGCTGGTGCAGGCCGGGGTGCGGCGGATCAGCGTCGGCGGCTCTTTCGCGCGGGCGGCGCTCGGCGCGCTGATGCGCGCCGCCGAGGAGGTCCGATCCGCCGGCACCTTCACCTATGCCGCCGAGGCCCTGCCCGGCGCAACCGTCGCCCGGATCATGGCGCCCGGCGGCGAGGAGGTTTAGCCCAGGTTGAACACCCGCGAGGGCTGCACCTCTCCGCCCATGTAGCGGCCGATGCACAGCGCCCGGCCGTTGCGGCTGACCCAGACCTCCTCGCCGAATTCGGCATGGCCCAGCACCTGGCCGGGATTGCCGTTCAGGATGCGGGTGGCGCCCATCTCGGTCGCCTGCATCTCGGGCAGGTCGGCCAGCGCCGCCTGCAGGGGCAGCAGCGCCGCCTCGATCTCGGCCTGGTTGGCGCGGTCGATGCGGTCGAAGGCAAAGCCGTCCCCGGCCTCGAACGGCCCCGACCAGATGCGGCGCAGCTGCGCGACATGGCCAAGGCAGCCCAGCTTGCGGCCCAGGTCGCGGGCGATGGCGCGGACATAGCCGCCCTTGCCGCAGACCATGCGCAGCTCGGCGCTGTCCTGCGCCGCGCCCAGCAGTTCCAGCGAGTCCACCCAGAGCGGCCGGGCGGCAAGCTCGACCACCTCGCCCTCGCGCGCCAGGTCATAGGCCCGCGCGCCATCGACGCGCACGGCCGAGACGGCGGGCGGAACCTGCATGATCTCGCCGGTGAACTCCGGCAGCGCGGCGCGGATCGCCGCCTCGTCCGGGCGCGCGTCGCTGGTCTTCACCACCGCGCCCGAAGCGTCGTCGGTGGTGGTCTCGGCGCCCCAGTTCACCGTGAAGTCATAGGCTTTCAGCGCCTCGGCCAGGATCGGCACGGTCTTGGTCGCCTCTCCCAGCGCCACGGCCAGCACGCCGGTCGCGTCCGGGTCCAGCGTCCCGGCATGGCCGGCCTTCTTCGCGTCCAGCGCCCAGCGGACCTTGCTGACCACATCGGTCGAGCCGATGCCCGCCGGCTTGTCCACGATCAGCCAACCGTGGATCTCGCGTCCCTTTTTTCGCGCCATTCTAGTTCTGTCCTACATATCCGATGATCGGCCCCAGCCGCCGCCCGAAATCGGCGCGGCCCAGGCTTGGGGCGTATAGCCGCGAAATCGAGCCGTCGAAATACAGCGCATCCCGCGCCCCCAGCCCGTCGCGGAACAGCCGGCCGAACTGGTGAAAGGTCACCGCCCGGTCCGAGATGGCGAACCATGCCGTCTGCCCGTCCGGAGAGACGCCGACGCCGTTCCTGATATAGCGGCTGTCGCTGTCCACCAGGAAACGCGGATGCAGCGCGCCGTCGATCACCAGCATCGGCCCCGATTGCGTGGCGATCCGGCATTCCGGCGCGGCCCTGGCAAAGGCCCGGCTTTCGATCACCTGATAGGGCCGGGCGCCGCCGGTGCAGAACACGCCGTTCGGCAGCATGCCGAAATTGCCGCCGCCGGCGGCCGTCACCAGCTCGTGCTGGCTGACGCCGTCGCTGACGTAAAGCCCGACCGGGGTGAAATCCGGGTGATACATGCCAGCATTCATGGCAAAGCCCAGCACCTCGCCCTCGGCCAGCATGCGGCGCACGGCGGTGAAATCGCCCAAGACCCGGCCGTCCGGGCCGTTCAGCCACAGCCGCAGCCCCGGCTCCTGCCCGGCATCCAGCGTGCAGATCACATAGCCCTGCCCATCGAAGTCGCGCTTTTCGCAGATCCCGGCCATGGCGGGCAGGGTCATGGCGACCAATGCGCCGATGGCCAGCCCCAGCCGGCGCCTAAGGTCAATCTTCATCGTCTTCCGGATGCGATTCGACGTCGCGGCGCACCCGGTCCTCGGACAAGAGGCGGCGGGTGTCGTCCATGCGGTCGAAGGTCTCGTCGAGGACAAAGCGCAGTTGCGGCGCGTATTTCAGCGTCATCGCCTTGGCGACCAGGTGGCGCAGCTCGCCCGCGTTGCGGCGCAACGCGGCCAGCGCCTCTTCTGCACCCTGCCCGCCCAAGGGCAGCACATAGGCGGTCGCGACCTTGAGGTCGGGCGAGGTCCGCACCTCTCCGACCGTGATCGAATGCCGGTTCAGGTCGGGATCGTGGACATCCCCCCGCAGGAGGACGTCGGAAAGCGTGCGGCGGATCAACTCGCCCACGCGAAGCTGGCGCTGCGAGGGGCCGGTGCCGGAATGAAAGCGGTTCTGTGCCATGCGCGCAGATGTAGGGGGTCGCGGCCCGCGCCGCAACGGGATAGACATGCCGGAAACGGGGGATCGAGCATGGAAAAACCGGGAATCGTCATCACGGGCGCGTCGGGCCGCATGGGGCAGATGCTGGTGCGCACCGTTCTGGGGTCGGATCAGGCCCGCCTTGTCGGCGCCATCGAGCGCGAGGGCAACCCCTGGGTCGGCCGCGACCTGGGCGAGGCGATGGGCGGCGCGGCGCTGGGAATCACCGTCACCGACGATCCGGTCGAGGCCATCGCCAAGGCGCAGGCAGTGATCGACTTTACCGCCCCGGCGGCGACGGTGGCCTTCGCGGAACTGACCGCGCAGGCCCGCGCCGTGCATGTGATCGGCACCACCGGCTTCGAGCCCGCCCATCTGGACAAGCTGAAGGCCGCCGCCCGCCACGCGCCGATCATCCGCGCCGGCAACATGAGCCTGGGCGTCAACCTGCTGGTCGGGCTGACCCGCAAGGTCGCCGCCGCCCTGGGCGAGGACTGGGACATCGAGGTGGTCGAGGCGCATCACAACCGCAAGGTCGATGCGCCCTCGGGCACCGCCCTGATGCTGGGCGAGGCCGCCGCCGCGGGGCGCGGCCACAGCCTGGACGAGTTGCGCACCCCGGCGCGCGAGGGCATCACCGGCACCCGCGCCCCCGGCTCGATCGGGTTCAGCGCCATCCGCGGCGGCGATATCGTGGGCGAGCATGACGTGATCTTTGCCACGGCGGGCGAGCGGGTGGTGCTGCGCCATGTCGCCACCGACCGGGCGATCTTCGCCCGCGGCGCTCTGCGGGCGGCGCTGTGGGGCCAGGACAAGGGGCCGGGCGAATATGACATGGCGGATGTGCTTGGTCTTTGAGCCTCCAGCGTCTAGGTTCACGCCATGACCCTGCTTGCGACGCTTGACGATGCCGATGCCGACCTGACCGCCTGCCTGGCGCGGGTGATGGCGGCCGTGCTGAAGCCTGGCGACGTGGTGGCGCTTCAGGGGCCGGTCGGCGCCGGCAAGACCCATTTCGCCCGCGCCTTCATCCGCGCCCGCCAGGGCGAGGCGGCCGAAGAGGTGCCCAGCCCCACCTATACCCTGGTCCAGACCTATGCCGACCCCCTGGGGACCGAGATCTGGCACGCCGACCTATACCGCCTGACCCATCCCGAGGAACTGGCCGAGCTTGGCCTCGACGAGGCCATGCGCGAGGCCATCGTGCTGGTCGAATGGCCCGAGCATGGCAGCCCGCTGGAGGGTGCGCTGACCGTGGGGCTGGAGCCGCTGGCCGATGCGCCCGAGCTGCGCCGCATCACCCTGGCAGGGTCCGAGCCGCATTGGGGCCTGATGACCCGCCTGCCCGCCATCGCCCGGCTGATCCACCGCGCCGGCTGGGCCGGGGCGCGGCTGGTCCCGCTGGCCGGCGACGCCTCGTCGCGGCGCTATTTCCGGCTGGTCGAGGATGACGGGCGCAGCGCGGTGCTGATGGATGCCTCGCCCGGCGTGACCGCGCCCTATGTCGCCATGACGCAATGGCTGCGGGCGCTGGACCTGCACGCGCCCGAGATCCTGGCCACCGACCAGGCGCAGGGCCTGCTGCTGATCGAGGATCTGGGCGACGACCTGGTGGCCCGCGTGCTGGAACAGCAGCCCGAACTGGCGCCGCGCATCTATGACCGCATGACCGACCTCTTGGTGCGGCTGCACGGCCACGAGCCGCCGGATTTTGTCTTGCGCCTCGACGGGCCGGAACTGGCGCATCAGGTCGGGCTTTTCGCCGAATACTATCCCGCTGCCGCCGGTGCGCCCGGCAAGGGCGCCGAGGTCGCCGCGGTGATCGAGCGGCTGCATGCCGAACTGGCCGCCGACATGCCCCCGGTTCTGGGCCTGCGCGATTTCCATGCCGAGAATGTCGTCTGGCGGGACGAGGCGCCGCTGGGCCTTCTGGATTTCCAGGACGCGGTGGCGGTGCATCCGGCCTATGACCTGGTCTCGGCGTTGCAGGACGCGCGCCGCGACGTCGCGCCCGAGATCGAAGAGGCGCAGATGGCCCGCTACATCGCCGCGACCGGGGTGGACGAGGCGCGGTTTCGCGCCGCCTACGCGCTCTTGGGCGCGCAGCGCAACCTGCGCATCATGGGCATCTTTACCCGGCTGGCGCAGCGCGAGGGCAAGCGGCGCTATCTGGCGATGATGCCGCGCGTCTGGGCGGCGATCCGGCGCGACCTGGCGCATCCGGCGCTGGCGCCGCTGGCCAAGGCGCTGGAAGGCGTCCCCGCTCCCACGCCCGAGGTGATCGAGGGCATCGCCGGATGAGCCTGCCGCTGATGATCTTCGCCGCGGGCAAGGGCACCCGCATGGCGCCGCTGACCGATACGCTGCCGAAACCGCTGATCCCGGTCGGAGGCCGGACGCTGCTGGACCGGGCGCTGGCCTTGGGGCGGCAGGCGGGCGCCGGGCCGGTGGTGCTGAACATCCACCATCTGGGCGGCCAGATCCGCGATCACCTCGCCGGGCAGGGCATTGCCATTTCCGATGAAACCGACCTGCTGCTGGAAACCGGCGGCGGCCTGCGCAAGGCGCTGCCGCTGCTTGGCCCCGGCCCTGTAATCACGATGAACCCGGATGTGGTCTGGACCGGCCCGAACCCGGTCCGCGCCCTGCTGGAAGGCTGGCGCGACGATATGGACGCGCTGCTGATGCTGGTGCCGCTGGACCGGACCCATGGCCGGCAGGGCGGCGGCGATTTCAGCCTCGGCCCGGCGGGCCGGCTGATCCGCAAGGGCGACCTGGTCTATGGCGGCGTGCAGATCATCCGCCCCGAGCGTCTGGCCGAGATCCCCGAACAGGTGTTCTCGCTCAACCGGCTCTGGGATCTGATGATCGCCGGGGGCCGTGCCTATGGTCTGATCCATCCCGGCGCATGGTGCGATGTCGGCCGCCCCGACTGCATACCGCTGGCCGAGGCGCTGCTCGATGCCTGACTGGCAGAGCGGTGTCTTCGCCCTGCCCTGCGGCGCCGACTTTCCCGGCGCCTTCGCCGACGGGCTGATCCGGCGCATGGCCCACCGCCCGCCGCAGGACATGGCGCGGGTCACGGTCTATGCCAATTCCGGCCAGTCGCTGATGGCGCTGCGCCAGGCCTTTGTCCGGCGCGGGCCGCTGCTTTTGCCGCAATTGCGGCTGATCGCCGACCTGGGCGGCGGCGCGGCCACGGCGCCGCTGGCGCGCCGGCTGGAGCTGGGCCGGCTGATCGACGCCGCGCTGCGCGCCGATCCCGACCTGGCGCAGGGGCAATCGGTGCCGGAACTCGCTGCCTCGCTGGCGGCGCTGATGGCCGAGATGCAGCTGGAGGGGCTGGACGCGCAGGCGCTGGACCGCATCGACGCCAGCGAACATGCCCAGCATTGGGGCCGGGCGCTGGCCTTCCTGAAGATCGCCGCCGGCTATTACCTGTCCGACCCGCCGCAGGACCGAGAATCGCGCCAGCGCGCCGCGGCCGAGGCGTTGGCCGCGGCCTGGGCACGGGGCGAGATGCTGCCGCAGGGCCCGGTGGTGGTCGCCGGCTCGACCGGCTCGCATGGTGCGACGCGGGATTTCATGCGCGCCGTCGCCCGGCTGCCGATGGGCGCGGTGGTGCTGCCCGGCTTCGATGCCGACTTGCCGCAAGCCGTCTGGGACGGGCTCGACGTCCGGTCCGAGGATCATCCGCAGGCGCGCTATGCGCCGCTGCTGGCCGAGTTCGGCGCGCCGGCGGAATGGCTGCCCGGAACGGCGCCCGACCCGGCGCGCAACCGGCTGATCTCGCTGGCGCTGCGTCCGGCACCCGTCACCGACCAATGGATCGAGGAAGGCCCGCGCCTTGGCCCGCTGGTCCCCGCGACCGAACGCCTGACCCTGATCGAGGCCGAGCAGCCGGGGCAGGAGGCCGAGGCCGTGGCGCTGGTCATCCGCGAGGCGCTGGAGCGCGGCCAGCCGGTGACGCTGATCGCCGCCGACCGGATGCTGACCCGCCGCGTGCAATCGGCGCTGGACCGCTGGGGCATCATCCCCGACGATTCCGCCGGCCAGCCCTTGCCGCTGACCGCGCCCGGCCTGTTTTTGCGCCATGTCGCCGACCTTTTCGGGGCCGAGATGATGCTGGACGCGCTCTTGGTGCTGCTCAAGCATCCGGTCACCGCCACCGGCCTTGGCCCCGATTACCGGCGCGAACACAACCGCCATAGCCGCGACCTGGAGCTGCACCTGCGCCGCAACGGACCGGCCTTTCCCGACGGCGCGGCGCTGCGGGAATGGGCGGATCGTGGCGACGCCTCCAGCAAGCCCTGGGCGCTGTGGCTGGCCGGGCTGCTCGACCGCATCGTGCCGCTGGCGCAGGACCGCGCGCCGCGGCCCTTGGCGGATCGGCTGCGCGAGTTGCGCGCCCTGGCCGAGGATCTGGCCGCCGGTCCGGGCGGCGATGCCGATGCCTCGGAGCTTTGGGCCAAGAGCTCGGGCGGGCTGGCGCGGTCGGTGCTGGACCACCTGGCCGCCCATGCGCATCTGGGCCACGACCTGCGGCCGGGCGAGTTCTGCGACCTGCTTTACGACGAATTGCAGGGCCAGGCCGTGCGTCAGGACGTGGCTGCGCATCCGCTGGTCCGCTTCCGCGGCCCGCGCGAGGCGCGCACCGAGGCGGTGGGCAAGGATGCCGGGCTGGTGATCCTGTCGGGCCTGAACGAGGGCGGCTGGCCGCAGGCGCTGCCGCCCGATCCGTGGTTGTCGCGGCCGATGCGGCTGGCCGCCGGGCTGACCCTGCCCGAGCGCCGGGTGGGCCTGGCCGCGCATGACTTCCAGCAGGCCGTGGCGGCGGCGCAGGTGGTGCTGACCCGCGCCCGCCGCGACGCCGAGGCCGAGACCATCCCCTCGCGCTGGCTGAACCGGCTGGTGAACCTGCTGGGCGGATTGCCCGATCAGCAGGGGCCGCAGGCGCTGGCGGCGATGCGGGATCGCGGCCGGCGCTGGCTGGACCTGGCCGAATTGCAGGCCCGGCCGCGCATGCGGCTGGCGCCGGCGCCGCGGCCCTCGCCCCTCCCGCCGCCGCCGGCGCTGCGCGAGCTGTCGGTGACCGAGGTCAGGACGCTGATCCGCGACCCCTATGCTGTCTATGCCCGCCGGGTGCTGGGCCTGCGGGCGCTGGACCCCTTGCGCCCCGAACCCGACGCGGCCGAGCGCGGCAATGTCCTGCATCACATCATGGACCGCTTCCTGCGCGGCCTGCCCGATCTGCCCGAGACGCCGCCGGTCATGAAGGCGCGGCTGCTGGCGATTACCGACGCGGTGCTGGAAGCCGAGGTGCCCTGGCCTTCGGCCCGGCTGTTCTGGCGGGCGCGGATCGCCGGCATCGCCGACCGGCTGATGGCGGACGAGGCCGAAAGGCTGGCGCACGGCCGGCCCGTCCTGGTCGAGGAATATGGCGCAGAGGCCGTCCCCGGCCTGGATTTCCGCCTGATCGCCCGGCCCGACCGGCTGGACCTGCTGCATGACGGCCGGGTGCATGTCTATGACTACAAGTCCGGCAAGCCGCCGACCGACAAGCAGATCGCGCATTTCGACAAGCAATTGCCGCTGGAGGCCGCGATGGTCCGGCACGGCGCCTTCAAGGCGCTGGGACCGGCCGAGGTCGAGGGCATCAGCTATATCCAGCTGGGCGGCGAGGGGAAAACCGAAAGCCGCGAGTTCAGCCCCGGCTTCGCCGAGGAAAGCTGGGCCGGCTTCGTCACCCTGATCCGCCGCTATCTGGACGGCGAGCGCGGCTTTACCGCCCGGCTGGCCATGGAACGCAGCGACCATGCCAGCGATTACGACCACCTGTCGCGGCATGGTGAATGGGACACGACCGAGGTCGCGGCCCCGCAGAGGTTCGGCGATGATGGATGAGGCGACGCTGGCGCAGGTGCGGGCGGCGGACCCGCATCGCTCGACCTGGCTGACGGCCAATGCCGGTTCGGGCAAGACGCGGGTGCTGACCGACCGGGTGGCGCGGCTGCTCTTGGCCGGGACCGCGCCCGAGCGCATCCTGTGCCTGACCTATACCAAGGCCGCGGCGACCGAGATGCAGAACCGCCTGCTGGCGCGGCTGGGCCAATGGGCCATGCTGCCCGAGGCGGAACTGCGCGCCGAACTGGCGCGGCTGGGCGAGGCGGGCGCCCCCGACCTGCCCGCCGCGCGCCGGCTGTTTGCCCGCGCCATCGAGACGCCGGGCGGCCTCAAGGTCCAGACCATCCACAGCTTCTGCGCCGGCGTCCTGCGCCGCTTCCCGATCGAGGCCGGGGTGCCGCATGGCTTCACCGAGCTCGACGACCGCAGCGCGGCGCTGATCCGGGCCGAGATCATCGAGGACATGGCCCGCGAGCGCGCGCCCGAGCTGGAGGATCTGCTGGCGCTGCATTCCGGCGAAAGACTCGACGCTTTCCTCGCCGGTCTGCGCGGGTTCGAGGCCCCCGCCGACCGGGATGCGCTCTGGACCGCCTGCGGGCTGGCGCCGGGCGAGGACATGCAGGCGCTGCTGGCGGAATGCTTTGCCGACGGGGCCACGGTCATTGCCGCGCTGATCCCGCATCTGCTGAAAAGCGGCGCGAACGACCAGAAGGCGGCGGCGAAGCTGGCGCCCGGCAACTGGGCGCAGCCGGGCATGGCGGAACTGGCGATCCTGGAATCCGTGCTGCTGACCGGGGCAGGCGCCAAGGCGCCGTTCACCGCGAAATACGACAGCTTCCCGACCAGGGCGCTGCGCAGCGGCCCCTGCGCGGAACTGATCGATGACCTGGCGATCCTGATGGAGCGGGTCGAATCCGCCCGCCCGCGCCGCATCGCGCTGGCCCATGCCGAGCGCACGCTGGCGCTGCATCGTTTCGGCCATGCCTTCCTGACCCGCTACCGGGCGCAGAAGGCCGCGCATGGCCATCTGGATTTCGACGACCTGATCGACCGCACCGCGCGGCTCTTGTCGGAAAGCAGCATGGCGCAATGGGTGCTGTTCCGGCTGGACGGCGGCATCGACCATATCCTGGTCGATGAGGCGCAGGACACCAGCCCGGCGCAATGGCAGGTGATCGAGCGGCTGACCGACGAGTTCACCTCGGGGCAAGGGGCGCGCGACCAGACGCGCAGCCTGTTCGTGGTGGGCGACCCGAAACAGTCGATCTATTCCTTCCAGGGTGCCGATATCGCGGTGTTCGAGGCCCGCCGCACCGGCTTTGCCCAGGCCTTCGAGGCGGTGCAGAATCCCATGCAGGTGCTGGAGCTGCGGCATTCCTTCCGCAGCTCGACCGCGATCCTGTCGCTGGTCGATCAGGTCTTTGCCGGCGATGCGGCGCGCGGCCTGGGCGATCCGCCGCAGCACCGCGCCTTTCGCACCGCGATGCCGGGCCGGGTGGACCTGTGGCCGGCGATCCCGAAGCCCGAAAAGCCCGAGCCGGGCGACTGGACCGATCCGGTGGACCAGCCGGCCGAAAATTCGGAAACCGTGCAACTGGCCCGCGCCGTCGCCGACGCCATCGGCAAGATGCTGGGCCAGCCGATCCATGACCCCAAGACCGGCGCGGTGCGCCGCATCCGCGCCGGCGACGTGCTGATCCTGGTGCAGCGCCGCTCGGACCTGTTCGCCGAGATCATCGCGGCGCTGAAATCGGCGAACCTGCCCGTCGCCGGCGCCGACCGGCTGAAGCTGGCCGGAGAGATGGCGGTGCAGGATATCCGCGCCCTCTTGTCGGTGCTGGCCACGCCCGAGGACGACCTGTCGCTGGCCGCCTGCCTGCGCTCGCCGCTGTTCGGCCTGACCGAGGAGGAGCTTTACCGCCTCGCTGCCGGGCGCAGGCGCGGCGAATACCTGTGGCGGCGGCTGCGCGAATCGTCGCATCGCCAGGCGGTCGAGCTGCTGGCCGACCTGATGGGCCAGACCGGCTTCATGCGCCCCTATGACCTGATCCAGCGCCTGCTGATCCGCCACGGCGGGCGCGAGCGGCTGATCGCCCGGCTGGGCCCCGAGGCGCAGGACGGCATCGACGAACTCTTGTCGCAGGCGCTGGCCTATGAAAGCTCGGAGACGCCCTCGCTGACCGGCTTCCTGGTCTGGCTGACCGGCGACGATGTCGAGGTGCGCCGCCAGCCCGGCTCGGCCGGCGATGGCGAGGGGCTGATCCGGGTGATGACCGTGCACGGCTCGAAGGGCCTGGAAAGTCCCATCGTGATCATGCCCGACGCGGCCAAGCGCAAACCCCCGCGCGAGGCGCCCGTGCTGCCCGGCCCGGACGGGCTGTCCCTGTGGCGCGGCCGCAAGGGCGAACGGCCCGATCCGGTCGAGGAACTGGCCGCGCTCCAGACCGAGCGGCAGCTGCAGGAACGCAAGCGGCTGCTCTATGTCGGGCTGACCCGCGCCGAAAGCTGGCTGATCGTCGCCGCGGCGGGCGAGACCGGCGCGGTCGAGGACAGCTGGCACGCCATGGTCGAGGCCGGCATGGGCCGTGCCGACCTGGCCGAGACACGCTTGCCCGCGCCCTGGGGCGGCGAGATCCGGCGGCTGTCCTTTGGCGACTGGCCCGAGGACGCGCCGCGGCCGGTGCTGTCGCAAAGGCCCGCGCTGGCCGAGCCGGACTGGCTGCGCGCCCCGCCGCCGCCCGCCCCCGGAAAGGTCCGGCCCGTTGCCGCGACGGCGCTGGGCGGGGCCAAGGTGATCGGTGCGCCCGGCGAGGGCGATGCGGCGGCGGCGATGCTGTTCGGCACCCGCCTGCATCTGCTGCTGGAGCATCTGCCGGGCCGCGATCCGGCCGGTTGGCCCGCCCTGGCCCGCGACGTTCTGGCCGATGCCGAGGGCGGCCTGCCCGGCCCCGAGGAACTGGCGGCGCTGCTGGCCGAGGCGCGCGCGGTGATCGAGGCGCCGGACCTGGCGCAGGTCTTCGCGCTGTCCGACGCAGCCGAGCTGCTGTCCGAGGTGGCGCTGGCCGCGCCGCTGCCGGGCATCGGCACCCTGACCGGTGCGGTGGACCGGCTGGTGGTGGAACCGGGCCGCATCCTGGCGGTGGACTACAAGTCGAACCGCGAAGTGCCGGATGCGCCCGAGGCGGTGCCGCTGGGCATCCTGCGCCAGATGGCCGCCTATCGCGCGACGCTGCGGCTGATCTGGCCGGGGCGGCGGGTCGAGGTTGCGGTGCTCTGGACCGCCTCGCGCAGCCTGATGGCGCTGCCCGACGCCTTGCTGGATCGGGTGATGGCGGGCCTTGACCACAACCGCCCCGGTGCCTAGCTGTTGACGGATACGCCCTGCCGGCCCGGCCGGCACATTGCAGGAGAGCCCGATGGCCAATACCCAAGCCGTTTCCGACGCCGAGTTCGACAGCGAAGTCCGCCAGTCCCCGACCCCGGTCGTGGTCGACTTCTGGGCCGAATGGTGCGGTCCCTGCCGCCAGATCGGCCCCTCGCTGGAGGAACTCGCCGCCGAATACGAGGGCCGCGTCAAGATCGTGAAGGTCAATGTGGACGAGAACCCGGAAAGCCCCGCCGCGCTTGGCGTCCGCGGCATCCCGGCGCTGTTCCTGTTCAAGGACGGCCAGGTCGTGTCGAACAAGATCGGCGCCGCCCCCAAGGCCGCGCTGAAGGCCTGGATCGACGAATCCATCTGATCCCTAAGTGCCGGGGGCGGCGCCGATCGGCCAGCCGCCCCGGCGCATCGCCGCCAGGATCCGCGCCTCGGCGCATCGCCGCCAGGATCCGCGCCTCGGCATCGGGCAGCGTGGCGTTGATGGCGTTCTGCTGAAGAAACCAGAACAGGTAGCGGTCGAAATCCGGCGCATGGCTTTCGGCGCGCGCCAGGGCTTGCGCTGCGCCCAGCTCGGCGACGTTCAGGCCGATATGGTGAAAGTCGATCTGCCCGAACAGCACCGCCGGCTTGCCCAGCAGGTAGCCGTCGAAGGCCACCGCGCTGTTCTGCGTGGCGACGAAGGCGCAGTCGCGCAGCAGCTGCGCGGTGTCGCCGCCGATCCGCAGGTTCGGGTGGCGCGCCGCCAGTTCGGCCAGCGCCGCGCGGTCGGCCTCGTCATAGCTTTCCCTGGGATGCAGCGTGGCGACAGTGGGCCGGCCGGTGGCGGCGATGGCCTTCAGCATCTCGACCGGGCTCATGGTCTGGAACGAGCGGCAGCGGCGGATATGGCCTTGCAGCGGCACCAGGATCGTGTCGCCGCGCCGGGGCGGCGGACCGGGCAGGACGCGGGCGCGCAGCCGCTCGGCAAACGCGCGGGCCGGTTCGGGATCGACCGCCGTGGGGTCGTAGTGTCTCTGTGCCACGGCAAAGCGCCAGCGCTGCGGCACCGGCTCGATCTGCCAGAACGGATAGTGATAGGCGCGGCGAAAGGTCAGGGCGCGCGCATGCGTCGGCGCCTCCATGTGAAACAGCGCATAGCCGTCCCGCAGGGGCGCGGCCATGCGGGCCAAGGTGCCGGTCTGGTGCCATTCGACGCGCCAGCCCCTGGCCTCGACCGCCCGGCGCAGCACGGTCAGGAAATTGAAGCTGCCCGCGCGCGCGGTTTCCAGCATCGAGCCTTCCAGGTAGACGCGCAGGACGGGGGCATGGGTCATGGCCGGCACGCTAGCGGCTGGGACGGCGCGGCGGAAGGGGCGGGTTGCGAAAGCCGCACCCGGCCCATATCTGACGCGACAGGCGAGAGATCGGAGAGAGGCATGTCCGAAGACAAATTTCCCGGCTGGCACGGCACCACCATCCTGGCGGTTCGGCGCGGCGGCCGCGTGGTCGTCGCCGGGGACGGCCAGGTCAGCGTCGGCCAGACGGTGATGAAGGGCACGGCGCGCAAGGTGCGCCGGCTGAGCCCCGGCGGGCATGACGTGGTGGTGGGCTTTGCCGGCTCGACCGCCGATGCCTTCACCCTGCTGGAACGGCTGGAGAAGAAGCTGGAGGCGGCGCCCGGCCAGTTGGCGCGGGCCTGCGTCGATCTGGCCAAGGACTGGCGCATGGACAAGTATCTGCGCAACCTGGAGGCCATGCTGATCGTGACCGACGGGCGCGAGATCTTCGTCGTCACCGGCGCCGGCGACGTGCTGGAGCCCGAGCATGACGTGGCCGCCATCGGCTCGGGCGGCAATTTCGCCCTGGCCGCGGCGCGCGGGCTGATGGAGAGCGACCTGGACGCCGAGGCGGTGGCGCGCAAGGCCATGGCGATCGCGGCGGATATCTGCGTCTATACCAACGGCAATCTGACCGTCGAGATTCTGGGGTAAAGGGGGCTCTGCCCCCCGCCCTTGCAGGGCGTCCCCCGGGAGTATTTGGAAAACGGAGAAAGCCGGGATGGCGTGCGTTCCGTCGCGGTTTGCGGTCCTTGCCGGCGGCTTGGTTGAAACACCGGCGAGCCGGCTTTAAGTGATGCCGGAATGAGACAGGAGCCCCGAATGTCCGACCTGACCCCGCGCGAAATCGTGTCCGAACTGGATCGCTTCATCATCGGGCAAAGGGATGCCAAGCGCGCCGTGGCCGTGGCCTTGCGCAACCGCTGGCGGCGCCGGCAGCTGGGCGACGACCTGCGCGACGAGGTCTATCCCAAGAACATCCTGATGATCGGCCCCACCGGCGTCGGCAAGACCGAGATCAGCCGGCGCCTGGCCAGGCTGGCCCGCGCGCCCTTCCTGAAGGTCGAGGCCACCAAGTTCACCGAGGTCGGCTATGTCGGCCGCGACGTCGAGCAGATCATCCGCGACCTGGCCGATGCCGCCGTCATCGAGACCCGCGAGCGCATGCGCGAGGAGGTCAAGGCGCGGGCGCATAAATCGGCCGAGGACCGCGTGGTCGCCGCCCTGGCCGGCGAGGGCGCGCGCGAGCAGACCCGCGAGATGTTCCGCGACAAGCTCAAGCGCGGCGAGCTGGACGACACGGTGATCGAGCTGGAGGTGCAGGACAATTCCAATCCGCTCGGCATGATGGAGATCCCCGGCCAGCCCGGCGCCATGGGCGGCATGATGGACCTGTCGGGGCTGATGAAGGCCTTTGGCGGCCGCCGGGTGCGGCGCAAGGTGACGGTGGCGGAAAGCTATGAGCTGCTGATCGCCGAGGAGGCTGACAAGCTTCTGGACGACGAGGCCGTCAAGGCTGCCGCGCTGGAGGCGGTGCAGGAAAACGGCATCGTCTTCATCGACGAGATCGACAAGGTGGCCGCGCGGACCGACGCCCGCGGCGGCGATGTCTCGCGCGAGGGGGTGCAGCGCGACCTCTTGCCGCTGATCGAGGGCACCACGGTTTCCACGAAATACGGACCGGTCAGGACCGATCATATCCTGTTCATCGCCTCGGGCGCGTTCCACATCGCCAAGCCATCGGACCTCTTGCCGGAATTGCAGGGCCGGCTGCCGATCCGGGTCGAACTGCGCGCGCTGACCGAAGAGGACTTCGTCCGCATCCTGACCGAGACAGACAACGCTCTGACCCGGCAATATACCGCGCTGATGGCGACCGAGGGGGTGATGGTCCAGTTCACCGAGGACGGCATCCGGGCCTTGGCGCGCATCGCGGCCGAGGTGAACGGCTCGGTCGAGAATATCGGCGCGCGGCGGCTTTACACGGTGATGGAGCGGGTGTTCGAGGAGCTGTCCTTCAGCGCGCCGGACCGTTCTGGCGAGACGGTGGTGGTGGACGGGGCCTTTGTCGAGAAGCACCTGGGCGACCTGGCGCGCTCGACCGACCTGTCGCGCTATGTGCTGTAGGGAACCCCGCCGCCTTCCCGCCGTTGTGGAATGACGCAACGGCGGGGGACGCGCATGAACTATCTTTTCGGCATCATCATCTTCGTGCTGGATGTCTGGGCCATCGCCTCGATCATCAACACCAACGAGACCATGACCACCAAGCTGATCTGGATCGCGCTGGTGGCGATCCTGCCGATCCTGGGCTTCATCATCTGGTGGTTCGCGGGGCCCAAGGCGAATTACGGCTGAGGGCTTTTCCCGCGCCTGCCGCGGTGGCATTGTCGCCCGCAAGACGAAGGGGCGGGGGACATGCCGGCGCGGATCCTTGTTTCGCTGTTGCTGCTGCTGGCGGCCTGCGCGCCGCGGGGCGAGATCACCATCGCCCCCGAGGCGGCGCGGCTTGGCCATGTCGAGCGCATCTATATCGCCACCAACCGCACCCCCGCGGGCAGCCGGCAGGAGGGGGTCAGCTTCGGCCGCGTCGATGTCTCGGTCCCGCCCGAGCGGCGGCCCGGCACCATCACCTATCCCCGCCAGGGTGCGGCACCCGATCCGCAGCGGGATTTCCTGGTCTCGGACTATGCCCGCTTCGCCCGGCCCGAGGATTTCCAGGCCGAGCTGCGCCGCGCCATTGCCGCCCGCCCGCCGGGCGACCGTGACGTGGTGCTGTTCGTGCATGGCTATAACAACACCTTCGCCGAGGGCTTGTATCGCTTTGCCCAGATCGAGCGCGACCTGCGCCTGCCCGGCGTGCCGCTGCATTTCTCGTGGCCGTCGCGCGGGCAGCCGCTGGCCTATGCCGCGGATCGCGACAGCGTGCTCTATTCCCGCGACGGGCTGGCGCGCAGCATCGAGATCGCCGCGCAGGCGGGGGGCGGCAGGGCGATCCTGGTCGCGCATTCCATGGGCGCGCTGCTGCTGATGGAAAGCCTGCGCCAGATGGCCATCGCCGGCGAGCGCCGCACCCTGGACCGGATCGGCGCGGTGGTGCTGCTGTCGCCCGACATCGACGTGGGCGTGTTTCGCACCCAGGTCCGGGCCATCGGCAGGCTGCCGCAGCCCTTCGTCATCTTCACATCGGGGCGGGACCGGGCGCTGAACCTGTCGGCGCTGATCTCGGCCGAGCCGGTGCGGCTGGGCAGCCTGACCGATGCCGGGCCGGTGGCGGACCTGCCGGTGATGCTGGTCGATGTCGGCGCCTTCTCGACCGGGGACGGGCATTTCAACGTGGCGACCTCGCCGGCGCTCTTGCGCATCCTGTCGCAGGCGCAGGAGCTGAACAGCGTGTTTTCCTCGGATGTGGGCGGCGGGGTCGGGCCGCTGACCCGCGCGGCCCTGCATGCCGAGCGGGCGGCGCAGATCGTGATCTCGCCGGCCTTCTAGCGGCGCAGGTAGACGTAATAGGCGCCCTCGCCGCCATGGCGGCGATGTGCGGGGCGGACCTGCAGCACCACGGCGTTCAGGGGCGGCATGTGCAGCCAATGCGGCACGTTGTGGCGCAGCGCGCCGGACCGGACCGGCAGCGGCGCGTCGGGCCCGCCCTCGCGTCCCTTGCCGGTGATGACCAGCACCAGCCGCCGCCCCTCGGCCTTGGCTTGCAGGATGAAGCGGGTCAGCACCGGCTGGGCCACGGCCAGGGTCATGCCGTGCAGGTCGATGCGCGCCTCGGGCGCCAGCTTGCCGCGCGTCATCTGGTGATGCGTCTTGTGGTCCATGCGCAGGGGCTGGGCATGCAGCGCCTCGCGCGGGGGCGGAGACAGGTCCAGGCGGGTCGAGCCCGAGCCGGGCTGCCCGCCGATGCGCAGCCCGGCCAAGGGCAGGGGCGCGGCCTGCGGCATGGCGGGCGGCTTTTTCAGCGGCTGGGGCGCAGGCGCGGGCTCGGCCTGCTTGCGGGCCGGGTGCATCGGCACCGCGGTCGCGGCGACGCGGGACCACAGGGCCTTGTCCTCGGCCGAGAGTCCCCGCCGCCGTGCCATGGTTCAGGCCGTGGCGACCAGCTGCCAGTTCGGGTCGTCCTGACCCATGCGGCGGGCGAAGGTCCAGGTGTCGCGCTGCTTGCGGGCGGCCTTGGGATCGCCCTCGACCACGTTGCCGTCAGCGTCGCGGGTGGCGATGATCATCTCGCCGACGAAGCGCACCGAAAGTTCGGCCATGCCGGTCGCCGGGGTGAACTCGGCGCCGGCCAGCGCGGTCTCGCGCGTGCCCAGGAACTGCGCCTCGGTGGTCAGGTTGCGGGCCTTGCGATCCTCGATCACCGATTCGAAGGCCTCGGCCACCGGCGGCGCCAGGAAGCCGCGCACCTCGGACAGGTCGCCGCGCTCGAAGGCCATCAGGATCATCTCATAGGCGGATTTCGCGCCGGACAGGAACGGGCCCACGGCGAAATCCGGCTCGACCCGCTTCATCTCGGCCAGGGCCTTGGCGGCGGGGCTGCCCGGTTCGGCATGGTCGGCGATGTCGCTGTCGCCCGCCTCGGCGGTGCCGTCGATCACGTCGAAGCGGCGGCGCTGCACCGGCTCCTCGGGGAGGCGCGGCGATTCGAAGCCGTCGCGGGTGCCAAGAACCCCGCGCAGGCGCAGGATCAGGAACACGGCGATCGCAGCGAGGACGAGCAGTTGCAGCAGGGGGTTGGACATCAACGGACCTAACGAGCTTTGTAACGGCGCTTTCGCATGCTTATGTAGGGTGGGGACCGGCCCAAGTCCAGTTTGGGTGCCGGAAATAGAAGTGCCGGAGGAAAAAGGCGTTATGTGGCTGTTGTTGCCCTTCGTGATCCTGCCGATCGTCGAGATCGCGCTGTTCATCCAGGTGGGGGGCGCGATCGGCGTTTTGCCCACCATCGCGCTGGTCCTGGCCTCGGCCGTGGCCGGCGTTGCGGTGATGCGCCACCAGGGTGCGCGGGCGGCGCTGGACGTGCAGCGCGCCATGCAGGATTTTCGCGATCCCGGCCGGCCGATGGCGCATGGCGCGCTGGTGATGATCGCCGGGCTGCTGATGGTGGTGCCGGGCCTGTTCACCAGCACGCTGGGCCTGTTGCTGCTGATCCCGGCGGTGCGCGGCCTGATCCTGCGGCAGATGGCCTCGCGCATGCGGGTGACGGGCACCGGCTTCAGCTATCGCCAAAGCTATGGTGCCGAGGGCGATTTCGGCGCCGATCCGGCGGGCTTTCGCCGCGGTCCGGGCTGGCGCCAAGGCGAGGACGGGGTGATCGACGGCGAATATTCGGTGCAGGACGACCCGCCCGGCCCGGTGCGCGAAGGGCTGACGGACCAGGGCGACACGACGCCTCCTCGGCGCGGCAATTCCGGCTGGACCCGGCATTGAGCGCCGGGCGGCGGGGTGCTAGAACCCCCTCAGATCCGAGGAGATTTCCATGAGCGACGAGAATAACAGCGACGCAGCCGCGCCCGAGGCCCAGAACGCCGCGCAGCCGGCCGTACGGATGCAGATCCTGACGCAATATATCCGCGACCTGTCCTTTGAGAACGCGGTGGCGCAAAAGGGCCTGCCCTCGGGCGAGGTGCAGCCGGAAATCAGCGTGCAGGTCAGCCTGGATGCCCGCAAGCGCCCGACCGAGCACCAATACGAGGTGATCAGCAAGTTCCGCGTGCAATCCGCGAACGCCGCCGACAAGGCCCCCCTGTTCCTGTGCGAGCTGGATTACGGCGGCATCTTCCATGTCGAGGGCGTGCCCGAAGACCAGCTGCACCCCTTCCTGATGATCGAATGCCCGCGCATGATGTTCCCCTTCGTGCGGCGCATCGTGTCGGACATGACCCGCGACGGCGGCTTCCCGCCCTTCAACATGGACCCGGTGGATTTCGTGGCGCTGTACCGCCAGGAGATCGCGCGCCGGGCGCAGGCCCAGCGGCCGGCCGACCAGCCGCTGTCCTGAGCCGATCACTTCTGCGTGAGGCAGGCCGGTTTCGGCCCGCGGTCCCCCGGCCGCGGGCCTTTCGCTTGCCCGGCACTGTCGCCCGTGCGGTGCTGGCGCGGCCGCCGGGATGGCGCTAGTTTCGCGCGGCACAAGACGGAGAGCGGCATGGCGAAAGGCGCGAAACGGGCCTGGCAGAGGATGCTGTCGGGGCGCAGGCTGGATCTTCTGGACCCGACGCCGATGGATGTCGAGATCGGCGACATCGCCCATGGGCTGGCCTTCGTCGCGCGCTGGAACGGCCAGACCCGCGGCGACTGGGCCTATAGCGTGGCCGAGCATTCGCTGCTGGTCGAGGAGATCCACGCCCGCAGCAACCCCGATTGCGCGCCGCGCTGGCGGCTGGCGGCGCTGCTGCACGACGCGCCGGAATATGTCATTGGCGACATGATCTCTCCGGTGAAGGCGGCGCTTGGGCGGGAATACGGGGAAATGGATGCGCGGCTGGCGGCGGCGATCCACCGCCGCTTCGGCCTGCCCGCGCAATTGCCGGCGGCGGTCAAGCGCGCGATCAAGCGGGCCGACCGGATCTCGGCCTGGCTGGAGGCCGTGCAGATCGCCGGGTTTTCCAGGGCCGAGGCGGATCGCCTGTTTCCTGCGCCGCGGCCCGAATTGCTGCAGGGGCTGGAAATACGCCTGCGCCCGCCCCTGGAAACGCGCAATGCGTTTTTATCGCGCTTTTCCGAACTTATTGCGGAAATCGACCGCAAGCCGTGATCGCGATGGAAAAAGCCCCGCATCCGGGATACGGGGCTTTGGGTTCAGATTTCCATGGCGTCCAGTTTCTTGCCGGCATCCAGTGCCTCTTGCACCCAGCGCGGCTTGCGGCCGCGGCCGGTCCAGGTCTGCGAGGGATCGGCAGGATTGGCGTATTTCGGCGCCACCTTGCCGCGCGCCTGCTTGGCGACGGTCAGATCGGCAAGGTTGAAGCCATATTCGCGCGCCGCACTTTCGGCAGCCGCCAGCGCCTCGCGCTTGCGACGATCCTCGAAGGTGGAAATGGCGCGGTCGAGCTTGTTGCGCAGATCCCGAAGTTCCCGCAAGGACATTGCGTCCAGATCAATGCTCATATCGTTATCCCTGGTTTTGGCAGTATGTATTCTCACTATTTGCATTCCAATATGGATTGCAATCTTTTTTGAGAACCGGATTATTAACGCGGGCTGCGTTTGGCCAAAATCCGCTGGAGAGTCCGCCTGTGCATATGCAGGCGGCGCGCCGTTTCACTGACATTGCGGTCGCATTGCTCATAGACGCGCTGGATATGTTCCCAGCGTACCCGGTCGGCCGACATCGGCGTTTCGGGCGGAGGGGGCAAGGTCTCGCCCCGCGCCAGGAGCGCGTGGGTCACGTCGTCGGCATCCGCGGGTTTCGACAGGTAATCCGTCGCCCCCATCTTGACCGCAGCCACCGCCGTCGCGATGGCGCCATAGCCGGTCAGCACGACGATCCGGGCATCCGCGCGCGCCTCGCGCAGGGCATCCACCACATCAAGCCCGTTGCCATCCTCAAGCCGCAGATCGACCACCGCATAGGCCGGCGGGTGTTCGGCCACCGCCGTCCGCGCCTCGGCGACCGAGACGGCGCGGGCGACCGAGAAACCGCGTTTTTCCATCGCACGGGCCAAACGGTTCAGAAAGATCTCGTCGTCGTCGACCAGAAGCAGGCTGGGGTCGGGACCGATTTGGTAATCCTCTGCCATATTCACTTGCCCTTGAAAGTTCACTGTTGATTAGAGTGTTTTGTCCAGTCGGTCAAACCCCGTTGCCTGACGCTGCGTCAATGAAACAGGCGGTGCGTTCCGCCAGTTTCTGCGCGGAAAGCTCGCGGCCGAAGAGTTCGACAGTGCCGATACCGGGAATCACAAGATAGGTATTGGTCATGTGATCCACCAGATAGTTCTGCGGATCCTCCTGGTCATTCACCTTGTAATAGTTGCGCCAGGCTTTCGCGACCGCATCGATCTCGGCCGGGGTTCCGGTCAATCCGATCATGCGTTCATGCATGGTTTCGGCAAAATCGCCCAGAACCTCGGGGGTGTCGCGTTTGGGATCCACGGAAATGAAGACCGGCGTGACCATTATGCCCCGTTCCTCCAGCATCGCCACGGCCTCGGCATTGCGGGCGCTGTCCAGGGGGCAGACATCCGGGCAATAGGTATAGCCGAAATAAACCAGCGCCGGCTGCGCCAGCACCTGCCGGTCGCTGACCCGCCGCCCGTCCTGATCGGTCAACTCGAAAGGCGCGCCCAGGCTGTCCAGCCCGCTCTGGGCGCCGCTCTGGCGGCAGGGGGCAAAGGGATCGGCCCCGCCGCGCGACAGCCACAGCCCGCCCGTCACCAGCACCAGGACTGCGGCCAGGCTGCCGAGGATCAGGATCGTTCCGTCTTTGCCCATCAGGCGCGTCTCCGTCCGCTTGGACGCATTGATCGCCCATCCGGCCATGGGTATCAATGCCAAAGCCCGTCCCCATCAGAAAGACCCCCGCGTGCCCTTCGGTCTTGTTTTCCGCCGCATCCACCCGCTGCCCGGCCAGCCCGCGCCCGAGCCGATCCGCCTGCGCACCCTGATCCTGCTGCGCTGGGTGGCGATCACCGGCCAGCTGGCCGCCGTGGGCGCGGCGCTGGCGATCGGGGCGGATTTCCCGCTGGCGGCGGTGCTGGCGGTGATCGGCCTGGCGGTGGCGCTGAACCTGGCGCTGACGACGCGGCCGGACCGGCGCATCTCGGCCCACGAGGCGGCCTGGCAGCTGGGCTTCGACCTGGGGCAGGTGGCGGCGCTGCTGGCGCTGACCGGCGGGCTTGCCAATCCCTTCGCGCTGCTTTTGCTGGCGCCGGTGACGGTCGCGGCCACCGCCCTGCCGCCGCGGCAGCTGCTGGCGCTGGGGGCCGCCACCTTCCTGATGGTCACGCTGTCGGCGATCTGTGCGCAGCCGCTGACCTTCGGCCCGGAGGGGCTGGTGGCGCTGCGCGAGCCGCTGCTGGTCGGGCATTGGTTCGCCATCGTGATCGGCGCGGTGTTCTTTGCCGGCTATGCCCGGCTGGTGGCGGCCCAGGTCAATGCCACCTCGGACGCGCTGTTCGCCGCCCGCCTTGCGCTTGAGCGCGAACAAAGGCTGCAACATCTGGGCGGGGTGGTCGCCGCCGCCGCGCATGAGCTGGGCACGCCGCTGGCCACGATCAAGCTGGTCGGCGCCGAGCTGGCCGACGAGCTGGCCGAGGCCCTGCCCGAACGCGAGGATCTGGCCGAGGATGTCGCCCTGCTGCGCCAATCCGCCGACCGCTGCCGCGACATCCTGAAATCCATGGGCAGCGCCGGGCGAGACGACCTGCTGATCCGCTCGGCCCCGCTGACCGAGGTGCTGGCCGAGGCCGCCGCCCCGCATCATGGCCGCGGCGCCGAGATCGTGGTCCAGCCCGCACCCGAGCCGCTGATCGTCCAGCGCGACGCCGCGGTGATCCACGGGCTGCGCAACCTGATCCAGAATGCCGTCGATTTCGCCGCCCGGCGCGTGACCATCGAAACCGGCGCGGACCGCCGCGACCTGTGGGTGCGGATCGCCGATGACGGGCCGGGCTTTCCGCCCGCGCTGCTGCCGCGCATCGGCAGCCCCTTCCTGACCACCCGCCCGCGGGCCGAGGATGGCCGCAGCTACGAAGGCATGGGGCTGGGCCTGTTCATCGCCAAGGCGCTGTTGGAACGCTCGGGCGCGCGGCTGCGCTTTGCCAATGGCGCCAAGGGCGGCGCCGAGATCCTGGTGACATGGCCGCGCGACATGATCGAGACCGGCAATCGCGCCGCCCTGGGGCCCAACCCCGAGATTCTGGCCTGATCCCCGGTTGCGTTAACCACTTCTTAAAACATCCCGTTATAGTTGTATCTGGCTGTATCGTTCGGGGATGCTTCGATGGTTGCGCAATTCCTTATCGCCTTTGCGGCGGCGGGGCTGGCGATCCTGCTGGCGCTGGCGGCGCTGCGCCTGGCGGACCGGCGTCTTGCCGCAGCGCCGGCGGCGCGCGGATTGGAGCGCGCGCTTGAACCCATCGCCTTCCTGTTCCGCAACGGGACGCTGGTCGATGCGACCGCGCCGGCGCGCACCCTGCTGGCCAGCCTGCCGGGCGACAGCGAATGGCAACGGCTCAGCGCATGGCTGGGCATGCGCCTGCCGGAGTTCGGTGCGCTGCTGCCCGACCTGGGCGGAGCCGCGCGGGTCGAATTGCAAGAGCGCGGAGGCCACAGCCCGCTGCGGCTTCTGGCCGAGGATCTGGGCGAGGGGCTGCTGCGGCTGACGCTTGCCGACCCGGCGGCCGAGGATGCCGGCATCCTGGTCGATTCGCTGTCCCTGCATGCCATGGAGCAGGAGCTGGAAATCCTGCGCAGCGCCATGGACCATTCGCCGATGCTGGCCTGGCGGCAGGATGTGCAGGGCCAGGTCACCTGGGCCAATTCCGCCTATCTGAACCTGGCCGAGGCCAAGGCCCAGGGACAGACGGTCTGGCCCCTGCCGCGGATCATCGACCTCGCGGCCCGGCCGGCCCAGCCTGCCGCTCCCGGCGGGGCGCGGCGGATGCAGATCGAACATGACGGGCAGAGCCGCTGGTATGATTGCCACCTGCACGAGATCGGCGGGCAGACCGTCGCCATCGCCCTGCCCGCCGATGCGGCGGTGCGGGCCGAACGCTCGCTGCGCGAATTCGTCCAGACCCTGACCAAGACCTTTGCCGACCTGCCCATCGGGCTGGCGATCTTTGACCGCGAGCGCAACCTGCAGCTGTTCAACCCGGCGCTGATCGACCTGACCGGGCTTGCCACCGGCTTCCTGACCGCGCGGCCGACGCTTTACGCCTTCCTGGACCGGTTGCGCGAGGCGCGGATGGTGCCCGAGCCCAAGGACTATCGCAGCTGGCGCAACCAGATGAGCACGCTGGAGGCCGCGGCCTCCTCGGGGCACCATGTCGAGATGTGGTCGCTGCCCGGCGGGCAGACCTATCGCGTGACCGGCCGGCCGCATCCCGACGGCGCGGTGGCCTTCCTGTTCGAGGACATCACCTCGGAAATCTCGCTGACCCGCAAGTTCCGTGCCGACCTGTCGCTGGGCGCCGAGGTGCTGGACGCGCTTGAGGATGCGGTGGCGGTCTTTGCCGCCAATGGCGAGCTGCTGATCTCGAACCGCCGCTATGCCGAGCTTTGGGGCGCCGCCGCCCCCGGCACGCTGGAGGGCCATGTCCAGGTCTGGACCCAGGCCTGCGGTGCCAGCCCCGGCCTGGTCGCCCTGCGCGAGGCGCTGAACGCGGCGCTGCCGGAGGAACCGCTGCGCGGCGCCATGGCCGGGCCGGCGGGCGGGCTGTTGTCCTGGGGGCTGCGCGGACTGTCCGGCGCCCGCCTGCTGCTCAGCTTTGCCGCCCCGGTGCCCAGCCTGCCGGTCGGGCGCGAACTGCCCGGCGCGGCCGAGAAGCCCGAGCCGGCCGGAAATACGGCGATGCAGCGCGCCCTGACCGGCTGATCGGGTCTTGCCCCGCGGGCGCGGCTGCGCTTCTTTGGCCGAAACCTGTCGGAGAGGGGTCATGGCGGCAAGCGGGCGGATGGCGAATGCGGGGGAACGGCGGTGACTGCGGGGCCCGATCTTCTGGCCGGGCGGCGGGTGCTGTTCGTCATGGCCGTGGATGCCGAATACGGCCCGCAGCTGCGGGCGCGGATCTCGCCGCTGATGACCGGCGTCGGCCCGGTCGAGGCGGCGGTGGCGCTGACCGCGGCGCTCTCGGGCCTGGAGGCGCGGGGCGCGTTGCCGGATCTGGTGGTCTCGCTGGGCTCTGCCGGTTCGCGCCGGCTTGCGCAGCTGGGCGTCTACCAGGTCGCCTCGCTGGAATATCGCGACATGGATGCCTCGGCCCTGGGTTTCGCCAGGGGCGAGACGCCGCTTTCGGGCCTGCCGGTGCGCGTGGATTTGCCCTTGCAGATCCCCGGCATCGCCTCGGCCAGCCTGGCGACCGGGGCCAGCATCGTCAGCGGTGCCGCCTATGACGCCATTGCCGCCGATATGGTCGATATGGAAAGCTTTGCGGTGCTGCGGGCCTGCCAGCGTTACGGCCTGCCGATGATCGGGTTGCGCGGCATTTCGGACGGGGCCGAGGAACTGGCGCAGCTCTCGGACTGGACACGCTATCTGCACCTGGTCGACGAGCGGCTGGCCGAAGCCGTGGACCGGCTGGCCGAGGCGCTGGAGCGGGGCGAACTGGCGCTGTAAGGCGCGCAGGCAGCCGTCGCATCGCGCCCCCGACATCCTCGCCGCGTCGCGGGGGCAATCATGGCGGGCGTCATCGGGGCAGGCCGGCTTGGGCCAAGAAGCGCCGGCCGCCGCCCTGCAGGATGTCGCCATCGCCCGGCACCGGCGCGGCGATAGGGGCTATGGCATCGTCGCCGGCGATCCCGACCCCGCCGGGCTGCGCATCATCGATCCGTCGACCGAAAGCGTGAAGGGTCTGAACAGCCTTCGCTGCCCCTGCCGGCGGGCAAGGCGCCTAGTCGCCGCCGATCAGCACCTGCCCCTCGGGCCAGCGCATCGTGGTGGTCAGGGTGATGTTGCGCTCCTCCCCCGCGCCGATCCGGCCGTTCCAGACCAGGAGCCCGCGCTTGCCGTCCGGGTCGGTTTCGTCGGGGTTGGGATCGGCGGACCAGTCGATGCGCAGGTTTTCCTGGGTCGAGACCGGCACGCGGTCGATCACCCGCAGCGGCCATTCTTCGCCCGTCAGGTTGCGCACCATCAGGATCGCGGTTTCCCGCCGCTCCGAGGATTTCGAGATCAGCCCGCGATTACCCTCGATCTCGTCGGGGACGCGGCGTTCCAGCTGGATGCCGGTCAGCGGGCCGAAACCCAGCTTCATGTCGTCCCCGGCGGCGGTCAGGTCCAGCGCGCCGCGCCCGACCATGGCGCCATCGGCATAGAAGCTCGCGTCGCCCGGCAGGATCACCGCCCCGGTGGAGTTCACCGTATCCGCCACCAGATAGGCGGTGTCGTCGCGTCGCGGCACCGCCTCGGCGACGATCTCGGGCGCCAGTTCGTGCCGATCCAGCGGCAGGCGCAGCGCATCGGCGCCGGTGCGCATATCCACCGGCGTCGGATAGTCATAGACCACGGTTTCGCCCACCAGGCCGGTCAGGGCCGCGCCGGCCACGGGTGCCGGCGCGGCGGCGACGTGTTCCATCGAATCCATGGCGGCTTCGGCCATAGGCGCGGCCGAGCGGCTGTAAAGCTTGGCCTCGGGGTCGCCGATGCGCGGGAAATCCGGCTGCAACTCGCTGGGCGCCGACTGGTCCATCGGCCGGGCGGTGGACAGGACCAGATGCACGCCGCGCCAGTCCTCGCCGGTATCCTGCCGCACCAGCAAGCCGCGATCCAGCCGCAGCCTGCCCTCCTTGCGCTGCAGGGTGAGGTCGTAGACCGGCCTCCAGCTCGCCGCGCCGGTCAGGCTGGTGATGCGGATGCGGGCCGGCTGGCCCTGCCCCTGCACGGCGATCACCAGCGCGCCGCGATCCGCGTCCGGGCCGCGCAGCGCCGCGAGCCGGGCCTCGGCGCGGGCCAGGTCCTCGGCCAGTTCCTCGCGTCCCGCATCGGCGGCCTCGGCCTCGAGCCTGGCGCGGATGGCGGTCCGGCGCGCTTGCAGCAACTGCTCGCCCACCATGCGGGTCAGGGCGGCGATGTCGGTGGTGCTGGCGGCGTCGGATTCGGCCAGCTTCATCAGGAACGCGATGCTGTCCTCGGCCGCCCCGGCCCGTGCCTTGATCTCGGCCACGCCGGCATCGCGTTCGGCCAGCGCGGCCTTCAGGCGGCGGACCTCGTCCTCGGCGGCGCGCAGTTCGGGGGATTTCGCCGGGGTTTCCGGCAGGGCGCGTTCCTGCTGGAAGCCGGTTGCGCCGATCACCGCGCCCTCGGCCGAAATGCGCAGGCTGGCGGGGTCGAGACCCGCGGGCATGCCGGGGATCACCAGCTCATGCGCGCCGGCGGGCAGGTCCAGGTCGGCCTCGCGGGTGACGCCGGCGCCCCAGGGATAGACGGTGACCTCGGTGACGCGGGCCGTTGTCTCGATCCGGTCGGCCAGGGCGGGGCCGGCCAGCAGGATGGCGGTGGAAATCAGCAGATGGCGCATCGGACCCCCCTTGGCATGACCCGGCCAAGCTCTGCGAGGGGGCGCTGAAATGCAAGAGGGCGCCCCCGCGAAACCCGCGGGGGCGCCCTTGCATACTCCCTATCGGATCAGCCCTTCTTCAGGCAGCGATTGCCCAGCAGCTCGGCGATTTGCACCGCGTTCAGCGCCGCGCCCTTGCGCAGGTTGTCGCTGACGATCCACATGTTCAGGCCGTTTTCCACCGTCACGTCTTGGCGGATGCGGCTGACGAAGGTGGCGAAATCGCCCACGCATTCCACCGGGGTCGAGTAGCCGCCCGGCTCGCGCTTGTCGATGACCAGCACGCCCGGCGCCTCGCGCAGGATGTCGCGGGCCTCGTCTTCGTCCAGGAAATCCTCGAACTCGATATTCACCGATTCCGAATGGCCGACGAAGACCGGCACGCGCACGCAGGTCGCCGTGACCTTGATCGCCGGATCAACGATCTTCTTGGTCTCGACCACCATCTTCCATTCTTCCTTGGTGTCGCCACTGTCCATGAACACGTCGATCTGCGGGATCACGTTGAAGGCGATCTGCTTCTGGAACTTCTTCGGCTCGACCTCCTGACCCGGGACATAGACGCCCTTGGTCTGGTTCCACAGCTCATCCATGCCCTCTTTGCCGGCGCCCGAGACCGACTGGTAGGTCGAGACGACGACGCGCTTGATCCGCGCCCGGTCATGCAGCGGCTTCAGCGCCACCACCATCTGCGCGGTCGAGCAGTTGGGATTGGCGATGATCATCTTGTTGCGGTAATCCTCGACCGCGTCGGGGTTCACTTCCGGCACGACCAGCGGGATCTCGGGGTCATAGCGGTAAAGCGACGAGTTGTCGATCACCACGCAGCCCTGCGAGGCGGCGATCGGCGCATAGGTCTTGGTCGCGTCCGAGCCGATGGCAAACAGCGCGATGTCGTAGCCGGTGAAGTCGAACCCCTCGATGTCCTTGCATTTCAGGGTCTTGTCGCCATAGCTGACCTCGGTGCCAATGCTCCGGCGCGAAGCCAGAGCGACAACCTCATCAGCAGGAAACTGGCGCTCGGCCAGGATGTTCAGCATTTCACGGCCCACGTTCCCCGTGGCGCCGGCGACAACGACCTTGTAGCCCATTGGGGTCTCCTTCAACAAAGGACGCCGCGATATAGGGGGTATCGCGGAAAAGGGAAAGCGAGATTTCGTCAAAACGCCTGCTGATCTGGCAGAATTTCGGCTTAATGCCGGAATATCCGGCGATCTGCCAGCATGATTTCCCGCACCCATGCGGATTCCCCTTGGAAATCATGGGGAACCTGCTCGGCGGTCCGCCGGCCGGAAAGCGAGAGCGAGGCGAAGAAATCGAAGCCGTAAAGGTCGAGCCGTGCCATTTTCGACCGCGCGATCAGGTCGATCATCATGGCGCCGGTGGTGGGCGGGGCGCCCAGCCGGGCCATCAGCGCCCGGTAATCCGCCAGCGGGTGCAGGTAGAAGCCGGGGCTGGTCACGGTCCGCCAGTCCAGCCGCTTGCGCTTGGGCGACATCCACAGGATGCGATCCGGCGCGATGCGGGCACGGTCGGCATCCGAAAGCCGCACGGCCAGCGCCAGCCAGTCGGTGCGGCTGCCGTGGCTTTCGGCCGAGGGCATCGGCGCGCGGTTGATGCGGATCACCAGGTCGGCCGCGTCGATCCGCGCGCCGTGATCGGTCTCGGCCAGCGCGCGGGCATTGCCGACCAGCGCGACGCGCATGCCGGCCAGATCGTCCAGAACCGCGGATTGCGGCGCCGAGAGGCGTTGCAGCGCGGATTCGTCCCGCAGGGTGCGGGCGACCAGGAAGCTCAGCCGGTTCACGAAAGCAGCCTGCGATAGACCTCGGTGATGGCGCGGGCCTCGGTCTCGATGGCGTGGTTGGCCTCGACATGGGCGCGGGCCGCCTGCCCCGCCGCCTGCCGCGCGGCATCGTCGTCCAGCCAGCGCGCCAGCGCCGCGGCCAGTGCCTCGGCATCCTCGCGCGGGACCAGGCTGCCGGTCTCGCCGTCGCGGATCAGCGTCTCGTAGGCGCCGACACGGGCGGCGACGGTCGGCACGCCGCAGGCCGCGGCCTCCAGCGGGGTCAGGCCGAACCCTTCCCAGCGGGCCGGGGCCGCGAAAAGGTCGATGGCCTGATAGTTGCGCACCACCTGCTCCCAGGGCACTTCGCCAAGGAAGCGGATGCGGTCGGACAGGCCGGCGGCCTCGATCCGGGCCTTCAGCGCGTCGGCGAATGCCTGGTTGTCGGCGGTGATGCGGCCCGACAGGATCAGCCGGGCCCGCGGGCGCGAGGGAAACAGCCGCAGCGCCGCCTCGACCAGCAGGTCGATGCCTTTTTGCGCCCGGATGCGGCCGAAGCAGCCGATGACGATGTCGTCCGGGGCAAAGCCCAGCTCTGCCCGCAGCGCCGCGCGGTCGGATGCGGGGTGAAAGACCGACAGGTCCACGCCATGCAGGATCACGGTAGCGGGACGTTCCAGATAGCTGGCGGCCTGGGGCGAGGTCGCGATCAGCGCGTCCTGGCGACGGATCAGCCAGCGGGTAAAGCCGGTATGCCGCCGCTGCGCGGCCGAGGTGAAGAGCAGCCGATAGCGCCGCTGCAGCACATGCCGCAGGATCAGCCCCAGCGCCATCTCGGTATTGCGCCGGGCGTGCCAGACCCGCCAGCGGTCGCGCGGCAGGCTGGCGGCGCGGGCCAGCGAAATATGCGGCAGGCCGGGCGGCAGGCCGGGGCCGGTGGCGACGATGCCGATCATCCTGGCCTGCACCGGGATCAGCCGCACCACGGTCGCCGTCACGCCCGACAGGCGGCGTTTCAGGTTCGGGGCGACCACGTCGATCCGGTCGGGGGGTATCTCAGGCATCGGGCGTCTCGGGTGTCAGGAAATACAAAAGGAACCCCACCGTAAGCGGAATCAGGAAGAACAGGAACAGGGTCGAATAGGCCTCGGCCGGGCTGCCATGGGCACTGGCCCAACGATAGACCGGGCGCGAGGCGAATTGCAGCACCCCTGCCCCGCCGATCGAGAACAGGTTGAGGAAGGTGACGCCCCGCCCCACCAGATGCGGCGGCAGGAAGGCCCGGCCATGCGCCATCAGCACGGTATAGGTCGCGCCCGAGAGCCCGACCAGCGCCAGCAGCGCCACCGACAGCCCGATACCCTCGGCGGGAAACAGCCACAGCCCGGTCATCACCGCGACGCCCGCGCCATTGGCGATCAGCGCCAGCCGCCGGATCGAGCCGGCCAGCCGCGTCGCCGGTCCGACCAGGAAGCTGCCCACCACCATGGCCACCCCCATGGCCAGCGTCGCCCAGCCGATCAGCTGGTCCGAGGCGCCATGCACCTCGGCCATGTAGGGTCCGGCCCACAGCCCGCGGATCGCGGCCGAGGCGGCATAGTTCACGGAAAACAGCGGCAGGATGAACCACAGCGGCCGCAGCCGCAGGATCTCGGCCAGCGATCCGCGCGGCGCCGTGGCGGCCAGCCGCTCGGGGTCGCGGGTAAAGGCCAGGATCGCCAGCGCCACCGCCAGCGTGACCCCGGCCAGCGCCCAGAGCGTCTCGCGCCAGCCGAAGGCCTCGGTCGCCCAGACCAGCGGCGCGGCGCCCAGGATGTTGCCCATCGAGCCGAAACCGACCACCGCGCCCGCCAGGGTGCCGAACAGCGCCGCGGGATAGTTGCGGGCAAAGATGTAATAGCTGCCCATCAGCGCCGGCGCGCAGCCGACCCCCATCAGCGCCAGCGCGACATGCAGATGCCAGGGCGCCTGCGCCAGGGCAAAGACCGCCGCCCCGCCCGCGCCTCCCAGCGCCAGCAGCACGGCCACCGTGCGGCGCGGCCCGGCACGGTCCAGCGCCCCCCCGATGGGGATCTGCATCAGCGCGAAGGTCAGGAACCACATCCCCGAGGAGATCGCCAGATCCTCGGGCCCCGCCCCCAGCTCGGCCTGCAGCACCGGTGACAGCACCGCCAGGAAGGCGCGATAGAACTGGCTGAGCGTATAGGCCAGGATCAGGCTGATGATCCCCGCCGACAGCAATGCGCGCATGAACCGTCCCCCTCCGCTGCACCGGGCCGAGATTTGTCGATTGCCCGGCCGGAGGCAATGGCCCCCGCGGGCCGGATCAGGCGGTTTTCGCGGCGCTTTCCAGCCGGGCCGGCGCCTCGCGCACCGGCAGGTGGATCAGCGCACTGAAGGCGCCGACGCCGACGCCGACCCACCACACCATCGTGTAGTCGCCATAGATGTCATAGAGCTTGCCGCCCAGCCACACGCCCAGGAACGAGCCGATCTGGTGGCTCAGGAACACGAAGCCGTAAAGCGTGCCCATGTAGCGCAGCCCGTAGATATAGGCGACGAGGCCGGAGGTCAGCGGCACCGTGGCCAGCCACAGCCCGCCCATCACCAGCGAGAAGATGATGACGCTGGCCGGCGTGATCGGCAGCAGGATGAAGGCGGCGGCGGCGATGGTGCGCAGCGTATAGATCCCGGCCAGCAGGTATTTCTTGGTATAGCGCTTGCCCAGCCAGCCGGCAAAGATCGAGCCGGCGATATTGGCCAGCCCGATCAGCGAGATGGCGGCCGCGCCCAGCGTCGAGGTGGTGGTGATGCCGATGCTGGCCAGCGTGCCCATCGGGCTGATCGGCCCGCACATCTCGGTCACCATGGCGGGGAAATGCGCGGTGATGAAGGCCAGTTGGTAGCCGCAGGAAAAGAAGCCGGCAAAGATCATCAGATAGGACGGGTCGGTGAAAGCGCGCTTGAGCACCGAGCCCATGCTCTCCTCCAGCTCGCTGCGGCTGGCGGGCTTGCCGCCGCCCAGCATGGGCAGGAAGAACAGGCAGGCCAGCACGATCACGCCGAAGATGACGAACACGCTCTGCCACGGGTAATGCATCAGCAGCACCTCGGCTAGGGGCGCGCCGAAGACCTGCCCGGCCGAGCCGGCGGCGGTGCCGATCCCCAGCGCCAGGCTGCGGTTCTCGTCGCTGGCGGCGCGGCCGATCACCGCCAGGATGACGCCAAAGCCGGTGCCGGCGATGCCGAAGCCGACCATGACCTCCAGAAGCTGCATGGCCAGCGGGTCGGTGGCATAGGCCGTCAGGATCAGCCCGGCGGAATAGAGGAAGGCGCCGATGATGACCGACCAGCGGTCGCCCCAGCGTTCGGCCAGGGCGCCGAAGATCGGTTGGCCGATGCCCCAGGCCAGGTTCTGGATGGCGATGGCCATGCTGAACTCGGCCCGCGGCCAGTCGAATTCCTGCGCGATCGGGATCTGGAAGACGCCGAAGCTGGCCCGCAGGGCAAAGTTGATCAGCAGGATGATCGAGCCGCCGATCAGCACCGGCGTGAACAGCGGCGCGCGCATTGCCTTGGTCATGTTGCCCTCCCTCTCGCGGCCCGCAATTCCTGCGCCCGGCCGGCGGCGGCGTCAATGGCGTCGATTGCCTGAATCGGGCGGCGGCGCTAGCCTTGGGTTTCAACGCCATGCGGGGAACTGGATGTATCAGGTGATCGGAACCGGCAAGAGCCGCGCCCTGCGCGTGCTCTGGATGCTCGAGGAACTCGGCCAGCCCTATGAACATGTCGCCGTCAACCCGCATAGCGAGGGCGTCCGGCCCTTCAACCCCGCGGGCAAGGTGCCGGTCCTGGTGGTGGACGGCGTGCCCATCACCGATTCCACCGCCATCCTGACCTATCTGGCCGACAAGCACGGCGCGCTGACCCATCCGGCCGGCACGCTGGACCGGGCGCGCCAGGACAGCCTGACCCAATTCGTGCTGGACGAATTCGACGCGGCGCTGTGGCTGGCGGCACGCCACAGCTTCGTGCTGCCCGAGGAGATGCGGCTGGCGGCGATCAAGAACACGCTGCGCTGGGAATTCGAGCGCAGCCAGCGCACCCTGGTGCATCGCATCGCCGAGGGCGGCTTCCTGATGGGCGACCGCATGACGGTGCCCGACATCATCCTGGCGCATTGCCTGACCTGGGCGCTGACGGCGCGCTTCCCGATCACCGAGCACCGGCTGACCGACTATCTCGAGATGATGCGCGCCCGCCCCGCCTATCTGCGCGCCGCGGCCAGATAGGCGGCGGCCCCCCGCCCGGCCAGCCGCCCGGTGGCCAGGCAGCCGGTCAGCAGGTAGCCGCCGGTCGGCGCCTCCCAGTCCAGCATCTCGCCGGCGGCAAAGACGCCGGGCAGCGCCTTCAGCTCCAGCGTATCGGCCAGGCCTTCGGCGGCGATCCCCCCGGCCGAGGAAATCGCCCGCTCGATGCCCATCGCGCCCTGGTGCCGCAGGTGCAGCGCCTTGGCGCGCGCGGCCAGCCGCTCGGGCTCGGCGGGCAGCGGCCGGCCCCATTCCATCAGCAGCGCCGCGCGGACCGGATCGCCCAGCACCCGCCGCAGCCGGTTGCCGACCGACAGCTTCGCCGGGGCCCTGGCAAAGCGCCGCGCCAGTTCCTCGGCGTCCAGGTCCGGCGCCAGGTCGACGAAAGCCTCGGCCCCGTCGCGTATCGCGGCCGAAACCTCGTAGATGCCGCCGCCCTCGACGCCTTCGGCGGTGACGACCCATTCGCCCCGGCTGACGCGGCCGGCGACATGCAGCGCGACGCCCTTGACCGCCTGGCCGAAATGCCGCGCCATCTGCGCCGACCAGGCGATGCGGAAGCCCATGTTCGCCGGCCGGAACGGCACCACCGCCACCCCGCGCCCGGCCAGCCAGGGCACCCAGGCCGCGTCCGAACCCAGCCGCGGCCAGCTCGCCCCACCCAGCGCCAGCACGGCCGCGCGAGGCGCCAGCACTTCGACCCCGCCCGGCATCTCGAAGCGCCAGCCTTCGCCCTGGAAACCCGTCCAGCGCCAGCGCGTCCGCAGCTCGATCCCCATTGCCGCAAGCCGCGCCAGCCAGGCCCGCAGCAGCGGCGAGGCCTTCATGCCGACCGGAAACACCCGCCCGGTCGAGCCGGTGAACAGCTCCACCCCCAGCCCGCGCGCCCAGGCCATCACCGCCTCGGGCCCGATTTCTTCGTTCTGCAAATACCCCGGGGGAGTCCGCAGGACGGGGGCAGAGCCCCCATAATGCGCGGCAAACTGCGTGAAGGGTTCGTCTTTGGTCAGGTTCAGCCCGGATTTCCCGGCCATAAGGAACTTGCGTGCCGGGGTCGGCATGGCCTCGGCCACCACCACCCGCGCGCCCTGCCCGGCCAGCACCTCGGCCGCCATCAGCCCGGCCGGCCCGGCGCCGATCACCAGGGCCTCGACCCTTTCGCTCACCGCCCGCCCCGCGGCATCATGCACAGCCGCAAGAGCATCCGCTCCATCAGCGCCATGGCCGGCGCGCGCGAGGAGGAGCGCAGCACCAGGTCGGTGTCGATCAGTTGGTGGATCGCATCCTCCAGCGCCCGCATGCCCCAGTCCTGCGCCTGCCGGATCATGCGGTCGCGGCGCGGGCCGAAGACCGGCGGCCGCAACCGCGAGAAACCCGCCCCGGGCCCGCCGGGGTCCGAGGCGCCGGCATGCAGCGCCCGGAAATGCCGCAGCGCCGCGATGCACAGCGTCACCGGGGCGATGCCCTGCCCCTCGATCCGCCGCATCAGCGCGCCGAATTCGCGCGCCCGGCCCTCGGCGACGCAGTCGATCAACTCATCGACCTCGGCCTCGATGGTGGCCGGCGCCAGCGCGGCGATCTCGGCGGGCGTCAGCGGTTCGGGGTCGCCATGCTTGTAAAGCCCGATCTTTTCCACCGTCTGCCGGAAATCGCCGGGATCCAGCGCGCGCGCCAGCGCCATCAGGTCGCGCATGGCGTCACGCGGCACCTCGCGCAGCCCGGCCTCATGCAGCCAGCGCCCGACCTCGTCCTCGCCCGGCGGGTCGTCATAGATCGGCGCGGTCACGGCGGCGGGATGCGGTTCGAAAAGCTTGCGCAGCGCCGAGGACTTGCCCAGGCTCCCCGCCGCGACCACGATCACCGCGTCGCCGGCCTTCCATTCCGCGATGGCCGCGGCGACGGCGGGTGTCGCCGCATCCGGCGCGTCATCGACCAGCACCACGCGCTGGCCGGGAAAGAACCCCACCGCCTTCACGGCATCCAGCAGCGCCGCCGGATCCTTGCGCAGATCGGCGCCGGGAATGCGGGTCAGGCGCATCTCCTCCTCGGCGCCGGGGCCGACCAGCGCCTTGACCGCCTCGGCCCGCTTCAACGCCACCCGCATCGCGTCCTGGCCATGGATCAGCAGCGCCGGGCGCGTCGGATCGGGCCGCGCCAGGTAGCGTCCGATCTCGGCACCCTTCAGGATCATGGCACCGCGTCGGGCTGCACGGCCAGGAGCCGCGTCACCACCTGGTCGGCCAGCATCCGCGCCAGCCGCTCATGCGCGTCCTGCTCGGCGGCCATGGTGGCGATGGTGGTGCCGGTGGTGGAATAGGAGGTGAAGCTGCTGACCTGCCCGCGCGTGACCTCGCGGCCGGTGCCGGCCTCGGTCAGGGTGAAATCGGCAGTGCCGTTCAACGCATAACGCGTCGTCACCTCGTCGGGGGTGATCGCCTGCGGCACCACCGCGATGCGCAGCCGGTAGTCGAGCAGGAAGCGCCCCCCGGCCTCGGAACCCAGCCGCTCGGCGATGCGGCCAGCAAAGCTGAAATCGTCGGGCGTGCGCGGATCGGCGGCGCGGACCTGGCCGAACAGCTTGCCGCCGGTGCCGCCCGGCCCGTAGACCGGGGAAAAGCCGCAGGCGGCCAGCGCCAGCGCGGCCAGGATCACGCTGCGCCTAGACCACGACATTGACGATCCGCCCCGGCACCACGATCAGCTTCTTGGGCGCCGCGCCTTCCATGAAACGCCGCACGGTCTCGTCGGCCAGCACGATGGCCTCGATCTGGTCCTTGGGCATGTCCTTGGGCACCTCGATCTCGGCCCGGCGCTTGCCGTTGATCTGGATCGGCAGCACCACGCTGTCGGAAACCAGCAGCGCCGGGTCCGCCTTGGGCCAGGCGGCATCGACCACCATGCCCTGCCCGCCGGCCTTCGCCCAGACCTCCTCGGCAAGATGCGGCACCATCGGCGCCATCAGCTGCGCCATGATGCGCAGCGCCTCGCGCCGGCTTTCGCCGCCAGCCTTCGATTTGCCGATGGCATTGGCCAGCTCATAGATCTTGGCCACCGCCTTGTTGAAGGCGAAGCCCTCGATGGATTTCGTCACCTCGTCGATGGCGCGATGCGCGGCGCGGGCCAGCTCGGGATCGGCCCCGCCCTCGGGGATCTCGTCGGCCAGCCGCCAGACGCGCGACAGGAAGCGGTTCGCGGCCTCGGCCCCGGCGGCGGTCCATTCCACGTCCCGCTCGGGCGGGCTGTCGGACAGCATGAACCAGCGCGCGGTATCGGCGCCGAAGCTTTCGACGATGTTCACCGGATCGACGACGTTCTTCTTGGATTTCGACATCTTGGCCGAGGGGATCACCTCGACCTCGGTGCCGTCGGCCAGTTTGCCGTCGGTGACATCCTCGGGCAGGTGATAGACCGGGCGGCCGCGCTCGTCGCGGGTCATGTAGATCTCATGCGTGACCATGCCCTGGGTGAAGAGCGCGTCGAACGGCTCCTTGGCACTTTCGGACAGGTGGCCGGTCTTGACCATGGCGCGGGCGAAGAAGCGCGAATAGAGCAGGTGCAGGATCGCATGCTCGATGCCGCCGATATACTGGTCCACGTTCATCCAGTAGTCGGTCTCGGCGCGCTCGGTCGGCGTCGTCGCGTGCGGCGCGGTGAAGCGGGCGTAATACCAGGACGAATCGACGAAAGTGTCCATGGTGTCCGTCTCGCGCCGGGCCGGGCCGCCGCATTGCGGGCAGGCGGCGTCGCGCCAGGTCGGGTGCCGGTCCAGCGGGTTGCCGGGCACGTCGAATGTCACATCCTGCGGCAGCAGCACCGGCAGGTTCGCCTTGGCCTCGGGCACGGTGCCGCATGTCTCGCAATGCACCACCGGGATCGGGCAGCCCCAATACCGTTGGCGCGAGATGCCCCAGTCGCGCAGGCGGAACTTGGTCACGCCCTCGCCATAGCCGTTGGCCTCGGCGTGCAGGATGGCGGCATCCACCGCCGCCTCGCCGGTCTGGTCGGTCTCGCCGGCGAAGCCGCGCACATAGGTCACGGTTTCGGATTTCAGCGGCACATAGGGCGCTTTCGCCACCAGCGCGTCGGCCTGTTCCAGCGTCATGCCCTTTTCGCCGAAGGTGGCGCGGATCGGCAGGCCATATTTGCTGGCAAACTCGTGGTCGCGCTCGTCATGCGCCGGAGAGCCGAAGATCGCGCCGGTGCCGTAATCCATCAGCACGAAATTCGCGATCCAGATCGGCAGTTGCCAATCCGGGTCCAGCGGGTGCCGCACGGTCAGCCCGGTGTCGAGGCCCATCTTGGGCGCGGTCTCGATCGCTTCCTCGGTGGTGCCGATCTTGCGGCATTCCTCGACGAAAGCCGCGACCTTGGGGTCCGACGCGGCCAGCGCCTTGACCAGCGGGTGATCCGGCGACAGCGCCACGAAGCTGGCGCCCAGCAGCGTGTCGGGCCGGGTGGTATAAACCTCGATCTGCGGGAAATCGGGCCGGTCGACGGTGTCGAAGCGGAACTGCAGCCCGCGCGACTTGCCGATCCAGTTGGCCTGCATCAGCCGCACCTTTTCCGGCCAGCCCTCCAGCCGGTCCAGCGCCGTCAGCAGCTCATCCGAATAGTCCGAGATCCTGAAGAACCACTGCGTCAGTTCCTTGCGCTCGACCACAGCGCCGGATCGCCAGCCCTTGCCGTCGATCACCTGCTCGTTTGCCAGCACCGTCATGTCGACCGGGTCCCAGTTCACCTGCGCCGACTTGCGGGTGATCAGCCCGGCTTCCAGCATGTCCAGGAACAGCGCCTGCTGCTGGGCGACATAGGCGTCGTCGCAGGTGGCGAATTCGCGGCTCCAGTCGATGGACAGGCCCAAGGGCTTCAGCTGGCCGCGCATGGTGGCGATATTGCCATAGGTCCAGTCGCGCGGATGGCCGCCCTGCTCCATCGCCGCGTTCTCGGCCGGCATGCCGAAGGCGTCCCAGCCCATCGGATGCAGCACGGAAAAGCCCTGCGCCCGCTTGAAGCGGGCCACCACGTCGCCCATCGTGTAGTTGCGCACATGGCCCATGTGGATGCGCCCCGAGGGATAGGGGAACATCTCCAGCACGTAATACTTGGGCCGCTCGTCCCGCACGGCGCGGAACGTGTCGGCCTGCTCCCACGCCTCTTGCCAGCGCGGTTCGCTGATTGCGGGATCATAGGGCATGGAAACCTCCGGGCGACAGATTGCCCGCAGGGTATTAGCCGCTTGCCCGATGCAGGTCCAGCGGGGTCGGGGGGATCAGAGGTTGCGGTCCTGCACCCGCAGCTGGCGGGCCCGCGTCAGGATCGCATCCTCGACCGCGCGCACGGTGTCGGGCGCCACGGCCGCCCCGCCCGCCCCCTGCAACGAGACCTTGAGCGCGCGCGCATCCAGCGCCGGGTCGCTGACCTTGATCGTGGCGCGATAGGACCGCCCGCCGCCCGGCGGCGTGCCGTAGCCGGTGACGATGACGCCGGTGAAGGGGTCGATGGACTGGATCGGCAGGAAGTTCAGCACGTCCAGGCTGGCGTTCCACAGGTATTTGTTCACCGCCACCGTGTCGTTCGGGTTGCGGCGGTCCGAGAACACGTCCCAGATCGTCTCGCGCCGTTCGGCGGCCTGCGGCTGGGCCTGGCGGTTCCCGCCGCCGCCCGGCAGCGAGGTGGCCGAACCGGCCGAGCCTGCCGAGCCCAAGCCCGAACCGCCCCCCGAACAGGCGGCAAGCCCGGCCGAGATCAGCAGGGCGGCGGTCAGCCGTGCGGCGCGTCTGGTCATCTGATGTCCCCCGGATCGTCCTTGCCGCGAGCCATAGCGCAATTCCGCCCCTTGCGACAAGAGAGGCCGCGCCCATGGCCCGCGATCCCCCGTCGGGTGATATGGCTCGCGCGCGCAAGGGCGCCTGCGCCGGGGGGTGCGGGCCGTTGCAACGGGGTGTGGCCCATGTGCATCACAGCAGGTCGGAATCGGGCTAAGCCGATGCGATTCCGTTGCAATGAGGGGGGGAAAGCGCGACACAACTGGCATACCCCAAACCGGCCCGCCGGGTGGGGCATACGAGAGAGACAAGAGGGAAACATCATGAAAAAGGCTCTTATCGCCTCCACCGCGCTGCTCCTGACCGCGGGCGTGGCCGCCGCCGACGTCACGATCTCGGGCTACGGCCGGACCGGTGTGATCTACTACGAAAACACTGCTGCTCAAGACGCCAACACTGCTGCTCAAGACGCCGCTGGCGTGAACGAGGCCCGCATCGTCAGCCGCCTGCGGATGAACATCGACGCCTCGCAGTCGACCGATTCGGGCGTCGATTTCGGTGCCCGCTTCCGTCTGCAGTGGGACCAGGGCGATGCCGGCACCGCCTCCAACCCCGGCAAGCTGTGGGTCAGCGCCCAGGGCTTCACCGTTGAAGTCGGCAACGTCGACACCGCCTTCGACTCGAACGGCCTGATCTATGCGACCGAACTCGGCTCCTATGACAACTCGGTTGGCTTCAGCGACGTGACCGGCAACTTCTTCGCCTATTCGGCGAAGAGCTATGGCCTCGCCCAAGCCGATCGCGTGGGTATCCGCGCCCTCTACACCCTGGGCGACGTGGAACTGCAAGCCTCCTATGTCGATCCCGACCAGTCGGGCGTGAATGAAGCGAACCACGAAGAAGAGTTCTCGCTGTCGGCCGACTACACCTGGAACGACCGTCTGGAACTGTCGGCCGCTGCCGCGTTCAACGGCGCAGGCATCGACGGCAACGACATTTTCTTCCTCGGCGCCCGTTATGCCGTCATGGAAAATGCCCGCATCGGCCTGAACTATGTCAACGCCGAAGACTCGGCGGTGAATGCCGGTCCGGTGTCGCCCACCAACAACTACGGCCAGACCTTCGCCCTCTACGGCGACTACACCCTGGCTGACGGCCGCACCAACATCGAAGCCTACATCGCCAACAACGACGGCGACTGGGCTGAGAAAGAAACCGACAACGCGTTCGGTATCGGTGTGAACTACGACCTGGGCGGTGCCCGCCTGGGTGCTTCGCTGCAGCGCGACTACGAAGAGCGCGTGCGCGCCGACATGGGCGTGCGCTTCGAGTTCTGATCCTTCGGGATACGGAAATCAGGAAGAGCGGGCCTTGCGCCCGCTCTTTTCTTTTGGAAATCATGCCGCCATGGGACTGGATGACATCAGGCGCCGCATTGCTGCGGCCGAGAAAGCCGCGGGCCGTGCCGAGGGCGCGGTCACGCTGATCGCCGTCAGCAAGGTGCAGCCCCCCGAACGGGTGGAATCGGTGCTGGCGGCCGGCCACCGTGTCTTCGGCGAAAACTACGTGCAGGAGGCGGCGGGAAAATGGCCCGGCTGGCGCGAGCGTTTCCCCGGCGTCGAGCTGCATATGATCGGCCCCCTGCAGACCAACAAGCTGAAGCCGGCGCTGGAGCTTTTCGACGCCATCCACACGCTCGACCGCCCCTCGCTGGCCGGCAAGCTGGCGCGGCAGGTGCAGGCGCGCGGGGCCTGCCCGCAGCTTTTTGTGCAGGTGAACACCGGGGCCGAGCCGCAGAAGGCCGGCGTCCTGCCCGACGAGGCCGATGCCTTCATCGCCCAGTGCCGGGCGCTGGACCTGGCGATCGCGGGGCTGATGTGCATCCCACCCGAGGATCGGGATCCGCTGCCGCATTTCCGCGCCCTGCGCGATATGGCCGCACGCAACGGCCTGGCCGGCCTGTCCATGGGCATGAGCGCGGATTTCGAAACCGCCATCGCCGAGGGCGCGACCCATGTCCGCATCGGCAGCGCCATCTTTGGCGCGCGCGACTACGGCTGACCGCCGGATCGGCCGGGCCGTTAAGCCTTTATTAGCAATAAGGATGCGGGGCGGGCGGCGGCGGGATAAGGTGCTTTCGTGGGTTGCGTGATTCGCGTTGGGTTCCCGTCATGTTGTTGATCAGCAGTTTGCTCAGTTTGGTATTCGCCGGCCTTGCCGTGGATGCGACCGGCACCAGCCGCACGCCCGGCGGCGAGCATGACCCCGACGACCCGCAGCGCGAACCCTCAGATTCCGACCGGCCCAGGGGCGTGGCGACCGGGGGCAGCGAGGGCTCGGACTGGCTGGCCGGCGGCGATGGTGACGACCTGCTGACCGGCCATGCCGGCAATGACGACCTGCATGGCGGGCTGGGCAACGACACGCTGCTGGGCGGCGACGGCGACGACTGGATCTATGGCGACGGCGATTACGGGCCGGGCGGCGACGATTCCATCGAGGGCGGCGCGGGCGACGATTACCTGGCGGGGCAGGGCGGCAACGACACCCTGCATGGCGGCCCCGGCGACGACACGATCTTCGGCGGCGAGGGCGACGATCTGCTGACCGCCGGCGACGGCGACGACCTGCTCTGGGCCGGCTTCGGCAACGACACGCTGATCGCCGGCGGGGGCGAGGACGATCTGGACGGCGGCGATGGCGACGATCTGCTGATCGGCTCGGCCGAGCCCGGGCGGGCCTGGCTGCATGGCGGCGCCGGCCGCGACACGCTGCATCCCGGACCGGGCGATTTCGCCGAGGGCGGCGAGGGCGAGGATCTGTTCCTGCTCGACGCGCCGGGCGGCGACCTGGACGATCCGGGCGAGACGCTGCCGGTCATCGCCGATTTCGACCGGCATCTGGACCGTATCGAGCTGCGCTATCACGGCGACGGCGCCGATCCCGTGGTCGCGCTGGAGCGCGAGGCCGACGGATCGGCGGTGATTCGCGTGGACGGGGTGGCCGTGGGTCGGGTGTTGCAGGCCGAAGGGCTGCGGGCGGCCGACATTGCCCTGACGCGGATCGCGCCGGGCGGCTGAGCCGCAGAAACCCCTTTCCTTTTCGGCCGATTTTGCCTATACGCCCGCATCCGACCGGGCGATTCCGGCGGATCTCTCCACGGGCCTGTGCTGGACGACATCCCGGCCTGCGCCATAACCCTTGATCCTGAAAGGAGACCCCGATGTCGATCACCGTCGAGGAAAAGAACCGCGTGATGACCGAATTCGCGACCAAGAAAGGCGACACCGGCTCGCCCGAAGTGCAGGTCGCCATCCTGTCGTCGCGCATCGCCACGCTGACCGAGCATTTCAAGACCCACAAGAAGGACAACCATTCGCGTCGGGGCCTGCTGAAGCTGGTCGCGCAGCGCCGCAAGCTGCTGGACTACCTGAAGCGCAAGGACGAAGCCCGCTATACCGACCTGATCGGCAAGCTGGGCCTGCGCCGCTGACCGTCCGGCTGCGACCCCGCGGCCCTTGGATTGCAGGAACGCCCGCGGCACAGGCCGCGGGCGTTTTGCGTTTCCCGCTTTCCGGCCGGCGCTGCGACAGCCATTAAAATCCAACGGATTGCTTTCTGGATTCCTAACGGATGGTCCTTATCCTGTGCCTGTCTTCAGACGGAGATCACAAGATGGTAATCAGTTCACTTTTCAAGCCAATGTCCTCCTCTGCCCCTGCCGCCGCGTCGGGGGCCGGTTCGGCGCCCTTGCAGGCTGTCTCGAACGTTGTCGAGACGCTTGCCGGATTGCTGCCGGGCCGGGAGCCCGCAGGGAATGGCGGCGTCCGCTTCGACTTCTCGCCGCATGCGATGCAGGCCTCCGCCGGTGCCGCACATCCGGCCGCGGATGAGCCGGCGGCCCCTGTCATGCCGGTGGCCGAGGCGGCTGCCCCTGCCGCCGCCCCGACGCCGGTGCGGGTTCCGGTGGCGGCCGATGCCGCGGATCCGGCCGCCGCGGCTGGCGCTTCTGCCGCCGCGGTGCTGGCCCCGGCCAAGGCCGCGGGCGCGTCCGGCGGAGCCGATCCGGCCGCCCTGGACGAGGTCGCTGCCCCTGCCGCGCGCGCAGCCAGAAGCGCGGCCCGGCCTGCCGACCCCGATGCCGAGGCGCAGGCCCGTGCCTGGGCGATCAAGGCCCAGGGCAGGGAAGGTGCGCAGACCATGGTCGAGCGCGTCGCGGCGCTCAGCAGCCGGCCCTGGCCGACCGATGCGGCCGCCGAAAGGACCGAGAAGGCCGTGCAGGCGCTCAAGACCGATCAGCAGGCCGCCGCGCCCAGGACGCTGGCCCTGGCCTGATCGCCGGATGCGCGGGACAGGACGGGCGGTTGCCGGCCGGCGCCGCCCGCCTTGTTTCGGGCAAGCGCGGGCGCCAAGCCACTTTCCATATGCCTTGATTTCCTGTATGGGGCGTCTCCATCTGTGACGTGACGCCAGGCCCCTGGGCACATGCGAAGGATAGGGGCGGCGGCAATGGGGCCGCCATTTGACACGGGACGCGACCGGAAGGGCCGGCGCGTCGCCAGAGGAAACCAGATGTTTGATGAAGTGAAGAAATCCATCCAGTGGGGCCAGGAAACGCTCACGCTGGAAACGGGCAAGGTTGCCCGTCAGGCCGACGGCTCGGTCATCGCCACCCTGGGCGAGACCAGCGTGATGGCCAACGTCACCTTCGCCAAGGAACCCAAGCCCGGCCAGGACTTCTTTCCCCTGACGGTGCATTACCAGGAAAAATACTATGCCGCCGGCAAGATTCCCGGCGGTTTCTTCAAGCGCGAGGCCCGGCCTTCGGAAAAGGAGACGCTGACCGCGCGCCTGATCGACCGCCCGATCCGCCCGCTTTTCGCCCCCGGCTTCAAGAACGAAGTGCTGGTCATGTGCACCGTGCTGTCGCATGATCTGGTCAACGATCCCGACATCGTCGCCATGATCGCCGCCTCGGCCGCGCTGACCATCTCGGGCGTGCCTTTCATGGGCCCGATCGGCGCCGCCCGCGTCGGCTTCGCCAATGGCGAATACGTGCTGAATCCCGAAGTGCAGGACATGGACCAGCTGCGCGGCAACCCCGAGCAGCGGCTGGACCTGGTCGTCGCCGGCACCCGCGACGCGGTGATGATGGTCGAATCGGAAGCCTATGAGCTGACCGAGGCCGAGATGCTGGGCGCGGTGAAATTCGGCCACGAGGCGATGCAGCCGGTGATCGACCTGATCATCGACCTGGCCGAGGCCGCCGCCAAGGAACCCTTCCAGTTTACCTCGCCCGATTACAGCGCGCTTTACGCCCGCGTGAAATCGCTGGGCGAGACCGAGATGCGCGCCGCTTATGCCATCCACGACAAGGGTGAGCGCCGCGATACCATCGAGGCCGTGAAGGTGAAGATCCTCGAAGGCCTGACCGAGGAAGAGCGGCTGGACCCGAACCTGGGCTCGGCGCTGAAGAAGCTGGAATCGGGTATCCTGCGCGGCGGCATCATCGACGGCCGCCCCCGCATCGATGGCCGCGACAACAAGACCGTGCGGCCCATCGACTGCGAAGTGGGCTTCCTGCCGCGCACCCACGGCTCGGCGCTGTTCACCCGCGGCGAGACGCAGGCGCTGGTCGTGACCACGCTGGGCACCGGCGACGACGAGCAGATCATCGACGCGCTGCACGGCAATTTCCGCTCGAACTTCCTGCTGCATTACAACTTCCCGCCCTATTCGGTGGGCGAGGTGGGCCGCGTCGGCAGCCCCGGCCGTCGCGAGATCGGCCATGGCAAGCTGGCCTGGCGGGCGCTGCAGGCGGTGCTGCCGGCGCCGACCGACTTCCCCTATACCATCCGCGTGGTCAGCGAGATCACCGAATCGAACGGCTCGTCCTCGATGGCCTCGGTCTGCGGCGGTTCGCTGTCGATGATGGATGCGGGCGTGCCGCTGAAGGCGCCGGTTGCCGGCGTCGCCATGGGCCTGATCCTGGAAGAGGACGGTCGCTGGGCGGTGCTGACCGACATCCTGGGTGACGAGGACCACCTGGGCGACATGGACTTCAAGGTCGCCGGGACGGAAAACGGCATCACCAGCCTGCAGATGGACATCAAGGTCGCGGGCATCACGCCCGAGATCATGGAACAGGCGCTGGCCCAGGCCAAGGACGGCCGGCTGCATATCCTGGGCGAGATGTCCAAGGCGCTGTCCGAGGGCCGGCGCGAGTTCAGCGCCCATGCTCCGCGCATCGAGACGATGACCATCCCGACCGACAAGATCCGCGAAGTGATCGGCTCGGGCGGCAAGGTGATCCGCGAGATCGTCGAGACCTCGGGTGCGAAAGTCGACATCAGCGACGACGGCACCATCAAGATCGCCTCGGCCAATGCCGATTCGATCAAGAAGGCCTATGACATGATCTATTCGATCGTGGCCGAGCCGGAAGAGGGCAAGGTCTATGTCGGCAAGGTGGTGAAGCTGGTCGATTTCGGCGCCTTCGTGAACTTCTTCGGCAAGCGCGACGGTCTGGTGCATGTCAGCCAGATCGCCAACAAGCGCCTGAACCACCCCAACGAGGTGCTGAAGGAGGGCCAGGAGGTCAAGGTCAAGCTGCTGGGCTTCGACGACCGCGGCAAGGTGCGCCTGGGCATGAAGATGGTCGACCAGGAAACCGGTGAAGAGATCACCGAGAAGAAAGAGGAATCGGCCGAGGGCTGAGGCTTTCGCTGCGATTCGACTGTTGGAGCCTCGGCGATGCCGGGGCTCTTCCATGTTCGGTGGAACGGGATATTAACGATGCGGGCAGATTGGCCGATTTTCATATTGACCCTGGAAGGCGATGAGGCGCGTCGTCAGCCATTGCTGGACCAACTTGCCGGAATGGGTTTGCAATGGCGCTTGATCTACGGAGTGGACGGGCGGCGGGGCTTGCCGGCTGAATATCTGTCGATGATCGACCGCGACGCCGCTCATGATCGACTGAAGCGGCCGATGACGGACTCGGAATTTGCCTGTGCCTTGTCGCATCGGCAGATTTACGAGACCATCATGGACGAAGGACTTGATGGGGCGCTCGTGCTTGAGGATGATGCAATCCTGACGCCGGACTTTCCCGACTTCATTCGCGCGGGGCATCATTTGACCGATACGTTGGCCTTGCTGTATCACTATTCGGGCCGCGCACTACCTTGGCAACGCAAGAAAGCCGGTCGGTGGTTGATGTATCGTCCGACGCGACGGGCATCGGGCTGTACCGGGTATACGCTATCCCGGAATACGGCGCATGAGTTGTTGCAGGCGACAACCCCGGTCAGTTTCGTGTCCGACTGGCCCGTGGACTTGTATCATTCGCGAGCCTGGCTGGTTTCCCCGCGCGTCGTGCATCATGCCCCTCCGGGACAGGGGCTTTCGCATTTGGCTGGGGAGCGAACCGCTGCGGAGATGCAGCGGCCCCGTGAAAAGAAGAATCCTGCCCGTTTCCTTAAAGCAAGTTATTACCGCGGACTTGTTCGGCGCAGGCTGGCGCGCCGCGTGGATTCCTAGCATGACTCCTTCGGAATATATCGCCGGGGCGGGCCTGTCGTTCCGGCCGGTGCCAGAGGCGCTGGCGGACCCGCGGGGCAGGGTGATTGCCCATCTGCGTCGCCCGGACGGTGTCGATCTGGCCTGCGTGGCCGATCTCAAGCAAGAGATCGCGCTTTACGAGACCCCGCAAGGCGAACCGCCGCTTTTCGTTTCCTACTATACCATCGACACCCCCTATGAGGCCCTTGCCGCCGATCTGCGAACCTCGTTGGACCGCCACGGCCTACCGCACCGGATCGAGCCGGTGGCGTCGCGCGGTTCCTGGGTGGCCAATACCGGGCTCAAGGCGCGCGTGATCCAGGCGGCTTGGCAAGACAGCGGCCGCCCGGTCTGCTGGATCGACGCGGATGCGGCGATCCTGCGGCCGCCCAGCTTTCTGATGGGCAATCCCTTTGATGTGGCTTTCGTCCGCCGTGCGGGGTGGGAGGATATTTCCTATTTGATTTACCTTAACGCCACCGAGGCGACGGGCAGGATGCTGGCGGAATGGGTGCGGCTGTGCGACCAGCATCCGAATGTCTGGGACCAGGTGCTGTTCAGCTTGGCCTGGTTCCGCATCGCTCGCGAAACGACACTGGAGAGCCAATGGTTTCATGGTGGAGTGTCCCGCATTCCGCGGCCAAAGATCCGCGATCTGCGGGACAAGCTTTTCTATTATCCGTTTGGGCGCAAGATCCGGCCTTTCATCGACCAGAAACAGGCGTCGCGCAAGCTCAAGGCCTATGTGAACGCTTCGGCGCGGCCAAAGGGCGAGACCGGAAGCGACGATCTGAACGCCGGTTATCGGGCGGCACTGGCGAACCTTGATTTCAGTTTCGATCCGCAACTGGACGCGATCATCTCGCGGCGGGTGTAGGCAGATGGTCAGGCGCAGGAAATCCCGGATCGAGCGCTTCTTTTCGCTCAACCAGCACCGCAAGCGTTGGGGAGCGTGGCGGCATATCGCCGGTGATCCCGATCTGGCCGCGATGCGCGAACGGATCGTCGAGGTGGGCGAGGCAGTGCAAACGCGTGGCTCGGAAAAGTCACTTGACCGACATCTGGCGAATCTGATGCGCGAATTTTCCGGTCAGGCCGAGCTTCTTTTTCACCATGCGTCGCTGATCGTTCTTATCCGTCGCGAAGTACGACTGGCCGAAAACGTGGGTCGGTTCGAGGCGCTTTGGGCGCAAGAGGCCGAGTTCCTCTGCCGGCATCTGAACCTGCGCTGGCTGATCTCGGCGGCGGACACTCTTGCCGAGCATGCCGCCGATCCGCAGGCGCGTGCGGTCGCGATGATGGCCTCGCTTCTGGGCAATACCGTCAAGATCGGCGAATCCGACCGCTATATCCGCGGCGCCGAGACACTGGTGCCGCTGCCAGAGCGGATCGAAGGGCTCCAGACCAAACTGGTTCCGCTTTTCGAGGGAATGTCGGTTTTTACCGTCGGCACCGACGATACGCTGCGCAACATGTATTGGCGGCTGGAGCCTTTCTTTGCCGCCGGGGCTGCGGGGATGATCCTCAGGACGGTCTATGACCGCATGCAGGTCAACGACACCGCCTTTGCCAGGTTGCGCGTGCTTCACCGCCGCGACCGCACCGGTTGGTGGGATGACGAAGCATGAGCGTCTTTGGCTTGTCGAATTGTCTGGTCGCGGGAGGCCGATAGATGCGGCTTCCTGCCTATCTCATCAACCTTGATGGTTCGGACGAGCGGCTTCGTTCAGCCGCCCAGCAGCTGGACGAGGCGGGCATGGCCTTCGAGCGCGTCCCCGCCTTTGACGGCAGGGCGCTGCGGATCGGGGAATTTCCCGATTACGACCCCGCCGGGGCGATGGCCTATATGGGCCGGCCTTTGCGCGGGGGCGAGATCGGCTGCTATCTCAGCCATCTCGACTGCGCACGGCGTTTCCTGAACAGCGGTGCCGAATATGGCGTGGTGTTCGAGGATGACATGCAGCTGAAGCCAGGCTTTGCCGAGGGGATGCGCATCCTCATGGATTGGCTGGACCGGCATGATCGCGACTGGGATCTGATCAATCTTGGTGCCAGCCAGCACAAGATCTATACCCCTATCATGGATTTCGAGGTTGCGGGGCAGCATTATGAGCTGACCCGCGCGCATTACTTTCCCATGACAGCCCACGCGCTGATCTGGTCGCGGCAAGGGGCCGAAACCTTCGTCCGCACGCATCGGCGTATCACTGCCGGCGTTGACAACCATTTCCGCCACTGGTTGACCCGCAGCGACCGGGGGCTGGCGGTCTGGCCGGCCCTGGTCACGACGACAGGCGCGGAAAGTGACATTGAGGATGGCAAGGGCAAGCGATCAGCAAGCGGGCGGCACCCGCTTTACGGATTGATCAAGCAGCGCCGGCAGATCGTCAACAAGCTGATCGCGTGGCGCCACAAGCGGCGGCTGGCGCGCCGGTAGAAAGGCCGCGGGCGGTGCCGCGGCCTTTGCGGGATCAGGCCGGATCCTTGGCAAAGCGCAGATAGGGCAGGGCCTTGTTCAGTTGGCCGTATTCCGCCTCGGCCGCCGCGTCGTCCAGCGCCAGCGCCACGATCACGTCCTGGCCCGGCTCCCAGTTCGCAGGGGTGGCCAGCGGCACGCCGTCGGTCTTTTGCACCGCGTCCAGCGCGCGGATGATCTCGGCGAAGTTGCGGCCGACCGACATCGGATAGGTCATCGTCAGCCGCACCTTCTTGTCCGGCCCGATGATGAAGACGGTGCGCACCGTGGCCGAATGCTGCGGCGTGCGACCCTCGGTCGGCAGGTAGTAATCGGCCGGCAGCATGTCATAGGCCTTGGCGACCTTGAGGTCGGTGTCGTCGATGATGGCGAAATTCGCCGGGACGCCGGCCACCTTTTCGATGTCGGCCTTCCATTTGCCATGGTCTTCGGCCGAATCGACCGAGACGCCCATAACCTTGGTGCCGCGCCTCTCGAATTCGGGAATCAGCTGCGCCACCACGCCGAACTCCGTGGTGCAGACGGGGGTGAAATCGCGCGGATGCGAGAACAGGATCGCATAGCTGTCGCCGATCCAGTCGTGGAAACTGATCTGGCCCTCGGTCGAATTGGCGGTGAAATCCGGGGCGGTGTCGTTGATGCGCAGGGACATTGCAGATCCTTTCAGTTGGCCTTTGGCGACAAGATAGGCATCTGCGGCAGATTGTCCAACTCGATCCGTTCAGTCGTGATAATTCGCGGGGGCCGCTGCGGCTTGCAGCCCGGTCCCGCGGGTGCCAGTCTGCGGGCCAATCGCAGATCAAGGGAGGCTCTCATGAGCGGACTTGCCGACAAGCGGAAATTCTACATAGGCGGCCGATGGGTCGCGCCCAGCCAGCCCCATGACCTTGAGGTGATCGACCCCTCGACCGAAGAGCCGGTGGCGGTGATCAGCCTGGGCGGCCAGGCCGATACCGATGCGGCGGTGGCGGCGGCCAAGGCGGCCTTCCCGGCCTGGGCAGCGACGCCGCCGGCCGAGCGGCTGGCTTACGTCGAGAAGATCCTGGAGATCTACAAGCGCCGCGCGCCCGACATGGCCGCCGCCATCAGCGCCGAGATGGGCGCGCCGCAGGACATGGCGCTGAACGACCAGGCCGCCGCCGGCAGCTATCACATCGAGACCTTCATCGAGGCGTTCCGGGATTTCCAGTTCATCCGGCCCTTGGGTCCGCATGCGCCGACCAGCATGGTGGCATGGGAGCCGGTCGGCGTGGTCGGGCTGATCACGCCCTGGAACTGGCCGATGAACCAGGTCACGCTGAAGGTGATCCCGGCGCTGCTGGCCGGCGATACCGTGGTGCTGAAGCCCAGCGAGATCGCGCCGCTGTCCTCGGTCGTCTTTACCGAGATCGTGGACGAGGCCGGGTTGCCGCCGGGCGTCTACAACATGGTGAACGGCGACGGCGCGGGCGTGGGCACGCAGCTTTCGGTGCATCCCGACGTGGACATGATCAGCTTTACCGGCTCGACCCGCGCCGGCATCGCCATCACCAAGGCCGCGGCCGACACGCTGAAGAAGGTGGCGCTGGAACTGGGCGGCAAGGGCGCGAACCTGGTCTTTGCCGATGCCGACGAGAAGGCGGTGGTGCGCGGGGCGCGGCATTGCTTCTACAACAGCGGCCAAAGCTGCAACGCGCCGACGCGGATGCTGGTCGAGCGGTCCTTCTACGAGACCGCGGTCGAGCAGGCCCGCAAGGTGGCCGAGGAGACCGCGGTGGCGAGCGCGCACCAGCCCGGCCGCCATATCGGCCCGGTGGTCAGCAAGCAGCAATGGGACAAGATCCAGGACCTGATCCAGAAGGGCATCGACGAAGGCGCGCGCCTGGTCGCCGGCGGCCCCGGCCTGCCCGAGGGCGTCAATCGCGGCTATTTCGTGCGCCCGACGGTCTTTGCCGATGTCAGCAACGACATGACCATCGCCCGGCAGGAGATCTTTGGCCCGGTGCTGTCGATCATCCCCTTCGATAGCGAGGAGGAGGCGGTCGGGATCGCCAATGACACGATCTATGGCCTGACCAACTATGTCCAGACCCGGGACGGCGCGCGCCGCAACCGGCTGGCGCGGCAGCTGCGAGCGGGCATGGTCGAGATGAACGGGCAAGGCCGGGGCAGGGGCTCGGCCTTTGGCGGCGTCAAGGCATCCGGCCGGGCGCGCGAGGGCGGCGTCTGGGGGCTGGAGGAGTTCATGGACAGCAAGCAGATCAGCGGCTGGGATCCGGAAGCCTGACACGCAGGGCCGCCTTGCGGGCGGCCCTTTTCCTTGCGGGGCCATGCCGCTAGCATCCGCGCCAGGAAAGGCGCGGGCGGAAAGGGCGAGGGGCGCGGAACATGAAGACGATCCTGATCACCGGCGGCGGCAGCGGCATCGGCCGGCTGACCGCGCGGCGGTTTCTTGACGCCGGCTGGCGCGTCGGGCTGATCGGCCGGCGCGAGGCGGCCCTGGCCGAGACTGCCGACGGCCATCCGCAGGCGCTGGTGCTGCCCTGCGACGTGACCGTGCCCGAGGCGGTGGATGCCGCCTTTGCCCGCGCGGTCGCGGAATGGGGCCGGCTGGACGTGCTGTTCAACAATGCCGGCGCCATCCTGATCTCGCGCCTGATCGACGAGATTTCCTGGGAGGAGTGGCAGGGCGTGGCGCGGGTGAATATCGACGGCATGTTCCTGTGCGCCCGCGCGGCCTTTCGCCAGATGCGGCGGCAGGATCCGATGGGCGGGCGGATCATCAACAACGGCTCGATCGCGGCCGAGGCGCCGCGGCCCGGCTCGGTGCCCTATACGGTCTCGAAACACGCGGTGACGGGGCTGACGCGCACGCTGGCGCTGGACGGGCGGCCCTATAACATCGCCTGCGGCCAGATCGACGCCGGCAATGCCGCGACCGAGATGATCGCCGCCGTGGCGATGCAGGGTGCGCCGCAGGCCGACGGCTCGATCCGGCCCGAGCCGGTGATGGACGCCGCGAACGTGGCCGAGGCGGTGCTGCACATGGCCAGCCTGCCCGAGGGCGCCAATGTGCTGCACATGACGGTGATGGCGACGAACATGCCCCTTGTCGGGCGCGGCTGAGCGGCCCGGCACATGCGAAAGGACAAGCGATGAAACTGCTGCGCTATGGCCCGCCGGGCCGGGAAAAGCCGGGGCTGCTGGACGGCGAGGGCCGCATCCGCGACCTGTCGGCCCATGTCGCCGATATTGCCGGCACGGTGCTGACCCCCGAGGGGCTGGCCGGGATCGCGGCGCTGGAGCTGGACGGGCTGCCCATCGTCTCGGGCCAGCCGCGGCTGGGGCCCTGCGTGGGCCATGTGCCGAAATTCGTCGCCATCGGGCTGAACTATGCCGACCATGCCGCCGAGGCCGGGCTGCCGGTGCCCTCAGAGCCGGTGGTGTTCAGCAAATGGACCAGCTGCATCATCGGCCCGGACGACGACGTGGTGATCCCGCCCGGCGCGCGGAAGACCGATTGGGAGGTCGAGCTGGGCGTGGTCATCGGTTCGCGCGCCAGCCAGGTGTCTGAAACGGCGGCGCTGGAGCATGTCGCCGGCTATTGCGTGGTCAACGACATCAGCGAGCGCGAATGGCAGGCCGAGCGCGGCGGCACCTGGGACAAGGGCAAGGGCTTCGACACTTTCGGCCCGATCGGTCCCTGGCTGGTGACGCGCGACGAGGTGCCCGACCCGCAGGCGCTGGATCTGTGGCTGGAGGTGGACGGTGTGCGCCGCCAGCAGGGCTCGACCGCGACGATGATCTTCGGCGTGGCCGAGATCGTCGCCTATTGCTCGCGGCTGATGACGCTGATGCCGGGGGACGTGATCACCACCGGCACGCCGCCCGGCGTCGGCATGGGGGCGACGCCGCCGGTCTTCCTGCGCGGGGGCGAGGTGATGCGGCTGGGCATCGAGGGGCTGGGCGAGCAGCGCCAGAGGGTGCGCAGCCGCGATTGACGGCGCGGGTGGACGAGTATTCCGGAAACGGTGAAGCGGAGAGGCCGCGCGCAAGCCGGCCAGGCCGCGCCGGGCGGCACGGGGGCATGGGTATTTGGAGAACGAAGAAGGCCGTTAGGCTTCGGCGGCCAGGGTTTCCGCCAGCGTGTCGGTCCTGGTGAAATAGTCCGGCGATAGCCGCAGCACGCCAGGCAGGTCCAGCAGCACGCGGCGCAGGTGCTGGCGGATGGCGGCCTCGGCCCGGTCGGGGTCGCGGGCGGCGATCGCCTCGGTCACGGCGCGGTGCTGGGACAGCATGATGTCCTTGGGCGTCATCGCCGTCAGCAGGTGGCGGGCGCGGTCGAGATGCATCTTCATCTGCTGCAGGTGGTTCCAGACCCTTGCCTTGCCGGCGATGGCGGCCAGGGTGGCGTGAAATTCCTCGTCCAGCTGGGCCAGGGCGGCGGGGTCGGCCTCGGCCTCTTGCCGGGCGATCTGGTCGAACAGGGCTTCGTGCTGCGCTTGCCGGGCGCAGGCGGCGGCCAGGCGCACGATGTCGGCCTCGACCGATTCGCGGATGAAGCGCGTGCATAGCACCCATTCCATGTCGATGCGGGTGACGAAGGTGCCGCGCTGCGGCCGCACCTCGAGCAGGCCCTCGCCGGCCAGGCGGATGAAGGCTTCGCGGACCGGCTGGCGCGACAGGGCGCATTGGTCGGCGATCTCCTGTTCGGAGAGGCGCGTGCCGGGCGGCAGCTCGCCGCGGATGATGCGCTGGCGCAGGCGGGCGTGCAATTGCGCCGCGAACGGGGGCGGGCCCCCGGCGGCGGAAAGGGTTTCGGTCGATGCGGGGTCCATGAATCCTCCCTGGAACCCGCATTAGTTCGGGACCGGACCTTGCGTCAACCTTTCGGGCGGCGGTGAAAGCTCATCACCGTGGTCTGGCGATAGAGCTGGCCCGGCTCCAGCCGCGCCGAGGGATAGCCGGCATGGTTGGGCGCGTCCGGCCAGAGCTGGGATTCCAGCGCGATGCCGGCATGGCGGCCATAGGGCCGGCCACAAAGGCCCGGTGCGCCGGGCGCCAGGTGGTCGCCGGCATAGATCTGGAGCCCCGGCTCGGTCGAGCGCAGGGTCATGGTCAGCCCGCCTGCCTGGAGCACCGCCACCTTGCGCGGCACGATGCGGCGCCGGTCCGAGAGGCAGAGGTTGTGGTCGATGCGCGGCCCGTCCAGCCGCTCGCCCAAGGGGACGGGATTGCGGAAATCCAGATGCGTGCCCTGGACCGTCGCGGGGCCGCCGCGCGGGATCATCTCCTCGTCCACCGGCAGGTAGGTCTCGGCCGGGACGGTCAGCCGGTGGCCGGCCACGGTCTCGGTGCCGTCCAGGTTGAAATAGCTGTGCTGGGCGAAGTTGCAGAAGGTGGTGTCGTCCGAGGTGGCCAGGATCGTCAGCATCAGGACCGGGCCGGGCAGGATGGACCAGGTCGCCCGGATCAGCATGGCGCCGGGAAAGCCCATGTGGCCCGCGGGCAGGTGGTCGGCCAGCGCCACCGAGCTTTCGTCCCAGTCGGCCAGCATCCAGTTGCGCGTGCCGCAGCCGTCATGGCCGCCATGCAGCATGTGGCGGCCGTCCTGGTTGCGGTCCAGTTGCAGCCTTTGCCCGTCCAGCACCGCGCGGCCGTGGGCGATGCGGTTGGCATGGCGCCCGATCACCGCGCCGAAATAGCGGCCCTCGTCCAGGTAGGGCGCGAGCCGCGGAAAGCCCAGCACCAGCGGATGCCCGACCCCGGCCAGCCGCAGATCCTGCAGCGAGGCCCCCAGCGTGATGACCGAGGCTGTCAGCCCATGGCCCGAGATCGTCGCCTGCATCACCGGCCGGCCGTCCGGCAGCAGGCCGAATGCACGTGGCATCATGCGCGGACCCGCGGTTCGGGCCGGCCCTGGGCGCCGGGGTCCAGCAGCCAGGTCCGGCCGTCCTGCGGCCCGTGCCTGCCCTCGGCGGCGCTGGTCACGATCAGCTGCGCAAGGCCGGGGCCGCCGAAGGCCGGGCAGCTGGGCTGGCTGGCGGGCAGGGACAGGCGGCGCAGCAGCCGGCCGTCCGGTGCATGGCAGACGACCGAGCCGTTGCCCCAGCGCGCGTTCCAGAACCGGCCCTGCGCATCGGTGACGGCGCCATCGGGGAATTGGTCGGTCCCGGCCAGGTCCAGGAAGACGCGGGCCTCGGCGCAGGGCCAGCCCTGTTCGTCCAAGTCTTGCGACCAGACGGTCTGGGCGGCGGTGTCGGCGAAATAGGCCAGGCGACCGTCGGGAGAAAAGCAGATCGCATTCGGGATGGACATGTTTCCCCGCAACAGGCGCAATTCTCCGTCAAGATACCGATAGATCGCGCCTGTTCCAGCCCTTCCGTTGCGTGCCATGGTACCGATCCAGAATCCGCCGAAAGGATCGGCCCGCCCGTCGTTCGAACGGTTGCCGGGCCGGTCGGCCTCCAGCGGTGCCAGCCGTTCCTGCCGGCCGTCGCGCAGGTCGAAGCGGATCAGCGCGGTTTCGCTGGCGATCAGCAGCCGGTCGCGGTCGATCCAGCCCGCGGCCGAGACCATTTCGCCGAACCGCCATTCCAGTTCGTTCCCGTCCTGCCGCGACAGCAGCCGGCGACCGAGGATGTCGAACCAGAAGGGCTGGGCGCGTTCGGGATGCCAGAAGGCGCCTTCGCCCAGTTCGCAGATGCGGGAGTCGAAGACCCGCGCGTTCATGCGCAGGCCCGCAGCGCCGCCACGATGTCGCGCGCGCGGGCGGCGACCGTCTCGGGCCCGTCGCCGGGGCGATAGAGTGCGCTGCCGATGCCGAAGCCCTGCGCCCCGGCATCCAGCCATTCGGCGAAATTCGCCGGGCCGGCGCCGCCCACGGCATAGACCGGCAGGTCGGGCGGCAGCACGGCGCGCAGCGCCCTGAGCATGCCGGTGCCGGCCTGGTCGGCGGGAAACAGCTTCAGCCCGGTCGCGCCGGCACCGATGGCGGCGAAGCATTCGGTGGCGGTAAAGACGCCGGGCCAGGATTGCAGGCCGCGCGCCCGCGTCGCACTGATCACCGCCGGATCGGTATTGGGCGAGATGATCAGCCGCCCGCCGGCATCGGCCACCTGCGCCACCTGATCCACCGTCAGCACGGTTCCGGCACCGATGGTCGCCTGCCCGGCCAGCGCCCCTGCCATCAGCCGGATGCTGTCCAGCGGGTCGGGCGAATTCAGCGGCACCTCGATGCGGTCGATGCCGGCATGGACCAGGGCGCGGGCGACGGGCAGGGCATCGGCCGGGGTCAGGCCGCGCAGGATGGCGATGATGGGCAAGGTCATGGATCCTCCGGCGAATCGAGGCGGGCGGCGGCAAGGCTCTCCGGGACCGGCGCCGTGCCGTTCTTGTGGCATGGCTGCGCGCCGGCCGCCAGCAGCGGGCTTTCGTGAAGCCGCGCCAGGTCGGGCGTGCCGACGATCATGGCCGGGCCGTCCTGCCGGAAGCCGCGCGCCGCGGCGCGTTCGGTGCCGATCAGCTCGTCCAGGATCAGCGGGTCGACCTTTTGCGACAGCGCCTTGGCGATCCCGATCGGCTGCCGCCCGCCCATGCCCGGGCCGCCGGCCTTGGTTTGCGGGCCCCCGCGCAGCCCGGCCTGCGCCGGCAGGTCGGCGGGATGGCGGTTGGTCTTGCGGCGGTCGATGACGCCGCGCCGCGCGATCCCTTTGCCCGGGAGAATGCTCTCGGCGACCGACATCCGTCGCACCGGCGCCAGTTCCCCATGGGTGATGACGATGCCCGGCGCCTTGCCGTCCCTGATGGCGCGGAATGCCATCGGCCGGCCGTCATGGAGGATCTCGCAGCGCCGGACGGCCATGTTGACCTCGTCCAGGGCCTTCACGCCGGGAAGTTCCTTGGCGATGCCCCGCATTTGCAGAATCGCGTCCATCGCCACCCCTGCGATGCCCGATGGCGCGGTCGCCACCGCCGGCGGCGGCGCATGGGAAGCTCGCTTCAACCGGTCCCCGGCGTAATGGCCCGAACCGATCAGCGCCTCGGCAAGGTATCTTTTGGTCACGGCCGCCGGCTCCAGCAGGCATGAGGGCACGGGCTCGAGGCCGTTGTCGCCGCTTTCGGTTTCGTTCACCTCGGGCATCTCGCCCTGCATCATGGCATCGACCATGGCGGCCGCCTTTGCGGTCGGGGCCGGCCGGCGCCTCCCCTTGCTGCATGGGATGCGGAAAATCCGGCTCCTGCCTCGATTTCGCGTGGCGGCGGTGGCCGACCGCCTGGCTCGCTGCGGGGGCCGTTCCGGCCGGCATGTCCGTCCGTCCAGCGGAATGCGAATGTCCATACCATAGCTGGGATACGGATGCCGGCCTGTATTGCCTCAGGCATCGGCGCAGAGGTCGGACCAATCGGGATGGCGCTCGAACTGGGCGCGCACATAGCTGCATGCCGGCACGATCAGCACGCCGCGCGCCCGCGCATCCGCAACCAGCCGCCGCACCATCGCGGCGGCCGCGCCCGAGCCGCGCATGGCGTCGGGCGCATAGGTGTGGTCGGCGACGATGATGCCGGGGCCCCCGGCATGCCAGGTCAGCTCGGCCTCGCCCTCGATTCCGGGCATGGCAACGGCATAGCGGCCGGAGCTGCCGTAATCCTCATGGGTGACATGGATGGTCGGTTGCACCATGGTTACCTCCGTCTCGTTGCCGCCATAACGCATGGCGCGCCGGATCCGGTCCATTCCCGGCGCTTGCGACGTTGCGGCAAGCGGCCTGCCGTCAGCCCGGCTGTGGGCGGGGCGATCCGTCCCGGTTCGGCGCCGGCCTGGGATCCAGCGTCAGGATGCGGCGCAATTCCGGCGAGAACGGCCCGGCAAGCTGTTCCAGCATGGCGATGTCGATCTGGATGCCGCCCATGCCGTCCTTGATGGCGCGCAGCCCGGTGCGGTGCCAACGCCCGCCCAGCCTGCGCTCGATTTCCAATGAGTTCGAGCCGCAGTCGAGCGGCAGGCGCAGATGCCGGTCAAGCCGCAGGTAAAGCGGCACCGGCCGGCCCTTTCGCGCGCTGCCGACCAGGCGCAGCCCCCGCTTGGCGCTGGGGTGCGCATGCAGAGGGGTTTCGCCCAGCCCGACGGCCAGCTCCACGAGCATGCGGCGCGAGATATAGCCGGGAACGGCGGCAGCTTCGGCCGTACCGGTCCCGTCCTGCGGCCCGGCAGAGGTTTGCGATTCGGCGGTCCGGGGCGTATTGGCCAGGATCGCTGCCTGGGCGGCCGAGACCTCGGCCTCGGCGATGTCCTGCGGCGGGCCGGTGGCGATCAGGCCTTGGCCGCCGCCGACGGTGGGCGCGAGCCCGGCCCGGATCATCTCGCACATGACATCCTCGAGCCGGGAAAGTCGCTCGATCGCCTCGCCCATGGCGGCGCGAACCTCGTCCAGCCCGTCGGAAGGGCCGGAAACCTGACGCAGCGGAAGGGTCACGCCCTTACCGGGCCGGCCTTTCCCCGTCTTTCCGATTCCCTTTGCCATCGCGCTCCGCCGCCCTTCGACATTGCCTTGGCGGCAATCCTATGGCCCCGCGGCGCGCTTGGCCATATTTGTCTTGAGAGGCGGCGGGAACGGGCCGATGGCCCGGTCAGGCGCGTTCGGAATACTCGAAAAGCTCGGTATTGACGACGATGTCCTCGTCCACGCCGACAAAGGGCGGGATCATGACACGCAACCCGTTGTCCAGGATCGCCGGCTTGAAGCTTTTCGCGGCGGTCTGGCCGTTCAGCACCGGCTCGGTCTCGGCCACGCGGCAGATCACTTTCTGGGGAATGCGCACCGACAGCGCCTCGTCGCCGTAATATTCGACCGCTGCGATCATGCCGTCCTGCAGGAAGGGCCGCCGTTCACCCAGCAGGTCGGCGTCCAGTTCGGTCTGCTCGAAGGTCTCGCTGTCCATGAACACCAGCTTGCCGTCGGATTCGTACAGGAATTGCTGGTCCTTGGTTTCCAGCTGCACCTGTTCGACCTTGTCCTCGGAACGGAAGCGTTCGTTCAGCTTGCGCCCGTCGCGCAGGTTCTTCAGTTCGACCTGGGCAAAGGCGCCGCCCTTGCCGGGCTTGACGTGGTTCACCTTGACCGCCGCCCACAACCCGCCGTCATGGTCCAGCACGACACCGGGCTTGATTTCATTGCCATTGATCTTGGCCATTCAGGATCACCTTGAAAAATTTGGAAAATCGCCCAGGGTTCGGGGGTTGAACCGCGATTGCGCGCACCTATATCCATTGCCGTGCCTCATGGCAACCGAAACGCCTTTCAAGCGTTGTCAAGGGTGCCTTCGCATTTCTGCATGTCGCAAGATCGTTGCTTTTGGCGGCTATTCTGCGTATCTGCCGGGGCTTGCGCCCCGTGCATGGCGGTCATGCGGCTGGAGGCATACCGAATCACGGCGCGGATGGGCTAAGCCGGCCAGCGCCGCCTATGAGGCAAGATGATGCAGCAGCCTTGGCAAGGGCCGAGGTGCGGGGGCTCCGCAAGAAAAACAGGATAATGATGATGCGCGATTTCGTGGATGGCTCGGCTTTCAATTTCGAACAGGGACAGCGGGCCCGCAAGCTTTTTGCGGCCGTTGTGCTGGCTGCGCTGGACGATGCGATCGCCGATGACAAGAAATACGGCAACGGGCCCGATCAGATTGCACGTTGGGCACGCTCGCGCGATGGGCGCGAGGTGCTGTCCTGCGCCGGCATCGACCCGAACGAGCGTGTCGTGAAGGGGCTAATGGAATTCGTGGCCAAGGGCGTGCGCACCTCGGTCGCGCTGTCGCGCGAGGAAAGCGAACGCCGCCACGCCGCGGAAGAGGCCGACGCGGCGTAAGCGCGTCCGCCGCGCATTGGCTGGGCCGTCCCGAGGGGCGGCCTTTTTTGTTGGGGATGGGGGAAGGTCAGCTTTGCGGGGCTACAGAGCCGCCAGTCGGCCCCGAACAGGCGGTAGTTCGGCGAGGGCGTTTCAACGTCAGAAGCGCGATCACATCTCGCAGGTCTTCCGGTGAGGAAATGCCGATCTTCAGCCACTTGCCATCGTGATAGGTTTCCGCTGCATCATACAGCCCCATCAGCCGAGGGCTGAGTTTGTCGCGCCGAGCATCCACTTTCTCGCGCTCCGCCCCGCCCAGCACGACGACCGCTGAGAACGCACGGTATTCAGGCAGCAAGGTGCAGAAGGCCTTGGATTTCTTGTAGCGCAGAGACCAGCCGTGCTTCTTGCCACCGTATATCCAATCCGGTGTGAAGACACTTGGGTATTCAGCGGCGATCCAGTCCCGCAGTGCAGACCATTGTGCAAATGCCTCCGGGCCGATCCAGTCGCGGATCAACGCATCGTCTGGCGCCGCAGACTTGTCGGTGAGCCGCTCCCCGATCTGTGGTGACTGATCCATGCCGCAGTTTTTCGTGCTATCCGTCCCACTATTGCAAATGCTCGACTGTCCGCAATGGGCTCAAAAGCCGCATCTGCTTACCCTCCTTACCCGAACAGATACAGCGCCAGCGGCGCGATGATCGAGGTCAGCACCGCGTTCAGCCCCATGCCGATGCCGGCGAAGGCGCCGGCGGTCTCGTTCACCTGGAAGGCGCGGGCCGTGCCGATGCCATGCGCGGCCACGCCCAGCGAAAAGCCGCGCGCCCGCCAGTCGCGGATCCCCAGCGCATTCAGCAGCGGCGTGGCGATGATCGCGCCGAAGATGCCGGTGATCAGCACCAGGACGGCGGTGATCGTGGGCTCTCCGCCCAACCCCTCGGCGATGCCGATGGCCACGGGCGCGGTGGTGGATTTCGGCGCCAGGCTGGCCAGCATCACCTCGGACAGCCCGAAAGCCTTGCCGATGGCCAGCGCCGAGACCACCGCCGTCGCCGAGCCCGCCAGCAGCGCCGCGACCAGCGGCAGGGCCGCCTTCCTGACCCGGCGCAGGTTGTCGTAAAGCGGCATTCCCAGTGCCACCGTGGCCGGGCCCAGCATGAAATGCACGAATTGCGCGCCCTCGAAATAGGTCTGGTAGCTGGTGCCGGTCAGCCCCAGCACGCAGGCCAGCAGGATCACCGCGCACAGCACCGGATTGGCCCAGCTTTGCCGGCCCATGGCGCGAAAGAAGCTGTCGCCCAGCCAATAGGCGATCAGCGTCGCCGTCAGCCACAGCAGCGGCCCTTGCGTCAGATAGCTCCAGATCAGCGCCGCGTCGGTCATTCCTCGGTCCCGCCCGTCCAGCGCACCACGGCGCGGAACACCAGCGCCCCCGCGGCGATGGCGAGCGCGGTCGAGACGGTCAGCGCCAGCGCCACCGCCAGCCCGTCGCTGCGAAACTGCCCCAGATGCGCCACCACGCCCACCCCCGCCGGCACGAAGAACAGCGACAGATGGCCCAGGATGCCGGTGACGACCGGGCGCAGCATCTCGGCCAGCGCCGGGCGCAGGCTGCAGGACAGCACCAGCAGCAGCAGGCCCAGCACCGGACCGGGCAGGGGCAGGCCAAGGCTGCGGGTGGCAACCTCGCCGATAAGCTGGAAGACCAGGATGATGGCAAGCGCGGGAATCATGCCGGCCAGATTAGCAGCGGATTTCTTGTGGTGAACCCTTAAATCTTGTGGATAACCGCCCAAGCCCCGCCATATCTTGGGGTTTGTGTTGACTTGAGCGCCCCGATGGCGAAAAATCCGGGGGATTTGAACGATCGTCGTGGACCCTTCGCATTGCGTTTCGACCGCCTGCGCCTCAATGGTTTCAAGAGCTTCGTGGACCCGACCGACCTGGTCATCCACGAGGGGCTGACCGGCGTGGTCGGCCCGAACGGCTGCGGCAAGTCGAACCTGCTCGAGGCGCTGCGCTGGGTCATGGGCGAAAACCGGCCTACCGCCATGCGCGGCGACGGGATGGAAGATGTGATCTTTGCCGGCACCGCGCGGCGTTCCGCCCGCGCCCATGCCGAGGTCACGCTGACCATCGACAACAAGGACCGCCTTGCCCCCGCCGGGCTGAACGATGCCGACGCGCTGGACATCACCCGCCGCATCACCCGCGACGCCGGTTCGGCCTATCGCATCAACGGCAAGGAAGTGCGGGCGCGCGACGTGCAGATGCTGTTCGCGGATGCCTCGACCGGGGCGCATTCGCCGGCGCTGGTGCGGCAGGGGCAGATTTCCGAGCTGATCAACGCCAAGCCCAAGGCAAGGCGGCGCGTGCTGGAGGAGGCGGCGGGGATTTCCGGCCTCTACCAGCGCCGGCACGAGGCCGAATTGCGGCTGAACGCGGCCGAGGCGAACCTGACCCGCGTCGACGACACGCTGGACCAGCTGTCCACGCAGGCGGCCAGCCTGGCGCGGCAGGCCCGCGCCGCCGCGCGCTATCGCGAGATCGGCGCCGCACTGCGCCGGGCCGAGGGCGTGCTGCTGTATCGCCGCTGGGCCGAGGCCGACCAGGCCAAGGCCGCGACGGCCGAGGCGCTGCGGGCCGCGATCCGCGCCGCCACCGAGGCCGAGGCCCAGGCCCGCCACGCCATCGCCGCCCGCGAGGCGGCCGAGGCGAAGCTGCCGCCGCTGCGCGAGGAGGAGCAGGTCGCGAGCGCCATCCTGTCCCGCGCCACCGTGGAACGCGAGGCGCTGGACGAGGCCGAGGCCCGCGCCGCCCAGGCGATCCAGACCCTGCTGGCGCGCATCGCCCAGCTCGACCGCGACATCGAGCGCGAATCGGCGCTGAACCGCGATGCCGGCGAGGTGATCGAGCGGCTGGAATGGGAAAGGCGCGAGCTGGAAAAGGCCGGGCAGGGCCATGATGAGCGGCTGGAGGCCGCCGGCCATGCCGCCGAGGAGGCCACCGGGGCGCTGCGCGAAGTCGAGTCCAAGCTGGCCGAACTGACCGACGAATCCGCCCGTCTTGCCGCCCGTCACCAATCCGCCGAGCGGCTGGTCCACGACCTGCGGCAGATGCAGGACCGCGCCACCCGTGCCGCCGCCGAGGCCGAAGCCGCCGCCGCCCGCGCCGCCGATGCCGGCGCCGAGGCCGATGCCGCCCGCGAAGCTGCCGAGGAATCGCAGGAAGAGGCCCGCGAGCGCGTCGAGGCCGCCGAGGCGGCGCTGGCCGAGGCCGAGGAGGCCCGCGCCGCGCTGGAGGCCGAGGAATCCGCCGCCCGCGCGGCACGGGCCGAGGCGGAGGGCGAGGTTTCGGCGCTGAATGCCGAGATGGCGGCGCTGAAGCGGCTGGTGGAACGCGGGCAGGGCGGCGATTCGATCCTGGATCTGGTGCGGGTCGCACGCGGCTACGAGACGGCCTTCGGCGCGGCGCTGGGCGACGACCTGGGTGTCGGGCTGGCCGAGGACGGCTCGGGCTGGCACCGGCTGCCGGGCTACGGCTCGCCGCAGCCGCTGCCCGCAGGCGCCGAACCTTTGGCGCCGCATGTCGAGGCGCCAGAGGCGCTGGCGCGGCGGCTGTCGCAGGTCGGGCTGGTCGCGGATGCGGCCTTGGGCGCGGCGATGCAGCCTGCACTTGCCCCCGGCCAGCGGCTGGTCACGCGGGCGGGCGACCTGTTCCGCTGGGACGGCATGCGGGTGATGGCAGGCGAGGCGGCGTCCTCGGCCGCGCTGCATCTGCAAAAGGTCAACCAGCTGGCCGAGCTGGCCGAACAGGCCGAGGCGGCGCAGGCCCGCGCCGAGGATGCGCAGGCCGCGCATCAGGCGCTGCGCGACCGCCACCTGGCCGCGGCCGAGGCCGAGAAACGCGCCCGTGATGCCAGGCGCGAGGCCGAGCGTGGGCTGTCGGATGCCGTGCGCGCCGTCACCCGCGCCGAATCCGAGCTTTCCATGGCACAAAGCCGCGCCGAATCGGCCCGCGCCGAACTGGCCCGGCATCGCGAGGATGCGCTGGACGCCCGCGCCCGGCTGGCCGAGGCCGAGCAGGCGCTGGCCGAGCTGCCCGACCGCGGCGCGGCGGCCGCGGCGCTGGACCATGCCCGCATGGGCGTCGAGGCGGCGCGCATCGCCACCATGACCCGGCGCAGCGGGCTGGACGAGCTGCGGCGCGAGGCCAATGCGCGGGTCAAGCGCCTGCAAGAGATCGCCAAGGAGGAATCCGGCTGGCGGCTGCGGCTGGACCAGGCCGGCACCCGCGCCGCCGAACTGGCCGCCCGCCGCGATCAGGCCGCGGCCGATCTGGAGGAAGCCGAGGCCCAGCCCGAGATCCTGGCCGAGCGCCGCGGCGTGCTGACCGAGGCCGAGGCGCAGGCCGCCGCCCGCCTGGCCCGCGCCCGTGCCGCGCTGTCGGCCGCCGACCAGGCGCTGCGCATCGCTGCCGAGGCCGAGCGCGAGGCCGAGCGCGCCGCATCCGACGCGCGCGAGACCCGCGCCGCCCGCGAGGCCCGCGCCGAAGCCGCCATCGAGGCCGAATCCGCCGCCCGGTTGCGCATCCACGAAGAACTGGAGGCCACGCCCGAGGCGCTGCTGGACTCTCTGGGCGAGGTCGAGGAGATCGCCGCCGAGGCGCTGGAGGAGCAGATCGCCCGGCTGCGCCAGCAACGCGACGCGCTGGGGGCCGTGAACCTGCGCGCCGACGAGGACAAGCGCGAGCTGGAGACCGAGCGCGACCGGCTGGGCGCCGAGAAAGAGGATCTGACCGAGGCGATCCGCAAGCTGCGCCAGGGCATCGGCAGCCTGAACCGCGAGGGGCGCGAGCGGCTGCTCTCGGCCTTCGACACGGTGAACGCCAATTTCACCACCCTGTTCACGCATCTGTTCGGCGGCGGCGAGGCGCGGCTGGTGCTGGTTGAATCCGACGATCCGCTGGAGGCGGGGCTGGAGATCATGTGCCAGCCTCCGGGGAAAAAGCTCTCGACGCTCAGCCTGCTTTCGGGCGGCGAGCAGACGCTGACGGCGCTGGCGCTGATCTTTGCGGTGTTCCTGGCCAATCCGGCGCCGATCTGCGTGCTGGACGAGGTGGATGCGCCGCTGGACGACGCCAACGTCACCCGGTTCTGCGACCTGATGGACGAGATGACGCGGCGGACCGAGACCCGCTTTCTTGTGATCACGCACCACGCCGTCACCATGTCGCGCATGGACCGGCTGTTCGGCGTGACCATGGTGGAACAGGGCGTCAGCCAGCTGGTCAGCGTCGACCTGAAGCGCGCGGAGGCTCTGGTGGCCTGACGCGCAAAGCGGTAATCAGCGCGCGATTTCCGCAATGGAGAAGATGATGCGAACCCTGGTTCCCCTTGTGCTGGCGGCGCTGATCCAGGCGCCCGCGGCGCAGGCGCAGGTCATGGGCGATCCCGAGGTGATTCGCCTGCTGATGGCGGATTTCGGCCTGCCGGCCAAGCTGGTCACCGACGGCGCCGGCGATCCGCTGATCGAAAGCCGCATCGACGGCACCAGCTTTCAGGTCTATTTCTACCAATGCGAAAAGACCTGCGCGGCGATCCAGTTCTCGGCCGGGTTCGACCTGGACGATGCGATGCCCGAGAGCATGGCGAATCGCTGGAACCGCGAGAAGCGTTTCGGCAAGGTCTGGCTGGACGAAACCGGCGATCCCTTCATCGAGATGGATATCGGGGTTGCGGGCGACGGCATCGGGCGCAAGAATTTCGACGACGCGCTGGACACCTGGCGCATCGTGCTGAGCGATTTCCGCGACTTCATCGACTGGTAGGAGGATAGCATGTCCATCGAGACGAAACTGGCAGAGCTGGGGATCACGCTGCCCGACGCGCCCGCGCCGGCGGCGAATTACGTGCCCTATGTGATGACGGGCAACCTGCTGTTCGTTTCCGGCCAGATCAGCCCGGCCAAGGGCCGCCTGGGCGCCGACCTGGCGGTCGAGGAGGGGGCCGAGGCGGCGCGCGGCTGCGGCCTGGCGCTCTTGGCGCAGGCGCGGGCGGCGCTGGGGTCGCTGGACCGGGTGGTGCGGGTGGTCAAGCTGACCGGCTTCGTCAACTCGACGCCCGAATTCACCGACCAGCCCGAGGTGATCAACGGCTGCTCGAACCTGATGGTCGAGGTCTTCGGCGACAAGGGCCGCCATGCCCGCGCCGCCGTCTCGGCCCCGGCGCTGCCGCGCGGCGTCGCGGTCGAGGTCGAGGCGATCTTCGAGTTCGCCTGATGGGTCTTCACCCGGATTTCCTGCGCCTGCCGATCGCCCATCGCGGGCTGCACGGGCCGGGCGTGCCGGAAAACAGCATGGCGGCGTTCCGCGCCGCCATTGCCGCGGGCTATGGCATCGAATGCGACATCCAGCGCGCCGCGGACGGCACGGCGCTGGTGTTTCACGACGACGACCTGCCGCGCCTGACCGGGGCCGAGGGGCTGGTCAGCGCCCTGGGCATCGACGCGCTGTCCATGCTGCGCATCATGGGCACCGAGGAGCATATCCCGACGCTCTCGGAACTGCTGGACGAGGTGGCGGGCCGGGTGCCCTTGCTGATCGAGATCAAGGACCAGAGCCTGCGCGTCTCGGCCGAGGTGGGCGATCTGCAGGCCGAGGTGGCGCGGCTGCTTTCCGGCTATGACGGCCCGGTCGCGGTCATGTCCTTCAACCCGCATGCGGTCGCGGCTTTCCACGCTGCCGCGCCGGGGGTGACGGTGGGGCTGACCACCTGCGGCTATGAGGCCGTGGACTGGCCGATGCTGGACGACGCCACCCGTGCGCATCTGGCGGCCATCGCCGATTTCGACCGGGTGGGGGCCGGCTTCATCTCGCATGACCGCCGCGACCTGGGCAATCCGGCGGTGGCGGCGCTGAAGGCGCGCGGCGTGCCGGTGCTGTGCTGGACGGTGCGCTCGGCCGCCATCGAGGCCGAGGCGCGCCGCGTCGCCGACAATATCACATTCGAGCATTACCTGCCCGCCAAGCCCTGACAATCGCCGCGCCCGCGCCTATGTTGCCCGCATGAGCGAGCTTGCCGTTTCCGTCCTGCCTGCGATTTCCGGGATCGACGCCGCCGAATGGGATGGCTGCGGGGCGGACGCCACCCCTTTCACCACGCATCGCTTCCTGTCGGCGCTGGAGCAATCGGGCTCGGTCGGCGAGGGGACGGGCTGGCACCCCAGCCACCTGGTCGCGCGGCTGGATGGGCAGGTGGCGGGCGCGGCACCCTGCTATGTCAAGACCGACAGCCAGGGCGAATACATCTTTGACCACGGCTGGGCGCAGGCCTATGCGCGGGCCGGCGGGCGCTATTACCCCAAGCTGCAATGCGCTGTGCCCTTTACTCCCGTCACCGGGCCGCGGCTGATCGCCTCCAGCCCGGCGGTGCAGCGCGCGCTGCTGGCGGCCATGGCGCAATTCGCGCAGCAATCGGGCCTGTCGGGCGCGCATGTCACCTTTTGCACCGAGGCCGAGGCGCGGCTGGGCGAGGCGGCCGGTTTCCTGCCCCGCGCCAGCGAGCAGTTCCACTGGCTGAACCGGGGCTATCGGACATTCGACGATTTCCTGGCCCAGCTGTCCTCGCGCAAGCGCAAGGCGATCCGCAGGGAGCGCGAGCGGGCGCAGGCTTTCGGCGGCAGCATCCACAGCCTGACCGGCGACCAGATCCGGCCCGGGCATTGGGACGCCTTCTGGCGCTTCTATCAGGATACCGGCGGGCGCAAATGGGGCCGGCCATACCTGACCCGGGCCTTCTTCGACATCCTGCACCACACCATGCGCGACGACTGCCTGCTGGTCCTGGCCGAGCGCGACGGCCGGCCCATCGCCGGTGCGCTGAACCTGATCGGCCGGGACGCGCTTTACGGCCGCTATTGGGGCTGTGTCGAGGACCACCCCTTCCTGCATTTTGAACTGTGCTATCACCAGGCCATCGACTGGGCCATCGCCCATGGCCTGTCCCGCGTCGAGGCGGGCGCGCAGGGCGAACACAAGCTGATGCGCGGCTATATGCCCAGCCAGACCCATTCGCTGCATTGGGTCGCCGACCGCGGCTTTCGCAAGGCCATCGCCGATTACCTGGAACGCGAACGCGAGGCGGTGGGCGAGGAAATGGCGATCCTGGCCGAGATGGGGCCGTTCCGCCGCGGCGCGGTCAGGGACGCTTGACCAGCCGGAACGCGGCCGAGGCGCCCCAGCCCGCCGCCACCGCGATGGCCAGCGACATGATGCCGTAGATGAAGGGTTGCTCCAGCGCCAGGCGATAGAGCCAGCGTTCCAGCCCGACCTTGCGCACCTCGATGGGCGCGCGGAAGGTGTCGATGATCCGGCCCTGGCGCAACAGGAAGATGCGGGTGCTGTAGACGCCCTCGACCAGGTTGGCAGGCAGGCGGACATCGGCGCGAAACAGCGTCTCCTCGGCCAGCCGCACGGCGCCGTCGTCCTGGCGGTAGACGTCGGCGGCGCGGCGCAGGCGGATCAGCGCCTCGGTATAGGGCACGGCATCCTCGACCTCCATCGGCCCGGCAAAGGCGCGCATCGCCAGCGGGATCGAGATGCGGTGGCGCTGGTCCTCGGCCGCGGGCAGGATCAGGTGCAGGGGCCGCGTCGTCGCCACCACGTAGAAGCTGGGGGCCGAGCCGATGCTGACCCGGCCGGTATTGACCCAGATGCCCAGCCGGCGTTCCTTGTGGCGCACGGTCAGCGCCTGGGCCGGCCCCTCCAGCGTGACGATTACGTCCAGCGGCTCGCCCGCCGGGATCCGCGTCTCGCGCTTGATGGCGCCGTAGATGATGATCTCGGAACCGTCGAAGCTGGTGGTGATGTCCACGTCGTCCCGCGACAGCCCGGCGACGATCTGCTCGGGCGGCTGTTCGGGGATAGCCGGCTGCGCATTCGCCGGCAGCGCCAGCAGGACCGGCGCCAGGACGGCGAAAAGCGCATGCCGGATCATCGCAAGATCCCCGGCGTGATCGAGTAAAGCTCGTCCGGGCGCAGGAACAGGTCCAGCGCTAGCTTGCCGCAGACCCCCAGCACCAGAAGTGCCAGCAGGATGCGCAGCTGTTCGGCGCGCAGCCGGGCGCCCAGGTGGGTGCCGATCTGCGCCCCGGTCACGCCGCCGACGATCAGCAGCACCGCCAGCATCACGTCCACCGTGTTCGAGGACACGGCGTGCATCAGCGTGGTATAGGCCGACAGGAAGGTGATCTGGAACAGCGAGGTGCCGATGACGACCTTGGTCGGCATGCCCAGCAGGTAGATCATCGCCGGCACCATGATGAAGCCGCCGCCGACGCCCATGATCGCGCCCAGCACGCCCACCGCGGCGCCGACCAGCAGCACCGGGATCGAGCTGATGTAAAGCCCCGAGGCGCGGAACTTCATCTTCCAGGGCCATTTGTGCACCCAGCCGTGCTGGTGGCGGCGCATCGGCTTGATCGGCCCGCTGCGGCGCGCGCGGTGCAGCGCGCGCAGGCTTTCCTGCAGCATCATCGCGCCGATCAGCCCCAGGAAGACGACATAGCAAAGCTGCACCACCAGATCGACCTGGCCCAGCCGCGACAGCATGTTGAACAGCAGCACCCCGGCCGAGGAACCGACCAGGCCGCCGGCCAGCAAGACCCAGCCCATGCGGAAATCCACCGTCTTGCGCTTGACATGCGCCAGCACGCCGGAAAAGGACGAGGCCACGACCTGGTTGGCGCCGGTCGCCACCGCGATGGCCGGCGGAATGCCGATGAAGAACAGCAGGGGCGTGATCAGGAAGCCGCCGCCGACGCCGAACAGGCCCGACATCAGCCCGACGATGCCGCCCAGGCCGATCAGCACCAGCGCATTGACCGCCACCTCGGCGATGGGAAGATAGATCTGCATGTCCTGCCCGGCTTATTGCCTTGTCCCGATGCTGCCCCGGCAACAGCCCTGCGTCAAACGCTTCCATGGCCTTTCGCGCGGGTTGTCGCAAGCCTGTGGCGCGGATAAAGCAGATGTGACGGGCAGATATGGCGGCGAGGGACGCGGGCGGCGTGGACAGCGGCCCGGCGCGGCGGCCGGACAGGAAAGACCATGCGCATTCTGATCACCAATGACGACGGCATCAACGCTCCGGGGCTCGAGACGCTGGAGGCGATCGCGACCGAGGTCGCCGGACCGGGCGGCGAGGTCTGGACCGTCGCCCCCGCCTTCGAGCAATCGGGCGTCGCCCATTGCATCAGCTATGTCCATCCGACCTTGATCGCCGAACTGGGCCCGCGCCGCTTTGCCGCCGAGGGCACGCCGGCCGATTGCGTCCTTGCCGCCATCGCCGACGTGATGCGGGACAATCCGCCCGACCTGGTGCTGTCGGGCGTGAACCGCGGCAATAACTCGGGCGAGAACGTGATGTATTCCGGCACCGTGGGCGGCGCGATGGAGGCGGCGTTGCAGGGCCTGCCCGCCATCGCCCTGTCGCAATACATGGGCAGCCGCACCGCGGTTCTGGACGATCCGTTCCAGGCGGCGCGGGCGCATGGGCCGCGGCTGATCCGGCAATTGCTGGATTATGGAGACTGGACCTCGGACGAGGATTTCCGGCTGTTCTACAACATCAACTTCCCGCCCTGCGACGCGGGTTCGGTCAAGGGCACGCGGGTCGCGCCGCAGGGCCGCCGCCAGGGCGTGCGCTTCGAGGTCGAGCCCTATCACGCGCCGAACGGCCGGCGCTTCCTGTGGGTGCTGGGCGGCTCGCAGACGGCGCAGGCCACGCCGGAGAGTGACGTGGACGCGAATATGCGCGACTATATCTCGCTGACGCCGATGCGGCCGGACCTGACCTGCCACAAGACCCTGGCCGAATTGCGCGGCGTGCTGGAGGAGGGCTGAACCAGGCATGGGCGACGATCCCGAGACTGCCGAACGCAAGATGCGCTTCCTGTTCGCGCTGCGGCAGCGCGGGGTCACCGATCCGCGCGTGCTGGAGGCGATGGAGCGCATCGACCGCGGCGAGTTCGTGCGCGGCCATTTCGAGGATCGCGCCTATGACGACACGCCCTTGCCCATTCCCTGCGGCCAGACCATCAGCCAGCCCTCGGTCGTGGGACTGATGACCCAGGCGCTGGAGGTGGGGCCGCGCGACAAGGTGCTGGAGATCGGCACCGGCTCGGGCTACCAGGCGGCGGTGCTGTCGCTCTTGTGCCGCCGGGTCTATACCATCGACCGCCACCGCCGGCTGGTGGCCGAGGCCGAGGCGCTGTTTCGCCACCTGGGCCTGCCCAACATCACCGCCCTGGTCGCCGACGGCTCGCGCGGGCTGCCCGAGCAGGCGCCCTTCGATCGCATCATGGTGACGGCGGCGGCCGAGGATCCGCCGGGCCCGCTCTTGGCGCAGTTGAAGATCGGCGGTATCATGGTGGTGCCGGTCGGGCAGTCGGATGCGGTCCAGACCCTGATCCGCGTGCGGCGCGGCGAAAGCGGCTTTGACTATGACGAATTGCGGCAGGTGCGCTTCGTGCCGCTGGTCGAGGGGTTGGGACAGACATGACCCCCGGCCGTCCAGAGTGAGGAACGGGCAGATGATCAAGATCAGGCAGTTGGCGATGCTCGCCGGCGCTGCGATGGCGCTGGTGTCCTGCGGGCCGCAGGGTGGCCTGGATTTCAGCAATTTCGACCCCGACCTGCGGCGCTGGGGCCGGGGCGGGCTGGAAACTGCCGGCGCGGCCGCGCGCGCCCAGCCCCGCCCGGCGCCGGACCAGCGCGGCGTGATCTCCTATCCCGGCTACCAGGTCGCCATCGCGCGGCAGGGCGATACGGTGGCCACCATTGCCGCCCGGCTGGGGCTGAACGCGGCCGAGCTGGCCAGGTACAATGCCATCGAGGCCAATACCGTGCTGAATCCCGGCGCGGTGGTCGCCCTGCCGCGCCGCGTGGCTGCCGGGGCGCCTGCGGCGGCGCCCATCGTCTCCTCGACCGGGCAGGTCAGCGATCCCTTTGCCGGCCAGGGCGTCCGGCAGCCGGAGGTGCCCCCGGCCGCGGGGGCGGGGGCCGTGACCGCGCAGACCCTGCCGGCGGCAAGTCAGCCCAAGCAGCATGTCGTCGCGGCCGGCGAGACGGCCTGGTCCATCGCGCGCAAATACAATGTCTCGGTCAACGACCTGGCGCAGTGGAACGGGCTGCGGCAGGACATGACCCTGCGCATCGGCCAGCGCCTGCTGATCCCCGTGGCCGGGCAAAGCCGCCCCGCCACGGCAGTCGTCACCGCGCCCGGAACCGGCAGCCCGACGCCGCGCCCGCCTTCCTCGGCCGAGCCCCTGCCGAACGAGCGTACCCAGCCCGCCGCCAGTGCGGTGAACAAGCCGGCCGGCCCCGACCTGGGCAAGACCCGCACCGCCGCCTCGGGCAGCGGCAAGTTCCGCATGCCCGCCAACGGCGCCATCATCCGCACCTACCAGAAGGGCAAGAACGACGGCATCGACATTTCCGCGGCCCCCGGCAGCCCGGTTTCCGCCGCCGGCAGCGGCACCGTCGCCGCGATCACCCGCGACACCGACCAGGTGCCGATCATCGTCATCCGCCACGAGGGCAACCTGATGACCGTCTATGCCGGGCTCGAGGATGTCGCCGTGACCAAGGGGCAAAGCGTCAGCGCCGGCACCCCGCTGGGCAAGGCCCGCAGCCAGGGCGTCGTGCATTTCGAGGTGCGCAACGGCTTCGACAGTGTCGATCCCGAGAAATACCTGAACTAGGCCGCCCCGCGCGCCCGTGCCCTGCGGCGTGGGCGCAAGCCTTCTTTCAGGTCACGGCGGCGGGCCGGGCAAAGCGCGGGTCTTTCCAGCTTGCGCTTTTCAGAACCTCCTCCAGCGCCTCGACCGCGCGCAGCACGTCGACATGGCGCAGGTAGAGCGGCGCAAAGCCGAAGCGCAGCGTCGAGGGCGCGCGGAAATCGCCGATCACCCCGTGCGCGATCAGCGCCTGCATCACCGGCCAGGCATGGTCGTGGCCGAAGGCGACCTGGCTGCCGCGGCGGGCGGGCTCGCGCGGGCTTTCCAGCCTTAGCCCCAGCCCGGCGCAGCGCGCCTCGACCAGCTGGATGAACAGCTCGGTCAGGGCCAGGCTTTTCGCCCGCAGCGCCGCCATGTCCACCCCGTCCCAGATCGCCAGCGCGCCTTTCAGCGCCCGCATCGACAGGATCGGCTGGGTGCCGCATTGAAAGCGGCGGATGCCGGGGTCGCCCTCGTAGCCGGTCTCGAAGGCAAAGGGCCGGGCATGGCCCCACCAGCCGCTGAGCGGCTGGCGCGCCTGCCCCTGATGCCGGCGCGCGACATAGATAAAGGCCGGCGCACCCGGCCCGCCGTTCAGGTATTTATAGGTGCAGCCGACGGCGAAATCCGCCCCGGCAGCGTCCAGCTCGACCGGCAGCGCCCCGGCCGAATGGCACAGATCCCAGACAGCGATGGCGCCCGCCGCCTGGATGCGCGCGGTCAGCGCCGCCATGTCGCGCAATGCGCCGGTCTTGTAGTTCACATGGTTGACCAGCACCGCCGCGACATCGGCGTCCAGCATGTCCTCGATGGCCGGGCCGTCCACGCCCTCCAGCCGCAGCCGCGCGCCGGGCAGGGTCGAGACCACGCCCTCGGCGATATAGAGATCGGTCGGGAAGCTGCCGCTTTCCGCGACGATGGTGCGGCGCCCCGGCCGCAGCGCCATGGCGGCATGCAGCGCCTTGTAGATGTTGACCGAGGTGGTGTCGGCCACCACCACCTGCCCCGGCGCCGCGCCGATCAGCCGGCCGATGCGGTCGCCCAGCTCGATGGGCAGGTCGAACCAGCCGGCGCCGTTCCAGCTGCGGATCAGCCCGCCCGCCCATTCGTCGCGGGCGGCGCGCAGCAGCTCCTCCTGCGCGGCGCGGGTCGGCACCCCCAGGGAATTGCCGTCCAGATAGACCTCGTCCGGGGACAGGATGAAGGCGTCGCGCAGATGGCGCAGCGGATCCTGCGCGTCCATCGCCTCGATCGCGGCACGGTCGGGAAGGGTCATGGTCGGTCCTTGGCTGTTCATTCCGGCGCCGGGCCGGTCGAGTTGCGGATGATCAGCTCATGCGGGCCGACGCGCTGCAATTCCTTCAGCGGCCGGCCCTCCAGCAGGCCGGCCAGGCAATCGGCCAG